>Ga0315288_10001403_pt1 | contig 31230 bp, 25 predicted proteins | sample YL17G11_20_MG_FD_203454 | JGI IMG/M metagenome (GOLD analysis project Ga0315288, IMG submission 203454) | Sediment microbial communities from Yellowstone Lake, YNP, Wyoming, USA - YL17G11_20 | ecosystem: Environmental > Aquatic > Freshwater > Lake > Sediment | place: USA: Wyoming | collected...
GCGTCCGCAATATCGCCGCTGCCATCCCCACTCACGCCTGGCACGCCCCACGCGCTCTTGCCCTCGTCACTACTCCCCAGGAGATAACGCAATGACCCTGGCCGGTCGCCACGCGCCGTTTACTCTCCCCCTCCGCTCTGCTATACTCCCCCTTCGGTAGGAGGCGCAGAACATGAAGCGTGCATTGATGGTCTGGGGTGGTTGGGATGGGCACGAGCCCAAGCAGTGCGTCGATATCTTCGCGCCCTTCCTGCAGGAGAATGGCTTCGAGGTCCGAGTCTCGGATTCGCTCGAGGTCTACACCGAGAAGGACTACATGGAGTCGCTCAGCTTGATCGTCCCCGTCTGGACGATGGGTACGATCACGAACGAGCAGGAGAAGGGGTTGCTGTCCGCGGTGGCGAGCGGTGTGGGGATCGGCGGCTGGCATGGGGGGATGGGCGATTCGTTCCGCAACAACGTCGACTACCAGTTCATGGTAGGCGGGCAGTGGGTCGTTCACCCAGGCGGGGTGATCGACTACGAGGTGAACATCACCAATCACACCGACCCGATCACGAAGGGGCTGGCCGACTTCAAGATGCACTCTGAGCAGTACTACTTGCATGTGGACCCGTCGAACGAGGTGCTGGCAACGACGACCTTCCACGGCAATGTCTATCCCTGGCTCAAGGGAGTGGTGATGCCGGTCGTGTGGAAGCGGCCCTACGGCAAGGCGCGGGTGTTCTACTCCTCGTGCGGGCACGTGGCGGCCGACTTCGACGTCCCCGAGGCGCGCGAGATCGTGAAGCGCGGGTTGCTGTGGGCGGCGAGATAGGAGAGACCGATGGCGATCAAGCCTGCAAAGCTGGGCATCATTGGCTGTGGCAACATCAGCGGCATCTATTGCCAGAACGCGAAGAAGCTGGAAGCGCTGGATCTCGCCGCCTGCGCGGACCTGATCCGGGAGCGGTCGGAGGCGAAGGCGAAGGAGTACGGCATCCCAAAGGTGCTTTCGCCTGAGGAGCTGCTCGCCGATCCCGAGATCGAGATCGTGCTGGACCTCACCGTTCCGAAGGCCCACGCCGAGGTCGCGCTGGCAGCGATCGAGGGCGGGAAGAGCGTCTATAACGAGAAGCCGTTGGCAGTCACCCGCGCCGATGGCAAGAAGATCCTCGACGCGGCGAAGAGGAAGAAGGTGCGCGTGGGCTGCGCGCCCGACACCTTCCTGGGCGCAGGCATCCAGACCTGCCGCAAGCTTATCGATGACGGGTGGATCGGACAGCCGATCGGCGCGGTGGCGTTCTTCTCCTGCCGCGGCCACGAGCGGTGGCACCCCGACCCCGAGTTCTACTACGAGGTCGGCGGCGGGCCGGTGCTGGACATGGGGCCGTACTACATCACCGCCCTGGTGAACCTGCTCGGCCCCGTGCGCCGGGTGACCGGCTCGACCCGCAAGAGCTTCGAGACGCGCACCATCACCAGCCAGCCGAAGTACGGCAAGGTCATCCCGGTGGAGCTGCCGACACATGTCGCGGGCACACTCGACTTTGTCGGCGGCGCGGTTGCGACCATCATGCTCACGTTTGACGTCTGGGAGGCCAATCTCCCGCGCATCGAGATCTACGGCACGCTCGGCACCCTCAGCGTGCCCGACCCGAACACCTTCGGCGGGCCCGTGCAGCTCTGGGTCAACGGAGACTTGTCCGCCGGCCGTGTGGCGGGGTGGAAGGAGGTCCCGCTCACCCACGGCTATCCGGAGAACAGCCGCGGCCTGGGCGTGGCCGACATGGCGGCCGCGCTCCGCTCGGGCCGGCCGCACAGGGCGAACGGCGACATGGCCTTCCACGTGTTGGACGTGATGGAGGCAGTCGACGATGCCTCCCGCTCCGGCAAGCACATCGAGGTGGCGAGCACCTGCGAGCGCCCGCACCCCTTCCCGATGGGACTGCTGCCAGGGACAGTTGACGAGTAACCCGGGCCCCGAAGGCGTTAGCCCGCCCACTTCGTGAGCCCTGCGTAGGGAGCGCGGGCTTCTGAGCGCAGGGCTCGTGAACCCTGCGGGCGCCGAAGGGAACCATAGCTCAGACCTCCTGCCCCCCTATGGAATAGATACTACGGGATTGGTGTGCCAGAGCTGGAACACCAGCGCGGCGCGCGACCCAATGGACAGGGACAGGGAGCTTCACGTCTCACCCATCGATCCGGTCTACAGCAGCTTCGTCCCGTTGATCATCAACTCGAAATCACACCCGAGCACCTTCGCCGCCTTCCGTGACATGACCATGCGGTCGAGGAAGAGCTCGAAGTAGTCCATGATCGGCGCGATCTCGGTGTCGATATCGAGGCTGAGGGAGATGATCGTGCGGTTGTGGTTCACCGTGACCGCAGATGAGATGGTGGCGTAGTTCACCCGGTCGTGCTCGTCATATCGCGAGGGATGGATATCCCGCACCCGACTGCGCGCCACATCCGACTTGTCCGCGATGATGACCGCGGCCGCCACGGACCCAAACGGATCGCCATGCTGCTCCTCATGATTGCCCACCGCGGACATGATCTCCGCCAGCTCGGTCGGCGGCATGCCCATCTCCCGGAGCACCGAGTAGGCCAGCATCACCGCCACCTGGCCGTGCTCCGAGCGGGTGGCGACATTGCCCATGTCGTGCAGGTACCCGCCGATAGACGCCAGCTCGGCCTCCCTGGAATCGCGCCCGAGTGATGAGATGATATGCCCGGCGCGGTCGGCGACGATCTCGGCATGGCGGAAACCATGCTCGGTGTAGCCGATCGCCTCCATGTTCCGGTCGGCCCGCGAGATATAGACCTGGATGTCCTCCCGCGCCTTCACGTCAGCGAGCGTGACCACGCTACCCATTGTCGCTTCCTTCATCAAGGAACTCCTCGGCAAACGCGCCGTACCTGTGCTCGCGTATCGCCTCCCTGATCCTCTCCATGAGACGCAGGTAGAGGTGCAGGTTGTGATAGCTGACGTGCCGCGCTGCTGAGATCTCACCGGCCTTGTAGAGATGCCTGAGATACGCCCTCGTGTAGCTCGCGCACACGCAGCAGTCGCACTCTGGGTCGAGCGGCCGGAGATCTCGCTCGTACCGAGCGTTCTTCAGGATTACCTTGCCTTGCCGCGTGTAGGCTGTACCATTTCGGCCCACCCGCGTCGGGAGAACGCAGTCGAACATGTCGATACCGGAGAGCACCGCGCGCACGATGTCAGAGGGCTTGCCAACGCCCATGAGATAGCGGGGCCGATCGGGCGGGAGCAGCGGCGCCGTGTCCGCGAGCAGCCGGAACGTCTCCTCCTTGGGCTCGCCGACGGACAGCCCGCCGATGGCGTAGCCGTCGAAGGGCCTCGCGGTGAGCCTTCGAGCGCTCTCCGCGCGGAGGTCGCCCTCGAATCCTCCCTGGACGATGCCGAAGAGGGCCTGATCCGACCTGCCTTCGTGCGCCCCTAGGCAGCGCTCCGCCCAGGCGTCTGAGCGGGTGGTCGCCTCCTCCGCCCGCGCTCGGTCGGCCGGGTACCCAACAGGCTGATCGAAGGCCATGATGATGTCGGCGCCGAGGGCATGCTGGATCTCGATGGCCGACTCCGGCGTCAGGAAGTGCTCGGAACCGTCGATATGTGAGCGGAAGCTGACACCCTCGTCGTTGACCTCCATGAGTGAGCCGGTCGACTCCGCTTCCCGTTGCGCCTCAACGGCTTCTCTCTCGCTAAACGCTTCGCGTCGTGCTCGCGAGGCTGCCGCACGGCTCTGCCGTGTCTTCCCTGGGAGCGCAGGTGTCTCACCTGCACGCCTGGCCAGACTGAAGATCTGGTACCCACCGCTGTCGGTGAGCGTGGCGCCCGGCCACCGCATGAAAGCGCCGACCCCGCCGGCCTCACGGATCAGCCCTACTCCCGGCCGCAGGTAGAGGTGATAGGCGTTGGCGAGCAGGACCTGCGCGCCAAGCTGGGAAAGCTCCTCTTGGGTGAGGGCCTTTACCGCTGCTAGTGTCGCGACAGGCATGAAGGCAGGGGTTTCGAAGCTCCGGCCGCGCACGGTCACGCGGCCGACGCGAGCGCCGGAAGAATCGGTGGTCTCAACGATGAACTGAAGCACGGGCGGACCTGCCCGCCTCCGGCGGGCTCTAGCAGGCGGCAGTATAGCCTCGCGTCAAGACCGGTGTCAAGGAACGCAAAGCCGGCTGTTCCGTAACCTCCAAGAGTGGACAGATCTGTAACTCCAAATCTGGACACTCATCTGGTGTAGGTGGCGACAGTGCGGCCGGCATGCTCGATGGAGATCTCATCGCCGAGCAGGCCCACCCAGACGTGCTTGCCCATGAGCTCGGGGGGCACGGCGAAACGCTGTCCCCGCAGGGAGATCGTGGCGTCGCGGCGCACCAGGCGGCTGATCTCCACCGCCAGCAGCTTGCGCAACTCCGGCGGGGCGGCTCTGCGGGAAGTGAGATAGCGATGAGCCGGCGGCAGATCGCCCAGGCTGGCGTGGGGCCGGCGCTGGTCATACCACCCGAACCACTGTTCCCAGCGCGCCTGGAGCTCAGCCAAGCTGCGCACCTGATCCTTGACCTCCCAGATGAAGTCCCGCTCCAGGAACCCGATGAACTTCTCGATCTTGCCCTTGGTGCGGGGTTTGTAGGCTTTGGCGAAGGCGGTCTTCACTCCCAGCGCTTCCATCCCCAGTTGGTAGGTGGTGAGCCCGGTCTGGCGACTGGCTGGCCCATAGAAGAGCGTGTCTCGGTCGGTGAGGATCGCCTCGGGCAGCCCGGCCTGCTCCAGGATCGCCGCCAGCGCCCCCAACACGGCCGGCTCCTTCTTGTCGATGATCCACCGGCCGCCCACGCAGTAGCGGCTGGCATCGTCAATGACACACAGCAGGTGAGCCTTGCCGAAGGGGAAGGAGACACTCTCTTTGAGGTCCATCTGCCAGAGCTGATTGGGCTGAGGTCGCTCGAAGCGCACCAGGGGCTCAGGATCCACGATCCGCGCCATCCCTCTAGCGGAGAGGATGCGCCAAATGCTCTGGCGGGAGAGCGCAATGCCATAGCGCTCCTTCAGCAACTGCTGGACCTTGGAGGTGGCGCGATGGGGGGCAGAGGCTTTCAGCTCCACCACCTCCTCCGAGATCGGCTCCCGAGGACCTCGGGGCTGATTCACCAGCGCCCTCAGCCCGCCCTGACGGTAGCGGGCGATGAGCTTGTACACCGTCGTCCGAGAGCAGCCATACCGCCGCGCCGCTGCTGTCACCGACTCAGCCTCTGCCACCTCGATGATCCGAAACCGCTCGACAACCCTCGCCTCTTGCCTCAGAAACGCCATTCCGCTTCCTCCTCCGGTGATCTCTTATCTACTGTTCACCTTTGGAGTTACAATTTCGTCCAGTCTTGAGAGTTACGGCACACCGGCAGGCCGGAAGGTCGCGACAGGTGTATGCAGAAGCCAGAGTCACTCGGGGGGTCCAGACGCAGTGTCGCCTGACACCCGTGAAACCCCAGGGCCCACGAGCTTCGCTCGTGGCTCGCCGCCTCTGGCGGCTGGTTGCGGCGAAGCCGTAACTGTTGTCACGCGCTGGGCGCGTGACGAGGCGCCTCCGGCGCCTGGTTGCGGCCAAGCCGCAACTGCACTATAATCGGATGGGCTGGGAGGCAGCAGGTTTGCCCCAGGTTATCTGCCCGCGGTGTGGGGCGGTAAACGACACTCGCGCCTCGGACTACCCGTTCTGTCTGGGCTGCCAGGACAATCTGGCCAAGTGCGGCTATTGTCGCTGGTTCGACGGCGCCACGGGACTGTGCACGCATCCGATCGTCGCCGGCATATTCGAGGTCAGCGAGTCGGCGACTCCGCCCTGCGTGTACCATGACCCGAGCGACCGGCTCCTGGTACGGCGGCGGCTGGTCCGAATCGCGCTCTGGGTGACGGCGGCGGCCGCGGCGGCTATCCTGCTGTTCGGTCTGGTGAGGCTGAATTTCAGCGGGCCAATGCTTCCCGAGCAGGCCGATCTGGGGCTGGTCCTCGAGGCGGACTACGAAGGGGCGATAGTCGGCGAGGCGTTCGCGGTGACAGCCGTCGTCTCGAACGCGTCGGGCGCGCCGGTGCGCGGTGTTCGTTTCGAGATCGCGAAGCGCTCGCTGGCCGTGTTCGACTTGGTGTCGGTGGAGCCGGCCGGTGGTGCGGCGCGGGACCGCGGGAAATGGCGGGTGATATCATACCCGACATTGGGGCCAGGCGAGAGTCGCCGCATCGTGATGACCTTGACGCCGAAGCAGGCCGGCACATTGCACGTGATGGTCCGGCTCGTGTCGGGCGGGAACATCTTCCACGGGCTCGCAGACCTGCCAGTTGTCGTCGAGGGGAAATCCGGCCCGGGACCAGGGCCATCTGAGACAGGGGAGGTGAAGGGTCAATGAGGCCTGGTGACGCCATGCTCAAGCGCAAAGTCCGGAGCGAGTTCATCAAGCGCGAGCTGGACAGCACCCAGCTCGAGATAAATGTGATCCACGGGGTTGCCTACCTCAGCGGGGACCTGCGAGGCACCCGCGCCAGAAAGGTCCTCGACTGGAAGCGGGAGATGGCGCTGATCGAGAGCATCATCATGACCATCTCCGGCATCCGAGGCATCGACAACCGGATCAAGGTCTTCGACCTTTGAGCCAGAGCGCCCATCTCGAGCCGAGCGCGGGGGTGCTGGTCGTGCTCTCCGGCCCCTCCGGTGTTGGCAAGGGCACGGTGGTGGCGGCCGCCATGGCTGCGCCGGGCGAGCGTCGCCTGCGAGGCGAGACGGCGAGCCGGCTGAGGCGTTCGATCTCGGTGACAACGAGGCCGCGGCGCGCGGACGAACAGGACGGCCGGGACTACTTCTTCTGCACGCCGGAGGAATTCGAGGAGAGCGTGAAAGTGGACCAGCTCCTCGAGTGGGCGAGCTATCTCGGGAACAGGTACGGCACACCGGCGCAGTGGGTTGACCGGCAGCTTGCGGAGGGCTACGATGTGGTGTTGGAGATCGAGGTACAGGGCGCCCTCCAGGTGAAGCAGCGACGTCCCGACGCGGTGCTTATCTACATGCTGCCTCCTTCCTGGCGGGCGCTGCGGCAGCGGCTGAAGCGGCGCCGGAGCGAGAGCGAGGGCATTCAGCAGCAGCGCCTCGCGGTGGCTCGCCACGAGATGAAGTCCGTGCCGGCGTACGACTATGTCATCATGAACGATCGCGTCGGCAGTGCCGCAAGGAAGCTCTTGGCGATCCTGGAAGCGGAACACGCGCGGGTCGCACGCGCCGACCTGTCCGGCTGGCTGGATGAGGAGATCGGTGGCTAAGCCGCTCGAGGGACGAATCGTCGTTCTGGGGATCACTGGAAGCATCGCCGCCTACAAGGGGGCCGAGGTGGCGCGTCGGCTCATGGACCTCGGCGCGGATGTGCATGCGAGTCTGACCGAGGGCGGGGCGAAGTTCATCACTCCCCTCAGTCTGCGCAGCCTCACCGGGAACCCGGTCACGGCCGATATGTTCGACAACCCCGAGGAGTGGGAGATCAAGCATATCTCCCTCGCTCAGCGCGCCGCCGCAGTCGTCATCGCCCCGGCCTCCGCCAATGCCATCGCGAAAATGGCGGCCGGCATTGCCGACGAGTTCATCTACACAGTGGTGCTGGCCACGAGGGCGCCGGTCTTCGTCGCGCCTGCCATGAACGATCGCATGTACGGGCACGAGTCTGTCCAGCACAACATCGCGCGGCTTCGCGACCGCGGTGTGCGCGTCATAGAGCCGGAGCGCGGCCGCCTCGCCTCCGGCGATGTGGGTCTGGGACGGCTTGCCGATCCCGAGTATATCGCCTCGGCCGTGGCCGAAGCCGTGACCGGCAAAGCCGACCTGAAGGGGGTGCGCCTCCTGCTGACGGCCGGGCCGACGCGCGAGCCGCTTGATCCGGTGCGGTTCATCTCCAATCGGTCGAGCGGCAAGATGGGCTATGCGCTCGCAGAGGCGGCGCTCGCTCGGGGCGCCGAGGTGACCATCGTCTCCGGGCCGACTGCGGTTCCAGCGCCGCCTGGGTGCGAGGTCGTTGCTGTCGAGACGACCCAGGAGATGCACGACGCCGTCATCGGCCGGCTGGCCGCCTCTGATGTGGTGATCGGCGCCGCCGCGCCGGCCGACTACGCACCTGCATCGCGAGCCCCACAGAAGCTCAAGAAGCAGAAACAGCCGCTATCGGTTGATCTCGAACCGACGCCCGACATCATGGCCGAATGTGGGCGGCGCAAGAAAGCCGGCCAGATTCTGGTGGGATTTGCGGCGGAGACGGAGAACCTTATTGAGAACGCCCAGGCCAAGCTTCGGGCCAAGAAGCTCGACATGATCGTGGCGAACGACGTTTCGGCCGCAGGCGTCGGGTTCGACTCCGATCGGAACGCGGGTCACCTGTTGCTGGCGGACGGGCGAGTGGTCGAGCTTCCTGCGATGACGAAGGCCGCCTTCGCCGAGCGGGTACTCGATGCGGTTGCCGATGCCCTGCGCGGGAACCGGAAGCAGCGAACGCGTCGGAACTGAGAGCGACGGGTAAATCAACACGAAACAGGACACAAGCAGATGAAATACGATCAGTACCTTTTCACCTCCGAATCCGTTACCGAGGGGCACCCGGACAAGGTCGCAGACCAGATCTCTGATGCCGTCCTCGACGCCCTGCTGGGGCAGGACCCGCAGAGCCGAGTCGCCTGCGAGACGCTCATCACCACCGGCCTGGTGCTGGTGGCCGGAGAGGTCACGACCGACGGCTACGTGGAGATCCCCGACGTCGTTCGCACTACTCTCCAGGATATCGGCTACACCCGCGCCAAGTTCGGCTTCGACTCCGAGGTCTCGGGCGTGCTCACCGCCATTCAGCAGCAGTCGCCGGATATCGCCATGGGCGTCGACCTCGGTGGGGCCGGCGACCAGGGGATGATGTTCGGCTACGCGGTGAATGAAACCCCCGAGCTGATGCCCATGCCGATCATGCTCGCCCACAAGATGGCGCGCCGGCTTGCCGAGGTCCGCAAGCTCGGCGCTGTAGACTACCTCAGGCCCGACGGCAAGACGCAGGTCACGGTGATGTACCGTGACGGCAAGCCGGTGCATCTCAACAAGATTGTCGTGTCGGCCCACCATCGCCCCGATGTCGACCACGAGCGAATCCGCACCGACATGATCGAGCACGTCATCGAGCGGACGTGTCCGCCCGACATGATCGATGACGACACCGATATCCTCGTCAACCCCACCGGCAGCTTCGAGCGGGGCGGGCCGCAGGCCGACACCGGCCTGACGGGCCGCAAGATCATCGTGGACACCTACGGCGGCATGGCCAGGCATGGCGGCGGCTGCTTCTCCGGCAAGGACGCCACGAAGGTCGACCGATCCGCCAGCTACATGATGCGCTATGTCGCGAAGAACATCGTCGCTGCGGAGCTGGCCCATCGGGTGGAGACACAGATCGCCTATGCCATCGGGCACATCGAGCCGATGGGCTTCTGGGTCGATACCTTTGGCACCGGCAAGATCCCCGATGAGCAGCTCGCGCAGATCTGCACGAAGGTCTTCGACCTGACCCCGCGCGGGATCATCGAGAAGCTGCAGCTTCGGGCCCCTCAGTTCCGGGCGGTTGCTGCCTATGGGCACTTCGGGCGGATCGACCTGCCGGTGCTATGGGAGCAGACCGATACGGTCGATGAGCTGCGCGAGCAGGCGGGCGTCTAGGAGACAGCTCTCCCGTGGCGGCCAGGTCCGCGGACGTGGGTGGGGTGCGAATGGCGCTCTACGCGCAGGTGCTCCCTGATCCCGGGAGGGCGCTCAGCCAGCTCTTCACATACCGGGTACCCGAGCACCTGCGAGAGACCGTCACGGTCGGCGCGCAGGTGCTCGTGCCGTTCGGCCCACGCACCGTGGTCGGGGTTGTCGCTGCCCTTTCCGACAGCTCGGACCGCGAGGACCTGAAGGATATCGAGGCCCTGCTCGAGGATGTCCCCGCGCTCGCCCCCGACGCACTCCCCCTCGCCGAGTGGATGGCCGACTACTACCTCTGCGAGCTGGGAGCCGCGCTGCGGCCGCTCTTCACAGAGGGGATGAGCTATCGCATCGGCCGGCGGGTGCGGGTAGCCGAGCAAGTGGCCGCTCCGGGCGAACCTCCCCCCGCGGGTACCGCAGGCTTCAGTCTGCATCTGGACCGCACCCCCTCTCCGCGCGCGGAGAGGGGGCTTGTCCGCCGGCCGTCAGGAGGGAAGGGGGGTGAGGTTTCGGATGACCCCGACCTGGCCCTTGTCCTGGCCCACCTCCAGGCCGAGGGGAAGGAAGTGGGGCTCGGTGCACTCAGGCGCCTGCTTCCGCGCGAGCGGCTTCGCCGGGCGCTGCGGCTGCTGAAGTCCCGGGGGCTCGTTGTCGAGCGCGCATGTGTGCTGCCGCCGCGAGCCAGGGAGAGGCAGGTCAGGTTCCTCGAGGTCGGTGCGACGGATACCGAAGTCGAGCGATACTGCCGGGCCAAGGCGGCCCGGGCTCCAGGCAAGGTCGCGTGTCTGCAAGCGGCGATCGCCACCGGCGTCACCACCACCGCCGAGCTGGCCGAGCGGGCGGGGGTCTCGACCTCGACCGTGCAGTCGCTCATCAAGGAAGGCATGCTCCGGTCGCACTGGACTCCCGTCCGACGCAGGCCGTGGGGAGAGAGCGGCGCCCACCTCGGCCCCCCGCCAACGCTGACGCTCGAGCAGGCGGACGCTGTGGAACAGCTCGTCCGCTCCATTGACGCAGGCGAGGCGAGATCGTTTCTTCTCTACGGCGTCACCGCCAGCGGGAAGACGGAGGTCTTCCTGCGCGCCATCGAGCGTGTCCTGGCGCTCGGCAAGCAAGCAATCGTCTTGATGCCCGAGATATCCCTCACCGCGCAGGCAGCCGGCATCTACCGGGCGCGGTTCGGCGACCGCGTGGCTGTGCTTCACAGCGGCCTCTCCTTGGGCGAGCGCTGGGACGAGTGGCAGCGCATCCGAACGGGCGAGGCAACGGTCATCATCGGCGCGCGGTCTGCCATCTTCGCGCCCGTTCGGGAGCTGGGGATCGTCGTCGTCGACGAGGAACACGAGTCCTCGTACAAGCAGGAGCAAGACCCCCGCTACCACGCCCGGGAAGTTGCCCTCAAGCGAGGCGAGCTGAACCGGTGCCCCGTGATACTGGCGAGCGCGACCCCCGCCCTCGAGACCTTCTACGACGCGGAGTCCGGCCGGCACACGCTGCTCCGACTCCCCACGCGGATCGATGAGCGCCCGCTCCCGGCAGTCCGTCTTGTGGACCTGCGAGGCGCCAAGGGACAGGCCGCGATTCTCTCGACGCCGCTCCGCCAGGCCATCGGCGCCCATCTCCTCCAGGGAGACCAGGTCATCGTCTTTCTCAACCGCAGAGGCTTCGCCACCTTCCTGCTTTGCCCGATCTGCGGGGAGGCCGTCCGGTGCGCCGATTGCGGCATCTCGCTCAAGTACTCGAGCGAGACGCGCCAGGTTCGCTGCCACCACTGCGGGCTGATGAAGGCCGCCCCGGACTCCTGCGGGAAGTGCGGCGGCCGTCAGATTCGCTTCTCGGGCTTTGGCACCGAGCGGGTTGAGAGGGAGATTCGCACCGTCTTTCCCTTCGCCCGGCTCGGGAGAATGGACCGCGACACGACTGCGCGCAAGGGCTCGCACGTCCGCATCGTCGGCCAGTTCCGAACCGCGGAGACCAATGTCCTCATCGGGACGCAGATGGTGGCGAAGGGCTTCGACTTCCCCGGCGTGACCTTGGTCGGCGTGGTCTCGGCCGACACCTCGCTCAACCTGCCGGACTTCCGCGCCGCAGAGCGCACCTTCCAGTTGCTCACACAGGTCTCCGGCCGCGCCGGCCGCGGCGAGAAGGAGGGCGAGGTGATCGTGCAGACCTACCGGCCGGATGACTACAGCGTGCAGGCGGCGAGCCGCCATGACTACGAAGCGTTCTACCGGCACGAGATCGAGAGCCGGCGCGAGCTGTCCTACCCGCCGCTGTCGCAGCTCATCAACCTAGTCGTCTCGGAGGAGACGGAGGAGAAGGCGGCGCAGCGCGCGACCGCGCTGGCCGACTCGCTCCGCGCTGAAGCGCAGAGTCTCGCACACCCGCCTGTCATTCTCGGCCCGGCTCCCGCGCCGCTGGCGAAGCTGCGCCGCCGGCACCGCTGGCACGTCATTGTGAAGGGGGCGAGAGGTGACGCACAGGCGGTCGTCCGGCGGACACTCGCCAGTTTTGGCGGCCGCGAGGCGGGTACGCTCACGGTAGATGTAGACCCTGTTTCGCTCATGTGATAGACTTCGGCTTAGTCCCCATGGCCAGTTCCCGCACTCGATCAAAGATCGTCCAATATGGCGATCCGGTCCTTCGACAGCCGGCGCGGAGGGTTGGCCGCGTCACCCCGGATGTCAGGCAGCTCGTCGACCAGATGATCGAGGTGATGCGAAGCGTTCATGGGGTGGGGCTGGCGGCCAACCAGCTTGGTGTGCCGCGGCGGATCGCGGTCATCGAGCTGGACGGCGAGCAGACGATTCTGGTGGATCCGGAGCTGGTGACTGCAAAAGGGGGCGAGCTGTCCGACGAGGGCTGCCTGAGCCTTCCGAGGCTCTACGGCATGGTCGAGAGGCCCACCAGCGTCGTCGTGAAGGCCCGGGATCTCTCCGGGAAGGTCTGCAGGATGAAAGCAGAAGGGATGCTCGCCCGCGCGCTCGTTCATGAAATCGATCACCTCAACGGCGAGCTGTTCATAGACAAAGTCGACCAGTCGACGCTCTATTGGCTGGTGGGACACAATGAAGACGGCGAGCCCGTGACCCAGCCAACGACCCTCGAGGATGCGCTGCGAGTCTTCACCGCGGTCAGGCTTGCTCGCCGTAGCCCTGGCGAAGGCAGGGCGGCCCGTAGGTCTGCCGAAGGCAGCCCGGGTGGCGGTCCGGAGGACCCGGGCACACATGACTAGTGGCCTAAGCCGTCGCCAGCTTGCGTCACTACGGATCGCGTTCATGGGCACGGCTCCTTTCGCCGTGCCCTCTCTGCGTGCGCTGGTCGGTGGCCCGGATGAGGTCGTCGGCGTGTTCGCCCCGCCCGACCGGCCCGCCGGTCGCGGCCGGCAACCGCGAGCCTCGGCCGTGAAGCTGGCTGCTGTTGACCTCGGCCTTCCGGTGCACCAGCCGGACCGGGTCAGCCGCGGTGAGGGACTGCAACAGCTCCGAGACCTGCGGCCCGACCTTCTGGTCGTTGCGGCCTTCGGCGAGATCCTCAGTGAAGAGGCGCTCGCCGTGCCCCGGCTGGGAGCGATCAACCTCCACGCCTCGCTGCTCCCGCGCTACCGCGGCGCGGCGCCCATCCAGCGCGCGATCATGTCGGGAGAGCGGGTGACCGGTGTGACCGTCCAGTGGATGGCGCCGGAGATGGACGCGGGCGACGTCATCCTTCAGCGCGAGACCGAGATAGGGGAGGACGAGGATTTCGGCGCCCTCCACGACCGGCTTGCCGACCTGGCGGCGGCCGCCGCAGCCGAAGCCGCAAACCTGATACCGTGGGGCGAGGCGCCGCGTGTTCCTCAGGACCATTCGCACGCCACCTTTGCGCCGCCGATCACCCCGCAAGACCTCATCATCGACTGGGCGCGCCCGGCGGAAGAGCTGGCCCGCCTCGTGCGCGCCCTATCACCACTGCCGGGGGCGCGGACCACACGCGACGGCGGGATGCTGAAGGTGCTCTCGGCGCGCGCCAGCAAAAACGCCTCGCCTGGGGGAGGAATCGCCGGTCAGGTTATGGAATTCAGCAACGACGGCTTCGTGCTGATGACGGGCGACGGCTGCTTGCTGGTGCTGCGCGTTCAGCCTGCCGGGCGGAAGGCGATGTCCGCCGCGGACTACTTGAAGGGCTATCGACTCCAGCGGGGAAACCGGCTGGGCGCCTGAGATTCGTGCTTCGCAGACGTAGAGGCGACCCGGCGGGTCGCCTCTATAGGCCGCCTGCCGAACGCCGACTCGGGAAGGGACGCCCACAGTGGCAATTGGCGATACCGGGAGTGGAGCTTCCGACTGGCGAAAAGGTGATGGCGGGAACCGCAGCGGCGGCGAAGCCTCCGGGGCGGAAGCGGAGCTTCCGCGGCGGGGCGGCGCAGGGGGGAACCGTTCCGGCGGCGAAGCTGCCGGGGTGGACAATATCGAGCAGCGATGCGATCGCGCCATCGAACTCAAGAATCAGGGCCAGTACGAGGAAGCCGCGGCCGAGTTCCAGCAGATCCTGACCGACTGCCCCGGACACGCGCGAGCCCACCTGGGGCTGGGTCTGGTGCTCTGCTTCGTCGGGCGGTTCGAGGAGTCGCTGGAGGAGCTCAAGCGGGCGGTCGAGTGCGATGCGAACTGGGTCGACGGGCACCTGAATCTGGCCAAGACCTATGCCATGCTGGGGATGTATGACGAGGCGAGAGTCGAGTTCAACCGCGTCCTGGAGCTCCATCCGGGCCACCCCGAGGCCACCAAGCAGCTCAAGTACTTCGAGGGGGCCGGCTAGTCCGTTCGCACCCTCTCCCGCCGTTGTCGTCTACCTGCTGTGCCCTATCAGTTAATCATGGCCGAATTTACGGCAATATTTCTACCCGGCAATAGCTCGGTATGCGTCCCGGAAGGAACCACTCTTCTGGCCGCCGCCGCTGCGGCCGGGCTTCTCCTCCAAACGCCCTGCGGAGGACAGGGGAGGTGCGGGAAGTGCCTGGCGCGGGTCGAGGGCGGGGTGGATGCCCCCACCTCCCTCGAGCGGCGCGTGCTGGGGCCGGATCAGCTCGCCCAGGGCTGGCGGCTGGCGTGCCAGGCTCGGGTCGCGGGCGACGTGGCGGTGACGGTCCCTGAGTCGTCGCTCATCACCGAGCATCGCATCATGGTGGAAGGCGTCGAGCGCGAGCTCACTGTTCTCCCCAACATCACGAAGGTCGGCCTCGATCTGCCTGCTCCGTCGGTCGAAGATCCCCGGGCCGACCTCAACCGCGTGCTCGACGCCTTGAGCGGCCACGTGCGGCCTCCCACGCGGATTGCCTCTCTCCGGGCGCTTCCCCGCGTGCTCCGGCAGAGCCGTTTCCAGATCACGGCCGTTGCCGCCGACGGCGAACTGCTCGCACTCGAGCCGGGTGACACATCGGAGAATGCCTACGGCCTGGCCGTCGACATAGGCACGACCACCGTGGTCGCGTATCTCTGCCACTTGCCCACAGGTAAGAGCGTGGCGGTGGCATCTGACCTCAACTCCCAGGCTCAGTATGGCGATGACGTCATCTCGCGTATCCGGATAGCGAGTTCTGGAGCCGAGGGCCTGGCGGCGCTCTCGGGGGCGGTCGTGACGGTCATCAACGACCTCATCGAGCGCGCCTGTCACGAGGCCGGGGTGCCGGAGGAGGCGATCTACGAGCTCTCGGTCGTGGGCAACACCTGCATGAGCCACCTGTTCCTCGGCGTCTCGCCCGCCGGCCTCGGCTCACTGCCTTTCGTCCAGGTCTTCCGCTCCGCCCAGACGGTTCGCGCAGCAGACCTGGGGATCGGCGTGCACCCGGAGGCGCTGGTCTACCTGGTGCCGAACATCGGGGGCTTCGTCGGCGCGGACACGGTCGGCGTGATCCTGGCGAGCGAGCTCGACCGCAGCGACGGGCTCAGGGTCGCGGTTGACATCGGAACGAACGGCGAGATCGTCGTGGCGCGGCAGGGCGAGCTTCACGCGGCATCCACCGCCGCCGGTCCGGCCTTCGAGGGCGCGAAGATCACTCAGGGAATGCGAGCCGCCCATGGGGCGATCGAAAGCGTTCACATCAACGATGACGTGAAGTGCCACGTCATCGGCGATGTCAGCCCTCGCGGCATCTGTGGATCGGGTCTTGTCGACGCGGTGGCCGAGCTGGTGCGAGTGGGCATCATCACCGAGACCGGCAGGATGCTGCGGCGGCAGGAAGTCACCGGGCTGCCAGAGAAGGTGGCGGAGCGCCTCGTCGAGAATGAGCGCGGGGTTGCGTTCGTTCTCGCCCGGCCGGAGGAGTCCTTCGGGGGCGAGGGCGTGGCGCTGACCGGGCGAGACGTGCGCGAGATGCAGTTGGCGAAGGCCGCCATCTACGGCGGCATGGAGCTGTTGCTCGAGGAGCTGGGCGCTGGTCCGGCCGACATTGAGCAGCTCCTGCTGGCCGGGGCCTTCGGTAACTACATCAGGCGGGAGAGCGCGCGGGCCATCGGGCTGATCCCGGCGCTGCCGGCGGAGCGCATCGAGTCCATCGGCAACGCCGCCGGCGTCGGCGCGCGGCTGGTGCTGTGCTCGACAGAGGAGCGCCGGCGCGCGGAGGAGATCGCCCGGCGCGTCCGGCACGTCGATCTTTCCGAGCGGAAGGGCTTCTATGACCGCTTCGCAGATGCTATGATGCTGCGGCCGCTCCCGTCGCTTCAGTGAGTGTGCATTGGCGCCGGTCCCGTGTCGCCCGGCGAGAAGACGGATAGGTGAGACTGAAACCAAGGAGGATCGGTGAATGGCAGTGCTTGATGAGCTGAAAGATGCGATCATCTCGGGCAACCGGGACAAGGCCAAGCAGCTGACGCAGAAGGCGCTGGACGAGGGGATCGACGCGAAGAAGATCGTCGTCGACGGTATCGCCGCCGCCATGGAGGTGGTGGGCGAGAAGTTCCGGTCGAACGAGTTCTACGTGCCCGAGCTGCTGATCGCCCAGCGCGCCATGAAGGCAAGCCTCTCGATGATGTCGGGCGCTGAGGTCGACTATGTCGGGACGGTCGTCATCGGCACTGTCAAGGGCGACCTGCACGACATCGGCAAGAACCTGGTTGCCGCCATGCTCGAGGGCGCGGGCTTCAAGGTTATCGACCTGGGCGTGGATGTCTCGCCGGATCAGTTCGTCAAGGTGGCGGGCGAGAACTCCGCCCACCTCATCGCCATGTCGGCGCTCCTGACCACGACGATGGGATCGATGCGCGATACTATCCAGGCCCTCGACAAGGCCGGTTTGAAGGGGAAGACACGGGTGATCATCGGGGGCGCGCCCGTTACCCAGAGCTATGCGGACGAGATCAAGGCCGACGGCTACGCGCCGGACGCGGCGAGCGCGGTCGACAGGGCGAAGCAACTGCTCCCGGCGTAGGAGCTTCAGCCTCGGCTATCCCTCGGGATACGAGGGGGTCATTGGGCCGAGCGGGCGCAGGGGCCGTCCCGGACACGGCCGCTGCGCCCGCTTCGCGGTCCGAGCCCGTTCTATGGCAGTTCGTCTGCGGGGTGTGGACATGACCGAGGTGACAATCGGCGCGCCGAAGCCGCCTTCGCGGCGCAGGTCGCTCCTGCTGACGCGGGTGACGCCCGGCATCGCGTTGCTCGTGCTTGCATCGATCGCGGTTCTCCGCATCTGGGTCGTGGAAATGGCCATCGTCGAGGGGAACTCGATGAAGGACACGCTCCAGACCGGGGACCGGGTGCTTATCTCGAAGCTGCTCCAGGTGACGCGCTTCGACATCATCGTGCTGCGAGATCCGGAGACCAGCGGCACCGACATCAAGCGGGTCGTCGGCGTGCCCGGCGATGTCATCTCGATGGTGCCTTACGTGGGGGACACGGGCGGGGGCAGGACAGCCGTGTACGGTAGCCAGCTCTACATCAACTCGATCCCGTACAAGGAGCCATACGCCACCTCCATCATCCCCAAGACGATGTCTCCCGGCCGGATGAAGCCGGACAGCTACTGGGTGCTGGGGGACAACAGAGATGACAGCATCGACAGCCGCAAGTACGGGCAGCTCAAGGGGAAGAGCATTCGAGGCGTTGCGATAGCAGTGGTATATCCCCCCAGCCGCATACGGCTGCTGGATCGCGACCCGAAGGCAGTGCCGGATATGGATGCCATCAAGCGAGCTCAGTAAGGCTTGCCAAACAAGGCCTTACTCGCCCTATGAGCGTTTTGGGCCGAGGTCGGCGCTGGAGAAAATCGACGGAGTAAAGGAGCCGGTACCTTGCGAGGCTGGACTGTCGCCCTGTTCCTCTTGATCGCGATCACCCTGGGTGCCTTCGGGCAGATCTCTCTGAAGTACGGGATGAAGCAGTACGGCGCGCTCGGCGCGCCTGGCACCAGCATGGCGGCCGGGCTGGCGCGGGCCGTCATCAGTCCCTACGTGCTGCTGGGGCTGTTCCTCTACGCGGTGAGTTCGGCCTTCTGGCTCGTGGTGTTGAGCAAGTGGGCACTCAGCTATGCCTATCCCATGATCGCGACGAACTACCTGCTCGTCGTCCTGCTCTCCCGCATGTTCTTCAGGGAGACCGTCGCGCCGTTCCAGTGGGTCGGCATCGTCCTGATGGTGGCAGGACTCATGCTCGTGGCCCGCTTCGGGGTCTCGGGGGGATAGAGGCTGCCTATCACGGCATCACCACCAATCCGGCGCGTCATCGTCCTGCTGGCCCTCCTCGCGCTTCCCACCGCGCTCATCGGGCCGGGGCTGCGACCTGGGCAGGCGCTGCTTCCCGCTGACCTTCTCGTCCAGTTCGAGCCCTGGAAGTCCCAGGTCGCCACACCATCCGCTGCTCATTGGGACCCGCTTGTCTGGGACGGCATCGCTCAGTACTACCCCTGGCGGCTCTTCGCCGCAGAGAGCCTGCGCTCCGGCCTGCTTCCACTCTGGAACCCCTATCAGTTCTGCGGCACGCCCTTCATCGCCAACGGGCAGTCGGCCGTCTTCTATCCCCCGAACCTGATCTTCTGGGTCGTGCCCGTCGCCCTCGCCTTCGGTTGGTCAGCATGGCTCCACCTCGCGCTGACGGGATGGTTCACCTACCTCTTCCTCCGCCGGATCGACACGGGGCGTGCGGGGGCGGTGGCCGGCGCCGTCGTCTGGCAGGGCAACGGGTTCTTCGTCGCCTGGATGCACCTGCCGACTGTTCTCTGCACTGCAAGCTGGCTGCCGCTGACACTCCTGCTGGTCGAGCAGGCACTGGTGCGGGGCCGCGCCCGTCTGGCAGTCGCAGCCGGTGTGGCACTCGGCCTGGCCTACCTCGGCGGGCATCCGCAGGTCTTCCTCTTTCTATCACTGCTGACGGTCGCATACATCGTCGCGCGCGGCCTGAGCAGCGACGCCGGAGAGGCGCTCGCAGACCGGGTGAGGAAAGTCATCGTGACCGGCGCGGTGACCGGAATCGTAGGCGGCGGGCTTGCCTCGATCCAACTCCTGCCCACACTCGCGCTGCTCCAGATCGCTCATCGGACCTTCACACCGGGGCCCGAGAGCTACAAAGCGTTTCTGTCGCATGCCATGCCGCCCATTCAGTTGGCGGGGCTGCTCATGCCGCACGCCTTCGGGCATCCGGCCCTGGGCAGCTACGCGGGACGCGACAACTACGCCGAGTTCGCCTGCTATGTCGGAATCGTCGCGCTCGCGCTGGCGTTGTGGGCAATGTTCGCCTGCCGCAGGTGGCACGCGCGCTTCTTCGCCGTAGCGCTGCTTGTCGTTCTGCTCATCGCCCTGGGCACGGCGGCCAACTGGCCGCTCTATCGCTGGCTGCCGGGATTCGCTCGATCAGGCGGCCCCGCGCGAATCCTCGTTCTGGCCGTGTTCGCGCTGAGCATGCTGGCGGGGATGGGTGTGAGCTGGCTGTCCCAGCAGCCGGCAAAGAAGCGGCGCGGCGGCTTCCCGTTTGGCCTCCTCGCTCCCAGCTTGCTGCTGATGGCCGCTAACTACGCCTGGCAGCTGCTGGTGATGCCGGTGCTGGCGCCAGTGCAGCCAGGGATACTCGCGCTCTCCGACACAGAGGTAACCCGGGCTACTCTGCTGTGCTTCCCTGTCTTCTGGATCATTGCACTGCTGACGTGGAACCGGCGTACGGTGGCATTCGCCCAGGTCGCAGTGGTGTTCGTCTTCGCCGCCGACCTCTTCCTCGCATCACAGCAGCACCTCCACGTGACTCCGACCGCGTGGGTGTACCCGCAGGTGTCGATCGGCGCGCCAGCGCAGGGGAGGGTTCTCGGCGACGCCAGCGACTGGCCGATCAACCGCTTCCCGAACGCCGTCCTGCCACCGAACTCGGCCACCGTCTACCATCTGCGCGATGCCTTTGGGTACGACTCCCTCTATCTGGCGCGGTTTCGTGACTTCGCGGCCGCCCTCGAGCACGGCGATCCCAGTCCGCCGCTCAACGGGAATATGCTGCTCGCCAGGCTAGGCTCGCGCGGGACGCCCGCCCCGGTCTACGGCCTCGACATGATGAGCCTTGCCGCGGTCGAGACAGTCCTCTCACCAGCGCATGTGCGCGGCCTCAAGATGGAGACCGCGGGCGCGTACTATACCTACTCGAACCCCTACGCGCGCCCGCGCGCCTGGGTGGCGAGTTCGGCCGTCTTTGTGCCCACCCACAACGCCGCCGTTGTCTCGCTGGCGGAACTCGGGCCGATGCCGGACACCATCATCGTGACCGGCCCCGACGACCTGGGACCCCCTCGAACGGCTGCGGAGAGGGGGCTTGCCCGCCGGCCGTCAGCAGGGGAGGGGGGTGAGGTTCCCGCCGTCACACTCAAGGATCTCTCCCCGAATTCGGTCCAGGTGATCGTCAGTAGCGCAGGTTCGCAACCTGCGGCGGCGGGCTATCTCTTCCTCGCTGACGCCTACGCCCCCGGCTGGCGCGCCTATGCGCAATCAAGAGTCGAACACGCGACGGCCGCTTCCCGACTCCTCGACTCCTCGACTCCTCGACTCCTCGACCTCCCGATCCGCCCGGCCAACGTCGCCTTCCGGACCGTTGCGCTGCCAACAGGTGTAGAGTCCGTGACGTTCCGGTATGAGCCGGAGAGCTTTAGAGTGGGGTTGTTTGTGACGCTGCTGGCGTGCGCGGCGGTGGCAGCGACAGTTGCCGTTGTGGCTCACCGGAGATAGGTATGCCGAGCACAGAGGGGAAGCCGAGTCGCCGGCGTGAGTGGATAGCTATTGGGGCGGTCACGGCTATCGCGCTCGTGCTTCGCCTCGCCGGTATCGGCTGGGGCCTGCCGAACTCCGAGCACTACTTCTCCTACCACCCCGATGAGATCTTCCTCTTGCTTCCGTCGTTCGGCTTTGCACAGGGGGACTGGAACCCGCATTTTTTCAACTACGGGACGCTCTACATCTACTTGGTGGGAATTCCCGCGGTGATCTTCGGCCTCGTCCCCACCGCGCTGTTCCCGCAAGGCCTCGCGCCGCTCTACCTCACGGGGCGCCTGGTGACGGCCATGCTTGGCACGGCGAGCGTGCCGCTGCTTTACCTGGCGCTCAAGCGCGAGAACAAGTCGCTTGCCTGGGGCAGCGCGTTCTTGCTCACCATCTGCCCGCTGCATGTCATCAACAGCCACTACGCGACGGTTGACGTTCCTGCGACGTTCTTCCTGGTCCTGGCATTCCTGTTTGCGCTGCGCGGAGCGGAGCGGGCGGGCCCGCGATGGGCGGTTCTCACAGGCCTCGCCGTGGGCTTCGCCGCGGCCACCAAGTACAATGCCGGGCTCTTTCTCATTCCCGCCCTCCTCGCGCCGGCGCTTGCGAAGCGGTCGAGTGCAGGCATCGCCTGGTGGCTCGGGGTCCCCCTCGCGGCCGCTGCCGGCTTCCTCGTGTGCAACCCCTGGATCGGAACTCCCGAGTTCCGTCGGGGCTTCCTCTTCGAGTGGCGGCACGCGCAAGCCGGGGGCACGTTCGCCTTCGTCGGCACCGGCTCCGGCTGGAGCTACCATCTTCTGCATGGCATTCCGGTCGCGCTGGGCTACCCGCTGCTCGCGGCTGCTGCGGTCGGGCTTGTCGCCGCGCTCCGATCACGCTCGCCTGCCGTCCGCGTCTCCCTGCTATGGTGTGTCTTCTACTTCATCATCATCGGCTCCGGCAAAGAGCGCTTCATCCGCTACCTCGTGCCGATGGTGCCGTGTGTGTGTGTGCTGGCTGTGTGGGGCGTCTTCTCGTTCATCCGTCTCGCAAAGCGCCCTGCGACGGAGAACCTCGCAGTGGCGTTCGGTATCGCAGTGCTTCTCCTTACCGGGCTATACAGCCTTGGCCAGTCGGCGTCGCTTGTGGGCATCGACGCTCGTGACTGGGCATGGATTCAGACGGACTCCGACGTCCTGGAGAAGTATCAGGTCAAGACGATCGGCCTGGCCGATCTCCCTTGGTATTCCGACCCGCCTGTCTCACCGTACAATGCGGGCGCTTTCTCCCGGAGGACGTTCGAGGAGTGGAATCGGTCGGCTCGCCTCCCAATAATCGTCACCGGCTGGAACGCTGACAGGCTCCGGGCAAGTCGGCCCGACATTTTCTTCCTGTCCGATCTCGGGTCCCAGGACCGTCTGCGCCTGAGGGACCAGGAGGCGATGAGATTTGTGGCTTCGCTCTCCGTCGCGTATGCTGACCGTCGCACCTTCGACGGCATCCCCGGAGCTAGGTATTGGTGGCTCGCGCCCCCTCGCTCCTGGGCGCCTCCCGACTGGCTCTATCCGTCGCCGCGCATCACCGTGTACTATGGCCCGCGGTCATGAGCGACGATAGGACAACGTTTCGCTGGCCCGCCTCCGCCGAGCTTCGCTGGGCGGCCGGATTCGCGCTCGTCGTCATGGCCATCGTCTGCCTGCCCTACCTCTACGGCCTCCTCATCAAGCCCGAGGACGCGTACTACTCGGGCCTGCTCACCAATCCCGACGAGCACAACGTCTACCTCTCTTACATGAAGCAATCCCAGGAAGGCGCTTTCTTCCTCATCGACCCGTTCACGTCCGAGCAGCAGCACGGCCGTGTCATCAACCTCTTCTTCCTCGCGCTGGGGCGCTCCGCCGGCCTCAAACATATTGCCTTGCCCCTCGAGTACCATCTCGCTCGCATCGCAGCGGGCTGGCTCCTGCTTATGGCGATCTACTGCCTCGGCGCGCAGGCAATCGAGTCGATCTGGGCGCGGCGGCTCGCTCTCTGGCTCGCCGCGTTTGCATCCGGCTTTGGCTGGCTCTACCACGCCGGACCGGGGCAGCCGAACCCCATCGACTTCGGCCCCGGCCTCCTCATGCCCGAGGCGATCACTTTCCTGAGCCTGCTGCTCAACCCGCTCTTCTGCTTCTCGGTCTTCCTCATGATCGCGGCCATCGGTCTGGGGGCAGACGCGTTCGCATCAGGACGGACTCGCTCTGCCGTGCTGGCCGGCCTGGCTGTGCTCGTCCTCGGCAACATCCATACCTATGACGTGATCCCCGTCGCAGTTGTGCTGGCCGCGTGCCTGACGATGGTCGCTGTGCGGCGGCAACCTCACCCCGCGGGTACCGCAGGCTTCAGCCTGCATCTAGACCGCACCCCCTCTCCGCGCGCGGAGAGGGGGCTTGCCCGCCGGCCGTCAGGAGGGAAGAGGGGTGAGGTTCGCCGGGCCATCATGCTGGCCCTTCTCATCGCGGCCATCGCCGCGCCGTCGCTGCTCTACCAGTTCTGGCTGCTGAGAAGTGGCGAGGTCACACTCGCGATCAAAACGGCGGAGACGCCGGTCTATTCGCCCCAGCCTCTGTTCCTCGCGCTCGGCCTTGGACTGCCCCTGCTGCTGGCGATCGTCGGCCTCTACCAGGCGGCGCGGGGCGGCTCAGATGCAGCGCGGTTGCTCGCGCTGTGGCTCGTGCTCGGGCTTGCCCTGTGTTATGCGCCGGTGCCCTTCCAGCGCAAACTCGCCCAGGGGATACAGATTCCTGCCGTTCTGCTCGCCGTTGTCGGCATCGAGCCGCTTATGAGCAGGCTCCGCCGCGTCAGAAGCGCGCTCGCCATCCTGCTGCTTGCGCTTGTCCTGCCATCGAACGTTCTTTTCCTTCTCCGGGCGAAGCACGATCTCGAGACGAACAACTCCACCTATCTCGCCAACCTCATGCCGCCGCTCTATCTGCGAGACGACCAGTACCGGGCCCTCACCTGGCTCGATGCGCGCGCCTCCTCCAGGGACGTTCTCCTCTGCAACTCCTTCCTTGGGAGCTACGCACCATCGATCGCCGGCACTCGTGTATATGTCGGCCACTGGGCGGAGACGCTTCACTACACCGCGAAGCTGAAGGGGTTCGCCGAGTTCGTCCGTGCCGGCACTCCCGATGGGAGCAGACAAGCGCTGGTGCGGCAGGAGAGAGTCACATACGTGCTTCGCGACCGGAGCATCTATGACGAAGTGTCGCTGCTCTCGCCCGAAGGCGCAGTCATGCCGGCCTTCGATCCTGACAGCGTCGCCTGGCTCGAGCGCGCTTGGTCCAGGGGCGCGGTTGCAGTCTACCGCGTGAAGTAGCAGATGCAGACCGACCACGCATACGGCAAGTCCTCATCAGCACTCATCCTGGTCGCCGGGCTGGCGACGGCGGCGCTCGGGCTCGCGCTCGCGCGCGGCTGGGAGCCGGGGATCGAGGGTGAGTGGGTCTGGCGGCGCAACGAGCTGCCGGCTCACCTCTGGGGAGCGCTGGCCGCAGGAGGCGGCCTCGCCGGGCTCGGCGCCATCCTCTGCCACCCAGGCACGTGGGAACGCATGACGCGGTCCCGCCGCGCCATGGCTTTCGCTCTCCTGCTCCTTCTCGTGTTCCTCTTGCAGCTCTCCCTTCTCAACGCGGTGGGTGTCCCATGGGTCGCGCCGGGCGGCACTATCATCAGCCCCAATGCCACGACCTACTTCGCTGTCTCCCTTGGGGTGCAATCACCCCGCGATTGGATTGCCCACTACCCCGAGGTGCTCCCGACACTGCCGTACCACGCGGCCACTCACCCGCCGGGGTTCGTCCTGCTCTTCTGGTCGGTGCGGAAGCTCACTGCGCTGATGCCTTCACCGCCATCCACGGTGCTCGATGTCCTGGTGCAGCTCGGCGACGTGCTCGGTATGAGGCTCGCGCCCAGCGATGCGCTCGCTGCCATCACCAGCGCCCTGCTGATCGCGCTCATCGGCGCGCTCGGCCTCATTCCGCTCCACCTCCTGGCGCGGTCGCTCGCCGGCCGGCAGACGGCCATCTGTGCGACCTGTCTGGCCGCAGCGATGCCCGGGCTCGTGTTGCTGGGCGCGTCGCCCGACCTCATCGTGATGACGTTGGCGATAGGCGCGATGTACCGGGCTTACGCGGGATACCGCGGCGATTGGGCATCGGCTCTGCTCGGCGGGGTCATCATCGCGGTCGGGCTGTTCCTGAGCCTCGCCTTCGCCCTCGTGGGCCTGTGGGCGCTCATCTGGGCCGTTCTGGGCATCGCGCGATCACCCCACCGCGCTGCCGCTGTCCGGGGCGTGCTGTCGGTCGCGCTGGTCGCAGCAGCGGGGTTCGCCGCGGTGTACCTGGCTCTCTACCTGGCGGCTGGCTACCGGCCGCTTGCTGTAGCCGTTCAGGCGCTGTCCGCGCACCGCGGCGTCACCACCATTGAGGCCGCGCGCACCTACTGGAAGTGGGTGCTCATGAACCCCGTCGACTGCGCCATCTTCGCAGGCATTCCCGCGGTCGTCGGCGCGTGCTGGTCGCTGCCGGCCCTGCGGCGAGCCCAGCACGGAAGACTGGCATCGTTCCTGGCCGCGTGGCTCGTGCTCTTCGTGCTCCTGGACCTTTCGGGCATGGTGCGCGGTGAGGTCGGCCGCATCTGGCTCTTCCTGCTCTGGCCGGCCGGGATTGCGGCCGGCGCGGCCGTGTCCGCCCGAGCCGATAGCGGACGCGCGACAGCGCTGCTCGTCCTCGTGCAGGTCGCACAGGCGCTGATGATGAAGGGCTACCTGACAATGTACAGCATTCTATGAGATCCTCGGCGCCAACGAAACCGCGGCTCAACTGGTGGCCGATCGCGGTGATCGTGCTCTCGGCCTGCGCCTTCTGCTGGCCGGTGTTCGCAGGTCGCCTCATGCTGCCGGCCGATATGTGCCTGCTGATGCTTCCGTGGAAGGCGCTCCAATCTCAGTTCCCCGGCTTTCACCGGGCCTACAACCCGATGCTCGACCCAATCCAGCAGTACCTCCCGTGGCGCATCTACGCAGTGGAGTCACTGAGAGAAGGCTTCATCCCGCTCTGGAACCCATATGCGTTTTGCGGCACGCCATTCCTGGCGAACCTCCAGTCGACGGTCCTCTACCCCCTGAACCTGCTCTTCCTCATCACGGGCGCGCGCTACGGCTTCGGCGTCTCGGCCATCCTGCACCTGATCCTCGGCGGGCTCTTCATGTATGCGTTTCTGCGAACGCTTGCCCTCCTGCCGGCGGCCGCGTTGCTCGGCGCGCTGGTGCTCATGTTCAATGGCTGGACAGTGACCTGGTTGGAGTACCCGACGCTCTCGCTCTGGGTGTTCATGTGGTTGCCCGCGTTGCTCCTGTGCTACGAGCGGGCTCTGCGAGAGCCGCGGTCTCTGTGGCCGGCGCTCTGCGCGCTGGTCGTGGGCATCCAGTTCCTCGGCGGCCACCTTCAGATCTCGGCCTATGTGCTGATCGCCTTCGTGCTCTACGCCGTTGTCCGCCTCATCGCCAGGGACGAGCGCCGGGTCGGCCGCGTCGCCTCCATCGGCATCGCCGTCATCGCTCTCGTCATCGGGTTCGCGCTTGCCGGCGCGCAGCTCCTTCCGACGATCGAGCTCGCGACGCAGAGCGGCCGCATCAGCCAGGGCGCGGGCGCGGCGCTGAAGACCGCCTTCCCGCTCAGCCACTTCATCCTCTACCTGGTGCCCAACTTCTTCGGAAACCCGGTGGACTACAACTACTGGGGCAATGTGAGGGACCTGGCCGCCTTCAACTTCTTCGAGACCGCCTGCTACGTAGGCATCCTCCCACTTCTCCTCGCGGTGCTCTCGTTCGCAGGCAGCCGTAGCTGGCGGCACTGGTTCTTCGCACTCCTGACCCTCTTCGCCATCCTCGCCGCCATCGGCTCGCCGCTCTACCTTGTGCTCTACTACCTTGCCCCCGGCTTCCGCGAGCTCGCCGGGCTCGGGCGGGTGCTGTGCTTGGCGGCCTTTGGGCTTGCGGGGCTGGCGGCGATTGGATTGGATGCTCTGCTGGAGGACAGCGCTGCGGGTCGCACCAGGCTGCACGTTGTCTCCGCGCTGGTCGCCTGCCTATGCGTCGCCGTCGGGCGCCTCGCCTTCCAGCCCTACGTGGAGTTGCTCGACAAGACCATGCACGTTGACGACTACCTCAAGCACCAGGTCGCGATTGCGTTCGCGTTCATCGTGCTGTCCGCGCTGCTCATCGGCCTGCGAGTGCGTCGGAGGTTGGGGGTCACGGCGACAGGGCTCATTGCCTGCGGCCTGATCCTTGCGGATCTCTTCGTCTCCGGCATGAGCCTCAACCCGTTCACCGATCCGCAGATGGCCTACCCGGAGACCGACGCGATCCACTGGCTCCAGGACCACGCTGGACACGACCGGGTGACCTCGCTCGCCTCCGAGGGGTTCCGCGACTGGATGCCCCACAACAGCCCGATGGTCTTCGGCCTGCGTGACATCCACGGCTCGGACTCGCTGCGCGTCAAACGCTCCTTCGAGCTGGTCTCGGGGCCAGAGCTGGCGCAGGCGACCTATCCGCCGCCCGACTCGCCGGTAATGGCCGCGCTCGGCGTGCGCTACCTCATCACGCGACGCACCGTCGGCGACAGGTGGCAGCTCGTCTCTGACAGCGACGTGCCGATCTACGAAGATCGGGACGCACTGCCGCGAGCGTTCGTCGTCTCCGACTTCACCATGGGCGCCGACGAGGACTTCGCTGACCTGCTCGCAGGCGGGGCCGCCGAGTTGCGCCGGAAAGCGCTGCTCGCGCCGGGGCCGACGCCCCTTCAGCTACCCAGCAAGGGCGCGCCTCCGCCCGAGACGCCCGCCACCTTCGATCGCGACGCGCCCGACGAGGTGGTGATCGAGACCAATGCCGAGACGCCCGGCCTGCTGGTGCTTCTCGATTCCTACTACCCCGGCTGGCGCGCCCGCGTCTATGAGGCCCCGGTGGCGGTTCATCGCGCGAACTACGGGTTCAGAGGTGTCGAGATCCCGGCTGGCAGGCAGGTCGTGACATTCAGCTACGAGCCCGCGACCTTCCGCATCGGGCTCTTCGTCTCGCTCATCGCCTGCGCGGCCCTTGCCGCCGCGGCGATATGCGGCTACCTACGCAAGTCCGACAACGCCCTGCGCAGGGCCCGTCGGTCGTAGACCACCAGCAGCGCCGTCCCGTCCTCCGACCTCACCGCCCAGGCCGGCTCTGCCTCCCTTACTAAGCGCCAGCACAGCTCCGTGTAATCGCTCTGCATCGCCTGGAACACCACATAATCGACCCGACCAGCCTCAGTCTCATCGCCGGTCAGCTCGATGTCGGCCCGAAGGATGCCGGCCTCGCGCTGGAAGTCGAGCAGGTAGATTACGCCCTTCGGGATCACGAGCACGCGAGGCGAGACGGTCATGCTCCGGTTGAGGAACAGCGGCGCCTCCTTGAACACCTGCCCCCAGTAGATCGTCTCGAACCCGCGCCGGGTCGCGCCGGCCGTCCCGCCGACCAGCGCGTTGTAGTAGGCGAGCTGATACGGATGCGTCCGAACCACCGCGTTCGCACCGGGGTAAAGAAGGAGCGCGCCCAAGGCCGATGCCACCAGCACCGACAACCGCGCCTTCGCCTGCTCGCGCGCGAGGGCTCTCACCACGATGCCCTCCGCCCACGCGAACCCGCCTCCCGCGAGGGCTGCCAGAAACGGAAACGCGGGCAGGAACAGCCGCTCGCCATTGTACTTCGGGCTGCTCGGCAGGGCGTTGGGCACCAGCGTTACGATCAGGCCGAGCAGGAGCAGCGCCGATTCCGCGGCAGACGCGTAGGGGCGAGTCGGTGACTCGCCCTGGGCGACCCGGCGGGTCGCCCCTACAGCTCCGACCGCCGCGAGCGCCAATATCACCGCCGGCGTCGTCACCGCGGTGATGACGAATGGATAGTGCCACGGCGCGTACTGGTAGAGTCGACCCAGATACCAGACATTGTAGGCGGCATGGGCGAAGTGGAACGCGAGGTAGGCCTTCACATGAGGGACGGTGTCGATCCACATCCACGGCCAGCAGAGCCAGAACACCGCCGGCCCGACCAACAGCACCGCCACCAGCTTCGCCCAGTGCCTCCGGTGATAGAGCAGCGCCCACGGCACAAGGAGCACCGGCAGGAAGAACGCGTTCACCTTCGCAGTCAGTGCCAGCCCGAAGGCGACGCCGGCGAGGACGGTCAGCGGCCATGACCGCCGACTCATCGCCCACGCCGTCACTGCCGTCGTAGTGAAGAACCACGCGGCGATCGGCATGTCGAGCGCATCGAAATGCGCGTGTGCGGCAATCCGCGGCATCGTCGCGAACGCGAGCGCGCCGAACAGAGCGCCCCGTCTGCCCCACACTCCGCGCGTGAACAGGTAGATCGCGCAGACGGCGAGCGCGAACCAGAGCGCGCTCGGCAGCCGCATCGCCATCAGCCCCGGTAGCGCGCCGCCGAACCAGCGTTGCGCGAAGCCCGATGCCACCTTCTGAAGTGGTGGGTGCTCGTGGTTGAACCTCCATGCCGACTCGATCTCTGGCCGCCGCAGCGCGCCCAGGTCTCCGCGGAATACCCGCGCCCACCATTCCGCATACCGGATGCCGGCGGAGGCATAATGCGGCTCGTCGTAGGTGGGACCGTAGTCATTCGTGGTGACCAGGGTGAGGCCGAACGTCACCGCGAACAGGCCTATCACGAGCAGCCTCTCGGCGCGCGTGAACGGTAGGGGAGGAGCTAGCGAAGTCGGCGCAGTTTCCATGGGAGCACCAGCGCCTCCGTGACGATCGAGCCCGACATCTTCGACTGCCCTGCCCTGCGCTCGGTGAAGCAGATCGGCACTTCGACCACCCGGCACCCGGCGGCCAGCGCGCGCAGGGCCATCTCGATCTGGAATCCGTAGCCCCGCGTCTTCACGGAATCGAGGTTCACCGATTCCAGCGCGCGACGCCGCCACATCCTGAAGCCGGCGGTGAGATCGCGGACCGGGGCGCGGAGCACCATGCGGACATAGGCATTGCCCCCGCGGCTCAGCAGCCTCCGCCGCAGATCCCAGCCTTGAGTGCGCCCGCCCGCCACGTACCGCGACCCGATCGCCAGGTCGGCGTCGCGGAGAGCGGCCAGCAGCCGCGGCACGTCCGCGGGATCGTGGGAGAAGTCCGCGTCCATCTGCGCGACGAACTCGAACTCCGGCCGGGCAAGCGCGTGGGTGAAGCCCGCGATGTACGCGGGGCCGAGGCCTTCTTTCTGCGCGCGATGAAGAACGCTGACGCGGGGCTCGGCCGCCGCAAGCTCGTCGGCCATCTGCCCTGTGCCGTCGGGTGAGTTGTCGTCAACGATCAGCAGGTTCCAGCCGCCGGATAGCCCGAGCACCGCGCGCGCGATGTCGGGCAATGTCTCGCGCTCGTTGTACGTGGGGATCACAACCACGGCCTTCGCCGGGTCGGGCGCCGAAGATGGGTCGGTTGCCCGTGGTCCTGACAAACGCCTTCTCCTCTGTTACAATACCGCGCAGGTTGGGCAGGAGCTTTAGTCGCCTCCGGCGACTTGCCTCCTGCCCTCTGGCCATGCGCATACTTCACATCACCCCGAGCTTCCACCCCTCCATCGGCGGGGTGGAGACACACGTGCGCCGCGTCTCAGAGTGCCTCAGCGCGCGAGGGCACGAGGTCACTGTGCTGACTCATGCCGACCAGCCCTCCGAGCACGCCATCGGTCCTATTCGCGTCCGCCGCCTCGCTCGCGTCGGCTGGCTCAAAGCTTGGCGAATCTCGCGCGCTGACATCGCTGCCGCCGACGTCGTCCACTGCCACGACGCGTATAGCTTCCTCCACTTCTACCTGCCCTCCTGCTGGCTCCCCCCCCGACGACCGGCCTTCGTCACGTTCCACGGCTACGAAGGCTATCCCATCCCGCGGGAGGCGATCCCGCGCCGGCGCTTTGTCCGCCGTCGCGTGAGGAACGCGCTCTGCATGGGCGACTTCATCTGTCAGTGGTATCAGACCCCATGTTACGCGGTCTCCTATGGCGGCGCGGACCCGGTCGCCGATCCGCCGCCTTTGCCCGATCAGCCGGCGGCGCTCTTCCTCGGACGGCTGGCCGAGGATACGTCGCTCATGCTCTACCTCGACGCGCTCGTCGCGCTCCGCGACGACTACAATCGACGCATCCACCTGACCGTGGCCGGCGATGGTCCGCTCCGGCCAATCGCCGAGCGCTACGTCGACGCGCAGGG
>Ga0315288_10001405_pt1 | contig 31223 bp, 23 predicted proteins | sample YL17G11_20_MG_FD_203454 | JGI IMG/M metagenome (GOLD analysis project Ga0315288, IMG submission 203454) | Sediment microbial communities from Yellowstone Lake, YNP, Wyoming, USA - YL17G11_20 | ecosystem: Environmental > Aquatic > Freshwater > Lake > Sediment | place: USA: Wyoming | collected...
CGCACCTCGGGGTGATCAACCTTCACCCCAACGGTCTCCAGCAGGTTTAGGCTGGCTTGGTGTAACTGCTCGAGCTGCGGATGCGACAGCAAGCTCATACCGACGCTCCCAAGGGCTGATAGTCCATATAGTTTTCTGAATCGCCGCAAGCATCCCCTTTTGGGGCGCCCGGCGGCGCGATGACCCCGGAGCGGCACAAGGCCTGCCGATTGGCAGCGCTCGGTATCTTGACTTTCGCTTCCCCGTCCGTACAATCTTTGGTTGACCGGCTGCTCGCTGTGCCAGCCGGCAAATCGGCGATCTTCGAAGGCTTTGCACGACTGGCCGCTGGCCACGCGCGAGGATTTCGTGCAGAGGCCTCGCCCCGCGCGGAAAGGGTATGCACTACCGCAAAGGGAGGCTGACAATGTCCTTGACGACCGCCAGAATCGCAGCCCTGAAGTATCTTGCATCACACGCCGCGCCACTCCTCGTCAACCAGGCGACTGACGATCGGGTGATCCTGCTCACTCACATTCTCGAGCGCGTTGCGCGCAAGGATCGGCATAAGGCACAGCTTCGCGCACTTCGCGAGATGGTTGAAACCAACCACCCGGCGGCCGAGCTTGCGCGCCGCGTGCTCTCTCTTCACTCGAACGTACGCCGGCGGTTCATCAGCTCGCTGGGCGTTAACGCCACCTGGCTGGGCGACCAGGAGCGCAAGGCCTTTGCGGCAGAGCACGGCACCTACCCGCCTTACCTGATCGTCATCAGCCCGACGATGCGCTGCAACCTGAAATGCTTGGGCTGCTACGCGGGCCGGTACCCTCGGGAGAAGGACCCCATGTCCTTCGACACCCTCGACCGTATCGTCACCGAGGGGAAGCAAATGGGCGTTTACTTCTACACCATCTCCGGCGGCGAGCCCTTCGTCCGCCCCGATCTGCTCGATCTCTATGACAAACACGATGACTGCGCCTTTCTCATATACACGAACGGCACGTGCATCACGGACAGGACCATAGAGCGGCTGCAGCAATGCGGCAACGCGGCGCCCGCGTTCAGCATCGAGGGGTGGGAGGCGCAGACCGACTTCCGGCGCGGCAAGGGCGTTTACCGCAAGGTGATGGAGACCATAGACGCCGCCCGCGAGGCCGGTCTCTTCTTCGGGTTCTCCGCCACTGCGACGAGGCTGAATGCAGAGGTGTACTTCGACGAGGCGTTTTACGATCATATGTCCGATAGGGGGTGCCTGTTCGGCTGGTTCTTCATCTTCGTGCCCGTCGGCCAGGATAGCACCGCCGACCTGATGGTCACGCCTCAGCAGCGCGATAGGCTCCGCCGGGTGGTGGGCCTGATGCGCCGCACGAAGCCGATGTTCGTGGCCGACTTCTGGAACGACGGCTGCCTGACTGGTGGCTGCATGTCGGCGGGGACGCTGTACCTGCACATCAACTACCGCGGGGACATCGAGCCGTGCGTCTTCCTGCATTTCGCGGAAGAGAACATCATGGACCTGCACCGGCGCGGCGGCCACCTGTGGGATGCGCTCGAGACACCTCTCTTCAAGCGCACGCGGGAGATCAACCGCAGAGACCCGAATCCGCTGCGGCCATGCCCGATCATTGACCACAACGAATGGCTGGAGGAGGCCTTGAGGGGAACGAATGCGCGGCCGACACACCCGGGGGCAGAGGACATCGTGGGCCGCTTGGCGCCGGCGGTCCGCGCGTGGGCGGCGGAATACGGGAAGCTGGCGGATTACGCCTGGTATCACAGCGGCGAGTACGACTGGATCAAACAGAACGAAGTCCTCTGGGGCAGCAACGTCCACTGAGGTGTCGCGCCCACTGGTCAGGGGGCTTGGAGGGAAGGATGCGGGTGCTGCTGGTTTCGCCCGATCGCAGGGATGTCGTGCTCGCGCGTGCCCGCGGCGCGCCGAGGATGAAGGCCGCCTTCCCGCCGCTGTCTCTGCTTCAGGTGGCGGCCCTGACTCCGCCCGAGGTCGAGGTCGAGATCGTGGACGAGGCCGTCCGCGAGGTGGATTTCGCGGCCGACTGCGATCTGGTCGGGATCACCGCGTTCACGTCATCGGCCCCGCGCGCCTACGAGGTAGCCTCCATCTTCCGGGGCCGAGGCGTGCCTGTCGTCCTGGGCGGGATGCACGCTTCCGCCTGTCCAGAAGAAGCGCTTGCTTACTGTGACTCGGTTGTCATAGGCGAGGCCGAGGGAAAGTGGCCGCGACTCCTCGAAGATGCCCAGCAGGGCCGCCTGCAACGGGTCTACGGCGCCGCCCAATACCCGGAGCTGACGGATAACCCGTGGCCCCGACGAGAGCTTCTGCGGCGCCAGGATTACCTTGTGCCGGACACCGTCCAGGCAACCCGCGGCTGCGCGCACAACTGCTCCTTCTGTTCGGTCAGCTCCTTCTTCGGGCGTCACATCCGCAGCCGGCCGGTCGAGTCGGTCGCCAGGGAGGTGGGCTCGCTGCCGGGGCGGTATGTCGTCTTCGTTGACGACAACATCATGACCGCGCCCGACTATGCTCGCCGGCTTTTCGAGAGGCTGGTCGGCTCCGGAAAGAGATGGATGGGACAGGCATCCACGGCTGTGATCGAAAATGTGGAGCTGACCCAACTTGCCGCGCGCTCGGGCTGCCGCGCGCTGTTCGTCGGACTGGAAACGCTGTCGGAGTCGGCGCTGAGGCAGGTGAACAAAGGGTTCAATGCCGTGGCCCGGTTCAAGGACCTGATCGGCCGGCTGCACGACCACGGCATAGGGGTGATCGGCGCCTTCATGTTCGGCTTCGATGGCGAGGACGACTCGGTTTTCGAGCGAACCGCCGAGTTCGCCGATGAAGCGCACATAGATGTTCCGCAGTACTCGATCCTCACGCCGCTTCCCGGGACTCCGCTGCATGCGCAGATGGAAGCGGAGGGACGTATCATTGACCGGGACTGGTCGCACTACGATGGCGGGCACGTGGTCTTTGCGCCGCGCCATACGAGCCCGGAGAAGCTGGAGAACGGGCTGCGCTCGGCCCTGCAGCACAGCTATGCATTGTCTGACATCCTGCGCCGCCTCGCCGGGCTCTCCAGCCGCCTGCCCGCTATGCTCGCGCTGAACCTGGCATTTCGCCAGCGCGCGCTTCGCTGGGCCGCCGGCGCCCGTTGAGATCGCACTGCCGGCTTTTTCAGGCCGCTTGCTTGCTTGGTGTTCGCCCGCGCCAGGGGGAATACTAGATGGTGAGGCGCGCCTATGAGCTCTGATGCAGGCACTGACACGACTGTAGCTGCTCCCACCACTGCCCCGGGGCCGGGTGAGCTCACCCGATTGCTGGACCGCGGGCCCTGGCCCTCGGTCGTGCTGTACGTGGTGGTCCCGCTGGCTATCGCGGGTCTGATGGTCGGGTACCTGCTCAACTGCCGTCGGGTGGTAGGGGAATTCGGCTTTCCGCTGGATGATGGCTGGATCCACGTCCGCTTTGCGCAAAACCTGGCGCGCGGCTACGGGTTCTCGTTCAACCCCGGCCAGCCGGCAAGCACGACGACCGGCCCGCTCTGGACGCTGCTCATGGGGCTGGCCTATCGGTTCACCGGCGAGTACCTGTTCACGTCGGCCGCCTTCAACTGGCTCTTCTGCTTCCTGGCCGCGGTGACGGCCGGCGCACTGGCGCGGACGCTGATCCCGAGCCGGAGCTTCGGTGCGGCCGCGGCGCTGGTCGTTGCGGTTACGGTGCCGCTGCCCTGGCTGGCGCTGTCGGGCATGGAGCCACCGATGTTTATGTGGCTCACGCTGCTCGGGGTTCTGCTGCATGTGCGGCTGCGACGCGCACGGGGGCTCAGGGCGCTCGCGCCGACGGTCGTGTTCGCCGTCGCGGTCATCGCGAGGCCGGAGGGTCTTCTGCTGTTCCCGCTCGCCATGCTCGACCGGTTGCTGGTGGCCCGCGAGGAGGAGCCCGGCTGGCCCGGCCTCAAGTCCTGGCTGAAGAAGCTGGCCGTGCACACGCCCGTCTTTCTCGCCATAATCGCGCCGCTCGTCAGCTACAACCTGCGGGTTATCGGCCGGCCGCTGCCGAGCTCCTACTATGTGAAGGCTAACAACTACGGCATCACCTGGGCGCTGGCCATCGGCAGCGATGCCCTCATGTTCCAGAGCCTGGTCGTTGCTCCAATCAAGGAAGCCGGCGCTTTACTGGCGCTATGGGCGGCCAACAACGTTGCGCTGATTGCGCCCTTCGTCCTTGGGTTCTACGTCATCGTGAAGCGGGATTCGCCCGTGCGGACCCGCGCGCATCGGTCCTATCTCGTGCCCTTGTTGCTTGTCATACAACCTATTGCCTGGGCCGTCTCTACGAACTTTCACCGTCCGCCCTGGTTCCAGGGGCAGCGCTACGTCGCCAACCTCGGCCCGCTATACGTGATCGTCGGCCTGGTCGGCCTGTGGTGCTGGCTGGAGCGGCGGCGGCCGCAGAGGGCGAAGCTCGCTGCGGCAGGCGCGTTCGCGCTGGTCTTGCTGGCATCGCTCGCGCGCCAGCCGGATCAGGCCGGGCTGTTCGCCCACAACGTGAAGAACATCACCGAGATGCAGGTGACAACCGCGCGGTGGCTCAAGCAACACATCCCAAAGGATTCGGTCCTCGCGATGAACGACGTGGGGGCCATCGCCGCCATTACGGACATGCGCGTCGTTGACATGATCGGCCTGGTCAGCTCTGAGATCCTGCAGCATCTCACGACGGAGAACTCGCGAACCGGCATCTGGCGGCAGCTCATCTGGCAGGAGGCGCGGAAGCAGAACATTGACTATCTCGTCATCGTGATGCGGCCCGAGCGGTACGGGGGCTACCTTCGCTCCGGGCACAAGCCTATCCACCAGATCCTCATAGACGACAACATCACCTGCGGCGGGCCGCTCATCGTCGTGTTCGAGCCGAGCTGGCGGCTGTCGAAGGCCGAAGCAGAACGCGCATCGCCTGGCGCAATGTGAGGTATTGATGCGGGGTAAGCGCGCGGCGAAAAGGCGGGCCCCCGCCTCCCCCAGCAAGACCATCCTTGCCGTCTGCTGGGCGGGCATTTGCCTGATCCTGGCAGGTCTGCTGGCCTACTATCTGCTCGCCTCGAAGCGAGAGGCCGGCGGCCTCGGGCTTCCGCTCGATGACGGGTGGATACATGCGCGCTTCGCCCGGAACCTCGCGCGGGGCTACGGGTTCTGCTTCAACCCCGGCGAGCCCACCAGCACGACGACCGGCCCGCTGTGGACGCTGCTGCTGGCGCTTGTCTATCGCCTGACAGGCGAGCACCTGGTTTCCGGCATCGCCGCGAACTGCGTGCTCTGTCTTCTGTTGTTGGGAGTGGTGTGCAAGCTATCGCTCAGGCTCATTCCTAGCCGTTGGCTGGCTTTGTCCGCCGCTCTCGTGGTCGCCGTCACCGTTCCGCTGCCCTGGTGGGCGCTCTCGGGGATGGAGCCACCTCTCTATACCTTGCTCGCACTGCTGGGCATTCTGCTGCATATCGGGCAGCGGGATAGGGCCGGCTGGCGGGGCCTGGCGCCGACCCCGGTGTTTGCGCTGGCGGCGATTGCGAGGCCCGAGATGCTGCTGCTGTTCCCACTTAGCATGCTCGATAGACTGATCGTCGCGCTGATCGAGAAGCGCGAACGCGCCGGGCGGCAATGGTTAAAGGAGTTCGCGGTTCACCTGCCCGTCTTTCTTGCTATCATCGCGCCGGTGCTCATCTACAACTACCACGTGACAGGCTATCTCCTGCCGACCTCCTTCTACTCGAAGCTCCAGCGAGTGGGTATCCCCGGCGCGCTGGTGGACCCGCGCGTCACGTGGTCTTCGGCCCTCGCCGCGGGGCCGGCGCTGGAGGTGTGGGAGGTGGTGAAGGTGTGGGCGAGGGATAACTGTCTTCTCCTGGCTCCCTTCTTCCTGGGGGTCGGCTGGCTCGTCCGGCAGTTCGTTCGCGGATCGGGTCCCGCGCCGCGCTCGTTGCTGATCCCGATGCTGGTCGTCGGGCAGCCAGTGGCCTGGGCGCTGGTTGGTGGATACCGGCCGCCGGGCTATCAGAGCCAGCGGTACATCGCGGACCTCAACCCACTCTTCGTCTTGCTGGGGCTCGCAGGGGGCTGGTGGCTAACTGAAAGGATGGCTGCCCTTCGCCGCCCTATCGCGCGAACTGCGCTGCTGGCTGCCGTCCTGATCGCCTCGCTCCTCCGCCAGCCGGCGGCCGCCAATGTATATGCGATGAACGTGAAGAACACCAACGAGATGCAGGTGGCGATCGGCCGCTGGCTGCGCGCGAACGTCCCCGCCGACTCGCTGCTCGCGGTCAACGACATCGGCGCCATCGGGTTCATCACCGATATGCGGGTGCTCGATCTGCAGGGCCTGGTCACGCCGGAGATACTGCCGCTGCGCGACATGAAGCACCGGCTGGACGGGACCGCGCCGCGGGCGGTGTTCGAGTTCTTGGCGGCGCGCCGGCCGGACTACCTGGTGATCTTCCCGCAGTGGTACCCCGACCTCGACCAACGGCGGGACCTATTCACACCGGTCTTCTGGGTCGCCATCGAGGACAACGTCACCAACGGCGCGCCCGTGATGGTGGTCTACCGCGCAGATTGGGGCGGCGCGCCGCGCCGGGAGGTGAGAGCGCCGTGAAGCAAGGGAAGCTGCGACACGAGTTGCTGGCCGAGATGCTAGGCCGGCTGCCCGCGCGCGATCCGCGGGTCATCGTCGGCCCGAGGGTAGGGGAGGACGCCGCGGCCATTGACCTCGGCGACCGTCTGCTGGTCGCCGGCATGGACCCGATCACGTTCGCGGCGGACCTGATCGGCTGGTATGCGGTGCAGGTCAACGCGAACGATGTCGCGGTGATGGGGGCGGAGCCGCGCTGGTTGCTCGCCACGCTCCTGCTACCGCCCGACTTCTGTGAGTCGGCCGTGCAGGTCATCTTCGACCAGCTCTCGGAGGCTGCCCGGAGGCTGAGCATCGCCTTGATCGGAGGCCATACGGAGGTCACCGACAGCGTCACGGCGCCCGTCATCGTTGGGTGCATGCTGGGCGAGACGACGAGGGATCAGCTCGTCACCACCTCCGGCGCGCGGCCGGGGGATGCGATCATCCTCTGCGGGCCGGCGGCGATCGAAGGGACGGCCTTGCTTGCCCGCGACGCGGGCGAGGTACTGGCCGCCAGGGGCCTCGGGTCGGAGGCGATCTTGCGCGCCCGCGATTACCTTTTCGATCCGGGCATCAGCGTGGTCGCGGCGGCCCGCGCGGCGGCCGCCGCGGGGGGCATCAGCTCGATGCATGACCCCACCGAGGGCGGCATCGCCACCGCGTTGCTGGAGCTGGCGCTCGCCTCAGACATAGGGCTCGAGGTGAACGCCGACCTGATCCCGGTCCTCCCTGAGACCCGCGAGATCTGCCGTCTGCTCGGCCTCGACGCCCTGGGCCTGATTGCCTCCGGCGCGCTGCTGATCACCGCCCGGCCCGACTCGGCCGAGGGCGTGCGGTGCGCGCTGGAAGAGTTGAAGCTCACCGCCGTTGTCATCGGGCACGCGCTGCCCAAGGAAAGCGGCCTCGTCATGCTTGTCGGTGGCGAACCCAGACCACTTCCTCGCTTTGAGCGAGACGAGCTGGCGCGCTTCTTCGAGGAACAGCCCGGGTCGTGATGCGGCCAGAGGAAAGCGCCGCCCCTCGGGGGACGGCGCTCGTTGTCTTCCTTCGTTCCGCGTCTACTGCTGCTGCGGCTCTTCGGGCGGCGCGGTGTCCGGTGGCACGGCCGACGGCTCCTCGACGGGCTGCGCCTCGGATGGCGGGGTCGGCGGCGCCGGCGCGACTGTAGGCCCTTCTGCGGCGGGCGGTTTAGCTTCCTCGGGGGCCGCGGCAGGCGCTTGCTCTGCCGGGGCCTCGACCTCCGGCTCCATCTCCATGGGTTCCTCTATCGCAGGGGGAACGTAGACCGGGGCCGGCTTCTCGATCCTCTTGCGCAGGCTGCGAGGCACGTCCGGCAACCGGGATTTCTCCTGCTCAGTCAAGGCCTCCACTTCGGGCATCGTCCGCACCACCTGCGGGGTCAGGAACACCAGCAACTCCGACTTCAACCGCGAGGACTTAGTGGATCGGAACAGCACCCCCACCAGAGGTAGGTCCCCTAGCACCGGCACCCGGTTCCCGGAGCGTGTGATCGTCTCCCTCATAAGCCCACCCAGCACGACCGTCTCGCCGGCCTTCACGCTGACCGTTGCCTGTGTCAGCCGCTGGTTGAAGCTCGGATAGCTCAAGTTCGCGACCTGAACCTCCGAGCCCGGCTCGTTCGCCGATACCTCCACCTCCATCTGCACGACATCGCCCTGCGTGACCCGTGGGGTGACGTCCAGGACGATACCGACTGACTTGTACCCGATGCTCGTGCTGATCGTCTCGGCGGCTGTTGTCGTCTGGAAGGTCCCGGTCGGGAACGGCAACTGCTGCGACACGTCTATCGTCGCCCTCTGGTTGTTCGTCGTGAAAATGCTCGGAGCCGACAGTATCCGCGCCTTGCGGTCGGAGGTGAGCGCGTTCAACACCGCCTCGAACTCCGAGCCGGTGATCGTCCCAAAGAAGCCGGTCGGCCCGGTCTTATCGGTCGGCTTTGCCACGCCAAAGGCGGTGCCTACGCCGCCGGTGAGAGTGTCGCCGCCGAAGGCGCCCCACCTCCGGCCCAGGCTCTGGAACTGAAAGCCCAGGCTGGTGTCACTCTCGAGAGCGACCTCCGCGATAATCGCCCGGATGTGCACTTGCGGCGGCACTACGTCGAGCTTCTCCAGCATCTGCTGAAGGAGGTCAATCCGCTCGGGCGAGGCCGAGATCAGCAGCGTGTTGGTGTTGTCGTCGGCCGCGATCGTCGCCTCGACAATACCTGCGCCGGTCACGGATGCGGGTTCCTCGAAGCCGCCCGGCTGCTCCGGCTGCGGGGCGACGGGCGCAACGCTGGCATCAGGGTTCTGCGCGATCAGTAGCCCCTCGCTCCCGCGCGGGAGGCTGGATGCGCCGGCCAGCGGCTCGACCTCCAGCCCTGTTGTTGCCAGCGCTCTGCCGGTGCGGTTGCCCTGGGGAGCTGACATCTGCCGCAAGGTCCCGCCAGTGCCGGTCTGCCCGTAGGGCTGCTGGCGCCCATAGCCATAGCCACCGCCTTGCTGCTGGGCCCCTCGTGCCTGTCCCGCGGACGGCTGCTTGGCCGTGGTGGTGACCTGCGCTCCGATCAGGGGGGCGATTAGCTCCGCCAGATCGCTGGCGACGAGGTTCTGCACAGGGTACACGAAATAGCTGTCGCGGAGGCTCACCGGCCGGTCGAGCTGAGTGAGCAGGTCCTGGATCTGGCGGAAGTGGAGTGGGGTGGCCAGCACGATGAGTGAGTTCGTGCGCGCGTCCGGGTAGGCGAACTCCGGCCCGCCTCCCCCCATGCTGACCGGCTGTGGCTGTGGTGGCTGGCCAGGCCGGGGCGTGGGTCTTCCCGCCTGCGTCCGGCCCACCACTCGGCGCTCCCAGGTCGGGCGAGGGCCGGCCGCCCCCGCCCCGCCCCGACTCAGCACGATGCTGGTCACCAGGTCAGCCATCTCGGTGGCATCGTAGTACTGCAGAGGGAAGACCTTCAGCCCGCCCGCCAACTGCTGCTCGGCGTCGTTGATGATCTCCAGCGCCCTGCGAATGCTGGCTGCCGTGTCCGTTATGATGAGAGAATTGGTCGAGGTGGGTGTCACCAGCGCGTTGGCCGAGAGCAACCCCTGGAGCTGGTTCGCCGTGTCGTTAGCGCTCAGGTTCTCCAGCGGGATCACCTGTGTTATGAGCGCGTCCCCGACCGCGCCCTCCGGCACGGCGTCTCCGAACTGCACCGGCACCCCCGACTGCACCGCCTCACCTACCGGCACCACCTTGTAGATGCCCAGCGGCGTCTTCACCATGGTGAAGCCTCGCACCGCCAGGACCGAATCCAGGATCTGGAAAGCGACGTCCAACGGCACCGGTTCCGGGGCGATCACGGTGATGGGGCCGCTGACTTGCTCCGACTTCACGATCGTCACCTGCGCGGCATAGCTGAGGAGCCTGAGCAAGTGGTCTATGTCCAGGCCGTAGAACTCCATGTAGATGGTCTTCGCGCCGCCCGCGGCCGAGATCACCTCAAGTCGAGAGCCGGCCATCGTCGGCGTGCCGGCGGGCGGTTCTCCGGCCGGCGCGGCCGTCCCCGGCGGGCCCGGCCTGGGGCCTTCCTCGCGCTGCAAGGGCGGCCTGCGCGGGGGCGCCGGCCGGCCGCTGGCCCAGGCTCTCTCTCTGGTTCTGCGCTCGGTAGGCGCTATGGTCCCGCCGATGCACACGCAGGCGGTCAGCGTTGACAACGCGACCACAATCCAGGCCACTCGCAGCCGTCGCTCCATAATCATCACCCTTCTCGGCGACACGTTACCTCGCCATCCGGACTTAGCACCGCTCATGCCAGATCGTCCTCGCTATCCTCACCGCGCCGGACACGCTCGCGGCCGGCCGGTTCCACCGTCACGACCAACTACTGGGGTCGGCGCGGCGGCTGGGGTGTAGGCGCACCGGGCGGGCCCGACCCTTTGTCCAGCGGCGTCACCGGGAAATCCCTGGGCCTGCTCAACGTCGTCACAGACGCGCCCGACTTGAGGCGCATCGCCTCCCTGTCCACACGCTCCACGCTCGCGCCCATGAACTCATCGCCCACCGCTAGGTACTTGCAGGCGCGGGTCGTGTCGTTCTGCAAGATGCCAAGCGTTTCCCCGTCGAGGGCGACATAACCCACATATGACCAGCCGGAGACATCGGGTGGCGGCGGCTCGGGCGGCTTCTGCACGGTTGGGAATGGCGGCGGCGCGGGGAGCTTAACGGGCTTGGGAGGAGGGGGCAGGGTCCGCTGCTCCGAGAAGACGTTGCTGTCGGCGAGGGCCGCGTAACGCTTCCAGTCGGCATCGGCGGGCGCGGCCGGTCTCAGCGCTTTCTTCGCCGCCTCTTTCACGGCGGCCGCGCGCTCGCGCCTCCGCTCCCTCCCGGGCGCCTTGGGCGACCGGAGCGAGAAGAGCAGGAAGGCCACCGCGGCCGCGAACAGCACCGCGAGCAGGGCTCGCCTCCGGCTAGGCTTCCACACTCTTAGCCTCGCTTTCCTTGGCCCGCTGGTAAGCCGCCACGTAAACCGTCACCTGAAGCAAATCGCCGGTCTGCCGCGCCGATGTTATCTCCAGCCCCTCCACCCACAGCCGACGGCCGGGCTGCTCCAGCTCGTAGAGCAGCCGAATCGCCTTGCCGAATTGGGTCTCCAGCTTCAGCGTAACCGGGTATCTGACGGCGCCGTCCACGGACTCGGGTTCGCCCGGCCGGATGCTGGTGATGGTCACCTTCACCTCGGAGGCAAGCCCCTCAAGAATGCGCACCGTGCCGACCTTCACATCGGGCTGCGGGAAGCTGAGGTCCTCCACCTCGGCCCGCAGGGCCGCGATCTCGCCGTTCGCGGTCTGCCCCTCCCGGTACATCCTCTCACCGGTGGCGATCTGCTCTCTCAGGGAGGCCTCTTGTCTCGCCAGGTCACGGCTTCGCTCCTGCATCGGCAGCAGCAGGGCGAACAGGTAGACGACGACGATCAGCGCGGCCGCTGCAATCACGATAAGCGCCTTCTCGCGCGGCGATAGCGGCCTCATCTTTGCCCTCCCGGCCTGAGCGACGCGGCCCTCGGCTCGGGCTCTTGCTGGGTCCACAGCTTGAGCTGGAGGGTGAAGTTGACCTTCTCGCCGGCCTGACCTCGTGCCGTGGTGCGGTCGGCTGCAGTTAGACTGGCCTCCCGCACGAGCGGCGACTGCTCCAGCGCATGCTGCAGATCGGCCACGGTGCCGGGGTTTGGCGCGGCACCGCGCAACTCCAGGGGTTGATCGGGCCTGAGCGTGAAGTGTGTCAGCACCACTTCCTTGGGCGCGTAGAAGTCAATCGTGCGCAGCAGCTCGAGCGCGGCATAGCGCCGCACCCGAACGATCTGCAGCGCCTCCGCCTGCGCTCGGAGCCGGTCTCGCTCAGCGATGACTTTCTCCGCGCTATTCCGCTGCTTAGCGACCGCTTTGCTGCGTTGCTTGAGGTCAGTGACCAGCGTCTGTCGCTTGCCGGCCTCTCCCGCGGCGGCGAGGTAGAGCGTGACCATGAGCGCCAACACCGCCATGACGCCGAGCGCCGCCAACTGTCGCAGCCGTCTCGCGCGCCGTTCCTGCACCAGCTCCGCCGGCAGCAGCGAGACCGTCCAGGCGCTGCGGCCAATCGCACGCAGGGCGCCAGCCATCGCCAGAAGGCACCGATCGGCGGTCGCCGGGTCTCTGCCCCACAGCTCGCTATCGGCAAAGAGGCTGGTGGCCCCCAGGACGATGGGCTCCACCCCGAACTCCGCCTCCAGCCGGTCTGCCAGCCCGGGGACAGCCGCTCCGCCGCCCGTCAGCAAGATCCGCGAGAGCACGCCCGGCCCGAAGGAGAGGGCTGACCGCCTCAGCTCTCCGACGAGATTGTCGAGCCAGGCCTGCATGGCGGCCGGCCGCGGCTCTCTGCGGAGCAGTTCCAGGCCGTCGGTTCGCTTGCGGTGCTCGGCCTCGGCGGGGCTCACCCCGAAGTCATCCTGAATGGCGCGTGTGAGCTGATTGCCACCGATCGCGACCGACCGCATCAGGCGCAGCTTGCCCAGCTCGGAGACATTGATGGTGGTTGCTCGGGCGCCGATCTCCAGCACCAGACCGAGCCCTGGGGGCTCTCCGTCGGCCACGCGGCCGAGATCGTGCAGCGCAAGGGCGTCCACGGTGAGCGCCGTCACCCGCAGCCGCAGCTCCTCTGCGAGCCGGAGGTAATCCCTCACGAGCTCCCGCGGCGCCGCCACCACCAGCACCTCGATGAGCCCCGGCTGGTCCGGCGAGGGGCCGAGCTGCTGGAAGTCAACCACTACCTGCTGCACGGGGAACGGGATGTGGTCGGCGAGGTCGTACTCAACGACGCGGCGGAGATCCTCGCGCTCGGCCGGGGGGAAGGCGCCTATGCGAGCGGTGACCTGCCGCCGGGGCAGCATGAAGATCGCGTTTCCCGTGTGGATTCCGGCTTCGGCGAGAGCGGCCTTGACGGCCTGTACGAGCGGCCCGCGATCGCCGCCCACTTCCCACCTGAAGCCGGCCGGGAGCTCGCGCTCGGCGAACCGGATGACGCGTATCCGGCCGCGCCGCTCGATGAGCTGCGCCACCTTCACCGACTGCGAGCCAATCTCTATGCTTACCGGCCTGGTGAGGGACAGCAACCTGCTACCTCCTCGCCGCCAGCGCGATCGCTTCGGCCGGCGGCGGCATGGGCCAGTCCTGCTCGGCCTGCCTAACCACCGTGACCGAATCCGGCTGCCGTCGCACGAGCGCGGTCAGCGTCCGGTGCGAGCGACCCGTCGCCGCCCATCCCATGGACTCGATCAGGAAGCTCGACGACTTGGTCGTCACGTGGTCTATCATCTGTTCGAAAACGGCCGGCCCATTCGGCTGCTCGACCAGGAATGTGACTACCTCGCCGAGCGTCAGGAACGGGGCTTGCTCCCGCCTTTCGATCATGCTCTGGGCGATGATCACTGAACTTCCGGGGAGAGCGGCGATAACCTCCTGGGGGGCGGTGTTTGCGTTGACCCGACCTCGGAGCACAGCCGCGGATTCGACGGTGACGAGGTCTATCAACTGCGCGATCTTGTCGTAGTCCAGGTGAGCGGCCGTCGCCAGTTGAGCGAGCGATGTATACCCAGAGATGCCTTGCTTGCGCAGCTCTTCGAGCCCACCCATGATTCCCTTTTCTCCTGCATCGTACTGGTTGATCACCGAGCCCAGCTTGAGCATCACCCATTGCTGGAAGGAGGGCTCGTTCCAGCTGCCAAACTCATTGAGGTTGACCCGCATGTCGCCGTTGGCCGTCTTGTTAGGCGACAGGGACTCCACTGTGATGAGGTCAGCGAGCCCGACGCGATCTTTGGTCCCGTAGAACATCTCCGGCGTCACGCCGCGGACCAGAAGCAGCTCGCCCGGCGACTGGAAGGGCGCGTCACGGGGGAGGTAAGGGTAGGGGAGGGATTGGTAAAAATCGGCCTCGGCCCCCTCGCCGGTCACCGCCTCTCCCTCATCCCGCCAGTCAATGATGGCCGCCGCCACGTTGAGGTCACCGGTGAGTCGCGCCAGCGTTTCGAGATCGGCTTCATTGATGTCAATGCGCCCACAGGCATCGTGCACTCGCACCCGATAGAGGCCGCCCGCCATCTCCTCGGGGAGATCGAGCGGCTCCTCCGCCTCCGGCCCCCACGCCTCCAGCAGCGTATCGAGGCCCTGATCGTCATACACAAGCACGGCCCGCGCCTGGTTGATGCCGGCCTCCGCAAGGTAAAGCCCCTGCATGCGCTCCGTGCTCGCCCGCGCGGCCATGAGCTCCACCCGAACCGCCGCCGTGATGCCGACGGCCAGCACCGTCAGCAGCACGACCGCGAAGACGGCCAGCACGAGTACGACCCCGCGCTCTCCGTCCGCAGCCTTAACGCGCCGGCACAGGTATGATGCTCTGGTAGACATGCTCGTTCTGGCGGGCATCTTGCAGCCTTAGCTCCACCGACACCGCCGATGGCAGCCGCCTGTTCTGGTCGTCGGTCACCCAGCCATCACTCCAGCTAAGGGTCTGGCCATCGAAGTAGAGCAACTTCAGGTCGGTCACCGACTCGGAGATGAGCTCCGCGCTCAACGCCTCCTCCTCCGACCGCGCCTCTTGCGCCCACTCGGCGCGCGGCACAACCCACGTCATCCTATATAGACCCGCCGGCCGCTCTCTGGTCCCCGCCGTCAACTGGTATCCTACGGCGACGAAGTCACTGACCGGCGGACCGAGCTGCTCCGACTCCTCCGGCAGCGGCATCGGGGGCAGCAGGGCCGCCCGCGTTACATCGCTGCTTTCGGTCGTGAACTCGACCAGCTCGCCCAGCTCCTGCTGCCCCGGTTCCGAGGCGCCGGACAGGAAGTAGCCGGCCGTTTTGTTGAGCCCCAGGTAAGCGCCCCTAACGTCGCGGGAGAGGAGCTCCATGATGGCCCGGGCTTCCTGGTTCAGATCGGCCATTTCCTGCGAGCGCTCCCAGACGTTTAGGCAGGTCGAGATGGTGAGCGTTATCCCGCTCACGAGGATCACCACGAACATCATGGCGATGGTGAGCTCCAGCAGCGTGAAGCCCTGCTGGGCCGCGCTAGAAGACGCTGGTCGAGAACCAGGTCTCACGCGTTCCTCCCGCCTGCGGAGCGTAGATCACGACGTCAACGGCCACCACATTGAGCTCGTCGGGGTCGTGCACGAGCATTTCCCACTGGTACTCCGGGTGGTCCGGCCCGAAATCCCCCGAGGTCGGGGCCTTCGTCAGCGCTTCTTTGCCGAGCACCTGGATGTCCGCCAGCTTCTCCTGGGCGAGCAGTGTCAGGACCGTGTCATTGGTGGCCGCCCCCATCACCCGGCTGGCCATGGAGAATGCGGTCAGGGCGCCGAGCAGGCCTGTCGCCAGCAGCGCGGTCGCCACCAGCACCTCCACCAGGGTGAAGCCCAGCGTGTTCCGCTGCGCCAGCCTAAGCATTGACCCGGACCCTTCCCGTAGCCGGCGCGATATCCAGCTCGATGCTGCCCCCATACCTGTCCACCAACTCCATGGCGGCGCCATCGGTGTGGCCGTCAGGGTAGAAGTAGATCCGAGTCGCCCCCTCGCCGAGCAGGCCCTGTCCACCGACCTCCATCTGCCCCATCCACAGGTGCTCGGGCAGCCGCACCCGCCGCTTCCCCAGGAGAGGAAGTGGCTCGAAGGCGGCCCGATCAACCGCTGGGTTGATTTGGATCTCGGCGTAGAAGACTCGTGCACCAGGATCGAACGTCACCCTCACCAACCTCCCCGTCGCCACCGCTTCCGTGCGCGCGGAGGTGAACAGCCCCACCAATTGCCTGAGAGCCGACCGCTCCTGCGCGCCCCGGATCGCTCCCGCGAAGGACGGCCGCAGGGCGAAGAAGGAGATGGCGATGATCACCATGACGATCAGCAGTTCGATCAGGGTGAACCCATGCCTGGGAGCGCAGGCGGCCCGCCTGCCTTTCCTCGCGTATGGGCGTGTAAACGGCAGCGCTTTTCCTGGGAGCGCAGGCGTCCTGTTTTCCTGGGAGCGCAGGCGTCCTGTTTTCCTGGGAGGGCAGGCGTCTGGCCTGCCCTCCTCCGTCAGGAGCGCAGGCATCTCGCTCGACTTACTCACGCTCTTACTACGCGCTCTAGCCGCGCTCGAAAATCCGCTCCGATTTCCGTGAATATACTGGGCCGTATTCCGCAGGTGCTCCTGGTCCCGGATATACCGATCCCAGTACTCGACCTGCCAGAATGCTCCGCTACGACCTAACGCGCGGTTAGCTGCGTGGGCTGTATAAGATTTCCATGTGTGGAGCACCTGCGTCAGGGTGTATCCTGGCAGGATTTCGACGAGTGCGTGCACGTGGTTCGGCATGACGCTCCATGCCAGTAAACGATATCGCTCACCATCGAAGCGTAGCAGCGTCGCCTCTACGAGCTCGGCGATGGAAGGATCGCGGAGATAGCAGGCTCCGTGTCCGGCATCGAGATAGGCCTCCGCGCGCATGCGACGATCCACATCGCCCCGCGGAAAGCGCGTGTTGCGGAGTTGCTCCACCACCTCGGCCGGCAGGGAGTCGGCCAGTCGAAAGGTCACCATCTGAACCAGCCCTAGCGCATCGCGATGTGGAAGGTAGCCTCGCGAGCGCCACTCCGGCGGAGCGGGCGCGGTGGGTCCGCTCGCGGGGTTTGGTGCAGGCGAGACGCCTGCGCTCCCAGGATCCACTCACTCCTCTTCCGAGTTGGTGATATCCGCGTTGTACTCGCCCTCGCCCCCCGGCTTCTCGTCTTCACCATAGGAGATGAGGTCATATCCGTCCGGGTTGAGCTGCCCCGGGAACCGGTAGACGTAATCCTGCCCCCACGGGTCCTTCGGTGCTCTCTTGATGTAGGGTCCGTTCCAGTTCTTGGGGACGGGCGGTGAGCCGGGCTTACTCCTCAAAGCGGCGAGGCCCTGCTCGGTGGTGGGCGGCTGCCCATTGTCGGCGGCGTAAAGGTCCACGGCCGATGACAGCGTAGCGATGTCCTGGATGGCACGCGTCCTTTTCGCGAACTTCGTCCGGTTGACGATCTGCAGCGTAACCGCTCCCGCCAGGATCGCGATGATCGTCATCACCACCACCAGCTCGATCAGCGTGAAGCCGCTCTCTCGGCGAGCCCTTCTCTCCCAGAGTCTCATCGCGCGTTCCCTCCCTACCGACCTATGGTCGCGTTTATCTGGAAAATGGGCAGCAGCACCGCCAGCACGATGAACCCGACGATGATCCCCATGACGATGATCACGATCGGTTCCAGCAGTGTCGTCAGCCGCCCCAGCGTGCTGTCCACCTCGAAGTCCAGGCTGTCTGCCACCCGCGCCATCATCTCCGGCAACTGCCCCGTTTCCTCACCCACGCCCGCCATGTGTACCAGCAGCGGCGGGAATGCGCCCGCGCGCTCCAGCGCCGCCGACACGCTGCTGCCCTGCTGGACCTCCTCGCGCATCGCCGCTACCGCCCGCGCCATGGGCCGGTTGCCGACGGCGTTGCCGCTGATCTCCAGCGATGTCAGGATGGGCACCCCGCCCACCAGCATCGTCCCGAAGGTCCGCGCCAGCCGCGATACCGCCATCTTGTGCCAGATCGGCCCCAGCAGCGGCGCTCGCAGCGCCAGCAGATCCATCGCTTCCCGCCCCGCCTGGGTTCTCACATACCACCGGATGCCCACCACGAGGCAGATCACCAAGATCAGCAGCATCCACCAGGTCTTTGCCACCACGTTCGCAACCAGCAGCAGCGCCTGCGTTATCAGCGGCAGCGTCTGCTCCATCTCCTTGAAGAGCGCGGACAGCTTCGGGATCAGGAAGCCGATGATGAAGGTGACTGCGCCGATCGCCACCGTCATCAGCACTGCTGGGTAGAGCAGCGCGGAGATCACCTGGGATCGCCTTTGGGAGGACTTCTCGAGGAACTCGGCCAGCCGGAGCAGCACGGCGTGGAGGTGGCCGCTCGTTTCCCCGGCGCGCACCATGTTCACGAACAGGTCGGGGAAGTATCTCGGGTGTCTCTGGAGCGCCTCCGACAGCGGCCGGCCTTGCTGCACGTCGGCCCGGATCGTCTCCACCAGCTCCCTCATCGCCGAGGATTCGGCCTGCTCGACCAGCACCGAGAGGCTGCGGAACATCGGCAGACGGGCGGCCGTCATGTCGGCCAACTGCCTGGTCATCACCACGATATCGGTGGTGCTTACCCGGCGGCGCCGTCCCCCTTCCGCTCTCCGACCCCACGTGACCTGGGCTGCCTCCCCGATCTCGGAGGGGAAGTATCCCATTTCCCGCAGGCGGCGCTTGACTTCGTCGGGGTTTTCGGCCGCGATCTCCCCGGCGATCTGCTTCCCCGCGCGATCCAGCGCGACATAGCGGAATCTGGCCATGCTAGATTTCGTCCCGCTGGCAGACCCGGACCAGCTCCTCGATGGTCGTTATCCCCTCCAGCACCTTGGTGCGCCCGTCGGCCAGCAGCGTCCTCATACCCTTGGCCACACCCCGCTGCTTGATCTCGCTGGCGGAGGCTTTGTCCAGGATCTGATGCATCAGCTCGTCGTCAACCGGCAGCAGCTCGAAGACGCCGGTGCGGCCGTAGTAGCCGGTGCGGCAGAAGTCGCACTGGCTAGCGTGATAGAGCGTCAGCCTCTGCCCCTTGTCCTCGACCGAGATCTCCCTTAGGTCCTCGACGGTCGGGGTGAAGGGCTGCTTGCACCTGGGGCAAAGCTGCCTTACGAGCCGCTGCGCCAGCACGCCGATGAGGGAGGAGGCCGCCAGGTAGGGCTCGATCCCCATGTCGAGCAGCCGGGTGACCGCTCCCGCCGCATCGTTGGTGTGAACAGTGCTGAACACCAGGTGACCGGTAAGCGCGGCGTGGATGGCGATGTCCGCCGTCTCCCGGTCGCGGATCTCTCCCACCATGATGATGTCCGGGTCCTGGCGGACGATGTGGCGCAGGCCGGAGGCGAATGTCAGGCCGATCTCCGGATGGACGTTGATCTGATTGGCGCCTTGCAGCTCGTATTCGACCGGGTCCTCGATGGTAATGACCTTCTTCTCGGCGGAGTACACCTCGTGAAGCCCGGCATGGAGTGTCGTGCTCTTGCCCGAGCCGGTGGGCCCGGTGGCGAGGATGATCCCATGCGGCCGCTTGATGAGCTGCCGGAACTGCTCGAAGGTGTCCTGCCTCATCCCCAGGTCGGTCAGGGCCATCAGGCCGGCCTTCCGGTCGAGCAACCGGATGACCGCGCTCTCGCCGTGCAGGGTCGGGATCGTGGAGACGCGCAGGTCAATCATGCGATCGCCGAGCTTGATGCGCACGCGGCCGTCCTGGGGCAGGCGCCGTTCGGCGATGTCCATGTCGGCCATGATCTTGATGCGCGAGATGATCGCCGGATGCAGATGCCGCGGGGGAGAGGAAGCATCGTGCAGCACCCCATCCACCCGGTAGCGCACCCGCAGCTCGCGCTCGTGCGGCTCGACGTGTATGTCGGAGGAGCGCTCCTGGATGGCCTGATGCAGTATCAGGTTCACGAGCTTGATGACCAGGGCCTCCCTGGCCATCTTCTGAAGGTCGGCGATCTCCAGGTCCTCCTCTGCGATCTCCTCCCGCTGCATATCGTCTATGTCGCGGAACATCTTCTCCATATAGGACTGCTCGATGGCCTCGACGATCTTCCGCCGGCCGCTGACCACCGCCCGCACATCCTTGCTGGTGAGGAGCCGAAGATCATCGAGCACCGCGACGTCGAAGGGATCGGCCATCGCTACGACCAGGGTGTGGTCCTCCTCCCGCAGAGGCAGAACCTGGTGTCGCATGGCGAATTCGCCGGGGAGTTGAGCCAGCAGCGCGGGGTCAATGTCGCGGTCAATGTCGGCCAGATACTCCAGCCCGAGATGTCGGGCGACCGCCGCGTAGATATCCTCCTCCCGGGCCAGGCCGAGGCGGACCAGCGTCTCATCCAGCCTCTCCTGCAGGTCATTGCGGGAGGTGCTTACCGAGTCCAACTGCTCCCGGCTTACCACGCCAGCGCCGACCAGTACTTCTGCCAGCAGGTTACCGGATAGCTGGGCCATAACGTCTCCTTCTCACGGATGCATGAGCTCGTCCGCCGCCCCCGGTTTGAGCTATTGCAGCCACAAGGCCGGGCCGCCTCGACCCTTTTCGACTGCTTCTGCGGCGAAACAGCCTCGGTCAACGCCACAAACAACGGTCTTGACAGTGTCTTTAGGACAAACCGCGGAGGGGATTCGTCCCTCCGTTACCGTATTAGACACGAGTCCGGCCGGGTAGTTCGGCCAAACGCTAGCGCCCGGGAGCGGCGCCAGCGCGATTATACCTGAAACATCTGTCTCTTGCCAGCCACCGGGCAGGTGCCCGTGGAAGGAGGCCGTGCGCGTGGAGATACGCTTTCTGAGTGATTCCGTGGTCCAGTACCAGGGCGATGCACTTACCCTGGGGGTGTCCAAGTCCACTCCCTTGGACGGTCCTGCGGCCGAGGTCAACGGCGCTCTGGAAGGCCTCATCTCGCGCCTGATCGAGGCCGGCGAGATAAGCGGAAAGCAGTCTGAGGTCACGGTCATCCACACGTGCGGCAGGCTTCCGGTCGAACGAGTGGCGGTGGTCGGACTGGGCGAGCCCAATCACGACCAACTGCTCGCGCTGCGGCGGGCGGCCGGGGCGGCCGCCCGGAGGCTGCGCGACCGAGGGTGCCGCCATATTGCCAGCGCCCTCCACCTGCAAGCTCCCCAGGGCATCCGCCCCGAGCAGGCCGTCCGCGCCACAGTCGAGGGGGCCTACGTCGGCCTCTACCGCGCGGGCGAGTGCAAGAGCCAGAAGGAGCTGCCTGACGAGCTCGAGTCCTTCGGTTTGCTCGGTGTTTCGGGCGATCAGTCCGACCCCGTCGTCGCCGCCGGCCGAGCGGGCCGCAGTGCGGGGGAAGCGACGAACTTCGCCCGGCGGCTGGTCAACCTCCCGCCAAACGAGGCCACGCCCTCCCGCCTTGCCCAGGAGGCAACGGAGATCGCCAAGGTTGTCGGCCAGGAGATCGAGGTCCTGGACCTGAGCCAGATCGAGCGGCTCGGCATGGGAGCCTTTGCCGCGGTCGCGCGCGGCAGCGATGAGCCGGCGCGGCTGATCATCCTGCGCCACCGCCCTTCAGGAGCCCGATGGGTCCCATCAGGGTCCCAGAGGGGCCGCAGGGGCAATGGCCCGCAGGTCGCCTTCGTTGGCAAGGGCCTCACCTTTGACAGCGGCGGGCTTTCCATCAAACCCTCCGATAAGATGGAGACGATGAAGCAGGATATGGCCGGCGCGGCCGCGGTGCTCGCCGCCATGCGCGCCATCGGGGAGATGAAGCTCGATCTCGACCTGACCGCGTACATCCCGGCGACCGAGAACGTGATAAGCGGCCACGCCTACCGGCCCGGCGATGTCGTCAAGGCCATCAACGGGAAGACCATCGAGATCATCAGCACCGATGCGGAGGGCCGGCTGCTGCTCGCCGACGCGCTTGCCTATGCGCAGCAGCAAGGCGCCACCCATCTGGTTGACGTCGCCACGCTGACCGGCGCCTGCATCATCGCGCTGGGCCACGTCGCTTCCGGAGTGATGGGCAACGACAGCGCGCTCGTGGAGGCCGTGCTCGATGCGGGCGAGCGCGCGGGCGAGCGCATGTGGCGCCTTCCGCTGTTCCCCGAGTACCGCGTGCAGCTCGACAGCTCCATCGCCGACCTGAAGAACGTCGGCGGCCGTCCGGCCGGCACGATCACGGCGGGTTGGTTTCTGCGTGAGTTCGTGGGCGAGACCGCCTGGGTGCATATGGACATCGCCGGGCCAGCCTGGAGTGAGAAGGACCAGCCCCATCAGATCGAGGGTGGCACCGGCGCCGGCACGAGGACCCTCATCGCCCTTGCTGAAAGACTAGCAGGAGGTGGGACATGAGATCAGTGGGTAGAGCTTCAGCCGTATTCCTGGTCGCTTTGCTCGGGGTTCTGGTGGGCGCGGCGGTGGTGCTGGTGGTGGCCCCGCGGGCGCCGCGGGGCGGTGTGGCAGCGGCGACGAGACAGCGATCTGCTGTCGGAACAACTTCCAGTCAACCGGTAGTTAGCTCTGCTTCCGAGGATGCGATCACGGCCGCGGTGAAAACGGTTGGGCCGGCCGTCGTCAACATCAACACCCTCTTCGCACCGCCGCAGGAGGACCGCCTGCAGCGCATGATGCGCCAGCAGTTCGGGCTGCCGCGGGAGCCGTTCCCCCGCGCGGGACAGGGCAGCGGGATCATCATAGACAAGAAGAACGGCTACGTGCTCACCAACGCCCACGTGGTCAAGGGTGCCCAGCGCGTGCGCGTGCTGCTTGCTGATGGGCGGCAGTTCGAGGCGAAAGTGGTCGGCATTGACCCGCTCACGGAGGTGGCGGTGGTGAAGGTCCCCGGCGACAACCTGCCTGAGGCGACGCTCGGCAGCGCCGACAAACTTCCCATCGGCGCCTGGGTGATTGCTATCGGCAATCCGTTCGGCTTTGAGAACAGCGTCACCGTCGGCGTGCTTAGCGCGAAGGGCCGTGAGATCGCCGGCCCCAACAAGATGGTGCTGCAGGATCTGCTTCAGACGGACGCCTCGATCAACCCGGGCAACAGCGGCGGCGCGCTGGTTGATGTGACCGGCAAAGTGGTGGGAATCCCAACCGCGGTTATCCCATATGCCCAGGGCATTGGCTTCGCGGTTTCAATAGATGTCGCCAAGCAGGTGGCCCAGCGGCTGATCGAAACCGGCAAGATGCCGTGGCTGGGCATCCAGCACCGGGGTCTCCTGCCCGAGGAAGCCAAGCAGAAGGACCTCCCAGTGGGCAAGGGCACGATGGTGTTCGGGGTCGTCCCCGGCGGCCCAGCCGACAAGGCCGGCATCAAGCAGGGCGATCTCGTCCTCCAGGTGGGCAAGGATAAGATAGACAGCGAGCACCCCCTCGGACGGGCCATCCGGTCCTATAACGCGGGCCAGGGTGTGGAGATCACCGTGGTGCGGAAGGGCAAGGAGGTGAAGGTCGCTGTTACGCTGGGAGCGGTGCCGGAGCAGTTGCCGGGCGGGTGACCCGACTAGTCCCGCCGGTAGTGGCACCCTCTGCTGGTGGGGTTGCGCCGGGCCGCCTCGGCGATGATCTGGGCGGCGGCGATGCCGTTGCGCAAGCCCACGATCGGGTCGGCGAGTTTGGTCTCGCGGTAGAACTGCTCGACCCGGTGGGCGAGGTAGTTGAGGTCGGCGACGGCGCGCTGTAGGCGCTTGGCGGTGCGCACGATGCCGGCGTAGTTCCACATCGTGCTCTTGATGAACATCCAGTCCTGGATGATGAGCAGGGGGTCAACCTCTTCGGTCAGACCCTCGTCATGCCACACGGCAATCGAATCGGGCGCGCTGGGAGGAAGCGGGTCGCCCTTCTTCGCCGCGTGCTCTCCCGCGCGCCGCCCCCACAGAATCGCCTCCGGGAGTGAAGTCGAGGCCAGACGGTTGGCGCCGTGCAGCCCCGTGCAGCCGACCTCGCCGACGGCGTAGAGCCGCCGTATGTTGGTCTGCCCCCAGGTGTTGACCTTCACCCCTCCACAGAAGTAGTGGGCGGCCGGCACGACCGGGATCGGCTGCTTCGTGATATCCACGCCGTACTGCAAGAGCTTCTCATAGATCGTCGGGAACCTTAGCTTCGGGTCAACCTTCAGCGGCGAGAGATCGAGCAGCACATACTCGTCGCCGTACTTGAGCATCTCCTCCTGGATCGCCCGCGCCAGCACATCGCGGGGGGCCAGCGGGCCATCGGGGTGGTAGTCGTACATGAACTCCGCGCTGTCCCGCCGGCGCAAGATAGCGCCCTCTCCCCGCACGGACTCCGAGATGAGGAAGCGATCGGCGTCCCGGTGGTAGAAGGCCGTGGGGTGGAACTGCACGTACTCCGCGTTGACGATCTCGGCGCCGGCGCGGTGCGCCATCGCGAGGCCGTCGCCGCGAGCCACCCTCGGGTTGGTTGTGTGAAGGTAGAGCTGGCCGAGTCCGCCCGTCGCCAGCACTGTGTGCGGAGCGATGTACCGCTTGATCCTGCCTGTCGTCTGGTCCAACGCGTACACGCCGTAACACTCGACGGGCCCGTAGACAGTGAGCGGCTTCAGGGAATGGTGGGGTATAGTGATGAGGTCCACCGCGGTGTGCCGCGGCGCCAACTCGATCCGCCGCTCCGCCCGCACCGCCGCCATGATCTTCACGAGGATTGCGTGCCCGGTCGCGTCATCAGCGTGGGCGATGCGCCGACGCGAGTGGGCGGCCTCCTGGGTGAAATCGAGATTGCCCTTCGCATCTCGGGAGAACTCGACGTCAAGCTCCCCGACGAGGAATCGGTCAACCACCTCCGGGATGCTCTCGGCCAGCAGCTCCACCGCCTCGGGATTGCACAGGCCGTCGCCGGCCGCGATGATGTCGGCGGCCAGCTCCTCCGCCGTGTCCCCGGGCGGCCGCGCCACGATTCCCCCCTGCGCGTAGTCACTGTTGGACTCCATGGGGTCGGCTGCGCCGCTGAGCACGATAACCCGCAGCCCGGCCCGCGCCGCCGCCAGCGCGCAGGAAGAGCCGGCTGCGCCGGAGCCGATGACGATGAGATCAGCGATTATGTCCTCGTTGACGTGGGTCATACTCCAATCACTTCGTTCCACCGGCCCCAACTTCCTGTGTGCGGCGATGGTGCAAGGCATTTCGGCCGGCGCACAGCGGTGCCTCCCCACGGGGTACGGGTGACCGCGGGCGGGCATCTCCTTGTCTTGCCCCTCCTAGCTATGCTAGAATCCCCTCATGCAGACAGGCCTACGGCGCGCGCGGACGGCGGACGTCCCCACTCTTCATAAGCTGATAAACCACTTCGCCAGCGGCGACGCGATGCTGCCGCGCTCCCTCAATGAGCTGTACGAGAACGTGCGGGACTACTTCGTAATGGAGAACGAGGGAGAGGTGGTGGGGTGCTGCGCGCTGCATGTCACCTGGGGGGACCTGGGTGAGGTCAAGGGCCTCGCCGTGCGGGAGGATCACCAGGGAAAGGGGCTGGCAGATCGGCTTGTCGAGGCCTGCCTGGAGGACGCGCGCCAGCTCGGCCTGCCGCGGCTGTTCGTTCTGACATATATACCGGATTACTTTCAGCGCTTCGGCTTTCGCCGGGTCGAGAAGGCGGAGCTTCCGCAGAAGGTGTGGAGCGAGTGCATCCGCTGCCCCAAGTTCCCCGACTGCGGCGAGGTAAGTATGGTCTTGGACGTCTAGCCCGCGCCGACGGTGCGAGAGGATGAGCTTCTCAGATTGCGAGGGGTCACATGGCCGCTAAGCACATCTTGGTGATTCACGGCTGCAACCTGAACCTGTTGGGGGTCCGCGAGCCCGAGGTTTATGGCACGCTGACGCTCGGCGAGGTCAACGAGCGGATTCAGGCGCTTGCCAAAGAGCTCGGCGTGGAGGTCACTTGCCTTCAGTCCAACCACGAGGGCGAGGTGATTGATGCGATCCAGAAAGCGCGGGCGAATGCCGACGCCATCATCATCAACCCGGCGGGCTGGACGACCACAAGCGTAGGCATCCTCGACGCGATCAAGGCCTGCGCCCTGCCGGTGGTGGAGGTGCATCTCTCCAACATCCACGCCCGCGAGAAGTTCCGGCGCCGCTCGCTCATCGCGCCCGCCGCCATCGGCCAAATGACCGGCTTCGGCGCGCAGAGCTACCTGCTTGCGCTGCGCTATCTGGCTCATCACGTGGGCGCGACCGAGCGCTCATGACGGAGCAACTCGCCCGCCTCAGCCGTCTGCGCGCGCGGATGAAAGAGGCCGGCCTCGACGGCCTTATCGTCTCCTCGCCCAGCAACATCTTCTACCTCAGCGGCTTCCGCGGTTCCAGCGGTGCGCTGCTAATCACGGGCGGCCGCGCGGTTCTCTTCAGTGACTTTCGTTATCGCCTCCAAGCTCGCCGGCAAGCCCCGGACTTCGAGTTCATCGAGGTCGAACGGCGGTCGTTCTTCACGGTCGGCGCGACGGCCGGGGCAGCCGGCCTGAAGCGCCTGGGCTATGATCCTGCCAACCTCACATGTGAGCTGCGGGACGAGCTTTGTGAGGGAGCAGAAGGCCTCGAGCTGATGAGCTCGGCCGGGCTCGTCGAGCAGCTTCGGGCGGTCAAGTCGTCAGACGAGATTGCCCTCATCCGTGCGGCCGTCTCGCTATCTGACCGGGCCATTGCCCACATGATAGCCTTGCTGAAACCCGGCGTCTCCGAGCGCGAGATCGCTCTCGAGGGCGAGTTCGTGATGCGCCGCGCAGGCGCCGAGGAGGCGGCCTTCGATTTCATCGTGGCCTCCGGCCCCAATAGCGCCTTGCCTCACGCCGAGACTTCCGACCGCCGCCTCGAGCCAGGCGACCTGGTGGTGATAGACATCGGCGCGCGGACGGCCGGTTATTGCTCCGACATGACACGCACGTTTGCCGTGCAGTCGGCATCGGCCCAGGGGCGGGAGCTCTACAGGATCGTCTACCGGGCCCAGCGCGCGGCGGCCGCGTCGGTGAGGGCCGGGGCCGTTTGCGGAGATGTGGACAGGATAGCTCGGGGCCTTATCGAAGAGGCGGGCCACGGCGATGCCTTCGGGCATGGGTTGGGCCACGGGGTTGGCATCGAGGTGCACGAGGGACCCCGCCTGCGAAAAGGGGAGGAGGCCGAGCTTCTCGCCGGCCACGTCGTCACGGTGGAGCCGGGCATCTACCTGGACGGCTTTGGCGGCATCCGGCTCGAGGACCTGCTGCTGGTGACGGCCGAAGGCGCCGAAACGCTCACTGGCGCGCCCATGCCGCCGGAGTTGCCGATCGTGTAGCATGACGCAGAGGAGCTAGGATATGACCAAGCGCTGTCTAACCGCAATTGCCGCGCTGGCGCTGCTGACTGCCGCTCTTCCGGCCCACGCCATCGTGCTCAGCTATCAGCCCAAGGTTGGCTCGGTCCAGCGCCAGAAGGTCAGCATGGCCGGTCGCATGGAGACCTCTGTCCCAGGGCTGGAAGAGGCCGTCCGGATGGAAGTGACCGGCGAGACGAGCTACGAGCAGGAAGCGCTGTCGGCGACCGGGGAGTTGACTCGCGTGGAGACCAGGCTGCTCGGCGGGCGCCTGGTCCTTCGGCAGCAAACCCCTGGAACACCGGAGGGCGAACAGCAAAGACACTCCGTTGATATGCCTACGGGCAGGATCGTGGCCGACATGGATCGTCGCGGTCGGGTCGTCAAGGTTGTCGAGAAGGACCTCAAGGGCGAGTATGCCGATCAGCTGATGGGCGCGGAGTCGGCCAACAGCCTGGTTCAGTCGCCGGGCCTCCCGGAGGGCGATGTCGCGGCAGGCGCCGTCTGGTCCGACAACGTCACCGTCCCGCTCGGAGCCAACGCCCCGGAGATCAGCCTGACGCTGAAGTCCCAGCTCGTCTCTCTGGAGACCTTCCAGAACCGTAAGTGCGCGAAGATCCGGACCACCTTCTCCTATCCCGAGCAGCAGGGCCAGTCGGAGCTGGCGGACAGCCTGGGTGGCGCCCTCCAGGCCGATATGGTCTGGTACTACGACTATGAGGACAGCGTCTTTGTCTACGCCGAAGGCACGGTCGGCGGCACAACCTCCTTCGAGCCGGGGTTGATCGAGGGGGCGATCACGACCAACATGATCATCAACGTGAAGGTGGCGCTGGTCAAATGAGAGCGACTTCGTGCTTATGATCGCCCGGTCCGCGGCACGCGCCCTAACACTCGTCGGCGTCGCCCTTGCACTGCTCGGAGCAGGGCGCGCGCCTGCTTCCACGCAGTCTCTCCTCCCGCGCTCCCAGATGCTCACTGTTGACGAGCTTCGGCCGGGCATGAAGGGCGTGGGCAAGAGCGTTTTTCGCGGGACGAAGGTGGAGGACTTCGGTGTGACGGTCATCGGGGTGCTGCGCAAAGTGGACTTCGATGGCGACATCATCCTGATCCGCATTGACTCCGGCCCGCCCGTCAGCCAGGGGTTCGGCGTGGTTGCCGGGATGAGCGGCAGCCCCATCTACGTCAAAGGGAAGCTGATAGGCGCGCTGGCTTACGCGTGGGCTTTCGCCAAGCAGCCGATCGCCGGCGTGACGCCGATCGCACAGATGCTGGAGGCCTTTCAGCCCGGCTCCTCGCCGGTGCGGCGGCAGGGGTCCCTGCGTGCGGCACAGCCCTTCCTGCTGAATGGGCAGCGCATCGAGCGCGGGGTGGTCTATGCCTCCGGCTCGGCGGTGCGGACGGGCGCTCCGAACACGGCGGCGCTTGTGCCGATCGCTACGCCGGTGCTGGTGAGCGGCTTGAGCCCGCGCTTGATCGAGGGGCTGCGCAGGGCCCTCGCGCCGATGGGCCTGATACCGGTTGGGGCGGGTGGTTCGGCCGGCCGGGTGGAAACGCGCATGGTCCCCGGCCAGGCGGTGGGCGCGCAGCTCGTGGGGGGCGACCTGGACCTGACCGCGGTCGGCACCGTCACCTATGTCAAGGGCGATGTCGTCATCGCCTTCGGCCACCCGATGGCGAGCCTGGGGAGCACCGATGTGCCGCTGGTCGCCGCTTACGTGCACGGTGTCATGCCGTCCGCCGAGCTTTCGTTCAAGCTTGCCTCGGGCGGGCAAGCCCTAGGCCGGTTTACCGAAGATCGCCCGTGGTGCATCGGCGGGCGGCTCGGGGGCAAGGCGAGGGTCATAGACACGAAGCTGCGCGTGACGGACCTCGACCGCGGCGTCGCCCGCGACTACACAGTAGGGGTGATCCAGAACCGCTCGCTTACTTCGATGCTGCTCGTCCTCGTGCTGGGGGCGGCCGTAGATAGCATCGGCCCGCCGGTCGAGGGGACGACGCGCGCCAGCTTCTCGCTCGAAGCCGAAGGTCTGCCGCCGCTGCACCGCGAGAACACTTACACAGTTGACGGGGGCGGCGGCATCCTCGCGCTTCTCTTCGGCGGGATGGGGGCCGAGTCGGCCACGGGAGAGCTCTCGCAGATGCTGGAGGCGCTGCGGAACAGCGAGTTCGGCGAAGCGCGCCTCGACCGCGTTGGGGTCGAGGTCGAGCTGAGCAAGGCACGGCGCCTGGCCCGGGTCGAGGATGTCTACCTCCGCACACCAAAGGTGCGCGCCGGCGACGAGGTTGACCTCACCGTCACCCTCCGCGCGTCGAACGGCGGCCTGACCACGCGCACGGAGAAGATCCGCATCCCCGCCAACTGCCCCCCCGGGACGGTGCGCGTGGGCGTCGCGGGCGGCCGGTCGGCGGAGCAGTTGCGCTCCCGCCTGGCGATCTCAGAGCCTCGGGCCGTCTCGCTCGCCCAGATGGTAGAGCAAATGCTAGCTCGCCCAGGCAACGATGACCTGGTCATTGACCTGGCGTTCCCGACCGTCGGAATCGAAGCGCGCGGCTTCGCCTTCCGCGACCTGCCTCCGGCTGCGATCGAGGTGCTCCGTTCCCCTGTCGCCAATCGCCTGCGGCCTCTTCGCGACTACGCGGAGCAGCGCGCCAGGACCGAGTGGGTCCTGTCCGGGACTGCCGTTCTGAACCTGATCGTCGAAGGGGATGAGAAGGACAAGGCAGGGCGCCTGCCTTCCCCCCAGTACGAGCCACCTCGCTACGAGCAGACGGGAGGAGGGCTCGCCAGTGTGCTCTTCGGCACGGAAGGCGATGACTCCGCCCGCCGGGCTGCCGACATGCTCCGGGCGGGGGAGGAGGAGAAGGAAGAGGAGCCGGTGGACCTCGAGAGCCCGCCTCCCATGCCGAGCTGGGAGGAAGTCGAGACTGTAGACGAGCGAGAGCTAACCACGCCCGCGGCGGCCGAGGGGGAAAAGCCCGCGAAAGGCGAACGCGGCAAGGCGGTCGGTCGGGTGGCGTCGGTCTGGCGGTTGAGCGATCCGAAGGAGCTGCTTGAGGGAAAGGCGGACGGCACGGCTATCCTCAGCACCGGCGGCCTTACCCTGGCGCCCGCGCCGCGGGATTTCGCCCGGATCGAGGCGCGCTGTGTATGGCCGCTGGCGGTCGCAGCCGATGGGTCGGTCTACACGGGTTCGTGGACCGACGGCGTGCTGCGCCGCACGACGCCGGAGGGGGCAACGACGGAGGTCCTCAAGACACAGGAGGCCGCTATCCAGGCGGTCGCGGCGGGGCCTGACGACACGATCTACGCGGCCTCGGCGCCGGGCGGCGCGATCTACCGCTTATCAACAGGCCAAGAAGCAAAGCAGATCTGCCGGCTCGATGTCCAGAACGTATGGGCCCTCGCAGTTGCCCCCTCCGGCGAGATCTGGGTCGCCACGGGCCCGCAGGGCAAGCTCTATCGCATCTCGCCCGACGGCGTCGCCACGCTCGCCTTCACCGCGGCCGACCGCCACATCACTTGCTTGGCGCGGGGCGCTGAGGGCACGGTCTACGCGGGCACGTCGCCGCTGGGGAAGGTGTACGCGCTGTCGCCGGAGGGTGGAGCTCGGTCTGTGTACGAGGTGGACAAGGCTGCGATCCAGAGCCTCGCGGTGGACGCGGCCGGCAACGTCTTCCTTGGCCTGTCGCCCGAGGCCCGCGTGCTCAAGCTGACGCGCGACGGTGGCGCCCGCGAAGTTCTGAAGCTCAAGGGGAAGCATGTCCTCGCCCTGCTGGCGAAGGCCGACGGTGTGGTGTATGCCGCCACCGGCCCCGAGGCCAAGGTCACGGCCATCTACCCGGATGAGAGCACCGCGCTGATCTATGACGGCAAGACCGCGTTCATCGCCGCGCTTGCCAGTGACTCGGCGGGCAACATCCTGCTGACCGCGGCCGACTCGGGCCGCGTGGTCAAGCTCGATTCGGCGACGTCTCGCACCGCCAGCTATTCGTCCAACCCGAAGGATGCCGGGGCGACGGCGAAGTGGGGCGCGGTGCGGGCCCGCGGCGACCTCCCAACAGGCTCCGACCTCCGCATCTGGACGCGCACCGGGGAGACCGCATATCCGGATGCAACGTGGAGCCCGTGGGCGCAGACCCGCTTGCCGGCCGGCGG
>Ga0315288_10001407_pt1 | contig 31205 bp, 23 predicted proteins | sample YL17G11_20_MG_FD_203454 | JGI IMG/M metagenome (GOLD analysis project Ga0315288, IMG submission 203454) | Sediment microbial communities from Yellowstone Lake, YNP, Wyoming, USA - YL17G11_20 | ecosystem: Environmental > Aquatic > Freshwater > Lake > Sediment | place: USA: Wyoming | collected...
CTGCCCGGCAACGAGCTAGCCGCTCAGATAGTCAAGAACGCGAAGGTGCTCGGCGGCGAGGAGTTCGCCATCGTGTTCGGCGCGATGGGCATCACCCGCAGGGAGGCCTCCTTCTTCCAGAACAGCTTCGCCGAAACAGGTGCGCTGGAGCGGGTCGTCTTCTTCATGAACCTTGCGGAGGACCCCACTGTCGAGCGGCTGATCACCCCGCGCTGCGCGCTGACGGTCGCTGAGTTCCTCGCCTTCGAATACGACATGCAGGTCCTGGTCATCCTGACGGACATGACCAACTACTGCGAGGCCCTGCGCGAGATATCAGCGGCGCGCGAAGAGGTGCCCGGGCGCAGAGGCTATCCCGGCTACATGTACACCGACCTCGCCAGCATCTACGAGCGGGCGGGGCGCATCAAGGGCAGGAAGGGTTCGATAACACAGGTCCCTATCCTGACCATGCCCGACGACGACATCACCCATCCTATCGCTGACCTGACCGGATATATAACCGAGGGACAGATAGTCCTTTCGCGAGGGCTGCACCGCAAGGGCGTGTTCCCGCCCATCGACGTGCTCCCGTGCCTGTCGCGCCTGATGAACCAGGGTATCGGCGAGGACAAGACGCGCGGCGACCACCGCGGCGTAGCCGACCAGCTCTACGCGTTCTACGCCGAGGGGGTCGACCTGCGCAGGCTGGTTGCCATCATCGGCGAGGAGGCCCTCTCTGAATCGGACCGCCTGTATCTCAAGTTCGCAGACGAGTTCGAGGAGAACTTCCTGAACCAGGCAGATGAAAACCGTAACATAGAAGAGACGTTGGAGATTGGCTGGCACCTGCTTGCCATCCTGCCGTCCAGCATGCTCAAGAGGCTCAAGCAGGAGTATATAGAGAAGTACTACCCGGGTGAGATCACCAGTGAGGCAGCGGCCCACACTGATGAGAAGAAGGCCTCCTCGGAAGGCGTACTGGAGTCCCGGCCCGTGGAGGAGCCCGTCGGGGAGGAAGACGAGGGCCAGCAGGCGGAAGCCCCCGAGGATAAAGCCGTTGAGTAGCCGGCCCGAGGGTCGCGAATCTGGAGGGCGCGGTCGGTGGAGAAAGTAAGCGCAACCAGGAGCCAGCTCCTGTACTGCAGGCAGCAGATCAAGCTCGCAAGCCAGGGTATGGACCTGCTGAAGAAAAAAAGGGACGCCCTGCTGCGTGAGTTCCTGCCTATCATCGACGAGACTATGCGGCTTTCGTTGCGCCTGGAGCGGGCGACAGCCGAGGCCCAGGAATCTCTTGCGATGGTCGAAGCGGTAGAGGGAAAGAAGGTGCTGCGCTCCGTTTCGTTCGCCACCAAGGGCGAGGTGCTGGTCGATATATCAGGCACGCACGTCATGGGGGTGCCGATCCCGGTGATCCGTAAGGCGGAGACCCCGATCAAGACTGAGCTGGAGCGCGGGTACTCGATAACGGGTGTCAGCGCGCGCGTCGACCAGACGGCCAGCAAGTTCGAGGAGATCGTGGACCTGATGATCGAGAGCGCGGACATAGAGACCCGTCTGCGGCGCCTGGGCGAAGAGCTGCAGAAAACTAACCGCAGGGTGAACGCGCTGGAGAACGTGGTCCTGCCCGAGCTGGAGGAGCAGGTCAAGTTCATTTTCAGCGCGCTCGACGAAAGGGCGCGGGAGGACCACTTCCGGCTGAAGAAGGTCAAGAAAAAGATCCTGGCACGCGCCGGCAAGCGCTAGCGCGTAGAACCGTTGGCAACCCCGTCCGTGGCGAAGAAGCCTCCAGTCCTGTTTTCAACCGGAGATAACCATTACAATCCTTGGTGAATGCGTTGATGCCCGGAAATAAGGAGATGTGTTGGACAAGTTCGTGATCGAGGGCGGGCGGCGCCTTGAAGGCGAAGTCAGGGCGGGCGGCGCCAAGAACTCGGTGTTGAAACTCATGGCCGCGGCGATCATGGCGGATGGGCCCTGCACAATCCTTAACGTGCCCGACATAGCCGATGTCTGGACCATGATGGAGGTCATCAGGTACCTGGGCTTTGAAGCCGTGTTCTCGGACGGGACGCTGAGGATCTCCCCGGCCTGTGACCCGAAGTTGGAGGCCCCTTACTACCTGGTGAGGCGCATGCGGGCGTCGGTTGAGGTCCTGGGGCCGCTGCTGGCGCGGTTCGGCAGGGCGAGGGTCGCGATGCCCGGCGGCTGTAACATAGGCTCGAGGCAGATCGACCTCCACCTGAGGGGACTGGAGCAGATGGGCGTCCGCCTGGATGTCTTTCACGGGTATATCGAGGCGGAAGCGCCGCGCATGACCGGCGCACATCTTTACCTGGATTTCGCGAGCATGGGAGCCACCGAGAACCTCCTGATGGCGGGTGTCCTTGCGAAAGGGCGCACTGTCATAGAGAACGCCGCGAAGGAGCCCGAGATCGCCGACCTGGTGGAGTTTCTGTGTGGCATGGGTGCGAGGATATCCGGTGCCGGGACATCAACCCTGGTGGTGGACGGGGTTCCCTCGCTGTCTGGAACCGAGCACGCGGTGATTGGTGACCGCGTCGAGGCAGGGACTTTCCTGCTGGCTGGGGCCATAACCCGGGGTGAGCTGAGGGTCACAGGTGTGAACCCGGAACACCTTGTGATTCTTGTTGAGAAGATGCGCGAGGCGGGGTGCGCGCTGGAGGCCGGCGATGACTGCCTGGTGGTGAAAGCCGGGGGCAAGCTGAGGGGCATCGAGGTCTCGACGCTCCCCTACCCGGGGTTTCCAACTGATCTGCAGCCCCAGTTGCTGGCGCTGCTCGCGACTGTCGAGGGCACTTCCTTCATCACCGAGAACATATTCGATAACCGCTTCATGATCGTTGATGAGCTCAACCGGATGGGCGCCGATATCCGCACCAAGGACCACCACGCGATCGTGCACGGTGTTCCGGAGCTGAGTGGAGCCCCTGTGATAGCCACGGACCTGCGGGCCGGCGCCGCGGTAGTGCTGGCGGGGCTTGCGGCGGGGGGCACCACGGAGGTACACGAGATACACCACATCGACCGCGGTTACGAGCGGTTCGAAGAGAAACTGGCCAGTGTTGGCGCGCAGATACAGCGTGTCAGCGAGCGCGAGTAAGGGGCCAGGCTGGGGGTCAGGTCTTGATTCTTGGATTTTTTAGGCTTTACCGGGGCCGTGCCTCAAACGAACCGACAGGTTCCATGCTGAAAACTCGAAAACCAATATCTGCCCCCGCCTCTTTCCAGAGGGCTTTCGCCCTCATGCTGGTGGCGGTCTTCTTTTTCGGTTCAATTCACCCGGGAGGCGCCGGAGCAGCCACTAACGCGCCGGGAAGCGGGCCCGGAAAGCTGAGCGGCAAAGTGGTGGTCCTGGTTGTCGACCGCGTCGGCGCTGACGATCTCCCCTCGGCGGCAACTCCTTTCTGCAGTCGCCTGGCCGAGCGGTGGTCGATCGGGCTGATGGTGACAAGGTCCGGGGGGCGGCAGGAATCCGGTGGAGAGTACGTTTCCCTCGGCGCGGGCGCGCGCCTGGCGGGAGCGCAGGGTTCCGAACTGTGCTTTAACGCCGGGGAAAAGTTCCTGGGCTACACAGGCCTCACTGCGGCCGGGCGGTTCTACGGCGGGCGCACCGGCCACGAACCTCTCGCGGGCGGGGTGGCATGCCTGGGCTGGCAGGACATAAAGCGCGAGAACCAGTCTTCTGGCAACCAGGAGAACGTCGGGCTGCTGGGATCGCTGCTGCAGGCGTCGGAGCACCGGGTGGCGGTGGCGGGAAACGCCGACACGAACCGGAGCCCCAGCAGGCTTGCTCCCCTTATATGCAGCGATGGGAACGGGATCGTCCCGCTGGGCAACGTCGGGCCTGGCCTGCTCGAGCGCGCGCCCGGCGAGATCGGGGGCTACCGCACAAACGTGCACCGGCTGGTGGATGAAGCCGGGCGCCTGCTGGCAGGCGCCGATCTTCTCGTGGTGGACTCCGGTGACACCGGGCGCATCGACAGGGAAGCTGCTGTTGTCGGGGACGCTCACCTCGAGGTGGAGAAGCGGAAGGCACTCGAGCGGGTTGACCTTCTGGCGTCGGGCATATACAGCCTGCTGGACCCCGAAAGCTGCCTGTTCTTGATCGTGTCCCCGGGCGCCCCGGCGCAGGCGAGGAAAGAGGGCAATTACCTCACACCCTGCATCGCGGCCGGACGCGGTTTCGCAAAAGGGATGTTGAGCTCGAAATCCACGCGCAGGCCCGGTATCATAAACAACTCCGACCTGCTGCCGACCGTGCTGGATTTCTTCGGGATAGCGGTGCCCGCGAGGGTCATCGGTTCGGCGATCAAGACGGGGAAGTCTGACGCTTCCGCGGCTTACCTGAAGAGGCTCTACGCGCAGCTGGAGGTCACCCGGAGGGCGCGCTGGCCGATCGGCATCATCTACGTCGCGCTTGTCATCATTCTCATGCTCCTGACGGCGTTCTGCGCCCTGGCCAGGGCGGGCAGGTCGCGGTTACCTCGTGATCCGGAAAGGCTGGCGCGTGTCACCGGGGCGCTTGCAGCGGTTCTCCTGGCGGCACCGCTGTCGTTCCTGGTGGTTTCCGCCTTCTTCTATCGAGGGTACCTTTTTCCGGCGGTTTTTTGCCTGCTCTTCTCACTCTTGCTCGGCCTCGGGGCCTGGTTTCTGCTCAAGGGGCGACGGCCCGACCCGGTCGTGTTCCTGTGCCTGTTGACCGCGGCCGTTCTGGTGATCGACCTTTTCGCTGGAAGCAGGCTGACCATGTTCCCCATGTTCGGGGTGAGCTCGCTCGAGGGAATGCGTTATTTCGGCCTGCCAAACACCGTCGTGGGGATCCTCGTCGCGGTGGCGGCCTGGGGCGCCGCCGGGCTTGTCGCTCCGCGACAGCCAGTGCGTGTCACTACCGGAAAAGAGGAGGGGCCCGTACCGCCGGGAGCGCTGTTGGATAATTCTGTTAGGTTGACTCTGGTTCTTGTGGTCCTCTTCGTACTGGCGTTCATCATCGGGTTCGGCGCGCTGGGCGCCAACCTGGGAGGGTTCATCACAGCGGCGGTGACGTTCCTGCTGTTCGGGCTGTCGTTGACAGGCAGACTCGGCAGGTGGTGGATCATCGGGACATGCCTCGCCACGGCCGCTGGCACCTCGCTGGTGGTCCTGCTCGACTCTCTTTTCTTTCACAGCCACGCCGGAAAGACGGTCGGGGGCGGGGTGGCCAGGCTCCTTCCCATGGTGGAGCGGAAGGTCGCCATAGGGCTGGGCCAGATAAAATACCTTTTGTTTCCAGCGCTGGCCCTGATGGTCGCAGTTGTGGTGGTTGCCTTGTGGATGAGGCGGCCGGGTTCCTTCTGGACCGTTTACTGGGAACGCAGGCGCCCTGTCATGGCGGCTCTCTACTCCGTTATGGTCGGGGGAGTGGTCGGGCTTGTCTTGAATGACACCGGGATAGCCATGCTGGGCGCGATGATGGTGATCACCGTGATTGTCCTCAGTTACCGGGTGGCCACCGGCGGGCTGGCTATTCCTGCAGGTTGAACTGCCAGATTGCCAGGGCGAGCATCACCACGCCGAATCCGGCCACGACCACTATGTCCAACCAAAGCGGGTACCTCTGGATTGGAGGAGGTTTCCCTATCCTTGCCAGCGCGCTCTTCAGTTCGGGAGGCAGCATGCTCAAGACGTTCTGAGGTATCTTCGCCAGCACGCTGACGTTGCCGCCCAGATCGACCCCCTTGAGGGTCACCGCCCTCAGCATATCGACGCCGTATGAAAGTGGGTTTAACTTGGTGAGAACCGACATCCAGGTGGGGAGTTCCGTCAGCGGGAACATCGCTCCCGAAAGGAAGAACAACGGCAGGAGTATGAAGTTCATGATTATAGGAAAACCCTCCATCGACTTCATCCGCGCCGCGATGGCGACTCCCAGCGAGGTCAAACCTATGGAGAGCAGGATGGTCAGCGGAATCAGAGCCAGTGCCTTACCGAGAGAGCTTAAACTGAACCCGTACATGAAAGGGAAGAACATCAGGATCATCAGGATGACGCCCTGGATCATGGCGGTCGTGGCGCCGCCGAATATCTTGCCTACCGCGACGCTCGTCCGAGGCACCGGAGAGACCAGGACTTCTTTGAGGAACCCGAACTCCCTGTCCCAGAGAATTGAGATGGAGGAGAAGACGGACGTGAATAGGATTGTCATAGCCAGTATGCCGGGGAACATGAACAGCACGTACTTCGTGTCGCCGGCGCCGAAGGACTTGAACGCTGCCTGCAGGCCCGTCCCCAGCAGGAACAGATATATAAGGGGTTGTACAAAAGCCCCGATCCTCCTCGGGGTATCCCTCCAGAACCGCTTGAAGTCGCGCAGCCAGACGATATAAACGCCCGTCAGCGCCCTCCTGCTGCTGGTCCTGTGCAGGTACTCGTGGACAGATTCGCCTGCTTTTTGCTCTTCTGTCTTGACTGCCGTCTTTTCCAACTGGCTCTCCTTGAATCTTTCGGGTTTCAACCTCGCCTGGATGCCCGCGCAAACGTCCGCAGGGCTGACATCTCGTCAGCGCCTTCCTCCCTGATCTCCTTACCCGTGAGCTTCAGGAACACATCATCGAGAGTGGGCCGGTGAAGGTTTACCGCGATGATCTTCGTTCCGAAGTCACGAATAAGGTTCGGTATGAACTCCTCGCCTTTATCCATCTCAAAGCAGAGCCTGCACTCCGGGTCGTTCAGCATCTCCAGGCCCGGGTAACGCATGAGCAGTTCTTTTTCTGCCTCGTCATCGTCCTCGGTCTTTATCTTGATGACATCGCCACCCACGTCGTCCTTGAGGTTTTCGGGTGTGTCCAGCGCGATTATCTTGCCGACATCTATGATCGCTATGCGGTCGCAGTGCTCCGCTTCCTCCATGTAGTGAGTGGTCATGAAGATGGTTATCCCCTCGCGCTTCTTGAGGTCCTCGATGTAATCCCAGATATAGTTCCTGGTCTGGGGATCGAGGCCTATGGTGGGCTCGTCCAGGAAAAGGACCTTGGGGTAGTGCATGAGGCCCCGCGCGATCTCGAGCCGCCTCTTCATGCCCCCGGAGAAAGTATCCACCATGTCGTCTGCGCGGTCCGTGAGGCTTACCATGTCCAATACTTCCTTCATGCGCCTGCCCCGCTCGGCGCGGGGTACGTGGTAGACAACCGCATGGAACTCGAGGTTCTCGCGGGCGGTGAGGCGGTCGTCGAGGCTCGGGTCCTGGAATACCAGGCCGATCGATTCCCTCACCTCGTTCTTGTGCATGAGGATGTCGTAACCGTTCACCGTCGCTCCTCCGGCGGTGGGCTTGAGCAGGGTGCACAGCATGTTGATTGTCGTGGTCTTGCCCGCGCCGTTGGGGCCCAAAAAGCCGAAGATCTCTCCGGTGCTGACCTCGAAAGAGACCTTGTCCACCGCGACGAGGCCGTTAAAGCTCTTCACCAGTTCTTCAACCGTAATAATATCTTCACTCATAATTACCTCTACTTCTCGCTTCGTTTCTCGGCGGCGGACCACCTGTCCGCCACCCTCGACAGGCAGTCCACTGATTTCTCCACCTCTTCGATGTCCTCATGCTCGAACATCTCCGTCAGGACATGCTGCAGCCGTTCATCCAGTTTCTCCGTGAGCCTTAAGCCGCTGCCCGTCGCCTTCACATGGGTGATCCTCTGGTCGATGGAGTCTTTTTCTTTTTCGAGGAGGCCTTTGGAACAGAGACCGTTGATCATACGGCTGGCCGTAGGGGCTGCTATCATCAGTCGATTGCTCAGTGAAGTAACGGGTATCCTCCCCTGATATCTGACGGTTTTGAGAAGGTGGAACTGCGGCCAGGTAACGTCGCATTCCTCCATCTCCTTGCTGATGGCCATTCCCGCGTATCTCATTATTCCTCTCATGCTTTCCAACAGCTTCGCGGAAAGCTCGTTTGAAAGGATTTTGTCCATGCGGACCCCGTAATATGATTAGCAAGGCTAACGGATATTAATAAGACACAGCGTCGGCGTTGTCAAGCCGAATCGCGCGGCCTGTTTTTCAAGCAGGCGCTCATAAATGCCGAATAGAAGTGATAGATTATATGGTATTGATGAGTCGTTAGTGGAGGTGGCGGTTGAGATGAGACGTTTTATTGGGGTCCTGGGGATTGCGTGCCTGGCCGCCGGGCTGCTGTTGTCTCTGCCGGGCTGCGGCAGCGACAGGGAGGGCGCTATACTGGACCTGCAGCATGCGGAACGTACCTACGGGTACGCCGCCAAACGGATAGCTCAACTCGAGAAGATATTCGAAGACCCGGCGGTATCGCCGGAAACGATCCTGGCATCGGCCGAAGCCATAGAGAAGAACGTAAAGCAGAGCAGGATGTTCCTGACGTCCGCGATCTACAGCTACCAGAAGCTGAGCTCGATAAACGACGCGCAGGAGTATATTACCTACAAGGATATGATGGTGCGGGTCATCGCGCTGGACCTCGAAGCCACGGACGCTGCGGGAGACACGCTGAAGTCGCTCCAGGCAGCGTCGAACGGCGGCTCAGCAACGACCCCCTCTGCCTCCCCGGCGGACACGGTCAAGGAGAAGAGCGCGTACATCACCAAGAAGTTCCAGACCGCAGACAGGCTTCTGAAAGCGGCAAGGGAGTTTAAGGTCAAGAACGGGCTCCTGGAGGAAAAGGGCTAGTGGACGACCTGTTCCAGGACCTCCTCGAGTATCTGGACGCCCTTCTGCCAGGAGTAGTTCTCGACCACGAGTTCGCGCGCGTTGGACGCCAGGCGCTCCTTCAGCTGCTCGTCAGCAAGAAGCCTGACTGTCCTTTCCGCCAGCTCTCCGGGGGTCTCCGCGAGCAGGATGTTATCACCGTCGCGCGCGGGAAGGCCTTCGGCGCCGAGCGCAGTTGACACCACCGGGACCCCGCTGGCCATCGCCTCCAGGACCTTGCCGCGGAACCCCCCTCCCATGCGGACGGGACAGACGAACACGTCGCTTTCGCGGAGATACGGCAGCACATCCGGCACTTCGCCGGTGACCTCGATCGACGGGTCACAGGCGGCCATCTCGAGCATGTCCGCTGTCGGCCCTTTTCCCACCACCAGGAAGCGGCAGCCAGGCACCTTTGCCCTGATGGAGGGCCAGGACCTGGTGCCGAAGAACATCACCGCGTCCCTGTTGGGCTCGTGCGGGTAGTTCCCGAGGAAAGTGACGGTGGGCGGGCCCGGCTCGCGCTCCGCAGGGCAGAACCTGTCGACATCAACACCGTGGGGGACCACCGAGACATCCAGGCCCGGCCTCAAGTTCAGAAGCGCGTCCCTTTCCTCCGGGGTAAGCGTCAGGACCCTGTCGGCGTCCGTGTACATGTCCATCTCGAATCTCCGGAGCCCCTTGAGGTGCATCAGCGCTGTGAGGCCGGTACGGCTGAACCCCTCCACCTTGAAGGCCTTCCGCCGCGCCAGACAGTAGATCTCGTGGACCGACATCACCCTCTTGATCCCGGCAAGGTCCGGGTTCCCGTAGAGGTACTGAGCGACCATGGAGTACTCGGAGATTATTACATCGTAGCGGGATTTTCCGACAATGTCTCTGAGCTGACGGTACATCTCCTCGGAGTAGCAGAGCTGGAAATAGGGGGGAACGGGGCCGAAGAAGTAATCCCTGGTTCTTTCCCAAGCCCCCCTCGCCGCGGGTTGCGGCACAAACCTCAGGTCATGGCAGTATTCCGAAACCGACTCCACCTGCTCCCGGGTGGGGTTGTCCGCGAATGCTATAAGGGACACCCTGTGTTTCGGTGAAAGGTACTTCACCCGGTTGAATATTATTATCGGCCCCCCGATGACCCTGCTGTGGGGAAACTCCTTGACGATAAACAGTATGTTCATTCCGTTCTCCTGTGTGTCCGGCATCCCGGGCCAGGGCTCTCCCTCCAGCCGGGCTGCTCGACTTCATGCGGCACATTTCCCGGGAAGCCGGTCACCCGAGTTTTCCCTGCCCGGGTGGTTGCACCCCTGTTGTCCGGCCAACGGCAATGATATCCCGGGGTCATGATAAAGTGAAGGTGAGCGTCGACCGAGCGGTAATGTGCCCCGGCGGGTGCGGGGGGCGCATCGCGCCCCGGGGCCCGAAATGCCTGCGCAAGTGGGGAGCTCAAAGACCGGGCGCGGGGGTTATCAACGGCTCAGGGCTTTTACCCTGGCAGGGACATGGACTTGCCGGTAGAATACTGGTGTTCCGTCCCATAGATAGCTTGACGCACCGAGAGCGCCAAAGCGCCGCGCCTGCAAGGCGCGCGACTGAGGTGTACCGGGAGTACGCCGCAGGGAGCGGAACGCGGCAGGCGTGGATGCAGTGGTGCTCGAATGCCATGTTATTTATGGGACGGAGCACTAGCCTTAAGCCAGGGTTTTTCGGTCAGGGAAGAAACCGGAAGCAGGTTCTCAGGTGGCAGACAAGGATCCAGGAGTCTCAGAGAAGGCATGTCCGGTATGCGGGCACGTCCTGGGCCCCTATCTCCGGATATGCGACAAGTGTGGGTCAATCCAGAGACGGTCCACGACTGCCGGCACCCAGGCGGTTTCGGTGAAGATGGGAACGTGCAGGGTCTGCGGGATCCCTGTTCCTCCGGACGAGACCCTTTGCGCGAAGTGCTACGTCGTCAAGTTCAGAAAAAAAAAGAAGGGCAGGTCCCATAAGTGGAAGAAGAGGTTGCAGCGCCTGCTTCCGGGCTCTTGGCAGCGGTGATTATCCTGGCGACATCTTCGCGATGGCCGCCCGACCTTACGCGGTTCTTCAACTCCTCATGTCACAACAGGGTGAGGAAGAAGATCGCTATCACCGCCGCGAAGATTATTACGCCGTAAGCGATATCCCCGGTGAACTGCCTGGCCCTTACGTAAGAAGCAAAACCGGCGATGTCCATCGGTAGCCCCACGACCCTCCCGTAGGCGGCTCGCCTGAAACGGCGGTAGTCCCTGTAAGCGGTGTTCCACCAGTCGTGGAGGTACTCGCCCGTGCTCTTTACCAGGGGGTAGTACTCGGCCCGCAGTTCCCCGTAGCGTTTGGAGCCGGCGAAGCACAACCTCAGGAAGCCTACCTCCCCGCGGGAATAGTAGTGATCGATGCCGTATGTCTCGGGTAGCCTGAGTCGGAAAAGGTCCCATCGCGTCGCGACAAGGAAGACAGCGACGCCGATGGCAAGGGATGGGAGGAAGGCGGTAAGGTTCGAGATGGTGTAGATCTTGATGCCGGCCAGGTGGTGCAGGCCTTCCGGTTCGAGGCCGGTGAACACCCGCAACGCGGGCAAGATTATCTTATCCATGATCAGAGTGGGGAAGAGCCCGAAGAATACGACACCCGCGGCCAGGACGCCCATACCGACCTGCATCGCCCAGGGCACCTCCCTTATCTTGTGGTCGTGTTCCCCGCGGTGACGACCGAAGAACGTGAGGGTCAAGAGCTTGGCTATGTAACAGATGGTGCCGCCGGCCGCGATGATGAAGAGGATGTCAGCGGCGTGCATCCACGGCCCCCCGGTGTGTCCTGCCTCCACTATCGCGTGGTGCAGAAGGGTCTTGCTGGCGAACCCGTTGAAAAGGGGGATGCCCATTATTCCCAGGCCCGCTATGCAGGTGAGGGCCGTTGTTACCGGCATCTTACGCCAGAGCCCGCCGAGCCTGGTCATGTCGAGCTGGTGTGTGGCGTAGTAGACTGCGCCTACACCGAGGAACAGCAGGCCCTTGAACAGGGCGTGGTTTATTATGTGGTAGACGCCTCCCGCCAGGCCCATGCCGCCCTCCGCTCCCAGGTAGGCGCCAGCGCCGAGTCCCATCAGTATGTATCCCATCTGGCTGATGCTGGAGTAGGCGAGAAGGCGTTTCACGTTGTCCTGCACCAGGGCCAGCACCATCCCAACTACCATGGTGACGATGCCGAGCCACACTATTACCCATCCAAGGTTGTGGAGGTTGTGCATGTAGGCCGGGACATGTTCCGAGGCTAATGCTACCGATTCGCCGTGGCGAGCGACAGCTTCTCCTGCATGGGTCCCGGCGGGCGCGGTGAGGAACGTGCCGATCACCCGGATGAAGCCGTATGCGCCCGCTTTTATCATCACACCCGAAAGCAGGGCGCTGGCCGGAGAGGGGGCGGCGGGGTGCGCGAGAGGAAGCCATACGTGCAGAGGCACCATGCCGGCCTTGACCCCGAAGCCGGCGATCATGAAACCGGCCACGACAAAACATATCGAGCTACTCAGGTAGGCGCTGCCCGGCGTCGCACCGAAACCCAGGCCTTTCGCGTATGCAACGAAGAGAAACACGCCGAAAAGGAGGCTCAGGCCGCCGTACACGGTCATGAATATGTACTTGACTCCAGCCCTCCTGGCCTCGTAGGTCTGGTTGTGTATTACGAGCAGGTAGGCCAGGAGGCCCATGAGCTCGAAGAAAACGAACAGGACGAAGAAATTCGAGGCCAGGAACACGCCGAGGGTAGCGGCCTCGGTGAAGAGAGAGAACGCGTGGTAGCGGGTCCGCCTCTCCTCGTGCTGGATGTAGTTACGCGCGTACAGGGTTGCTATCATCCACAGCAGAGAGGCCACCAGCGCGAAGACCAGTGAGAGGGCGTCGACCGTCAGCCTGGTCTGCCCGAAGAGCATGTTGAGCCTGATGGTGAGGCGGGAACCGCGTTCCATCACCGCCGGGAACATGGAAGCGCATGTTATGAAAGCGCCGGCCGAAAAGACGACCGCCAGCCAGTCCCGGAGTTTTTCGCTCCTGTCCCCGACGGCATAAACTGCAAGCCCCCCGACCAGGGGCAGCAGTATGGCGACTGCTGGCAGGATCGAGTTGACCATCTGAGCGCTTCGTGCCGCTGCTTCCAACTCAGGCCTTTCTTTCGATTTCTATTTGCTCCAGCCCCACCGGATCACCCGCGGGGAAGAAAAATCTCCGCCTTTTGTCAGAATACGGCCCTGACCACGACCTTGACCAGCGAATATGGAAGCCCGGGAACGGTCACGAATATGCCCAGGATTACCACGAAAGCGGCGGTGATCAATAAAGGCACAAGCATCGTCCTGGCGGTCTCGCGTTTCCAGGCCCGTTCAATGGGATTGCCCTTGAAGAACGCGATATAGATGATGGGCAGGAAATAAACGGCGTTCAAGAGAGAGCTGATGAGCAGGACGATGATGAAGTACGTGCGATGGGCCTGGATCGACCCCATGCCCAGCTCCCACTTCGTGATGAAGCCGCAGGTCAGGGGAGTGCCTATCATCGCAAGAGCGGCGACAGAGAACGCCCCCATCGTAAGAGGGAGTTTAGAACCTATTCCGTCCATATCCCGGATATTCCGTTTGCCCGTCTCGTGGATTATCACCCCCGCGCACAGGAACAATGTCCCCTTCATGAAGGCGTGGTGCGCGATCTGCAGCAGCCCGCCGATAGCGCCGTCTTTCGAGAGAAGGAAAAGGCCGAGGATGATGTACGAGACCTGCGCTACGCTCGAGTACGCGAGCCGCCGCTTCAGGTCGTTCTGGGTTATGGCGAAAAGCGATGCGACGATTATGGTAAAACTTGCCACGTACAGCATGGGAAGAGCGACGCCGAGATTCCTCAGCAGGTCGACCCCGAAGACGTTGAAGACCACCCTTATGATACCGAAGGCCCCGACCTTCAGGATGACGCCGGAAAGGAGCGCGCTCGAAGGTGCCGGAGCCGCCGGGTGCGCGTCCGGCACCCACCCGTGCAGGGGCATGATGCAGGCCTTAACCCCGAATCCGAGCATGTAGATCGCAAATATGGTAAGCAGCACCGGACGGCTTATCTGCGCCAGGTTGAGGCTCCCGTGAGCAAGGAATGACAGCGTGCCGCCGTAGTAGAACTGCATGATAAGGCCCGCCAGGATAACGCCCCCGGCCGTAATGGTATAGACAAGGTATTTGAGCCCAGCCCTGCGTGCCTCTTCGGTTTCGTCGTGAATTATGAGGGGATACGTGAATAGACTCAGCAGCTCATAGAAGATGAACAGGGTAAACATATTGGCGGAGAATGCCACCCCAAGACAGAAGGACAGGTTTATCGCCGTAAAGCAGTAGTAACGCGTTTCCCTGGTATGTATGTAGCCCAGGGAATATATGGTTGCCAGAAGCCAGAGAGTAGCCAGCAGCAGGGCAAAGTAGAAACCGACAGTATCAACCCTGAACGCAAGGCGGATCTGGGGAGTCATGGCCACAAGGTGCTGGCGGGAAACGACACCGTCCAGCGCGCGGGAGTAGAAAGGAAGGATAAGCAGGAAGGTGGCCGCAGTGCTTCCGACGTACACCACCTTGGCGATCCGGGGACGTTTCTTGCCCCAGAAAAAGGCTCCCACCAGAGCAAGCCAGGGGGCGGCAACGATCAGCAGCGGAAGGACCGAGTTCGTTTCTCCGGTCAAGACCCCTCCTTTTGGCCAGGGCTGCGGCCTGTCAGCCTCCGGCTGCATGTAGTGTCGAAGCGCCCTGGGACCGTCATCGGGGCCTCCCGTAAGCCGCTTCGATCTGGACCAGGGGCATCCCCATCAGTATCTCGCCGTTCGGGTCAAAAGGTTCCGAACCACGTGAAAGCAGAAGGAGCTTCTGACAATCGGTTAGCTGGGTTTTCGGTCTGATCACCAGGCTGTAAACCGGTGAACCGTTCTCGTAAGAAGTTGTGAGCTCTGGTTTTTCCCGGTTAGCGAAAACGACGAGAGGGGGCGCCGGAGGGCCCTGAGGCCCGGCCACGATGCGGACCTGGATAGGAAGTTTCCCGCCGGCCAGTGGCAGCTTTACGCGTGAGAACGGGGCGCTGCCGCTTTTCTCCAGGCTTTTGACAAGTGAACTGGAGATACCTCCGCTCCTGTCCCATATGCCCACCGGAAGCCCCCGCACCCGCCAGAAGGCCTGTCCGTTCAGGTCCTGCCGCAGCAGGCCTTTTACGTAGCCCAGATCATCGCTTCCGACGTTGATGGTGAAACCCCGCCCGGGACTTGGCCGGATCGGGGAGCCCGGTTGCGCGCTGTAGTAGTGGACCGGTATCCGCAGCCTGCCCCAGTCACGTGGAGGAGAGTCTGACCTGGCCATGAAAAAGGGTGTGTCCAGGCCGGAAACGATCCCGGTGTCATTGAAGCTCAACCACGGCGTGTAGTTGTAGATCTCTTCTGAAGGCCCTGTGACAAGGAACTCCCGGCCCTCGCTTTTGTATTTATTCACGACCTCTGAAAGCCGCCGGGCGTATTGAGGAACACGATTGGAGATGAACCTGACGTCCTTTCCGTAGAGGTATCGGAGCGGAGGTCCTATCACGAGGGACTCGAACTTCCCCATGAGAAGCCCGACCGGCTGTTCGGGGGTGATGCTCGCGATCTGCGCAAGCTGGGCTTCCGCGCCGCCGTAATGTGTTTCCTTCAACACTGCCCGGCTCGCCGGCGCAAAGGATACCAGGACGATCACGGCAACGGATATGGCGGCAAGCTTCAACAGAATGTGCCTTTGTTTCCAGAGGAGGTTCGCGAGGCAGCCTGTCCCCAGAAGGAGAAGCGGCACCACGATCGTGATGTATCTCCTGCTTTCCCAGGGTACGCTGTACTGTCCGGTATAGTGGAGAAAGAACAGGTAAGCGACCAGCATAAGGCTTGTGAACATGAATGCGGAAACAGGCGGATCGCTGACGTAGACGAGCGCGCATACGCCGACAACCAAGATGAATACGAACGCGCCCCCCATCATCCATGAGAACCTCAGGAAGTTCGTCTCCGCGCTCAAGAAAGCGGGGCTGTGCCCGGGCAGCATGTACAGGTAGATAAAGACGCCCAGGAGGGAAAGGGCCCCCAGGGCGCGGAACCAGTGTATGGACCTCAGCCCGCGACTCTTGAGCATCGCCGCCGCCCACCCGCCGATCCGCGCCATAAGCCGGTTGACGGCGCCCCAGTTGAAGAGTAGCGCCAGAAGAGCGACGGGCACCAGGAAGATGAGCACCAGGTTGCTGTTCTCAGTGTTGACCTTCCAGGGTATCCAGCGGATCGACTGGAAGGAAGACTTGAGCAGGACCAGGAACGTCCAGGAAAGGAAGAACCGGGCGTACAGCAGGGAGACGGTTGCGCATGCGAGGGCGGCGTTGACCACAGCGCGGTCAGCCCTGCCGTACCTGCCCAGCAGCATTCTTACCGCGAAGGCGACCGCTATCGGAACCAGGAACAGCAGTGCTTCCACCTTTGAAAGCAGTAGAGACGTGAAAGATAAGCCGAGGATCAACGGGAACAACCTGTGTTCGTGGCTGAAGTGCAGGACCATCACCAGCAGGGTGGCGAGGAGGAAAAACTGCTCCAGCATCTCGGAGGCGGGGATCCTTGCGAACCAAATCTGTATGCTGGCCACGCTCAACAGGACCGAGGCGACAAGCCCCCCGAAGGTCCCCGCCAGCCGTCTCCCCAGACAGAAGGCCAGGAGCACGCTCATCACTGCGAAAAGAGGGCTGACGTAGAGGCCGCCTCTCAAGCCGAACAGCCTAATGAAGATACCGATCCAGCCCGGCAGCATGTGGTAGAGCCTGGTCTCTACCTCGCCGGCTTTGCGTTCCTTGACCCTGAACCCGACGAACTCGCTTCTCCTGGACAGGAACAGGGCTACCTCGTCCTTGCCGTAAGATTCTATCTTCTTGTCCTTGATGATGAGCGAGCCTGTCTTTGCCACGTTGTTGCCGACGTTGAAGTAAACACCCGGATCCCCGTCACCGGTTACCCAGTCGGCGGGTTTAAAGAAGACGGATACGGAAAGAACGACCAGGATGATGACCAGTGCGAGCTGGAGCAGCCCACCGCGCGAGCGAGGCACAGGCCGGGGATTGTGGCCTCCTGCAAGCCTTATCGCGACCGATATCACCAGCAGCATCGGGACCAGGATCTTCAGCTTCAGGATACCGGCTTCGGCCGTGAGCAGGGAGAGTATCGAGGTGATGCTTACGCTCGTCACGATCATGAGCATAAAGCGCTCTATCTTGTTCAATGCGAGACCGGAGGACGCCCTGGTGCGCAGCAGGAAGAAGCCCGGGACGTAGAACATCAGCGGCAGCGATACGATCAGCTCACCTGCTTTGATCAGTGCGTGCATCTTCTTTCGTCACCCTTTCCGGCCACCGGCAATGCGGGTGCTGGTTGGACTCTCCCGGGGCGAACGGTCAGAATTCAAATCCATCACCTCATCAGTACGGCCCGGCAGGCGTTGCTGAGAAAAGGAATGACCAGGCCGGCGAAAACGCCGAAGAACAGCGTGCCGGCTGACAGGACCGCCGCCGGAAAGTACATGGTCAGGGGAGCCTCGTCGAAGGTCGCCCCGCGCTCCCTTGCTCCAGCGAAGAACATGTAGTACACGACGCGAAAGCAGTATATCGCCGAAAGCAGGCTTCCAAGCAGCACAATTACCACGAATGCGAAGTTCCCTTTCTGGAAACACCCCCAGAGTATGTACCATTTGGCAACGAAACCAGCCGAGGGTGGAAGGCCAACGATCGAAAGTGAGGCCAGCGCGAACGCGCCGGCGGTGACGGGCATCGTTCTGCCTAAACCACGCATGTCTTCGATCCTTCTGAGACCGTGTTTATAGATGATCGACCCGGCAACGAGGAACAGGCATGCCTTTCCCATCGCGTGGGCCAGCATGTTGTACAGTCCTCCCACCATGCCAAGGGGCGACAGCATGGTGATCCCGAGCAGTATATAGCCTATTTGGGCCACCGAGGAGTAAGCGATCATGACCTTGAGGTCGCGCTGCATGATCGCCATGATTGAACCCAGCACGATCGCCAGCGCGGCCGCCCACGAGACCACTCCGGCAACGTGGCTCCAGGTGGAAGAGAGATCCGAGAATGTGTGCCCGTAAACCGTAAACAGGATGCGGAATATCCCGAGGACACCCATCTTTATGACCAGCGCCGAGAGCAGGGCGCTTATGGGGGACGGGGCTATGGAGTGCGCGTCCGGGAGCCACACGTGGACCGGAAAAAGCGCAGCTTTCACCGAGAAGGCCGCAATGAAAAAGACCAGCGCCACGCCCGCGACGGGGAGATACGAGGTTGTCTTGAGGCGGTTGGATATGTCCAGCATGTTGAGGCTGCCGGTTGCCGAGTACAAAAGCGCAATGGCGAGGACAACAGTGATGCTGGACGTGGCTCCCATCAGCAGGTATTTAAATGCGGCCCTGACGGCTCGCGGCCCGCCAACTATGGCTACCAGGGCGTAGGACGTGATGGAGAAGATCTCCATGAAGACGAAGAAGTTAAAGAGGTCACCGGTTATTGAGAACCCGAGCATCGCGGTGAGAATAAGCAAAACAAGTGTGTAGTAGTACGTGATCTTCTCCGGTGGCAGTTCCTTGCCGACGTACCGCCAGGAATAAACGAGAACCATCAGGCCGACGCCGGTGATCATGCATATCAGGAGCAAGCTCAGGAAGTCAATCCGTATCTGTATGCCCCACGGTGGTCTCCAACCGCCCGCGTTGTAGGTCACAGCCCTGGTGGATGTCACTTTCCCTATGAGCGACCAGGCGAAGAAACCTGTGGTCACCACTCCCAGCAGGGCCCATGGGAAGCAGGCTTCGCGCCTCCACATCCCCCAGATGGGGCACAGCGCGGCGAAGAAAAGCGGCACCGCTACGAGCAGGACCGGGTGGTGGGCGGAAACGCTCAAAGCCCACCCCTTCCATGTATCTTGAAAGCGTCCAGCGTGTCGTATTTCTCGTGTATCCTTATGCAGAGGGACAGGGCCACTGCGGTGGTGCTGACCGCCACCACGATCCCCGTGAGTATCAGCGCCTGGGGTATGGGGTTAACCATCATCGAGGGTCTGACCCCATTCGTTACTATCGGGGCCTGCCCGTCAGGTATCATCCCCAAGGACACTATGAGCAGGAACACCGAGGTCTCCATTATGTTAAGGCCGATCAACTTCTTTATGAGGTTAGGTTTGACCGTGACGGTGTATAGGCCCATCAAGAAGAGCAGCGCCGAGACCGCGTAATTAAGGTTGTGGAATATCCGGCTGAAGTTCATACTCGTCCTCTCTGACCATCGCCAGCACGATCGAGGTGAAGACAAGCCCTCCACCGATCCCGATCCCGATCTCTATCACCATCAGCATCTGCGAGCGGATGGTGTCCACCAGGCTGCCGTGCAACCCGGGAAGCACGTATGTAAGGAAGTTGACGCCGAACGCTATCCCGATGAAGCCCATGGCCAGGAAGCCCAGCATGGCGATGCTCTCGAACGGTACACGGGCTTTAAGGGGCATGCGCCGGGTTGACTCGGGGAGGCCAAACACCAGGGTGAAGATTATGACGCTGGCGCCGATTATCGCCCCGCCCTGGAAGCCTCCACCTGGAGTGGCCTCGCCGTGCAGGATCATGTACGCGGCGAAGAATACGACTATCGGGACCAGGAAGCGGACCACGGTCCGCACGATGACGCTCGCGCGGACCCCGGAAGCGTCCACGCCGGAGCGGCTTACCTTTCGCTTCTCCCGGTCGAGCAGGGCAATAGTCGCGCAAAGCGCGCTGAAGATGACCGTTACCTCCCCCATGGTGTCGTAGCCCCTGTAGTTAAGGATAACTCCGGTGATGATGTTCTTGGCTCCTCCCTCACTCTCACCTTCGTTGAGGTAACGAGGCACCACGTGGGTCTTGTCGGGGGTGTTCCTGCTGTTCATCGGCGGCATCTTGCCGACCGCGTACAGCAAAACGATCCCTATGACGACCAGAGCGGCCAGAACCATGATCTTGCGCACTACTCTTCCTTCCTGACCGTCCTGTAGATCGTGACGATTAAGAGCACGGTCGTAACTCCCGCGCCGACCGCTGCCTCGGTGATGGCAAGGTCCGGAGCCCGCAGCTGCGTCCACAGAATCGCCATCAGCAGGCTGTAGGCGCTGAACACGATAGCCGCTGCCAGCAGGTCCTTTATGAGTATCGCGGCGGCGGCGGTGCATACCAGGAATATCAGAAGCAGCAGGTTCAACACCCAGTTCATTCGTCGCCTCCCGTTAGCGGCCAGGGCTTTACGCCCGGCTTGTGCCACGGCACGATGTGGTTCCTGAACGCGCTCCTGCCGATGGAATGGCCGCATGTCGCGCTGGACAGGAGCAGGAAGAAAGCGATTGCCAGCAACTTGAGGGTGACGAAGGAGAAGCCCGAATAGATACAAAGAGCCAGTATGATCGAGCAGGCCCCGAGGGTATCGCACTTGGTCGACGGGTGGAGCCTTGCGTAGAGGTCCGGGCACCTCAGCAGGCCGACCGTGCCGGCGATGAAGAAAAAAACCCCCGTCAAGCTGAAAAACACGATAATGGCGTACTGAACTTCCTTACCCAAGGATCCTCCTTTCAGCCTCGACATACCTGGACAGCGCTACCGTAACTACGAAGTTTAAAAGCGCGTACACCATTGCTATGTCAAGGTACATGTCCGGCTGGCCAATCTCGAAGAAGATCAAGAGGAGCACCACCAGCGTCTTGGTGTTGACGATGTTCACGCTTATGAGGCGGTCCTGGATAGTAGGGCCCCGCACGGCCTGGTACAGGCACAGGAAAGCATTTGCCATAACGGCCGTTGCTACCACGAGCAGGAACTGGCTCACCGGAGCTTCCTCATCTCGAGAGGCCCCTCCCTGCAGAGCCAGGCGGTCATGCGCTGCAGCGTGCCGTCGCCCGGGTCCTCCGCGTGGTCCTCGGCAAGACAGTGGATGTAGAAGCGGGACCCGTCTATCTCCAGGGTCACCGTCCCCGGGGTCAGGGTAATGGCATTGGCCAGGATGGTCCTGGCAAGGTCCGATTCCAGGTAGGACTCGAAGTCTACGATCCTCGGGCTTATGGGGAGACTCGGCGCAAGGACCCTCTTGAGAACGTCCCAGTTTGCCTTGATTATCTCCCAGAACAGCAGCGCCGAGAACAACGGGAAGCGCAGAGCGAACCCTTTGTCCATGCGGGGGTCGAGCCCACCGCCGAGGAGATACGACGATAACCAGGCGATCAACACCGCCATGATCGCCCCGAGAAGCAGGTGGGTCCAGTTCGTCTTCGCCGTGAAGACTATCCAGGCGCCGAAGAGAAGCAGGGCGAGTGGGCCTATCGCCTGGAACCGTTTAGCGAGAGTCTTCACGGTCACCGCCATCCCCGGGCGCGGATGCCTGTCCGCAATCCGCAAGGTCCCCTGTCATTCTCGTGGCATCGATACTGGATAAGTCTATGTTCGCGGGTTTTTTTATGTCAACAGAAATTATCCAGGGGGAGACCGCGCCCGCAGTGGGCCGCTCCGCGTTGACGCAAACGCGCAAATGCACATCAGGGGTCAGGCCACGTGCCGCGTTGCCGGGATTAACCGCGGGAAGGACGCAGTGGACGGCCACTTCCGTTCCCATCGGGCGGCCCTCTGACTTACTGGAGCGGGCCAGCAGCAGCAACACGGCGAAGAGGACTGCGAGTATCAGCACTGTGATCAGTATCCGGATTATCCACGCCCTGCGTACCCTGCGGTGGATATCGAACTCTGCGGGTATCCGCCCGTGCTCCTCCGTCGCGGGGGCTTCCGGCATCCCGGGTGGCACGATCTCTTCGTCCTTATGAAGAGGCGCGTCACATCCGGGGCAGAACCACCTTCGATCCTCCACCTCGTTGCCGCAGGCGGGACATCTCACCTCTGAGCTCCCCCTCCCGAAATGACCACCACGGGTATTAAAAAAAGTTTTCTATTCGCACGGCTGATTTCCTGCGCCTTGAACGTATATATAAATGGACGGATCGAAGCGAACGCGCCGCCAGGGACCGCCGCAAGGGGTTGGCGCGTGGTTAGCGAATACAAGGAATGCCGGGTAATATCATATTGAGAGGTTACTTAAAGGTCGCTGCGCCGTTTTAATGACTATGAAGAACCGTTCTATCAATCCCATAGCCTGCCTGGGTGCCGGCATTGCGATCGCCGTTGCTGTGCTTGTTCTGATGTGTGGGGCCGTGCTGGCTGGCGGAAGCGCCCAGGTCATCGTCGAGCTCCGGCAGAACGCTTCAAGCGGGGCCACGACGGGTGCCCGGTTCTCAAGCCAGAAGATCGCCGGTACCGACAGCGCCACAAAGCAGCAGTACAAGTTCCAGCGCCATAGGGAAGGTTCGAATTTCTCTTACGTGATCGCGAACCTTCTGCCTTCAAAGAGCTACACCATCGAGCTGAGCTTCGTGGAGCACGAGTTCTCGTCGGCCGGCAAACGGATCTTTAACGCATATATCCAGTCGCACAAGGTGATCTCGAAACTTGACATCTTTGCCAGCGCCGGCCAGGACACGGCGTTCCAGCGCAGTTTCACAGGGAAGACCGACTCTAAAGGCCTGTTGACCGTGCAGTTCCGGTCGGACCTGTCCGGCTGCAGGGACTACGCGGTGATCAGCACGGTCCGGCTCTACAGGAGCTCGGGGGACGCGGTGGAGATCGACGCGGCCGCCAGCAGGAACGACATGAACCTGCCGGTCCGGCACACGAACAACAGCAACCAGAACACGTACGAGACCCTGCTGGGGCGCCTCGGCTCCCGGTTCAGCCTGAACCTCCTGCCACAGAGGCTGGGAAGCCGTTTAAGCTCCCTGGGTACGGGGACGGGGGACCTTTCCGATTTTGTGCTCGCGCTGAAGAAAGGAGCCAACACCCGGTGCCTGCCGTTCACCGACAGGTACCCCGTCTGGGAATCGATCCAGCAGTCGCAGACCATGACGTCTCAGACCTTCAAGTGCTCCTCTTCGAAGCTGCCGTTCCAGTTGACCGTCACGTTCCGCGCGCCTTTCTACCCGCGCGATGAGAAGATAAGTGGGGCGCCGTTCCTGTACGCGACCGTAACAGTGAAGAACACCGGCAGCGCGGCGGCAACGGGGCAGTTCGTGCTGGCGCGTCCACATAAGCGGAGCTTCGCGTCCAGTTCGTTCACAAATATCTCCACCGCTACCGAGAAAGGCTTCTATTACTCGAACTATTACAACTACAGGGATGAGACTTATAACCAGGACAGCCGCAGGGGGGCTGTCGAAGCGCTGGTGGTGCCCACCGCGGAGGCGACCGACCCGACGAATCCGGTTGTCTTCAAAGGGCCGACCGAAGCCGATTTCAACGATTTTACCGGTAGCAGGCTCTGGACGTTCGACTCCCCTGCGGGGTATCCGAACACTTACGATGACCCGCGCAGTCCCATCTTCAGCTTCTACCCGCGGGGATACTCGGGCGCGGTCTGGTCGGTGAGCCTTGGTCCGAAGGGTTCTCCGACGGCCTCTAAGACCAAACACTTCGTGGTGGCCGGATACGTATCGAGCCCGGTTCTGGCGGTGAAGAACAACTCTTACAGCGACAGTACGTTCAGGTTCAAATACCGGAACGACTTCTCGAACGTCAAAGCCGTCGTGAACTACGCCGTGACCTCTATGACCGGAATTGTGGAGAAGTCCGATTTCTTCGATAACACCATCTCATCGAACTCGTACTTCTATCTCAAATCCGGCAGCCTGTCAGACGTGCGCAGCATGATTATCTACACTTTCCAGAGTTACCTGGTGAACACCTGGTGGGCGCACTCCGACCGCGGGCGGGAGTGGTTCAGCGTCTGGGAGGGCAATTTCACTTACCACAGCACGGTGGACGTGGAATACAACAATGCCTGGTTCTACTTCGAGTACTGGCCCGGGCTGCTGCGCCAGATAATGGACGAGTGGGTGATGTACAAGAAGTCCAACGCGCAGGGGACCTACCTGTCTCACGATATGGGCCACATGGACGCTGCCAGCGGTCAGGTTTACCCGTTTGACATGCCTGTGGAGGAGAACGCTAACTACATACTCCTGCTCTATCGGTACTGGAGGAGCACCGGTGATTTGTCCTATGTCAGGAAGAAGTTCTCTACCGTGCAGCAGTTCGTGGACTTCATGATCAACTGCGACAACAACAATAACGGCCTGCCCGACCTCAACACCCGCAATACTATCGATGACGCATCGCCGGCGATTCACCTCTCGCGTGACCAGACCTACCTCGGGGTTAAATGCCTGGCCGCGTTCCAGGCGGCGCGCGAGATGGCCGCGGGCCTACCTTCTCCTGACCCGGTCTACGCCGCGAAATGCCAGGGCATGGTCGAGCAGATAAACCAGACGCTGGAGTACGACCTGTGGCTTTCCGACCATTACGCCGTTTGCCTCGACGGGGGGGTGGAACCGGCGGACAGGGAGGCCTACAACATCTACCCGTCGAATGGCCTGCTCTACCTGCTCAGTGCGCGCAGAAACATTGGCGTGACATCGAACAACATCGCGAATATGCGTGCCGACCTGGTCAACGCTACGGAAAAGACGCTGAAGCAGTACGGCTGCGCCCACTCCAGCTATGACGCTTTCAAAGAGTGGGTTTCGCAGAACCTGTTCAGAGACCAGGTGGCGGCGTACCTGGGGACCAAGCTCAACGGGTCGAACCCCCTTGCCATGAGTGACCGCTACTGGAAACTGGCAAAGTACTTCGCGACCAACCTGAACGGCGGCTTCTGGGACGGCGTGATCTATCCCGGGGGAGGCGGACCGGTCGGCGCCTCGGCAGCGGCGCGCGGCGGCGGGCCTTCCATAAGCACTATCGGAGCCGGGTCAGGTTATCAACAGTCCCTGGGCTACTATCCCCGCGGGATAGCAAGCATCGGGCTAATCGAGGCTGCGGCGGGCCTCACTCTGGACGTGCCGGCGGACGCTCTTCACTACCAGCAGACGACGGCGCCGCTGCGGGTGCCTGTCCTCTCGCGGACTGACTGGGATAACCCCGTTGCCTCAAAGAGGGTCCCGGTCCTCTATTTCAAGACGATGTCAGGGGGACCGTCAGTCACCAATCGAAGTCGTCTCCCCGCGAAGTTGAGGGGCAGGAAGGTCGTCGACCTCGAGGATGTGAGCGGCGGCGGGCATGCCATGAGCCCCAACGGGGACGGCGCCAACGATACAGTCAGTGTCTCGTATAACCTGCCTTACGGCTCGCGGGTCTTGTCCTCCATCTGGGAGGGGGCAGAGAAAAAGAGGGAGTTCGACACCGTTAGCCAACCCTCAGGCGCCATGAGCTTCAAATGGGACGGGAAGACCGACGGCGGGGCTGTCGTGGATGACGGGCTCTACACGGCGAGGATCGACGCGCAGGCTAATGACAGCACCTACAGCGAGAGGCCCGCCTCGGCGGCTGTATGGGTGAACAGAAGCATACCGGACCTCTCGCCGGACTGGTACCTCGCCGAGGGTTTCACCGGGCGAAACGCCACCGGGGGAGAGTTCGAGGAGTACGTACTGATCCAGAACCCGAACGACCAGGCGGCGAATGCGGACGTCACCTTCATGCTCAACGGGGGCGCTACCGTCCAGAAATCCTGCACTATCGCGCCTAACAGCCGTTTCACCATAACCGTTGACGAGATACTGCCGGACGCCGAGGTCAGTACTTTCCTACATTCGGACAGGAGGATAGCGGTCGAGAGGGCCATGTACTTCAACGGGAGGCGCGCGGGGCATGACTCCATAGGTGTGAGCCAGCCCGGGACGACCTGGTACCTCGCCGAGGGTTACACGGCCATGAGTTTTGACGAGTACGTGCTTATCATGAACCCGGGTGCGAAAGAGGCGGGAATAACCGCGACGTTCATGACGCCCGGAAAAGGCAACACCACGAGGAAATACAACGTCGGAGGGCACTCGAGGTTCACCATACATGTCGATGAGATCCTGCCGGCGGAGATGATCTCCACAAAGATCGAGAGTACCCAGCCGGTGGTCGTCGAGCGGGCCCAGTATCTTAACAACATGACCGCTGGCACCTGTTCCATTGCCGCGCGCTCGACCTCCAGGACCTGGTACCTGGCCGAGGGCTACACCGACCAGGGGTTCGAGGAGTACGTGCTGATCCAGAACCCGGGTGCCGAATACAACAATGTAACCGTCACCTACATGGAGAAGACCGGCGCCAACACAGTCAAGAACTACCATGTGCCACCCGCGTCGCGCTTCACTATAGGCGTAGACGACATACTGCCAAAGAGCGAGGTATCGGTCAAGGTGAGGGCGGCCAGCCCGGTGCTGGTAGAGCGGGCCATGTACTGGAACAACAGGAGCGACGGGCACGCCTGCATAGGGACGCCCAGCCCCGATAGCGAGTGGTACCTGGCGGAGGGCTATACCGACCAGGGGTTCGAGACGTGGATACTGGTGCAGAACCCGTCCGACAGCCTTGTCAACACCACCTTCACCTTCATGGAGAACTCGGGGAAAAACACCGTACGGACATACCAGGTGAAACCCCGCAGCCGCTTCACCGTGGGTGTCGACGCCCTGCTCCCGGCTTCGATGTTCAGCACAAGGGTCAGCGCTGACGGCCCCGTGATCGTTGAGCGGGCTGTCTACTTCAACAACAGGAGCGGGGGGACGGATTCACTGGGGATAAGGGGGTTTTGACCTGGTGTTTAAATTGTGCGGGTCAGTGTTTACTCTGACCGCTGAAGTTTAATGAGTGGGGTCAGTGTTTACTCTGACCGCTGAAGTTTAATGAGTGGGGTCAGTGTTTACTCTGACCCCACACTAGATTAAGTAAAGGCTGTTCGATGTCGATGCAAGAAACAGGTATATGGTATAATCGCTTCCAAACTACAGAATGACCCTTTTGCCAGGGAGCCGAAGGTCAACCTTTGGGTAAGCCTGGCTTTTTATTTGTCGGATTATTTTATGTCGCATATAAGAAAGACCCTCATAGCAATCGCCATCATCGGCCTGATGCTGCCGGCAGTCCCGGCGCTGGAGGCGGCGCCCACCGGCCCCCGTTTCACGGTATGCATCGACCCCGGGCACGGTGGAGTCGATTCAGGCGCGGCGGCAAACGGAGTACAGGAGAAAACCGTCAACCTCGACATCGCGCTGCGAGCGAAGGAGATCGTGCAGGCGATGGGGTACGGCGTGATCATGACCAGGGAGTCGGATGTGTACGTCTCCCTGCAGGACCGCTGCGTAATCGCGAACCGTGCCGGGGCAACGATTTTCGTGAGCATCCACAACAACGCTTACACTTCGACATCCAAGGGCACCGAGACTTACTGCTATTACAGCTCGAAGGAAGGCAGGCGCCTTGCGACCTTTATCCACCAGGAGGTTGTCAGCCGTATCAAGCGGACCGACCGCGGCGTCAAGGAGGCCGGGTTCTACGTGTTGAACAACACCGACATGACCGCCGCCCTGGTTGAGGGGGCCTTCCTCACCAACGCCGAGGAGGCGAAGCTCCTGTTGAAATCGAGCTTCCGCCAGAAGATAGCGGAAGGTGTCGCCGCGGGGATAAACGACTACCTGGTCGATCCGGGCAAGTTTGAGGAGTACATCCTGATGATGAATCCGGACCCGGAGAAGAGCGCCAGTCTGGAGCTCACGTTCATGAGGGGCGACGGGGTGAACCAGAAGCTCAGGCGCGAGCTACCGCCGCGGTCGCGGATGACCGTCCGCGTGGATGACTATGTATTCAACGCCGATGTGTCGACGCGGGTGGTAAGCAAGAACGAGGTGCCGGTTATTGCCGAGCGGGCCATGTATTTCGATTTCGAAAAAGGCCGCGGCGGCCACGCGGCGGCCGGGGTGCCCGCTCCGTCGAAACGCTGGTACTTCGCTGAGGGCTCCACCGACTGGGGCTTCAGCACTTTCATCCTGGTACAGAACCCCTCCTCGCGTGAAAACCGGGTGCTGATGGACTTCATGCTGTCAAGCGGCAGGACCTGCCGTTACGAATACACCGTGCCGGCGCACTCGCGATACACACTCGACGTCTCGAGCATCCGCGGCATGGAGAAGGCGGATTTCTCGGTGAACGTGTTCTCGACATATCCGGCGGTTGCCGAGCGGGCGATGTACTTCAACCACTGGGGAAAGCCAGGCGGCCACGATTCCCCGGGCATAACCGAGCCACGCTCGCGCTGGTTCCTCGCCGAAGGCCATACCGGGAACGGGTTCGACACCTACATACTGATGGGCAACCCGGGAGGGGAGACGGCGAAAGTCAGCGTCTCTTACATGGTGCCAAGCGGCCCCAACGTGGTCCAGGAGTATTCCCTTCCACCGCACAGCAGGAAGACGGTGCACGTGAATGAGGTCCCGGGGCTTGACCTGACGGATGTCTCGGCAAAGGTCGACTCGAGCCAACCGATACTGGTGGAGAGGTCCATATACTTCGACTACCGGGGCATCAGGGAGGGAAGCAACACCGCGGCGGCGCCGGCGACAGCGACGCGCTGGTATCTTGCCGAGGGATACACCGGGGGCGGCTTCGACACGTATATCCTGTTGATGAACCCCTGGGCAAACGAGACAGATGTCAGGCTGGAGTACATGATGCTGGACGGGACGAGACACAAACAGGGCCTCGTGCTGCCGGCCCATTCGCGACGGACGGTTCGGGTTGTCGACGAGCCTGGAATGAAGGATGTGGAGTTCTCCACCCGCGTGACCTCGGAGAAGCCCATAGTGGTCGAGCGTTCGATGTATTTCCATACCGGATGGATCGACGGGGGGCACTGCGCGATGGGCACGACGGAGCCGTCCCTGGAGTGGTACTTCGGTGAGGGCTGCACGAGGTAGTGTGAGCAGGTATGAATGAATGCCGGAGCCGGTGGGTAAAGAAAGCGTTGGCCTTCTTGACGCTGTCGATGATACTGGTGGCGCTCCTGCCTTCCGCGGGCCACCGGGCGACAGCCGCGAGCTATCCGGACACGAGTGGGCTGCCGCCCGAGATCCGGGGGGCGATCGACTATGTGACCGAGATGGGTTACATGGGAGGTGATGCCGCCGGCAGGTTCAATCCCACCGGGCCTGTAACCCGGATGGACTACGCGCGGGCGCTGGTGAAGCTCTTCCGTAAACTCGACGAGGCGACTGACCCCGGCATCGCTTTCACGGACGTGAAGACCTCGGAGGCCGATTTCAGGTACGCGAACCTGGCGGTAAAACACGGGTACCTGAGCCCATCCAGGGAAGGATCATTCAAACCGAAAGAACCTCTGACAGCGGCGGGCGCGCTGACCGGCCTCACGGTCGGGCTGCAGATGGACCTGCCCGTCACGAACCTTGAAGGTCTTTACCCCCGGGGCCCTTCTTACAGGGGTCACCTGATCGTAGCGCACGACCTTCATCTCAAGTACGGGAATACCCGCGTCTGGCCCGATGACGATTACCCCCGCGGCGAGATGGCGTTCAGCCTGCAGATGGTGGATGAGCTGGAGGAATGGAGGACCCAATACGTAAGAGAGAGCTTCGACTGGCTGCACTGCCAGAGCCCGATCCTGGACCCGGAGCGCCAGAAGGCCTTTGATGCCGCTTTTGCCAGGGTGGGAGCTCCGTACGTCTGGGGCGGAGAGTCGGACGCGGAGCATGGGTTTGACTGTTCCGGACTTACCTACTACGCACTTTCGAGCGTGCTTGGTTACCCGATGATGCGGGTGGCCGACGACCAGGCGAGGGACGGGCGGTACCCGACCGTTGGCCGGAAAGAGCTGATGGCGGGTGATGCGATCTTCTTCTACGATTCATCGACAGACACCTCGGGCCACATCGGCCACGCGGCCATGTACATCGGCCAGGGGCTGTTCATACACTCGACCGGCAGTAACGCGGGGGTGAGCGTTGACTGCCTGACCGGATACTGGGGAGAGAATTTCGCGTGGGGCAAGCGGGTCATAAAGGAGCCCGAGCCGGAGACATTCGACACCTACATACTGCTGTGCAACCCGGAGGACAGCAAGGCGGCGGCCAGGCTCACTTACATGCTTCCCACGGGTCAGCGGTTCAACCGTGATGTCCAGCTGAAGCCGCACAGCCGCAAGACGGTCAAGGTGGATGATACGCTGGTCAACCAGGAGGTGTCCACAGCAGTGGAGGTCACAAGAGGGCAACTGATCGCCGAGCGGTCGATGTACTTCCGCTACCGGGGCAGGTATCCCGGCGGCCACGATTCACCGGGGGTTACAGCCCCTTCCCTCGAGTGGTACCTGCCAGAGGGCTGCACGGCCTGGGGCTTCGACACGTTCCTGCTCATCCAGAACCCGGGGCAGGAAGCCGCGAAGGCGACCCTGACTTTCATGAAGGATGACGGCGAAAAGGTTACGCGGGAATATCCCGTGGGGCCGTGTTCGCGTTGCACCGTGGCTGTTGACTCGATACCCGGAATGCAGCGCGCGGAGTTCGCAACCAGGGTCGTGTCCGATAAACCCGTTGTCGTCGAGCGTTCGATGTACTTCGATTACAAAGGCAGTATCAGGGAGGGGCACAACTCACCCGGTGTAATGCAGCTCTCGAAAGACTGGTACTTCGCGGAGGGCTACACAGCAGGCGGCTTCGATACATATGTACTTCTCATGAATCCGGGCGACGTAAAGGCGCCGGTGACCGTTAGTCTGCTGGCCGACGATGGCACCGGGGAGGACATCACCCTCGAGATACCACCCGGGGCGCGCCGCACGGTAGCGGTCGACCGCATCAAGGGCTGGGAGAACCGGGAGTTCTCCATCGAGGTGCATTCGCGGGCGGTGCCCATAGCGGCGGAACGCGCCATGTACTTTGACTACGACGGGATCACCGGCGGGCACGACGCCATGGGAAACCCCGCCCTGAGCAACGTATGGTACCTTGCGGAGGGATATACGGCCCAGGCTTTCGACACTTATATCCTGCTGGCAAACCCCGGCGATAAGAAGGCGACCGTGTCGGTACGGTACGTGTTGAACGGGGGAAGGTATTTGGATCGGAAGTATCCGGTGGGGGCCAATTCACGTTACACAATATGCGTCGACAAGGAGGAAGGGTTGTCGGAGGAGGAGGTTTCGGCCTGTATAACCAGTACTCGTGGGATAGTCGTCGAACGCTCCATGTATTTCCGTTACGGCCAGGTGGCGGGCGGGTCGTGCGCTCCGGCGGTGACGGGGCCATCTCCGAGCTGGTTCTTCGCGGAGGGGTACACGGGCAGATGAACCCCTTAATACTTTATACGATCAGTCCCTTTACTCAGTATGCTCGCCATAACGCAACGCCGGGGTCTGGCTCCCTAAACACCTGGGGTCAGGTCTTGAATCGTGAATTTATGCGAACACCTGGGGTCAGGTCCAACAAACCAGGACCTTACCCCTTAAATCAACACCTGGGGTCACCTGTAAGAA
>Ga0315288_10001408_pt1 | contig 31202 bp, 30 predicted proteins | sample YL17G11_20_MG_FD_203454 | JGI IMG/M metagenome (GOLD analysis project Ga0315288, IMG submission 203454) | Sediment microbial communities from Yellowstone Lake, YNP, Wyoming, USA - YL17G11_20 | ecosystem: Environmental > Aquatic > Freshwater > Lake > Sediment | place: USA: Wyoming | collected...
GGAGCGGGGGCTGCGGCCGAGGTCCATTTCGAGAACGGGACGTGGATCAAGCTCGGCCCGGGAGGCAGCCTCGGGGTCAAGGGGGAAGGCTCGAGGAAGCCGGCGGAACCGGCGCGGAAATCCGGCAGCTTCGAATCGGTCGCGAATTTCCTGAAGCTGCGCGACACCGGAGGGGTAAGCACGCTCGCCGCCCTCCGTTCCGGCGGGAAGCGGCCCGAGATCCGTCTCGAATCGCCGTGTCAGACCCGGGTAAGCGACGATCGCCCGGTATTCACCTGGAGCGCGACCGATTCGACAACCGAGCTGAGGCTCAAGATCTACGACGACCGCGGTATCCGCTGGCAGCGCGACATCAGAGGCGCGCATGCGGTCCGGTACCCCGCCGACGGAGAGCCCCTCGTGCCGGGAACGGCGTACTCCTGGACTCTCGAGACGACCGATCCCCTCAGATTCCCCCCACTGAGGACGCAGGCCGCGTTCTTCGAGATCATGCCCGCGGAGGAAGAGCAGGGGCTCGAGAGTTCGATCAGGGAAATAGAGCGCTCCTCGATTCCGAGCGAATCGGCGTACCGCATCGTCCTCGCGAGCATCTACTTCAATCACCGGCTCCTCGACGACGCCATCTCGCAAACGGTCATCGCGCTCGCGACCGATCCGGACAATCGCGCCCTGCACGCCATTCTCGCGCAATTGTACGCCGAGACGGGCAGGTCTGAAGAGGCGATGAACGAGTACAACCGGCTGATCGAGCAGCGCTGAGCGGGAGAGCCGGCTCCACGCCGGCTCGCGGTGAACGGCATGGATCGCACGAAGATTGCAGACTACGAGATTCTCGGGACGCTCGGCGAAGGCGGCATGGGCATCGTGTATCGCGCCCGTGACGCCACACTCGACCGCGAGATCGCGATCAAGGTCATCCGCCCGGCGGCGCTCGGGGAAAACGCCGCGGAGCGGTTCATCCGCGAGGCGAAAGCCTGCTCGCGCATCAATCACCCGAACATCGTCACCGTGTATGCGGCGGGGGAAGACGGCGGCACCCCGTACCTCGCGATGGAGCTCCTCCACGGCGAGAACATGCGAAGCATCGTCAAGCGGGGTCCCGTGCCGTGGAAGGAGGCGGTCGAATGGACGGCCGGAATCCTCGACGCCCTCGCCCGGCTCCACGCGGAAGGCATCGTCCACCGCGATCTCAAGCCCGAGAATATCATCGTGACCGACGACGGTACGGCGAAGCTCATGGATTTCGGGATCGCGCGCATGAGCGCGAGCGGAACGCTCACGGTCGACGGGGCGACCCTCGGCACGGCCCACTACATGTCCCCCGAGCAGGTGCAGGGAAAGAAGGTCGACGCGCGGAGTGACCTCTTTTCGATCGGGAGCCTCCTTTACGAGCTCATCACCGGAGAGGCCGCGTTCCCGGGGGAGCATCCGCTCGCGGCGATGTATTCGATAACGAACGAATCTCCGAAGGCGCTCGAGGACACCGTGGCGGGGCTCCCGGACGGCATCCAGGAGATCCTGAACCGCGCGCTCGAAAAGGATCCCGACGCGCGGTACCCGGATGCGGGAACCTTCCGGGATGCGCTGCTCGCGATTGCGCGGCCGGCCGGCCCCGAAGGCGAAATGCACGCCGCCGCGCGGCGCTCGAGGAAGCTCCTTGCGGGCGTCGTGATCTCCGCCGCGCTCGTCGTCGCCGCCGTCATCATCGTGTTCGCATTCCGGAGCCGGGAGCCCAAAGGCGACCGTCAGCTCGCCATGCGGCACAACCAGCGTGCGCAAGAGTACGAGGACGCGGGAAAGACCAGCGAGGCCGAGATCGAGTACGGCAAGGCGATCATCGCGGACCGTCGGTGGGAGGTCCCTCTCAACAACCTCGCGATGATTGCCATGGGCAAGGGGAATCTGGCGGAGGCCGATTCTCTTCTGCGGCGGGCCGTTTCGATCAAACCGGATTACGTCGGGGCGCTCTACAATCTCGGGACGGTCCGCTGGGCCTTGCGCGATTCGACCGGCGCCGAAGACCGGTACCGGAAGGCCATCCGTGCCGATTCCACGTTCTTCGAGGCGTACAACAACCTCGGGGCGCTCCTCATCGGACGCGGACGAGCCGCGGAGGCCGTCGCCATTCTCGATATCGGGCTCGCGAAGGAGCGGATAACACCCTCCTCCGCGCCGGAGCTCCAGGGATACCTCCTCAAGAACAGGGGTACGGCGGCATCGCGGCTCGGCAGGCGCGAGGAAGCGACCGCGTACTGGTCGAAGGCGCTTGAGATCATTCCGCGCAACGCCGAGCTCGTCGAACTCCTCCGGAACAACAAATTGTGATGAACACGCGAGAGGGATCTCACATGGCCATGAGAGGCGGGCACTCGACGAGCTTCCTTCGCCGCGCAGTGTTGACCGTATTCATCGTGCTCTTGTCGTGTATCATGCACGGATGCAGTTCTTCGCCGACGGGCCCGGGATCGCCGGGGGCAGGGTCGGCACCTGTGGTTCCACCACCGCCCGTTCCGCCGCCGGGACCCGGCGACGTGAATCTCGCGGCCGTGGGCGACATCATGCTTGATCGCGGGGTGGCCGAGGCGATCGCGCGCAACGGGCTCAACAGCATTCTGCCCGCGGTCGCCGTGCAGTTGCGGGCCGCGGATATCGCCTTCGCGAACCTCGAGTGCCCGCTGGCTTCCGTGGGACCTCACGATCCAGCCAAAGCGATATTTCGCGCCGACCCGAAGACGGTCGAGGTCCTGCTGCAGGGCGGATTCGACGTCGTGTCCCTTGCCAACAATCACACTCTCAACGCAGGCCCGGCTGGCCTCAATGAAACCATGCAACATCTGGAGGACGCCGGTATCAAGTACGCCGGGGCTGCGCGCGAGGCGGCGCGGGGCTCTGATCCGGTGTTCCTCGACGCGCGGGGCAAACGAATCGGCTTTCTGGCTTACACGGATCTCGATTTCCGGCACGACAGCCAGTCGAAGGTCGACGCCGACCTTGCGAAACTGCGCTCGCAGGTCGCCGCGGCCAGAAGCACGTGCGACCTTCTCGTTGTCTCGTTTCACTGGGGAGTGCAGTACAGCGGCACCCCGACGGACCGCCAGGTCGACGTCGCCCACGCCGGCATCGACTCGGGCGCGGACCTGATTCTCGGCCACCATCCGCATGTGCTGCAGGGCGCGGAGATCTACAAGAACCGTCTTATCCTGTACAGCATGGGCAACTTCGTCTTCGACCCGGGAAGCGCCGTCGAGGCGGAGAGCGGAATATTCCAGGTTTACTATCGACCCGGCAAGGGACTGCAACTCTGGATGACGCCGGTCTACATCCGGCGGCGGCGAATGAGCCCCGAGTATCCGGCCGCTGCGGAACGAGATCGTATCCTGTCCCATTTCGCGCGGCTGTCCGCCGCGCGAGGTGCGGCACTGCAGGTTGCAAATGGCTTGGCCTTCCTTGACTGCCCGTTCTAGAGATATGGAAAAGCCGACCGATCCTTTAGGCAAGACGCAATAGACGCCCGCGCGGCACGAGGCTCGAGGCCGCAACACCGTGCGATATCGTATTCCGGTTACTTCTTCTTCGTGTTTTCCACCGGCAGGTCCACCCTGCGCGACCACTCCTGGAACGAGCCGTCGTACAGGTGGACGTTGCAGCCGAGCATCCTGGCGGCGACGTAGACGGGGCACGCGGTCCGGCCCGAGCCGCAGTACGTGATGATCTCGCTCCCCGGCTTCACGCCGGCCCTCCGGAACCTCGCCGCGAGCGAGTCGAGCGGCTGGTAGCGGTCGAGACTGTCGAGGACCGCAGCCATCGGCACGTTGATCGCATGGGGAATGTGACCGCCGCGGAACACGCTCAGCCCTTCGGCGGCGTTGTAGTCCTGCGGAGCCCGGGCGTCCAGAACCTGAATCCCCGGCGCGTCGTAGCGGGAGCGCATCGTGCCCAGGCGATAGACGACGTCCTGCCGCACCTTCGGAACAAGCGAGCCCGCCGGGTGCTCCGGCTCCTCTGTCGTCACGGACCCCCCCGCCGCCTTCCACGCCGCGAGGCCGCCGTCGAGAATCTTCGTGCGGCCGCCCATCCCCAGGTAGTCGAGCGTGACGAACACGCGCGCCGCTCCGGCGACGTCGCCGAGCACGTGATAGACCACGATCTCGCTGTCGTTCGAGACGCCGAGTCTCCGGAGCACCTCCCCGAGCGAATCCACGGGGGGCATCTCGAAGCCGAGGTCCGGCGTCGAGACGACGAGCCACGTCGGCCACAGGAAGCGGGCGCCCGGGATATGCTCGCGCGTGTAATCGTCGCGCATGGAAGACACATGGAGCACGACGAGATTCGGGTCCTGAAGGTGGTCGGCGAGCCACGCCGGCGTCACGAGAACCGGCTCGGGGCGCTCCGCCGCCGCGGCACCGGGGCCCGCGGTAAAGCAAGCGCACGCGAACGCGAGGAGGAGGGCCAAAACGAAGCGACGCATGTTCGACCTCCAAGGATGAAACGGATGTTGAAAAGCCCCCGGGCTTCGATGCCGCGCCCGGTCAGTCACAGCGCGGGAATCTCATCCGATCTTACAGAAATCTCGAGTCCCTGTCAAATCGCGCCCCCCCGGCGGGGCAAGGAAAAAATGTTTATCACAAAAAGCGTGCTTGGAGTTACACTGAGGGCCTAACGACAGGAGGAGATCGAAATGGCGCTCAAAGGACACGTCAAGTTGCTGGGGGCTCTGGCATGCATCGCCCTTCTCGTGGGGTACGGCTGCTCGAGCTCGAGTTCGCCCGGGGGCAAGCCTAGTCCGGGCACTTCGCACGCCTTCACGTCCACCCTCGTCTCGACCCACACGCACACGATCACGCTGACCAAGGCCGAGGTCGAGACACCCCCCGTTTCCGGGATATCGAGGGAGACGTCGTCGAGTTCGGCCCACACCCATACCTTCACCATGAGCGAAGCCCAATTGACGTCCGTGAAGGGGGGGGGCACCGAAACGATCACAACATCCGTCGTCAACCTCCACTCCCATTCATTCACGATCACAAAGTGGTACTGAGACATCCGGGGGGGAGCGGAGATGCCAGGCGCCGTCATACGTTGAATCTGAAATCTATGATGTCGCCGTCCTGGACCACATACGTCTTGCCCTCGAGCCGCAGCAGCCCTTTCGCGCGAGCGGCGGCGAGGCTTCCGACGTTGATGAAATCATCGTAGTGGATGACCTCGGCGCGGATAAAACCCCGTTCCAGATCGGTATGGATTTTCCCCGCGGCCTTCCGGGCCTCGACGCCCTTCCGAATGGTCCAGGCGCGCACCTCGTCCTCGCCGACGGTCAAGAACGAAATCAGCCCGAGCATCTCGTACGATTCCTCAATCATGCGTTCGCGCGCCGAAATCTCGACCCCGAGGTCTTTCAGGAAATGCGCCGCCTCCTCGTGAGGAAGATGGGCGATCTCCATTTCGATCTTTCCCGAGAGAACGACCGGGGGGAGGGGGTTCTTCGAGAACCGGGCGATTTTCGTCCGGATCGCTTCGCACCAGGCGGAGCTTCGCGGACTCTCCAGGTCTGATTCGCCGACGTTGATCACCGCCAGCACGGGCAGTCTCGAGATCAGATTGAGATGCCGCAGCACCCGCCGTTCCGTATCGCTGAACTCAACGTCGCGCAGGGGCGTTTCCCGTTCGAGGGCGTCCCGGCATTTGAGGACGGCGGTCTTCTCCTCCTTGCCCGGCGGCTTCCCTCTCCGGGAAGACTCCTCCATGTGAACGAGACGCTTCTCGACGAGGTCGAGATCGAACACGAGGAGCTCGGTCTCGAGCGTCTCGAAGTCGCGCACCGGGTCGATGTCGCCGAGAGGATGCGGGACGCGCTCATCCTCGAAACCGCGGAGCACGTATACGAGCGCATCGGCGTGTTTGATGAAATCGATGAGCTTCGCGGTCTGAGCGGTATCCCCCCTTGTCAATCCGAGGTAATCCATATACTCGACCGTCGCGTATTTCGTTTTCTTCGGCTTGAATATCTTCGCGAGCTCGTCGATCCGCCGGTCGGGCACCTTGACCACGGCCACGTTCGGTTCGGCATCGACCGAGGCGTGAAAGGTCGTCGCGGCGCCGAGGCCGGTGAGGCCGTTGAACAGCGTCGTGCGACCGGAATTCGAGATGCCGACCAACGCGAGTTTCATTCTATTTCCTCTTCAAACAGGTTTGCCTTCCGCACCGGGATGATGGCCGCGGCCTCATGGGCCGAACCCCGACCTCGTCAAATGTAATGCCTTCTCCGCGTTTCGCAAGGCGATTTCGGGCGCGATTCGGATTCCGCGCGAGGGAGGGCGCTGTTTTTATGCCTTGACTCCGCGCGCCGCGATATTCAATACTATCTGCCCGATTCGAATCCGCAGGCAAAGGAGCGCCGCATGAGGTTCAGATTTCTTCCGAAGGAATTCAACTTTTTCGATCTGTTCGACAGGCAGGCCGACAATGCCATCGAAGCGGCGGTGCTCTTCAGCGATCTCACCTCGAAGGGCGCCGTCGAGGAGGCCTCGCTCAAGAAGATGGAAGATATCGAGCACCGCGGGGACGAGGCGACGCACGGCATCATCGAGAACCTCAACAAGACCTTCATCACCCCCTTCGACCGCGAAGACATCCACAAGCTCGCGATGATGCTCGACGACGTCATCGACATGATCAACACGATCGTAAGCCGGATGCGCATCTACAAGCTCTCCGGCGTCAACATGAACCTCGTCGCGTTCTCCTCGGTGATCGAGGAATCGGTCCGGGCGGTGGCGTGCGCAGTCAAGGGACTGCGCAATCTCAAGAATGCCAAATCTATCATGGATTCATGCGTCGAGATCAACCGCCTCGAGAACGTCGGCGACCGCATGCGCGACACGGTGCTCGCCAATCTCTTCGAAACGGAAAAGGATCCGATCACCGTGATCAAATTGAAGGAGATCTACCAGGACGCGGAGACCGTTCTCGACGTGTGCGAAGATGTGGCGAACGTGGTCGAATCCATCCTTGTGAAGCAAGCGTAGCCTATGACACTTTCCATTCTTCTGCTGATCGCTCTCGCCCTCGCATTCGACTTCCTGAACGGCTTTCACGATTCGGCGAATTCGATCGCGACGATCGTCTCGACGCGAGTGCTTCGCCCCCGCTACGCCGTGATCTGGGCCGCGTTTTTCAACTTCGTCGCGTTCCTCATTTTCGGGCTCCACGTGGCGAACACCATGGGCAAGGGAATCATCGACATCGCGATTGTGGACAAGGGAATCATCTTCGGAACTCTCATGGGGGCTTGCTCCTGGAACATCATCACCTGGTACCTCGGTCTTCCCACGAGCTCCTCGCACGCGCTCATCGGCGGGATGATCGGCGCCGCGCTCGTGAAGGCCGGGCCGGAAGCGCTCGTATGGCACGGCATCCTGAAGACGGTCATATTCATTCTCGTATCACCGGTGGCGGGGCTCGTGCTCGGCTACGTATTCGGCACCGCCGTGTACTGGCTCTTCCGGAAGAGCGCCCCGCTCGGCGTCGACCACATCTTCAGGCGGGGACAGCTCGTATCCGCCGCGCTCTACAGCCTCGGCCACGGCGGCAACGACGCGCAGAAAACGATGGGGATCATCTCGGGGCTTCTCTTCAGCGCGGGGCTCCTGGGCAGCACGTTTTATATTCCCCTATGGGTCGTCCTCTCGTGCCATGCCGCAATCGCGCTCGGCACGGTTTTCGGCGGGTGGCGCATCGTCAAAACGATGGGGCAGAAGGTCGCCAAGCTCAAGCCCATCGACGGATTCTGCGCCGAATCGAGCGCCGCGCTCATGCTCTTCATATCGACGAACTTCGGCATCCCCGTGAGCACGACACACACGATCACGGGCGCCATCATGGGCATCGGATCGCTCAGAGGGTTGAGCGCGGTGCGGTGGGGAATCGCGGGGCGGATCGTGTGGGCGTGGATATTGACGATTCCCTGCTCGGCATTGATCGCGGCGCTCGCCTACAGCGTCGTTCGCTAGCGCCGGCGGCATTTGCCTCTTGACGGATGCGCATCGTGCCGGCAATAATTCTCAGCGGACTTTCAAGTAAGGAGGAACCAGATGAGAAACGTCATCGTTTTCGTCCTCCTCACCGTTCTTCTCGCCGGAGTTCATGAATCCTGCGGCATGAGCAGAACGATGAAGGGCACGGGCATCGGCGCGGCCGCGGGCGGCGTCGTGGGAGGGATCATCGGCAAGCAGAGCGGCAACACCGCGGTTGGCGCGATCATCGGGGCGGCGATCGGCGGCGCCGCGGGCGCCTACATCGGCAACTATATGGACAAACAGGCCGAGGAGATGCAGAGAGATCTCGAAGGCGCGAAGGTTGAGCGCGTCGGCGAAGGCATCAAGATCACCTTCGACTCGGGCATTCTCTTCGACGTCGACAAGGCGGGCCTGCGGGGCGAGGCAAAGACGAACCTCGACAAGCTGGCTGTCATCCTGAACAAGTACCCCGATACGGACATCCTCATCGAGGGTCACACCGACGCCACGGGCTCGGACGAGCACAACCTCGAGCTCTCGAGAAACCGGGCGTCGTCCGTGTCGGGCTACGTCGCCGGCCTCGGCGTGGGCGCGACCCGGTTCACGACGATGGGGTACGGCGAATCGCAGCCCGTCGCGACGAACGACACGCCCGAGGGGCGGCAGCAGAACCGCAGAGTCGAGCTCGCCATTATGGCGAACGACAAGCTCAAGAAGGCGGCGGAGCAGAAGACCGCCGGTTGATGATCGGGACATGGGTCATGGAACGGCCGGGAACGCGAAACGAGCGGCGCCCGGCCGTTCCTGTTTGTCGTTGACACCAGACAGCCCCCTGCATTAGCATTCCCCTCACAACATATCTTCAGGTGCTCGTGAGGAGCCGAACAGGGAAGAGGGTGCGAATCCCTCACGGACCCGCCACTGTGAATGGCGAGCCTGCCGCCCATGACCACTGGCGCTCTGAGCTGGGAAGGGGGCGGAGGCGATTGAGCCACAAGTCAGGAGACCTGCCTGGAGAATCCACCAACCCGGACCTCTTCGAGGAACGAGAGGAAGGAGTCTCATGTTCATCTCAAGACTCGCACAGGTCTCACTCGCGATGGGCGCGCTCCTTGTCATCGCGGCCAATGTCCTTGTACTGGCCGCGGCCGGCGCGCACGCCGGCGCCGAACCGGAGGAAAAGATCTATGCCGGCCCGGAAATCATCGTGACGGCGACGCGCATCGAGTGGCCCGTCGACAAAACGGCGAGCTTCATCACGGTCATAACCCGGAGCGACATCGAACGGCGGCACGCGGAGAGCGTCGGAGATCTCCTGCGGTCGGCCGCCGGGCTGAACGTCGTCCAATCGGGAAGCGCGGGCAAGGCGTCGAGCGTTTTCATGCGCGGGGCGAACAGCAACCACGTCCTCGTCCTCCTCGACGGCGTTCCCATGAACGACCCGACGACGGGGGCGTTCGATTTCTCCGAGCTATCATGCGCCGGCATCGAACGCATCGAGATCGTCCGCGGACCGCACGGCATTCTCTACGGATCGAACGCGATCGGCGGCGTCGTCAATATCATCACGGGGACGCAGGGGGAAGGGTCGAGGCGGAGCGCCTCGCTCGCCGGCGGCTCGTACCGGAGCGCCGAGGGCGCGGTTTCGCTCTCGGGGGGCGAGAAATCGTATCATTACTCGTATACGCTCTCGGGCGCGAGGTCGGACGGGACCGCGGGGAACGATTTCTACAAGAATCTGGCCTTTTCGGGCTCCGCCTCGAGCCGGATAACCGCGACATCGAACGTTACGCTGAACCTGACGTACCGCGAGGCGGATAACGGGCTTCGCGGGGCGCGGTTCGCCCCCGACCCGAACGCCTCTCAGAGCGGCGGGCATTTCCTCGTTTCCACCTCGTACCGCCAGTTCGTGTCCGGCGTCTGGAGCTACTCCGTGCGGACATCCTTTCTCTCGCGCGAAATCACCTGGAAGGACCCGCTCGATGCGCTCGACACCGGACCCTTCGCCGGAGACGGCTTTTCGGAGATCAACTCCCGCGTCAAGAACGTCGCGTGGCAGAACGATCTCCGCTTCTCGGAGGCCGCATGGATGATCGCCGGCGCCGAGTGGAAAGAGGAACAGACGACGAACAGCGGCTACTCGCCGTTCGGGACGACGAGCTTCGACGACCGCTCGCGCAGCGCGAGCGTATTCGTGAGTGGAATCCTCGACTTCGCGAGGCTGCCGACGGCCTCCGCCGGCGTGCGCCTCGACGACCACAGCGAATTCGGCGCCGTGGCGACCTACAAACTGTCCCTCTCGTACCCGGTGCCGCGGACCGGAACCGCAATCAAGGGATCGATCGGCACCGGGTTCCGGGCCCCGAGCCTGAACGAGCTCTACTACCCCTGGTACGGCAACCCGGATCTCGAACCCGAAAGGACATTCGGCTACGATCTCGGCGTCCGGCACGGTCTCGAGGGCGCGCGCGCATCGTTCGAGCTCGCCTGGTTCGACAACGTGTATCGCAATTTGATCGCCTCAAACCCGGTGACGTGGCTCGCGGACAACATCGGCGAGGCGCGGAGCAGCGGTGTCGAGTTCCAATCGTCCCTTCGCCCCGTCGAGGACGTGACTCTGAAGGGCTTCTATGCCTTCACGCGCACCGAGGATCGCGCGACGGGAAAGCAGCTTCTCCGAAGGCCGCGCCACAGCGGAGGGGGCAGTATCTCGTACCGGCGAAGCTCGTTTGACGTGCTCCTCTCCGTCTCCCGCGTCGGCGCGCGGCTCGACAACGACTTCGGCGGCCCGCACGGCGAGTATTTCAACCCGGCCTACACCCGCCTCGACGCGGCCGTCACGTACCGTGTCGGCGCCGCCGCCGAGCTTTACTGCACGGCGAACAACGTCGCGGACGCGCGCTACGAGGAGGTCGCGGGCTACCCCGCTCCCGGGGCCCGTTTCACCTTCGGTACGAAAGTGGACTTCTGATCCGCCGCATGATATGATGGCGGAAACAAAGAAAGGGGACCCACTATGGCAGTAGCACGAGTGACCGAGGTCGTCTCATCCTCCACGAAAAGCTGGGAAGACGCCGCGATCGCGGGCTTCAAGCGCGCGAGCAAGACCCTCAGGGGGATCACCGGCTTCGAGGTCATCAAGCAGAACGCCCACGTCGAGAACAACAAGATCGTCGAGTTCCGCGTGACGATGCGCGTGATATTCGTTCTCGAGGACTAGCGCCCGCCGCGCGATGTGAAGCGGGGCCCGGGCCGCGCGTCGACGCTACGTCTGCGACCGGTAATCCTCGGCATGATGGCGAACGATGACGCCGTCGATCATGTAGATCACGTCCTCGGCGATGTTCGTCGCGTGGTCGGCGATGCGCTCGAGATGCCGCGAGCACGAGAGCAGATGGATGAGGCTCTCGAGATGCTCGGGTTTGCGGCGGATCGCATCCTGTATCGCGCCGTACATCTCCCGGTTCATCGCGTCGATTTCGTCGTCGGCCTCGAGGACCTCATAGGCGAGCTTCGCGTCTTGCTTCATCAGGGAATCGAGGCTTTTCTTCATCATCGCTTTCGTCTTCTCGGCCATGAGCGGCAGATCGAGCGGGATATCGGGCTTTTCACGGGTCGCAAGGAACATCGCGCGTTCGGCGATGTTGACCGCAAGGTCCCCCATCCGTTCGAGGTCGCTGTTGATCTTGAGAATGGCGATGATGAACCTGAGGTCGATCGCGACGGGCTGATGAAGCGCGAGCACCTTGAGGCATTCCTCCTCGATCGCCACCTCCGTCTTATCGATGTCCAAGTCGTTCTTGACGATTGATTCGGCGAGGGCCGAATTCCGCTCCGTGAGCGATTGCACCGCCTTATAGACGATGTCCTCGACCGTGGCGCTCAAGGCGAGGATCCGCTTCTTGAGATTCTCGATCTCCATCTCCAGATGTTTCGACACGACTCACACCGTCCTTTTTCGCATCATCCGAAACGCCCCGTGATGTAATCCTCGGTTTCCTTTGCTCTCGGCTTCGTGAATATCTCGTCCGTGTTGCCGAATTCTATCAAACGCCCCTCGTAGAAGAAAGCGGTCATATCGGAGACGCGCGCCGCCTGCTGCATATTGTGCGTGACGATGATGATCGTATAGACGCCCCTCAGCTCGCCGATGAGATCCTCGATGCGGGTAGTCGAGCGCGGATCGAGCGCCGAGGCCGGCTCGTCCATGAGAAGGATCTTCGGATCGACCGCAACCGCCCGCGCGATGCAGAGGCGCTGCTGCTGGCCTCCCGAGAGCCCGAGGGCGCTGTCATTGAGACGGTCCTTGACCTCTTCGAAGAGCGCGGCTCGCCTGAGGCTCCGTTCCACGATTTCGGCGAGGGTCCCCCGGTCGTTCAAGCCGTGGATGCGCGGCCCGAAGGCTACGTTATCGAATACGCTCTTCGGGAAGGGGTTCGGCTTCTGGAACACCATGCCGATCATTTTCCGGAGAGCGACGACGTCGACGTCGCTCGCGTAGAGATTCTGCTCGTCGAGGCTCAGGACTCCTCCCGCGCGGCATCCAGGTATGAGATCGTTCATTCGGTTGATCGCGCGCAGGTACGTGCTCTTCCCGCAGCCGCTCGGGCCGATTATGGCCGTCACCTTGCCGGCTTGAATATCGAAGGTCACCCGGTCGACGGCGGCCTTCGAGCCGTAGTAGACCGAAAACTCCTTCGCGCGAATGAGCGGCTCTCCGCTCGGCTGCGCTCCGCCGGAACGCGCCCTCACGGAGGGCTTCGCGAGCGGGGCGCTGAAATTTCCCTTTGTGTTCTCCACGGTTTCCTCCGGATCAGACATACCCTTCATGGCAGATTTCTATCCTCTCAACTTCTTCGATATTCGAGCGCGTATGATGATAGCCGTCAGGTTCAGAGCCAGGACGAGCACGACGAGCGTGAGAACCATGCCGTACTGGACGTGCCGTATCTCGTCGATCGCCTGATGCTCCGTCGCGAGATTATAGATGTTCCAGGGGAGCGCGGGCGTCGGCTGCGCCAGGGTTTGCCAGACGGCGAGCGGCTTTCCGACGCTCACCGCTGCGGTGAAGATGATGGGCGCGGTCTCCCCCGCCGCTCTCCCCATGCTGATGATGATGCTCGTGAGCACTCCGGGGAGCGCGGCCGGCAGAATCACCGTGAGAATCGTCCGCCACCTGCTCGCGCCGAGGCTCATCGACGCTTCCTTGTACGTCAGGGGCACAGCCTTGATCGCCTCCTCCGAGGCGCGAATCACGGTCGGAAGCACGAGAACGGCGAGCGTGAGCGCGCCCGCGAGAACGCTCTTCGACTGCGAGACCTTTATCGTATTGATGAAAAAGGCGAGGCCGAAAAGCCCAAAGACGATGCTCGGCACGCCCGCGAGCGAGCTGATGCACGTGCGCAGCATGCTCACGAAGTGGCTCTCCCCCGCGTACTCGGCGAGATAGATCGCCGTGATTATGCCGAGAGGGACGGCGAAGAGCATCGCGCCAAGGGCGAGGTAGATCGTTCCGAGCATCTCCGGCCATATACCGCCGAAGAAATGGGAATCATGCGATCCATCGAACAGGAATCGCCAGTACCACGTGAGGCGGGGCTGCAGCATGTCCTTGACGCCGTGTTCGAGCGCCCCGAAAAGGGGTTCCAGCGAAGTGCCCCTGAAGCGATCGACGCGAGGTTTCAAAACCTTGACGCCCATCTTCGTGGGATCGGAGTAATTGTATTCCTCGACGTAGAGAACGCCGTCGAGCTTGATTCTCGCGCGATCCCATCGCGTCTGCCCGTATTGCTGGCGCATGAGCACGGGCTCGCTCTCGCCGGGCATCGGTCCGAGGAGCTCCAGAACGAGGCTCTTGAGCTCGTTGAAATCGTCTCGGTACCGGCGGCGGAAATCGGCGTCCGCCGTGTCGAGCTGCGCTTCGAATCCACGGATCAGGTCGAGGACCGGCTTGCGAGCCGCCTCCGCGCGGGCCTTCTCGGCCTCGACCGCGGCGCGATTGCCGCGACTGAACCTGTCGAGCATGAGCTCGCGATACTCGATCGTGCCGTAGAAGACGAAGGCCTTCGAGCCCTTGATGACTATGGGGCCGAGGAGAACGACGAGGGAGAGAGACATGAGCACGATTGCGGCGATGCTCACGAAGGAGAACGAGCGGTTGAACAGTCTGCGGGTCCCGAGCTCCATTCCCCGTCACCCTCTCATCTTCCGCGACCGGCGCACCACGTATTCGCTCACGAGATTCATGATGAAGGCGAACGCGAGGAGGCAGAGCGCCATTGCGAAAAGCACGTGATAGCGGGCCGAGCCGGTAACCTGATCCGCCTCCCCCATATCCCCCGCGATCGTCGCGGTGAGCGTGCGCACCGGCTCGAGAACGTTGAACCACGGCGAGGGAATCCTGGCCGCGTTTCCGGAGGCCATCCACACGACCATCGTTTCGCCGACGGCGCGCATGACGCCGAGGATGACCGCCGCCAGAATGCCGCTCGCGGCCGCGGGGACGACGACCTTCAGGAGCGTTTCGGCGCGCGTGGCACCGAGGGCGTAGCTCCCTTCCCTGAGCTCGCGGCCGACCGCGTTCAGCGCATCTTCCGATACGCTCACGATCGTCGGAAGCGCCATGATGCCGAGTATGATGGAGACGTTGAACGCGTTCGTGCCGGTCGATACCGGGAGGCGATTCAGAAACCCCGTGAGGGCAAGAAGAGCGAGAATCGCGAGAGATCCCATGAGCACGGCGGCGCCCACGCGCCCCGCCGCGCGGGCTTTCAAAGGAAGACGCGACGCGGCGGCGTCGCTCGAGACGGCGACCGCAACGAGCCCGAGCGGCGCAAACACGATCCACGCACCGGCCGCGATGATGCTTCCCCCATGGGTCTGGAGGAGCGGCGCAAAAACGACGAGGGCGAAGAATCCGAAAACGACCGACGGTATCGCCGCGAGCATCTCGATGACCGGTTTCGCGACCTGTCGCACGGAGAACGGGAGAATGTCGCTCAGGCAGAGGGCGGCGAGGATCCCGAGCGGAACGGCGACGATCGAGGCGCCGAGCGTGACGAGAGCGCTCCCGACAAAGATCGCGAGCGCGCCGAACTCGGGCGCATCCCGCGACGGATACCAGTGCGTGCTCGTGAAGAACTCCCTCACGCCCTCGATCCTGAAGAAGGGAAGCGCGTCGCGCATGATGAAATAGAAAATGAAGAGGAGCGCGATGACGGAGCTCGAGGCGATCGCGCCGAGAAGCGAATGACCGAAAAGGGCGCCGAGGCGGTTGAAACGCCTGGCGCCCTTGCTTATGAGAAGCTGCCTCTGCATCAGTACTTCGTGACCGGCACGAAACCGATCTCCTCGATAATCTGCTGGCCCTTCTGCGTGAGATACAGGTTCAGGAAGGAGTACAGGTGGCTGCCCATCTTCGGGTAGCCGTTCGTGAACATGAAGAGCGGCCGGGCGATCGGGTAGAGGCCGGACGTGACCGTCGCGGGGTCGGGGTACACGTTGTTGACCTTGAGCGCCTTGACGGTCTTATCGACAAAGCCGAGCCCGACGTAGCCGATGGCCGCCGGAGTGCTCTGGACTCGCGAGCGGATGGCGCCGCCAGAACCGACGTACTCCGCCCTATCCGAGATCTTCTGCTTGTTCAGGACGAGCGCTTCGAAGCTCTCGTACGTGCCGCTGTTCGTGTCGCGGCTGATCAGGACGATCGGGACGTTCGGGCCGCCGAGCTCTTTCCAGTTCGTGATTGTGCCCGTGTAGATGTCGCGGATTTGGTCGGTCGTGAGCGCCTGGACCGGGCAGCTCGGGTGAACGATAACCGCGAGCCCGTCGACCGCTATGACGGTGCCGAGCGGATATACTCCCTTTGCGACGGCCGCCTTGAACTCCTCGTCCTTCATGAAGCGCGACATCGTGGCGATGTCGCACGTGCCGTTGATGAGCGACTTCGCGCCGTTCCCGCTCCCCGACTCGCTCACCGTGATATTGACGCCCGGGTTCTTCGACATGTAGTACTCGGCGAACGCCTTCGCGATCGGACCGACCGTCGTCGAACCGTCGACGATGATCTTGTTCGCCTGCGCGAAGCCGGCGACGGGCATGAAGCTGACACACAGAACCGCCGCGAGCGCGATCGTCATCAAAGCACTTCTGAACCGGTTCATCGTATTCTCCTTTTTGAATCTTCCCTTGTTTTCAAGATACTCGACCTTCGTGAACCTTTTATGAGCGATGTGTTAGAATTCCGTTAGGATATTCCCCGCTCGCCTAGAACTTGGCCTGGATGTCCACCTTGAGCCGATTGTAATCGGTCCCCGTGTCGCTTTCCTCGATCCCCTTTGTGTTGATCTGGTACTCCACGTCGAAACTCGTGTTCTTGTCGAGGCCCACGGAGAGGTTGAACTCCCAGCCCTTGCCGTTCGTTCCCCCCCCGACGAAGTCAGAGTAGGTGAAGGCCCCGACTACGGCGTCGGCTTCGACCTTCCGGTAGTTCGCGGCGAGCATCAACGATCCCCTGTCCTTGCCGTAATTGAGCCGGGCACCGACGAGGTACCCCGTGTTGAGGCTATCGGCGCCGGTGTTATTCACATAGTCGCCGGTGAACCTGAGGGACGTCTTGTCGTTCACTGTGGCGTCGAGAATGCCGAGCACTTCGAGTTCATTGAAATCCCACAGGTACCCCTTGCCGGCGTCTACCGTCATCGTGCTGTTGCCGGCGAATTTGTCCGCCTTGTAGATGCCCGGCTGCCCCTTGGTCCGGTGGTACCCATAGTAGCTCGCACCAGCCATCATGCCTACCTTGGCGGAAGGCTTCACGTTGAATCCGGCCTGAGCGCCCGACATCCACTGCTCGTTGTCGGGATCGTTGTCGGTGATGTAGAAAGCGGCCGCGTTCATGAACAGATTCGTCTTCTCCCCCGCTTTGCGCTTGAGTTTGAGGGCGATCCCCTCGGGGGTCAGGTCGTTGTCCCAGATCAGCTGCTGCTTGTCCCCCTGCTCGAACGGGAAGCGCATCTTGCCGAAGTCCATGTTCATGCCGGGGAACCGCTTCGGATGAAAGTTGACGTACGCGAGGTCGACGTTGACCTGCTTCCTTGAGAATCCGCTCGTGAGCGTCTGATTCGTCGAAACGGGGTCGTCCGAGCCCGATGCGAGACCGAACGCGGCGCTCCACGCCTCGTTGATCTCAGCGTCCGTGGCGAGCCGCGCCCGGATGCGCCACCTGAAGTTGTCTCCCTTGTCCTGCTGCTGAATGAGCTCGTTCCGGAAACGAACGTCCCCCTTCAGCTTGAGTTTCTCGTACCACTCGGCCGCGTTCGCGACCGCGGGCACGAGCATGCAAACGAGAAGCGCGAGCAACGCGATTCTTCTCACTCTAGCACCTCCCTGGTTTAGACCACTGACCACTTCTGACGAAAGATGTCCGTGCGACGATGCAATGACTGTCGCCACTAAGTATGTGGGATGCTGATTAGCGTTTGATGAGGGAGAAATGAGTTTATGATAAAGGTCGAGAGGGCTCTCAGGCGCCTTTCGGCAGGTGAATAGCGAAGGTGCTCCCCGCGCCGGGCGTGCTCTCGAACGTGATCGTCCCGCCGTGCGCCTGGACAATGTGCTTCACGATCGAGAGGCCGAGTCCCGTGCCGCCGAGCTTGCGGCTGCGCGCCTTGTCGACCCGGTAGAACCGTTCGAATATCCGCGAGAGATGCTCCGCCTCGATGCCGCAGCCCTTGTCGGCGACGCGGATGACCACTTCGTTCGATAGCTCCTCCGCGTCGACGCTCACGGGACAGCCAGGCTCGCTGTACTTGATCGCGTTGTCGACGAGATTGATGATCGCCTGCTCGAGGAGCGCCGCGTTGATCCGGACGACGACGCCTTCGGGGCAGTTCACCGAAATCCGGATATCCCTGGCCTGCGCCTTCGGCTCGCACACCTGGACCGCCTCGAGGATGACGCCCTTGATCGGCGTGCTCTCGAGAGCGACCTTCTCCTCGCGCGCATCCCGTTCGACGCGCGAGAGGAGAAGAAGATCCTCGATGATCGAATTCATACGGTCGGCCTGCTTCGCGACGATCTCGAGGAACTTCTCCGCGTCGCCAGGCTTCCGAATGGCGCCGTCGCGGAGCGTCTCGATGAAGCCCTTGATCGACGTGATCGGCGTCTTGAGCTCGTGCGACACGTTCGCGACGAAATCGCGCCTGATGCCCTCGAGGCGCTGGAGCCTCGTGACGTCGTTGAGCACGATCACGGCGCCGATCCGGTTCCCCTCGGCGTCGCGGAGAAGCGTTCCGTGCGCCTGAAGGAAACGATCCCCACCCTCGCTCCGGAGCACGACGTCTCCCTCGACGGGTTCGGTTGCGGCGAGTGCCTTCATGACGAACTCTTGGAGGTACGGGCTCCGCACGGCCTCCTGAATGCTCTTCCCGAGAGCCTCGTCGGGCTCGACCTCGAGCAGTCGGGCGGCCGACCGGTTGATCTTCGTGACCCGCTCCGCGGCGTCGACGACGACGATCCCCTCGACCATGCTCGAGAATACCGCCTCCTGCTCGTTGAGCTGCCGGACCTCGGTCCGTATCCGAGTGTCGAGGCGCTCCGCCATCTCGTTCATCACCTCGGCGAGACTTCCGATCTCCTCGAATTGAGAGACGGGGAGCCGGTAGCTTAAGCCCTCCCGAGCGAAGCGTTTGACCCCGTCCCGGAGATCGTTCAAGGGGCGGCCGATTCTCCGGGCGATCGCGAGGCTCACGAGGGCCGCAAGCAAGGTGACCGAGAGGCCTCCGATGAGGACCCGCACGTACATGCCGCGCAGGCTTTCCTCCACGACGGTGAGCGGCACGGATACGCGGATCGCGCCGGCCGCGTCGCCGTTTATCTTCCAGGGAACGGCCATATACATCATGTCGCGCTTTTCTGTGTCGCTGAACCGTATCGCCGTGCCGACGGTGCCCATGAGCGCCTGCCTGATTTCGGGTCGGTCGGCGTGATTCTCCATTCCCCGCGGATCCTGATCCGTATCGGCGATGACCCTCCCCGAAGCGAACACAACCGTGATACGGGCCCCGGCGGCCCTTCCCATGTCCTTGCAGAGCGAATCAATTGCCGATTCATCCCGCATCGAAGCGTTTTTCTCGAACTCCCGTGCGGCGAGGCGCGCTTGCGCGAGAAGACCTTCTTCGGCGCTCCGCACGTAGAGCTCCCGCGCGACGTGCGAGGCATACATCGTCGCCGCAAAGAGCGAGAGCGCCAGTATGACGATATGAAACGGATAGAGCTGCGAGAGGAGGCGTTTCCGAGCCACTTAGTGCTCCTTGAACCGGTATCCGACCCCGTGCACGGTCTCGATCTGTTTCCCGAGGGGGCCGAGCTTCTTGCGGAGCCCAACGATATGCACGTCGACGGAACGGTCCGTGACGGCGTAGTCCTCGCCGCGGGCCCCGTCGATGATCTGCTGCCTCGTGAGTACCCAGCCGGGCCTCCGCGCGAGGAGATGGAGAATCCTGAACTCGGTCGAGGTGAGGTCGACCCTTTTGCTTCTGACGGTGACCTCATGGCGCCCCGGATGTATCACGAGATCCTTGAGCTTGATGATCGCTTGTTCCTCGGCCGGCGCCTTCATCTTTCTCCGAAGCACCGCCTTGATGCGCGCGAGCATGACTCGCGGGCTGAACGGCTTTGTGATGTAGTCGTCCGCACCAAGCTCGAGGCCGGATACGATATCGGCCTCTTCCCCCCGCGCCGTTAACATGACGACGGGTATGTTCGCCGTGCGCGAATCGCGCTTGAGCGTGTTGCAGACCTCGAGCCCGTCCACGCCGGGCAGCATGAGGTCGAGGAGCACGAGGTCGGGGAGCTTCGACCGCGCAGCCTTGATCGCGTCCTCCCCCGAGGTCACACGGGTCACGCGGTATCCCGCCTTCGTGAGATTGTAGCTCACGAGCTCGAGAATGTCTTCTTCATCGTCGACGACGAGTATGTGTTCAGCGGCCATGCGAGTCCTCACCGGTGGTTCGAGGTTATTTCATTTCTCCGTAAAGATGACATCAAAATGTGAAGCGCATGTCAGGGAAATGTGAGATTTCCGTTACATGATCCCCCGAGGTGGCCGGCCCATGTTCCCGTGTGCGTGCGAAACGATCCCCAGGGCGGCCGCCTAGAACCGAGCCTGGAAGTCCACCTCGAGTCTCTTGTAATCGAGCTCCGATTCGCTCTCCTTGATGCCCTTCTTGTTGAGGAGATACGTCACGTCGAAGCTTACGTTTTTTTCGAGGCCGATGGATAAGCCGAGCTCCCAGCCCTTGCCGTTCGTGCCGCCCCCGATGAAGTCGGAAGAATTGAAGACGCCGATCACGGCGTCGGCTTCGATCGCGCGGTAGTTGGCAAAGAGCTTGAGCGAGCCCCTGTCCTTGCCGTAGTTGAGCGCACCGCCGAAGAGATACGCGGTGTTCAGGCTGTCGGCGCCGGCATTGTTCACGTAATCGCCGGTGAACCTGAGGAACGTCCTGTCGTTCACCGTGGCGTCGAGGATGCCGAGGATCTCGAACTCCTCATACTCCCCGACGTAGTAGTACGTGGTCTTGGCCCCGTCCACTACCTTTGTGCCGCTGTTGCCGAAGTTCTTGCTCGAATTATAGAACATGGGCATCCCCTTCGTGCGGAGGAAATTGAAGTAGCCCGCACCCGCCACGAGGCTCACGTTGTCCGACGGCTTCACGCTGAATCCCGCCTGGCCGCCCGACATCCACTGATCGTTGTCGGGATCGTTGTCGGTGATATAGAAACCGGCGGCGTTCACGAATACATCGGCCTTCCCGCCCGCTTTGTGCTTGTACGTGAGGGCAAGTCCTTCGGGGGTCAGGTCGTTGTCCCAAACAAGCTGCGTTTTGTCCGCGGTCTCGAACGGGAATCGCATCTTTCCGGCGTTCATATTCAGGCCGGAAATCCGTTTCGGGTGAAAGTCGACGTACGCGAGGTCGAGGTTGATGGTCTTCCTCGAGAATCCGCCCGTGAGGTTCTGATTCGTCGAAACGGGATCGTCCGAACCCGAGGCGAGACCGATCGTGGCGCTCCAAGCATCATTGATCTCCGCATCCGCGACGAGCCGCGCACGGATGCGCCACCGGAAGTTATCCCCCTTGTTCTCCTGCTGAATGAGCTCATTGCGGAAACGGACGTCTCCTTTGAGCTTGATTTTCTCGTACCATTCGGCCGTGTGCGCAATCGCCGGCATGAGCATGAAACCAAAAAGCGCGAGTACCACGCCTCTTCTCACTCTGACACCTCCATCATGCCGCTTACGCCTCGAGCCCCTGGCTCTTCTTGATCTTGTAGAGGCTCTCGATGAAGTCGGTCCCCGCGTATCCCGCGAGCCCGGCGATCTTCCAGTTCCCCTCGCAGAGGGCGCCGGCAAAGCCGCCGATGACCGCCGACACGAAGACGGAAAAGACGAGATATCCGGCGCGGAATCTCTCGGCGCGCCTGTTCTGCTCCATGTACTTGAGTATTCCGACGAGCGAGCGCACGGCCCCGCCGATGGCCCCGACGAGAACCATCGTCGCCACGGAACCCGGAGCGCAGGAAGGTAGCGTCATAGAGAGCCCCCCTTCATTTCGAGAGCATGTCCTCCAGTATTTCCGCCGAATCTTTCACGAGCTTCCCGCATACGGTATCGAATAGTCCCTGGGATCTCGCGTGCTCGATCCCTTCAGGCGTCAGAATCTCGCAGCCGAGGAGATCGCGACAGACGACCGTCCCGTTCCTGTCCGTGAAACGCCGCACGAACTCCCGCGCGATCTCGTAGCTCTTCTCCTTTATTTCCTTGTCCTGCGTCCGGGAGCTCCCGTACTTGAGCCCGAGAGCCATGAAGGCCCCCGTCACGGCGCCGCACGTCCCTCCCATGCGCGCCATCCCGCCGCCGAAGACGCCGGCGATCCTCGCGGCCTTTCCCTCTTCGAGCCCGAGCCCGGGCGCGAAGGTCGAAAAAACCGCCTGCGCGCAGTTGAAGCCTTCTTTCAGAACCGAAGCGGCACGGTCGGCATTCTTCATTTTCATGTTCTGCTCTCCCCCGCGGCAATGGATGGTCGGGGCGACTGGATTCGAACCAGCGACCTCCTGCTCCCAAGGCAGGCGCGCTAACCGGACTGCGCTACGCCCCGACGCACGTACACTCCCAGCGCTCTCCTCGAACGAAGCACCCTGAATATATGAGCAATTCCGGACTGCATCAAGCGCGCTTCGCGGCGATCACGTCGCGATAGATTCTCTCGATCTCGGCGTAGTGGCCCTCGCGTTCGTAGAGCCGCTCGGCCTTTTCCCGTGCGCGGCGCCCCATCTCCTCGCGCAGCCGCCGGTCGCCGAGCATCCGGGCGAGGCACGCGGCGAGCGCGCCGTCGTCCCCCATCGGAAAGAGGAGACCGTTCACGCCGTCCTCGACCATTTCGGGGATGCCGCCGATCCTCGAGGCGACGACCGCCTTGGATGAGGCGAAGGCCTCCATCACGGCGAAGGGAAGGTTTTCATACCAGCGCGACGGAAGGACGACGAACTGCGATCGAGCGAGAATTCTTCTCAGCTCCTCTCCGCTCCGGTACCCGGCGAACTCCACGCGGCTCGTCTTGAGCTCCGCGGCGAGCGTCCGCAGCGCTCCCGCCTCCGGCCCGTCCCCGACGACGAGAAGACGTCCCGCGTCGAGCCCGGCGACGGCCCTGACGAGTATATCGAGCCCCTTCTCGGGCGAGAGCCTCCCGAGATAGCAGAAGTAATCCTCCTCGGGAAGCCCGGTGTAGAGCGCGAGATCCACGAAGTTGGGAACGCACACAACCCGCGCCGGATCGAAGCCCCCTTCGAGGAGCTTCGACCTGAGAAAATCGCTCGGGGCGATGAAACGGTCGATTCGAGCCGGGATGCGCGCGAGGCGGTCGTAGAGCGTCGCGAGCATCGCGACGAAGCTCGCCGGGAGGCTTCCCTTCTTGCAGCGCTGGAGGACCGCCTCGTGGAAGCGGTTCGGGATGCAGCGTTCGCAGATCTCCCCCCGGCTGAGAAGCGACGTGTTCGGACAGATGAGACGGTAGTCGTGGAGCGTCCACACAATCGGTATTCCGCGCGCGCGGAGCGGTGAGACGATCGACGTGGTGAGGTGCGCGTGGATGTTGTGGAAATGCGCGACGTCCGGCTTCACCTCGTCCGCGAGCGCGGCGATCTTCCGCCGCGCCTCGCCGTTGTAGATGCTCCGCGTCGCGACCTTCCATGCGGCGCCCGGCGAGGCCTTGCTCAAGAGATCGGGAAAATCCACCTCGCTCACGAAATAGCGCGCATACGGAGACGGAAGATTCCGCGGGTGCTCCATGGCGAACGGAACGACCTCGTGCCCCTTCTCCTCGAGAAGCTTCGAGAGGGAGAGCATGTAGGTCGAGTCTCCGCCGCGATAGTAATGGAACGTCTGCACCATGAGGATGCGCACCGCTCAACCGCCTCCATTCCAGCCCGCGCGGGCGCCTGCGCTTCGAAGCCATTACTGTAGCCGAAACACGGACTTAAACACAAGAAAATGCGAAATTGACATCGGCCTTCCGCAATGCTATCTTCCTAGAAAATGCAGCGATAAGCGGTCTAAAGGAGGAGTCATGGGCAAGAATGGCATACGGGTGCTGTTTATCATACTCGTATTTGTCGTGGGCCTTTCGGGATGCTCACAGGAAGGGAAGCTGATCGTCAAGAACGAGGGCGCCTCTGAATTTCAAGGAACCGTCGAGAATACGCAGGTGACGATCGATCCCGGAGCGTCGTATGCGGCGACGATCTATATCGGAAAAACCCTTGCCTTCATCGGCCCTTCCGGCCTCACGGTCCCGATCAGCGGATCGGCGGCGACCAAGAGGACCTTCAGCGACGAGATCCTGATCACAAGCGACGAAACGACCACCTACCCGATCATCGACGACGTGGGCGCCTGCAATTTCGCGAACAGGCACTATCTCCAGATAAATTCGATCAGCATAAAGATGTGCAACAGCACCGTATTCGGGCCGAACCTCCTCGGCCAGAGTCGCGCGATTGCGCCCGGCACGGCGAAAGTGCTGCAGTTCGATCCGGGCTGCTGGGATATTCTGGTGAATTACGGCAGGGAAGAGCTCCTCGATACGGTAACCGCGATCCCGATCGAGATCGGCGACGATATCAATATTCCGTGGGTGCCCGGATACGTGTACACGGTCCGCGCTTCGACCCGGGCGCGGTAACAGCCCATGGACAAAGCGCTTGACGGGGCTCTCCCCGTTGATTATAGAAAACATATTCATGGCACGGAACGGTTGAGACAATTTCGGCGGAGGACGGATTTGAGAATGCTACAAACGATCAGGGTCACGAGCGCGATTCTCGCGTGCTGCGGGGTCTTTTCGGGAACGGCTCTCGCTCAGCCGGTGCAGAAGCAGTACGTGGCCGATTTCGGGGCGGCTTTCACGCAAGCGACGGTGACGAAGGCCCAGACCGGATTCTTCGGCCTCGACATCTCAACGGGAAAGATGCTCACGAACAATCTCTCCGTGGGACTCGCGACCGGCTACGACGTCGTTTCGCTCCAGAAGGTCGAAGGGATATATCAGAGGCTCGCGATAATCCCGATCCTCGTCAAGGCGAAATACTACCTCACGGTCGCGCCGCTGATGCAGCTCCACGCTGCAGCGGCCGGCGGCGTATACCAGATGGTCCCCCATCTCGGCGTCGACCCGGTCGGCGGTGTGTGGAATTCGAAGACAAAGCCGGGCGGCTCGGTCGGCATCGGCTTCGACTACTGGCGCTTGGGGACGAGCGGTCTGTCGGCGGAATTCGAATACAATTTCCTGGACAGCGGCGGCGAGGGTCTCTTCTCGTACTTCGCGATGCGCGTGAGCTACAGCATCATAAAGATGTAACCGATCCGTTCGATGCACACGAAGAAATCCCCGCCCTCTCGGGGGCGGGGATTTCTGTTTGTCCAGAGCTTTCGCCGCGCACGGCGCTCAGGCCCGCCTCATCCACTTCAGTATCTCCCGCACGTCCGGCCGCTTCCCGTACATCAGGATCCCGATGCGGAACACCTTCGCGGCGAGGATTCCCGCGATATAGATGCTCGCCAAGAGAATCGCGATGCTGAGCGCGATCTGCCAGACGGGGGGCATGAGGATATTGATCCTCATGAACATGAGAATCGGCGCGAAGAACGGTATCATGGAGCACACCGTCGCGAACGTGCCGTCAGGGTTCTGCATGACGGCCATCGGAATGATGATCGTGAAGGCGAGACACATGACGACGGGGGTCTGGAGCTGCTGCGCCTCCTGATCGGTGTTACAGACGGCGCCGATGCCGGCGAAGAGCGTCGAGTAAAAGAGAAAACCGAGCAGGTAGAAGAGAATGAAGAACGCGATCGTCGACCAGCCGAAGCTCACGAACTGCGAGAACTGTCCGGTCGACAGCGCGTATGACCCGATCCCGATGCTGAACACCCCCCAGAGCGCGTACTGGGTGAGCCCCGCGGCGCCCACCCCGACGATCTTGCCCGCCATGAGGTCGAAGGGCCTGAGCGACGAGAGGAGCACTTCGATGATCCGGTTGTTCTTTTCCTCGATGATGCTCCGCTGCACCGCCACCCCCCAGAGAAGGATCGTCATGTAGAGGATCATGATGAAGATGAAGCTCGTGATGTACATCCGCTCGAAATCGTTTGCCTTCTCGGCCCCCTTCCCGACCTGCACGGTCTCGATATTCACCCGCTTGAGCATAGCGGTGATCTTGCCGTAATCGAGCCCCTGAATCGAAAGGCGCCGCGCGACAATCGTCTTGTTGAGCCCGTTCTCGATACGCTCGAGCGTCCGGATATTGCTCACCTTCTTGCCGAAGTAGGTCGCCGTGCCTTTCTCGAAGACGTCCCGCGGCAGGATGAGGTACCCCTCAATGGCGCCGGAGGCGACCTCGCCGCTCAGGTCCTTTTTCACGGCGTCGAGCTCGCCTCCCGTGGCGGGAACATTCCGCAGGACGAACATCGCCGAGCCGTCCGAGAGGGTGTCGTCGAGCGCCCCCTCGAAGCTCGCGTAGAGCGAATCGGTGAGGTCGACGACCGCCATGCTCATGCGGCTCTCGGGGCTGTGCTCGAAGAGGAGACCCGGCACGACGATCATGGCCCCCATAAGGATCGGCCCGAGGATCGTTCCGATGACGAAACTCTTCCGGCGGACCCGGTCGAGGTATTCCCGCTTAGCGACCTTGAATAGCTTCATCGCTCACCTCACCCCCTTCCTCCTTGACCTTCGAAATGAAGATATCGTGGAGCGAAACCTCCCCGATCTCGAATCTCTCGACTCTCCCGCCCTCGAGAGCGTGAGCGAGAAACGCATTGGTGTCGGTGCCCGCCGCGAGCGTCACGGTGAGCTCCTGGCCGAAGGCCCTCACCCGCTCGACGCCCGGGAATTTCTCGAGATGCGCTTTATCCCCCGAGAACCGAACCGTGACGACGTTGCGGCTGAATGTCATCTTGATGTCGGCGAGCGAGCCCTCGAGAATCTTCTTGCCCTTGTGGATCAGGCAAATCCGCTTGCAGAGTTTTTCGACCTGCTCCATGAGGTGCGTCGAAAGAACGACGGTGCGTCCGTCGGCCTGCAGCTCCTCGATGATGTCCTTGAGAACCTGCGTGTTGATCGGATCGAGCCCCGCGAAGGGCTCGTCGAGAAGGACGAGCCTCGGCTCGTGGAGCACCGTCGCGATGAACTGCACCTTCTGCTGCATCCCTTTCGAGAGGGATTCGACCGTCTTTTCGGCCCAGCCGCCGAGATCGAGGCGCTCGAGCCATTTCTTCCCGCGCGCGCGCGCGACGCCCGCCGAAAGGCCCTTGATCTCTCCGAGAAACACGAGGTGCTCGAGGATCTTCATCTTCCGGTAGAGACCGCGCTCCTCGGGCAGGTAGCCGATCGAGTCCTTGAGACGCTCGGTGAACGGCTCGCCGAAGATGCGCACCTCTCCTTCGTCGGGCTCGATGACCCCCATGATCATGCGGATCGTCGTCGTCTTGCCCGCGCCGTTCGGGCCGAGAAGACCGTAGATGCCCCCGGGCTCGATGCGGAGCGAGAGTGAATCAACGGCGGTCAGCGTGTCGTATCGTTTCGTGATGTTCACAAGCTCGAGCAACGCGGTTCCTCCTTGATGCTCAGGATTTCATGGTAACGCCATAGTCGCGCATAAGAATATACTTCACTTCGAGGAACGCACGGTAGCGATGGCTCATGGAGTTCTTTTCCCCTGCCTCCATCTCGGCGACCGTCACCCCACGCTCCGGCACGAAGAAGACGGGGTCATAGCCGAAGCCGCCTTTCCCGCGGGGCGCTTCGGAGATCCGGCCGTAGAGGAAACCCTCGGCGGCGAGAGTCTTCCGCGAGGCGCCCGGCGCGGGGTAGAGAACCGCGACGCAGCGGAAATCGGCCCCTCTTCGCTCCTCCGGCACCCCCCGCAGCGCATCGAGGAGCCTCGCGCAGCGGTCAGCATCGGTGAGCCCCGAGCCGCCGTAACGCGCGGAACGCACGCCGGGCTCGCCGCCGAGCGCGTCGACCTCGATCCCCGAATCGTCGGCGAGCGCGCTCAGCCCCGTCGCCCGGTGAACGGCCTTCGCCTTCGCGAGCGCATTCTCCAGGAACGTGTTTTCATTCTCCGCCGGCTCGGGAAACGGCGGAAAGGCGCTCGAATCGATGAGCGCCACGTCGAGACCGGCGAGAATCATGCGAATCTCGCGGATCTTGCCCGCGTTCCGCGTCGCCAGCACGATCGACAGGCTCACCGCTCGCTCCCGTTCACAAGGATCGTCTCGAGATCGATTCGCTCGACGCGCTCCATCGGGCGCCTGAGGAACCGCTCCCCGACCTCCTTGAAAAGATAGGGAATATCGGTCACGTAAACCGTGATCCTGCCGGGCCGGTCGACGACGCTGCGAAGCGCGTGCTCCGCGAGAACGCGCTCGACCTCGGCGGCCGTCTCGTGCGCGGAATCGACGAGCAGGATTTTCTCCCCGACGACGCGCGAGATGACTCCCTTGATGACGGGATAGTGCGTGCAGCCGAGGACGAGGGTGTCGGCGCCGAAATCAGCCATCGGATCGAGATACCGCTTCGCGGTGAGAACGGTGATCTCGTCTTCATGCCAGCCCTCCTCGACGAGGGGCACGAAGAGCGGGCAGGCGCGCGACCATATCTTGATGGCCGGCTCGAGCTCCCACAGGGCGTCCTCGTACGCGCCGGACCGGATCGTCGCCGTCGTCCCGATGACGCCGACGCGCTTCGTCCGCGTCGCGCGCGCCGCGGCGCGCGCGCCGGGAAGGAGCACGCCGACGAGCGGGAGATCCTCCTCCTCGATGAGCTCCGGCAGCGCGACGGAGGAGGCCGTATTGCACGCGACGACGATCATCTTGACGTTCTTCCGCTTGAGGAAGCCGAGATTCTCGCGGAGAAAGCGAAGCACCGTCTCGGGACTCTTCGTTCCGTAGGGGAGCCGCGCCGTGTCGCCGAGGTATACGATATCCTCGTTCGGTAGGCGCATCATGAGCTCATGGACGACGGTGAGCCCGCCGATACCCGAGTCGAAAACGCCGATTGCCCTGCGAGCATCATCGTTCATCTGCGCCTGCTACCTCCACTTCTTCACGTCGATCGGTTTGTCGACCGAATAATGCCCCGCTATCGACTCGACCGCGTTTCCCTCGATCAGGAACTGCATGCGGGCCACCTGCGGAAAATTCGCCGACACGGTCTTGATGATGTTCGTTATCGTGTAATACTCCCCCGTGCTTCCTCCCGGGTGGTTCACGGTGAACGCGTTGTTGAAGTCGAGTACGATCGTCTGCGTATCCTCGACCCAGAAGACCTGGATGAGCTCCGTGCCCGGCGGAATCGCGCTGATCCTGTTCGACTCGTGCGGTCCCTTGATGAGCTCGGCGAGGACGAGTTTGACCTGATCCTCGAACCCCTGCGCAACGGGCACCTCGCGCGTTTCGGACACGAATCCGTCCGCCCCCTCGTCGCCGAAAAAGATCGTCACGGCGCGCATCTCCTCGCTTACCTTCTGAACCTCGGCCGGCCCCTTCATGCGCAGGCGCGGGAGAAGGTAAAGGCCCGCGATAATCACGGTGAGAACGGCGAGCGCGATCGCTATTTTCTTGCCGATGTTCGTATCGATCATCCTTTCCCGGCGTACCGGTTCTGGAACTTGCGCACCGCTTCGATGGCGCCCTCGACGATCCTCTCCCGGAACTCCGCGCTGAGGAGGAGCCGTTCCTCCTTCGGATTCGAGAGAAACGCCGTCTCGATGAGCACGCCGGGCATCTTCAGCCCCTTGAGCACGCGGAGGCCCGTCTGCTTTACGCCGCGGCTCCTGATCCCGAGCGTTTTGCTCATCTCGCGCTGGATCATCTCGGCGAGATCGCTGCTCTCGTTGAGATACTCGTTCTGGACCATGTCCCAGAGAATGAAGTCGATGTCGCCCCCCTCATCCCCGGGACTCTGATCTTCGAACGCGACGGATGCGTTCTCGTCGCGGCCGAGCTGCGCCTCGTCTTCCGTCCGCGCCGGAGCGAGGAAGAACACCTCGAACCCTTCCGCGTCGGGCGTGAACCAGCCGTTGCAGTGAATGCTGATGAAGAGCTGGGCACCCGCGGTGTTCGCCGCCTCGACCCGCTCATCGAGGGGAACGAGCACATCCTCGGTTCTCGTCATCACGACGTCGACGCCGAGCTCCTCCATGAGCCGGTCCTGCAGCATGAGGGCGATCTGGAGGTTACAGTCCTTCTCCTTCGTGCCCGAGGCACCCATCTTGCCGATATCGCTCCCGCCGTGCCCCGGGTCGATGGCGATCGTTCGCACGGGCTCGATGATCTTGCGCTTGGCGCCCTCGTCGAGCATCTCCACCATCTTCTTGCCCGCGAAATCGGCCTCGGGTATCTCGGGGAGCTTGCCGCGCTCGAGGAAGAGGACGAGCCTTTTCGGGGCTTTCGCACCCTCTGCCGGCGCGGCCCCCGTCTCCTCCCCCTCGAACTCGACGCGGTAGCGCAGAACACTCTTCTTCACGTCGAAGAAGAGATATGCGTCGTGTTCCGTCTGCTCGGCCCTCACCCGGTTGAGGAGCCCCTTTCCCCCGGGGAGCGTGAGCTTGAGCGGATTGAGCCTTCCCCCGTAGATCTTGAGGCGAAGGATTCCGGGGGTCTCGCTGTCGATGTGATAGAGAAGTTCCTCCGCGAGAGTGAGAACGGCGCGCGTGCCGTCCTTGTCGTCGACGATCCCGACGGCAATCACGTTGTATTCGGGCGAGCCGATCGACAGAAGGAGCCGTTTCGCGTCGAGCTCGATCTTCTCGACCGAGCGCGGGGCGAGCACTCCCGTAATGAACTCGAGGGGAATCATGATCGAGCTCTCGTCGTAGCGGACGTTCATCCGAAGCAGCATCGGCGTCTCGTCCACGACGACGACGCGGGTGTCGATCGTGAACATGTAGCGATGGTCGCCGATGCGGAGCACGAGCTTGCGGTTGCCCGGATTCCAGAACTTGGTCGCCTTGAAGATGCGCGCGAGGTCGTACGCGGAGACGAAGAGCTCGTCGCTGTCCTTGTCGAGCTTCGCGAGAGGAACGTCCTCGGTCTGGCGTCCATCGGCGTAAACGACGCCGAGACTCTTCTCCGTCGCAGCGCGAGGCCCGCTCGCGAGCGCGGCGAGGACGATGAGCGAGACCGCCGCACAGAGCGCCAATCGCCTCGAAATCTCGAGCACCCCCGATCGCCCGTTCATTTCTTCCGGTCACGCTCCTTGAATGCGCGCCTCATATCGCGCTCGGCTTCGCGCTCGGCGATCTGGCGGCGCTTGTCGATCTCCCGCTTGCCCTTTGCGAGCCCGAGCTCCACCTTCACCTTGCCCGCGTCGGTGAAATACAGCTTGAGAGGCACGAGCGTGAAACCCTTCTCCTGAACGTGCCCGACGAGCCGGCGTATTTCCCTGTCGTGCATGAGGAGCTTGCGCTTCCTCGTCGGCTCGTGGTTGTTGCGGTTCCCCTTGGAGTACGGGCTGATATGCGTGTTGTGGAGCCAGAGCTCCCCCCGATCGATACTCGCGTAGGAATCCTTGAGATTCGCCTGGCCGTCGCGGAGCGACTTGACCTCCGTCCCGACGAGCACGATCCCGGTCT
>Ga0315288_10001409_pt1 | contig 31193 bp, 19 predicted proteins | sample YL17G11_20_MG_FD_203454 | JGI IMG/M metagenome (GOLD analysis project Ga0315288, IMG submission 203454) | Sediment microbial communities from Yellowstone Lake, YNP, Wyoming, USA - YL17G11_20 | ecosystem: Environmental > Aquatic > Freshwater > Lake > Sediment | place: USA: Wyoming | collected...
TGATGGTCGGACCGTCTTGCTCGCTCCTCCACACCCCCGTCGATCTGTCGGTGGAAACCGGTCTCGACGAGGAGCTCCGGCAGTGGCTCGCCTTCTCGAGACAAAAGCTCGACGAGATCGTCCTTCTGACCCGCGCGATCAACGAGGGAGAGGACGCGGTCCGCGCCGAGCTCGAGTCCAACCGCCGCTCTCTCGAGCGGAGAGCGACCTCGCCGCGGATCCACAACGAGAGGGTTGCGATGCGGGTTCGGGAGGTGTCGCCCGAGATGCTCCGCCGCAAGAGCGTCTACGCCGAGAGGAGAAGAGTCCAGCGAGAGGCGCTCGGGCTCCCGCTCTTTCCGACGACGACGATCGGGTCTTTCCCCCAGACCAAGGAAGTGAGAACGGCTCGGTCCGAATTCAAGAGCGGGAAACGCGGGCCCAAGGAATACGAAGAATTTTTGAGAAACGAGATCAAGAAGACGATCGAGTTCCAGGAAGAGGTCGGAATCGACGTCTTCGTCCACGGCGAATCCGAGCGGAGCGACATGGTCGAGTATTTCGGCGAGAGGCTCTCCGGTTTCGCGTTCACCAAGAACGGTTGGGTGCAGAGCTACGGATCGAGGTGCGTAAAGCCTCCGGTCATCTATGGAGACGTCGAACGTCCCTCGCCGATGACCGTCGACTGGTCCGCGTACGCCCAGTCCCTCACCCGGCGCCCGGTCAAGGGGATGCTCACGGGACCCGTCACCATACTCCAGTGGTCGTTCGTCCGCGACGACCAGCCGAGGGCGCTCACCTGCGCTCAGATCGCGCTCGCGATCCGCGACGAGGTCCTCGATCTCGAAAAGGCGGGGATCCGGGTGATACAGATCGACGAGCCCGCGATGCGCGAGGGGCTCCCCCTGAAACGCGACGAGTGGGAGCGTTACCTCACGTGGGCGGTCGAAGCGTTTCGTCTTGCTTCGTCCGGTGTGAGGGACGACACGCAGATCCACACGCACATGTGCTACTCGGAGTTCAACGAGATCATCGGCGCGATCGCCGGGATGGACGCCGACGTGATCTCGATCGAGGCGTCGCGCTCCCAGATGGATCTTCTCCAGGCGTTCAAGGACTTCGACTATCCGAACGAGATAGGACCGGGTGTTTACGACATCCATTCGCCCCGCGTTCCTTCGCGCGAGGAGATCATGGGTCTTTTGAAAAAGGCCGTCGAAGTACTCGACCCGGCGCAGATATGGGTCAACCCCGATTGCGGGCTCAAGACGCGCCGCTGGGAGGAGGTCAGACCTTCTCTCGCCGCGATCGTAGCGGCGGCGCGGGAGATGCGATCGCTCCACTCGGCCAAACGGTAACCCGCTGTATCCAAAAGCACTACAACGCCCGGCCGCGAGGCGCCAACCCGCTCGCCCGGGCGTTTTCCCGCCAGGGGCGTTTTTCGCCGAATCCGCACGCGTTCCTAATGGAACCCTAACATTCGATATCTATCCTTCTCTCCGCGGACACACGCACTTTTCCCCGCACAAGGAGGGTCTCATGTTACGAAGGTGTCTGGTCATGAGCACCATCGCGGCGATTGCCGCCCTGGTGGTCGCAGCGGGATTCGCCTTCGCCGAACAGAAAGAACAAGCGGTCAAGGTCGATCCGGGTTTGAAATCCTACGCACCCGTGTCCGGCGTTTCCGGCACGATAAAGGGCGTCGGTTCCGACACGATGAATAACCTCATGGCGCTTTGGGGAGAGGACTTCCGCAGGTTCTACCCCAACGTAAACATCGAAGTGGAAGGAAAAGGATCATCGACGGCGCCGCCGGCGCTGATCAGCGGGACCGCGACGTTTGGCCCGATGAGCAGGGTGATGAAGAGCCAGGAGTTGGACGATTTCGAGGCCAAGTACGGTTACAAACCGACCGCCTTGCGGACCGCGATCGATATGCTCGCAGTCTACGTCCACAAGGACAACCCGATCCAGTCCCTCACCATGCAGCAGATCGACGCGATTTTCTCCAAGACGAGAAAAGGCGGATCATCCGAAAACATCACCACGTGGGGGCAACTCGGTCTTAAGGGCGAGTGGGCGGACAAGCCGATCAGCCTCTACGGGCGTAACTCGGCGTCCGGGACCTATGGCTACTTCAAGGAACACGCGTTGTTCAAGGGCGACTACAAGGACTCTGTCAAGGAACAACCCGGGAGCGCATCCGTCGTCCAGGCGGTGGCGAGCGATAAATACGGGGTCGGTTACAGCGGGATCGGATACAAAACGGCCGACGTCCGCGCCGTCCCGCTCAAGCCCGATGCCGGCGCCGAAGCGGTCCCCGCTGTCGCCGAACACGCGTACGACGGCACTTATCCCTTGGCCCGTTTTCTCTACCTCTACGTGAACTACAAGCCGGGATCCCAGCTCGATCCCCTGCGCCTGGAGTTCATCAAGTACGTATTCGGCAAAGAGGGCCAGACAAACGTCATCAAGGACGGCTACTACCCGGTCACCGCCAGGATCGCCGCCGAAGACCTCGCGACGGTCGGCGTCAAGTAGCGAATTCGCAACGGTCGTTTCCGAAAGGGAGTCTGGACGCTCCCGCGGTCTTCTGAGAAAATGGATGGCGGCGGCCGTGCGCCGCCATCCATTTTGAAACCATGTCTACACCGGCAAAGCCAAGATCCGAGGAGGCGGCGCCCCAGCGGCGACGCAAACTCAAAACGCGCCGGTCGGTGAAAATCATCGACCGTTTGTCCACCGTCGGGATCACGATCGGCGGCGTTGGGACCATCCTTGCCGTCTCCGCGGTTTGTATTTTTCTCGTCGCCGTCGTCGTTCCGGTTTTCGTCCCCGGCTCGGCCGATGAAGTGAGTCGTCGAGCCGCGGGAATCGAAACCGCGCCCCCGCTTTTCTTCGGAGCCGACGAATATCGCGTGCTCGGTTGGACGGTCTTCCCCGACGGAACGATCCACTCGACACGGCTCGATACCGGCGAGCTTGTCGAAGAACACCGGGTTTTCGAAAACAAGACACTCACCGCAAGCGCCGCCACCTTTCAGGGAGACCGGGTCGCCTTCGGGTTCGGCGACGGAACCGTTCAGATCGGTTCTGTCGGATTCGTCACCGATTTTCCCGATCCCGCTTCCCTTCCCGAATGGGCCCAATCGCTCCCCCCCGGCGAGAGAGCGGTCCTCGGCGCTTCGATCGTCGAGAAGACGCTCGAAGGACAGATTAGACGCCAGCGGTTGAGCGTCGACATCCACCCACCGGTCTCGATCGACACCACCCAAAGCGTCGTACTCGTCGATCTTCTCGCGAAAGACACCGGCTCCATGCTTGCGACCCTCGCATCCGATGGGACTCTGCGGCTCAGCTTGCTTCGCGAGACCGAGAATCTGATGACCGGCGAGTTGTCGCAAACGGTGACGCACACGATCCTCCCCACCCCCATGCCGAGTCCGCTGCCCAGCCCGATACCGGGTCCGGTGTCCGGCTCGACCGGTGGGTCAGCCGGCGCCGAGTCCGCCGCTCCGGAAGGCGCGTGGCCCAACCGCATCGCGATTCTCGATAACGGGAGCGATCTCGCGGTCATCTGGCCTGACGGACGGCTCTTCCGATACGACACCCAAAACCTGGCCGCGCCGCGTATCGCCGAACGCACCTCGCTCTCCGAGAGAAAAGGAATCGATCTATCCGTCGTTCGTCTTCTTCTCGGCGACGCCACGCTTCTGGTCGGCGACACCGCGGGAGACGTCCGCGCGTGGTTCAAACACAAACCGGAGGACGCCGACACACCGGACGGCGCCGCGATGGTCGCCGCGCACCGTTTCGAAGGACCCGGTGTCCCCGTGACGGCGATCGCCTCGTCTCCGCGGACAAGAGTGATGGCCGTCGGTTACGCCGACGGGCGGATCAGGCTCTACCAGGTGACGAGCGGGGCCACGATACTCGAAACCACCGCCGACCCCGGTGAGCCCGTGATCGGACTCCACATCACCGCGAAAAACGACGGCCTCCTCGCGCTTACACCCAAGAACTTCTGGCACTGGGATCTCAAGATGGGTCATCCGGAGGTGACGCTCCGGGCGCTCTTTACCCCTGTCTGGTACGAGAGCTATGAGAAACCCTCTCACGTTTGGCAATCATCGAGCGGCACCGACGACTTCGAACCCAAGTTCGGTCTGTGGCCACTCGTCTTCGGGACGCTCAAGGCGACCCTCTACTCGATGCTCTTCGGCGCGCCGATCGCGCTTCTCGCCGCCATATTTTCGAGCGAGTTTCTCGCTCCCGCCCTTCGAACGAGGGTCAAGACGCTCATCGAGTTCATGGCGAGCCTTCCGAGCGTCGTTCTCGGTTTTCTCGCGGCGCTCGTCTTCGCGCCGTTCGTCCAGGAAATCATCCCGGTGGCGCTCGCGAGCTTCGTCACCATACCGGCGGCGATCCTCATCGGTTCGTACGTCTGGCAGCTCCTTCCCCATCGCTTTACCCTGCGTTTTTCGCAGCTCCGCTTGCTCTTTCTCTTCGCCCTGCTGCCCCTCGGGATGTTGATCGCCGCCGGTGTGGGACCGATGATGGAGAAGATCTTTTTCCTCGGCAACATCAAGCTCTGGCTCGACGGCAACCAGGGGGATCCGTTCGGCGGATGGGTCCTTCTTTTTCTCCCCGCATCGGCCCTCGTGGTCGCGGTGGCGATGACCCATTACCTCGGGCCGTGGTTCAGGGAGAAGGCGACCCGGTTGGACCGGACGGGGTTGGGGCTCCTGGACGCCGGACGGTTTGTCGTCGGCGCGGCCCTGGTTCTCGCTCTCGCGCTCGTCGCGGCCTGGATCCTCGAGCTCGCCGGTCTCGATCCGCGCGGCGAAGGCCGGTTCTTCGGAACGTACGTCCAGCGAAACGCGCTGATCGTGGGGTTCGTGATGGGGTTCGCCATCATACCGATCATCTACACGATCGCCGAGGACGCGCTCTCCGCGGTGCCCGAGCACCTTCGAGCCGCCTCGCTCGGCGCGGGAGCGACACCGTGGCAGACCGCCTTCAGAATCGTCGTTCCAACCGCGATGAGCGGGCTCTTCTCCGCGCTGATGATCGGGCTCGGCCGCGCCGTCGGAGAGACGATGATCGTGCTCATGGCCGCGGGGAATACGCCGATCCTCGATATCAACATTTTCAACGGGTTTAGAACGCTCTCGGCGAACATCGCGGTCGAGCTCCCCGAAGCGGTGAAGGACAGCACCCACTACCGGACGCTTTTCCTCGCCGCGCTCATACTTTTCGCGATGACCTTCGTCATCAACACCGTCGCCGAGATCGTGCGTCTTCGTTTTCGCAAACGGGCGTACCAGTTGTAGCCGACATGGAAAACCTGTCGTCGAACATCCTGTCGAGACCGCCGGAGCCCGCCCGCGGGGGAGCCTCCCGCAAGCGCGCCAGGGGTAGAACCTCGCTTCTTGCCCACGGGGAACCCATGGTGTGGCTGATGGGAGGAGCGCTCACGATTTGTTTGGTGATGATCGTCGGTCTCCTCGGGCTCGTTTTCTATCAAGGGGTGACCACCTTCTGGCCGAGGGCTCTTACGACCCTGACTCTCGCCGACGGAACGAAGTACCTCGGAGAGGAAACCCGCAAAGAAGACTACAAGCTTACCGAGGCCATGGTCGGCGGTCTTCCCAAGGAAACCGCCGCCCGGGCCCGCGCCGTTCTGGACGATCCCGAGGCCATCGCGCGCCGCCGCCTCTATCGAACGGGCAACTTCGACATCACCAATACGCATTTCGACTGGATCGATGATTTCTCCGTCGTGGGCGCCGGCGAGGACGAATGGAGCGTCGTCATCGAGCGGCGCGCGTGGGGACGTTTTTACGGTTTCCCCACGAGGTTTCTCGTCGACGGCGAGGTCGTTGCCGATACGCCGGTTGAGGTATGGGACAAGTTCCGAGCCCATCACGGCGCGGTGTCGAAGCGCGTCGACCGGCTCTACCGGCTCCAGAAGTACGACTTCGGCAAGGTCCACGCGCGTCTCGAAAACGTCCGCTTGAGGCTCAAGAAGATCGAGATCGAAAAAGGCTTGGAGTCGCCGGAATACGCCGAGACGCAAAGGTCGTTCGAAAACCGGACCCGGGAAATCGAAAAAGAGAACGAGCGGCTCGCCGGTGAGATCCGCGATCTGCGCCACGAAAACGACCGGTACGCGATGGTCATGACGACGATCGACGGCGAGGAGGCGACACTCGTCCTTTCCGACGTCGTCCGCGCGTACCCCGCGAACCAGCTCGGATTCTTCGACAAGCTTTCCGTTTATTCGTCGCGTTGGGGCGAGTTCATCACTGGCGATCCGCGCGAGGCCAACAGCGAGGGCGGCGTCTGGCCCGCCATCGTGGGGACCGTGATCATGACGCTTCTCATGTCGCTCGTTGTCGTCCCCTTCGGAGTCCTCGCGGCGCTCTATCTCCGCGAGTACGCCAAGGGGGGGCCGCTCGTCAGCGCGGTCCGCATCGCCATCAATAACCTCGCGGGTGTGCCGAGCATCGTGTTCGGCGTCTTCGGTCTGGGGTTCTTCTGTTACATCCTCGGCGCGTCGATCGACCAGGTGTTTTTCTTCGAGAGGCTCCCTAATCCGACCTACGGAAAAGGAGGCGTCGTGTGGGCGTCATTGACGCTCGCCCTTCTCACGCTCCCCGTGGTCGTGGTGGCTACCGAAGAGGCTCTCGCCGCCGTCCCGGGTTCGATGCGCGAGGGCTCCTACGCCTGCGGGGCGAGCAAGTGGCAGACCGTCCAGCGAATCGTGCTTCCGCGGGCGATGCCGGGGATCATGACGGGGTTTATCCTCGCCATGGCGCGCGGGGCGGGAGAGGTCGCGCCGCTCATGCTCGTCGGCGCGGTAAAGCTCGCCCCCCAACTCCCGATCGACGGCGTGGCGCCGTATCTCCACCCCGAACGAAGCTTCATGCATCTCGGTTTTCATATCTACGACGTGGGTTTCCAGAGCCAGAACAGCGAGGCGGCCAAGCCGATGGTGTTCACGACGACTCTCCTCTTGATCGTGATCATCGCAGCGCTTAATATCGCGGCGATCTGGGCTCGAACGCGGCTGCGGAGAAGGTTCATGGGGGCCCAGTTCTAGACTTTCGCGCTTCCCCGGAGGTTTACGGTTTGCAGCGCCCGACGGCAGAGTCCTCCAACCGGCTGGCCGCCATCACGCGCGGCGAGAAAGTGGATACCGAAACGCATCGGGCGCTCGCCGGCGAGACCCCCGTCGTGGAAACGCTCGAATTCAACTTCTGGTACGGCACGAACCACGCGCTCCACGATGTCACCATGAAGATCCCGCGAGGCAAAATCACCGCGATCATCGGTCCTTCGGGTTGCGGTAAGTCCACCCTTTTGCGCTCGATCAACCGTCTGAACGATCTCCTCGACAACGTTCGCTGCGGGGGCGACATCCTTCTGAACGGCGACTCGATCTATGGGAAAGGGGTCGACGTGATCGAGCTCCGGAAACGCATGGGGATGGTCTTTCAGAAATCGAACCCCTTCCCCATGAGCATCTACGAAAATGTCGTCTACCCTCTGAGAGTGGACGGCGAGCGGAGAAAACACGTTCTCGACGAGGTCGTGGAGCGCAGCTTGAAGAGTTCGGCCCTCTGGGAGGAGATCGCCGGGCGCCTTGGTCACAACGCGCTGGGGCTCTCCGGCGGCCAGCAGCAGCGTCTTTGCATCGCCCGCGCGATCGCCGGTGAACCCGAGGTGCTCCTCATGGACGAACCTTGTTCCGCCCTCGACCCTCTCGCGACGAGCAAGATAGAGGAGCTCATGCACGAGCTTCGCGGCACCTACTCGATTGTGATCGTCACCCACAACATGCAGCAGGCCGCGCGCGTGAGCGATTATACTGCGTTCATGTACCTCGGACGCTTGATCGAATACGGCCCCACCCCGGACATGTTCCTCAACCCGCACCTCTCAGAGACCGGCGATTACGTGACGGGACGGTTCGGTTAGTTCGGGAATCGGGGCGATCGCACCGCCCCGCGGGAGGCCTCTTGAACGGTCCTTTTTGGATGGAAGACCCGCACACGGGAGGTTGATTTGCGCCACACACGTTGGATTCGGCATTCCGGGTGGTTCGCCGTGATCATGGCCTTGGCGTTTCCGGCGATCGCCGGCCACGCGCTCCCCGGCGACGGGGAGCTTCCGCCGGGGGATCGCCCCCCGAGCGACGTTTTTGCGCGCGTCCAAGACGCCGGTCAGGCGGCGGATCACGCGGGCGCGGACTACGTCACCGTCTACGACTTCGCCGTCAACCGGGTCGAACCCTCCGGTGTCACCTACGTCGAGAGTTACATCATCTACAAATTGCTGACGCCGGCCGGGTGCCGGAACCAGTCGGTGCTCCGATGGAACTACGACCCGCAGAGTAGCCACGTGGAAGTACGGGAAGTCAACGTCGTCCGCGGCACCGAGCGGATCCCGGTCGATACCTCTCGGGTCCACGACCTGCCGGCTCCTCAGTCGGCGATTTACTGGAGAGACCGCACGAAGACCCTCCAGCTTCCTCGGTTGCAGGTCAACGACGGGATCGAGGTCCGGGTCTTCCGCAAAGGATTCACCTACGCGCTCCTCGCGCTCGATGCGCCCGCCGACGAGCGATACATCCCTCCCATGCCGGGAGAGTACTTCGACATCGTTCTTTTCGCCGATGCGGCCCCGATCATCGAGAAGAAATACGTGCTGAGGCTGCCGTTGGGAAAGCGGCTTCATTCGGAGGTCTACAACGGCCCGCTCTACTCAGGCACCTCGTACACCGGCGAGACCACCGAATACGCGTGGTGGGGTTTCGACCTGCCGCCGCGGCCGCAAGAGCCGCAACAACCGGACCAGAGCGACTTCGTGCCGAAAGTGGTGATGGCCACCGTGGCCGACTGGGAGGCGAAGAGCAGATGGTTCTTCGACGTGAACCGCAACCAGTTCGAGGTCACACCGGAGATCAAAGCGAAAGTTGACGAGATTCTCGACGAAGCGGGAGTGTCGAGCGCGTCGGACGAGCGAAAGGCCGGAGCGCTCCTCCACTGGGTGGCGCAGAACATCCGCTACAGCGGTCAGACGATGGGCAAGGGCGAGGGCTTCACGCTCCACCCCGGCTCCATGATCTTCGAGCAACGGAGCGGCGTGTGCAAGGATATCGCGGGCATGCTCGTCACCATGATGCGGGCCGCCGATCTCGCGAGCTTTGGCGCGATGACCATGGCGGGGAGCCGGATCGATAGCGTGCCCGCCGATCAATTCAACCACTGCGTCTGCGCGCTCCGAAAAGACGACGGGTCGTTCGAGATGTACGACCCGACTTGGGTGCCGTACAATAATAATATCTGGTCGCTCCTCGAGGCGGAGCAGCACTATCTTGTCGGCACCCCGGAGGGCGAATCCCTCTCCCGGATCCCCTACAGCCCGCCGGAGGAGTCTCCCCTACGCGTGGTTCACGAGGCGAGGCTCGGCGACGACGGGACGCTCGAGGGAACTTTCAAACTCTCCGGGTCCGGCGCGCTCGACGGCAGACTGCGGCGCATGATCTCCGGCACCCGTCGTCAGGAACTGCCGTTCGCCTTTGCCAGAATCCTCTCCCCTATCGGTAAGCGCGTCGAACAAATCGAGTTCGACTACCTCGAACCCGGCGATTTCAGCCGGGACATGTGGGTGACGGTCCGGTACCGGGTGGAGCGTTTCGCGCGGCCCGTGGCCGGCGGATTCGAATTCTCGAGCCCGATGATGAGCGTGGTGCTCAATGATGCAAGCCTCTTCCGCGCCGCTCAGACCAAATGGGGCGAGGATCGAAAAACGGATGTTTTTCTTTACTACACCCAGCTCGTCGAGGGGGAAGAAAACATCCGGCTGCCCGACGGTTATAAGGCGGTCGATCCCCCATCATCGGAGGAGATCGACGAGACGTACGCGTATTTCAAGGGGACGAGTCGAATGGACGGCCGGAACCTCGCCGTCACGCAACGCGCCGAGATCCGGCGCCGGCAGATCCCTCCCGACGGTTACGCCGGGTTCAAGCGCGTCATCGATCAGGCGAAGAAATGGGGCGGGACGTCGTTTCGGATCGAGAAAGGAGGCAAGTCATGACGCGCCTGCGATTGCTTTGCCTGACCATCGGCTTGACCGCGCTCCTGTGCGCACCGGCGACGCCTCTAAACGCGGCGTCCATGGGAGTCTCCGGCGGACACGATCTCGACGCTCTGTGGTCTCGCGCGAAGAAGCGCTTCGACCCATCGAGCCACGATGCCCTCGTGCTGCTGGAGAGCCGGCACGTCACAGTGCTGGCCAACGGGGACACGCGCACCAAGGTCCATCGCGTCGTCTGGATCGGAACCGCGATGGGGATCCGTGATCACGCGGACCTTCGAATACCCTACAATTCCGCGACGGCGACCATGACGGTCACCGCGCTCCGGACCTGGCGGAATGATAAGTGGTGGCCGGACGAGTCGGCGATCGGTCCGACCGCGGTCGTCGAAACTCTTCCCTTCGCCCTGGCGACGGCCGATGACTACACCACGATGCGGGAGACGATGCTCTTGCACGACGGCGTGGAGATCCCCTGCATCATGGAGACCGCGTATGAGATCGAGGAACGCGGCGGCGGCCAAGGCGGCATCGACGGTCTATGGGTGTTTTCGCAAAACGATCCTTCGGCGCTTGTTGAGTTCATGCTCACCGTTCCCCAGGGTGTGGATGTGACTTTCGTTTCTCGAAACGGCGCGCCCGACCCGGGGGTTGTCCGGGACGCCGGCGGGACGGCGACCTATACGTGGCAGATGGTCGAGATCGATCGTCTGGGTTCACCGCGCGTCACTGACCCCGCCGCCTACGCCCCGTACGTGTCGTGGTCGACGTGGCAAAGCTGGGATGCGCTCGGGCGTAGGATCGTGTCGAGCTTCGACGAAGCCGCGGTCCTGGACGATACGCTCGCCGACACGCTTGCCGCGCGCCTCGAACACGCGCCCAGTCCCCCGTCGAAAGCGCGGGAGATCGCGTCGTTCGTCGACGAGTGCACGCGAAGCATCCATTACGACACACGGTTCTGGTCTTTCTCTCCTCGCCCGGCGACGAGGACGCGGGAGACCGCCTACGGTCACGGACTCGATCGCGCCGTGCTGGCCGCGGCGCTTTTCCGTCAGGCAGGTCTTGGCGCCGACCCCGTTTACCGGTCCATCGGGCCGGGCGGGATCGACGGCGAAGTGCCCGGGCTTTCACGATTCGAGAGTGCCGGTGTCTGGGTCCACGGGGACGGGCTCGATGCGTTCTACGATCCCGTCGAGGGAACGCTCACAGACGGCCCGCTTCCTCTCCACGGCCGCGTCGTGTGGGAACCGGCGACGGAGAGCGAGCCGCAATCCCGGTCGGATGCCGGAGGGGCGGAAAGGCACAGCCGGTTCGAACTCATCCTCTCGCTCGAACCCGGTGAAGACGGGCGGTGGAAAGGCCACGGTTATCTCGGCGCCGGCGGCCGGTTCTCTCCGCACGGCGATATGGCCGGACTCGACGGCGAAGCGCTCGCGTTCGTTGGGAAGGTCGCAAGCTCGGTGCTTACGGGAGCGATCGTGACCGGATACAACCCGGAGGTTTTTCAAAGGGACCTCGTCACAGTCGGCTTCGAATTCGAGATCGAGGCTTTGAAACCCGACGCTCAGGGTCGTATCGGCGTCGCCATCGGAGATCCGGCGGGCGGCATCATGACCCAACTCCCCCCCGACGCGCATCTTTACGACGAGCGCCGCGGTTCGCCGGTCCATCTTGGGGGGAAGATGACTCAATGTATCACGCTTCGCTTGAAAACCGGCGAACGCGAGATAGTCTATTCACCGGAAGGACGCGAGACCACGAACAGGATCGGACGGTCCGCTCTCAACATCGAAAAGGCGGATGGTTGGGTGGTGATCCGTCGCGAGCTTACGCTCGATCCATCGATCGTCCTCCCAAAGGACTGGCCCGGTCTGCGGACGCTTCTTCTCGAGGAAGACGATGCAGCGGGGCGGATGATTCTTATGAAGTAGTCCGCTTCGCCCGAGCGCCGTCGCCCCGGCGCCAGTACCGCGTCTCTTTGCGGTAAAGAAGCCCGAAGCGTCGGATCGGCTTTGCGCGATTGGTCGGCGGCCTGAAAACCCGATGCTCACCGCCCGGCCGGCGTCGAATCCGCGCCTGGGAGAACGCTGATGTCGCCGAAACCCACTAGCCGTTTCCGTTCTTCGTCCCACAGCCGGCAGGTCAATGACCGCATGCTCGACCAGAGGGTGAGGTGCTTGACGTTTTGGAACACGGGACTGCCCTCGTGGCACTTCTGCAGATTGTAGTTAGGAACGCGCGGGCTCAGATGGTGGACGTGATGAAAACCGATGTTCCCCGAGAACCACCGGAGAACCCCGGGGAGTTTGTAGTAGGAAGATCCTTCGAGCGCCTGCCTGACGTAACTCCAACCGTCGTGACGCTCCCAGTAGGTCCCCTCGAACTGATGCTGGACGTAGAAGAGCCACACACCCGCCGTCGCGGCGAGGATCAAGACCGGCATCTGGATCATCAGATACGTCTTGAAACCGATCGTCACGCTCATCACGAGGACGATAGCGGCGAGCGCCGCGTTGGTCTTGACCGTGCTCCATTTCGCCCGAGCGCCGTCGCCCCGGCGCCAGTACCGGTAGTGAATGAGAAAGGTGTAGGCGGGTCCCACACCGAACATCAAGAGCGGGTTCCGGTAGAGTCGATACCGGAGGCGCTGCCACCAGGGAAGCTCGACGTACTCCCGCACCGTCAGCGTCCAGACGTCGCCCGAGCCGCGATTGTCGAGATCACCCGCGGAAGAGTGGTGCCTGGCGTGCTCGTGGCTCCAATAATAGGACGGGATGAACGTCAACAACCCCATGAAGAAGCCGACCACGCGGTTGGCCCTTTTCGATCTGAAGAATGACCCGTGCCCGCAATCGTGGAAGATGATGAATGTCCGTGTGAGGAACCCCGCCGCGGGGACGGCGAGCGCAAGGCTGATCCAGTAGGAGACGTCGAGGACCAAGTACATCGCGAAGAGAAGGGCGAAATACGGAAGGACGCTGTCGAGGAGTTGTCCCACACTACGGCGTGTACTGGGTTTCTCGAACCCCGCGACGGCGTCTCTCCACGCCGGGCCTCGCGACTTTTTTTTCGAAGTTCTTGTCGTCGTGGACCGGACTTTCTCCTCGTTAACAGGCATGGTCGCCGAAAACTAGCCGCCGCGGTACACATTGTCAACGGGGATATCTCGAGCGCGGTCTCTCCTCCGTCACTTGGGTGGCGGCACCCAATAATCGAACAAACGCCCGGCGCGCGAAGATTCTTCTTGCCCGAGCGGCGGAAAGTGTTATCTTGAATCAACTCGATAGAATCCTCCTGCCACGTTCGTTTCCGCAGAGTTCGCCCCGCAGGTTCGAAAGTAGGTTCCGGAGTCAATTTTCCCGAGTTCATTTGGAGGGGCCTACAGGTCCCCGCGACAGGTCGGAAATGGTGTGATCGCCGGTTGTCGTGTAAAGAAAGCGATCACACGATTCGCTGGGGCGAAAGAAGGAGTTTCTCCATGTCAACCAAGAGACTTTTTGTCGGCAATCTTCCGTTCGACACGACCACCGAACAGCTCCGCACCGCGTTTGCGGCGCACGGGACCGTTCACGACGTGTCGCTTGTCAGCGACCGCGAGACGGGTCGTTCGCGCGGGTTTGCCTTCATCGACATGGACGCGCAAGGCGCCCAGGACGCTATCACCGCTCTCAACTCGAAAGACTTCGGGGGCCGTGAGCTCCGGGTGGACGAGGCGCGCGACAAGCGCAGCGACGGGCGTTTCTAGCCCGCGGGCGTTTTCGCATCGTGAAAGAGGGCCGCTTCGGCGGCCCTTTTTTGTGGTAGAATTCGGGGCCGGCGGACGGATTCCACGTCATCCCGCGGGGCTCCATCCGGTGCGAAGAGACATCGCATGACAAAGAAAAGACTCGTCCCCATCAATCTGCTCATCGTCCTGGTGACCCTCGCGGCCGCGCTCTTTCTCTGCGAGTGGGTTCTCAAGCTGCGGGGATTCCCGACGGCGCTCTCCCCGCAAACCAGCCATCCGGCGAACTTTCACGAGACCCGCGAACGGCTCGAGTTCCGCTTCGATTTCAGGACCAACAGCCAGGGGTTGAGATACGGAGAGATCCCGCTCGAGAAGGAGTTGAACTCCCGCCGTGTATTCGTCGTCGGCGATTCGTTTACCGAGGGCTGGGGGGTCGAGGCATCGCAGAGATTCACGGATCTGCTCGAACGTAGGTTCGACGCGGCTCTTCGCCGCGTGCTGTTCATCAACGGCGGACTGTCGGGTGGCGGCATCGTCCAGTACGGAAGACTTTTTTTTCACAAGGGCGTGAAGTACCACCCCGATGCGCTGCTCGTTTGTCTCTACGCGAATGATCTTTCGGGGACCCCCGACACCGCCGGAGAGGGTCAAAAGCGGGAGGCGGTGAGACCCCCGCCGACTCGTCTCATCCACACGCTGTGGCCGCGTCTCGATACGCTGGTCGCGACGCTCAAGGCCCGGCGCGACTACAAGGAGCGGACGACTACTTCAGATTTCGTGCGGGATGTGACGACGGAGGCCGCAAGACGGGGCATTTCACAAAAACGCATCGATGGGTGGCGAGAGTCCCTTCCCCAGGAGCTTGTCGACGCGATCAACGCGGGCAAGTTCAACGGGAGCGTTCTCTCGTACGGTCTGTTGTACCCCGCGTACTGGACCGATTCGATCGATGTCAACAGCACGACGGCCCGGGTGAAATGGACCAACATGGCGCAAGTTCTGTCGGAAATGGCCGACGGGGCCAAAGAGAAGAACGTGGAAATGGCCGTCGTGTTCATCCCCGCCCCGTTTCTCTACGACCCCCGGACGCACGAGGCTTCGAACCCGTGGGTCAGGAGCGGCACCGTCATCAAGAAGGGTTGGCTCGACGAGGAGACGCGGATTCAAAAGAGACTCCGGTCGTGGAGCGAGTCGGCAAAGGTCCCGTTTCTGGACTTGACGCCGGTGTTTCGAGAGGCCGTCCTCGAAAACCGCGATTTGAACTGGAAGCTCGACGGGCACTGGACGAGCGCTGGTCACGAGGTCGCGGCCGAGGCGATCGCGGAGTGGCTTTCCGACGGGCAGGTGTTTTCGTTTGTCGGCGCTCACTAAAGACCATTCGCGTCTTGCCGCGGCGGCGCGCGACCGCGCGGATATCGCGATCGTCGGCGCCGGCGCCGCTGGTTTGATGACGGCGATCTGGGCGGGGCGGACCTCCCCGGGAAAGCGGATCGTTCTCCTCGACGGCGCGCGCCGACTCGGGTCGAAGATTCTGATCGCGGGCGGCGGGCGGTGTAACGTGACGCACGACGTCGTCGACGCTTCGGCTTTCGCCGGGTCCTCACGCAATGCCATCCGAAAAGTCCTCCAGCGGTTCGACGTCCCCCGGACGGTCTCGTTTTTCGAAGCGCTCGGCGTCGTTCTCAAACGAGAAGAAACGGGGAAGCTCTTCCCCGCCACGGATCGTGCGAAAACGGTCCTCGATGCTCTTCTGCACGCGGCGGCAGAGACCGGCGTTTCTATCCTCCACCCCCGGCGGGTCGAGTCCGTCATCCCCCGCGCGGCAGGGTTCGCGGTCGCCGGATCCTGGGGTGCGATCGAAGCGGACCGCGTCGTTCTCGCAACTGGCGGGATGAGCGTTCCCATGACCGGGTCCGACGGCCACGGTTACGCAATCGCCCGGTCACTCGGTCACACGATCAATCCCCTCTTCCCGGCTCTCGTCCCGTTGACGCTTCCCAAGGATCATTTCGTCACGACTCTCGGCGGAATCTCGGTCGACGCGACCCTCGAGGTTTTCTCGTCCGCCGGAAGGAAGCTCGCGTCGTTCACGGGATCGACGCTGTGCACTCATTTCGGTCTTTCGGGACCGGCCATTCTCGATATCAGCCGCCACTATATCGCCGCGCGGAGAGATGATCCCGAGGTCAGGCTCGTGATCGATTGGCTCCCCGAAAGGACCCCGGAATCGCTCGACCGCGAGTTGGCAGCGCTCGGGGCCACGAGCGTCGCGGGTTACCTCAGGCGAATGCTCCCCGATCGACTCGCGGCGGCGTTGTGTGCCGCCTCCGGCGTGGATCCCAAGATGCGCGGCCACCGGCTTCGCCGCGTCGATCGAAAGGCGATCGCCCTCGCCGTCACGAGGATGCGTTTACCGGTGACGGGAAACCGCGGGTTCGATTACGCCGAATCGACCGCGGGCGGTGTGCCGCTCGACGAGATCCGTCTCGTTACAATGGAGTCGCGGGTGTGTCCGTGTCTCTATTTGTGCGGCGAGATCTGTGACGTCGACGGGCGAATCGGCGGGTTCAATTTCCAGTGGGCGTGGACAAGCGCTTTCGTGGCGGGCGTGTCGGCGGCGCGGTAGGGCTGTCGGCGGCGCGCCCGGTCTAGAGGTCCAATGCGAGGTTGAAAACGGAGGAATCGATATCGATGATCCGCCTCGACTTCTCGTCGGCGGCGATAACGATCCGGTCGCGGTATCGATGGAGCCGCGCGAGCATCTTGCGAAGAGACTGAAGCTCTCCCGGGTGGAATTCCTCGATCCGGATCGTGATCGAAGACCTCGTGTTCCGAAGCATCCCCTCGAGTTCCCGAGCGGCGCGCCCGAAGAACCTCGATCCGTGTCTCCCCTTCATCGAAAACGACAGGTTCGCATGAGCGTTCTTCACCTCGTTGAGCGCCACCCGAAGCGACCCCCGCCGCAAGTAGTGCCCCAGAGTCTCATTGATCCGTTCCAGATGTCCGCGCGCGCGGCGGTGGTCCATCTCGAATTCGCGGTCGAAGTGCCGTTCGACGTAGTTCCGCATCGACAATCCGATCACCCAATCGCGGACGACGAGCGAAAACAGTTCGGGTTTCGAGTAAGGAAAAGACCGCAAGAGATGAAAAAGTCCCGGGACTCCACCCTCACGGGCGACGTGATGGACGAGCTTGGCCATGGCACCGAGGCGGTCTCCGACCGACGACGTGTTCTTGTACGGAGAACCGGTCAAGTAACGGACCTTGTTCCTGATCCGGCGGCTTATGGTTTCATGCTCCGACAGCCTGTGATAGAGCGACTGGTACCCGCTGATCATCTCGTCGTACGTCATCCCTTTCGGGATGACGTTCGTGGCGAGCTTCGAGTTGTCGGATCCGGCTACCTCGGGTCTCAGACGGCCTTCTTTTTTCAACCGATCGTAGAGAGGCGTTCTCTCGACGGCCATGAGGAGCCCCACCATGGCGGACACGATCCCCGAGTCCACGATGAAACGGTACTGCATGTCGAAGGTGTCCACCGTGTCGTTGTCGAAACCGATGATGAATCCGCCGAGGACGTCGATCCCGTACGAGTAAATCTTCCTCACCGACGCGAGGATGTCACGCCCCGTGTTCTGTGTCTTCCCCGTTTCCTTGAGGCTCGTTTCATCGGGGGATTCGATCCCGATGAACACCCATTCGAAGCGGGCCTCCCGAAAAAGTCCGAGCAGCTCGTCGTCGTCGGCGACGTTCAAGGACACTTCGGTGCCGAACTGGAAGCTGTACGCGTGCTCCCGCTGATAATCCGCGAGAAACCTGAGGAGCTCCTTGGCCGCCTTCTTATTGCCGATCAGATTGTCATCGATGAAGAAGACGTCTCGAGCCTGCAATTCGCGCAGCTGGTCGAGCTCCGCGCGGATCTGTCCGAGAGACTTGGTGCGGGGGCGGCGGCCGAACATCACGATGATGTCGCAAAACTCGCAGCGGTAGGGGCATCCCCTGGAAAACTGCAGACTCATCGTCGCGTAGTCCCGCGGGTTGAAAAGGTCGAAACGGGGCGCCGGGGAAGCGCAGAGCGGAACGACACCGGTTTCGTGGTAGAGTTTTTTGGGAGATCCGGCCTCGAAATCGCGGCAAAAGTCCTTCCAGGTGTTCTCCGCCTCGCCCGCCACCACCGTGTCCGCCAGCGATTCATAGAGCTGCGGGCGCAACGACGCGTAGCTTCCGCCGGCGACGACGAAGTGACCCTTGCTCCGATAGTACGCGAGGAGCTCCTTCTGCCGCTCGAATTGCACACCCATCCCGCAGATCCCGATCACGTCCGCCTGCGTCTCCAGCGGGATCGAACGGACGTTCTCGTCTACGATCTCGACTTCCCAATTCGGCGGGCACAACGCCGCTACCGTGGCAAGCCCCAGGGGCGGGTTGACCGTTCGCGCACCGGGCACGAAATTGTCGATCGCCCACTTCAAGCTCCAGAAACTTTCGGGGAATTTCGGGTTGATGAGAACGAGCTTCACGCGGATCGTCTTTCGTTTTACGGCGATTCGGAAGGGACCGGCGCGGACACGCTGCTCCGTCCAGCACCGTCGTGATATGTCAATATACTCGTCCCCCCACCTCCCCGTATAGCTTTAACTTCTTCCGCGAACGGCTTCTCCCGGGGGTGCGACCGCCGGCGATGCTTCATCGGACCTTTGATTCTCCGTAACACCGTGTCTGATGGTAGAATACCCGCTTAGCAGGAGGTTTGGCCGATGGCAATGTCGAAGCGATTTGTTCCGTCGAAGATGACGTCCGAAATTGTCTGGAGCGCTCTCCTGGCCGCGAGTCTCACCGCCGGCTGCGGTGGGCGCGGCGCGTATGTGCGAAAAGCGGAGGAGAGCATCAACGCGAAGGATCTCGAAGAACACGTCCTTGCGCTTGCCTCGGACGAGTTTCAGGGGCGGAGACCCTTCACCGAAGGCGAACGAAAGACGGTCGAGTACATCGCGGGCGAGTTCGAGAGGATGGGGTTCGAGGGAGCCAACAAGGGGAGCTATTTCCAGGATGTCCCGATGGTGGAAATGACGGTGGATCACTCGGGGCCGGTCACCGTCGTGACCCTCGCGGGCCGGGTCGATCTTTCCATCCCTGAAGATGTCATCGTTTCCTCGCCGCAGGTCGTGGAGAAAATCGACATCCGCGACTCCGGGCTCGTCTTCGCCGGCTACGGGATCGTCGAGCCCGAGTACGGCTGGAACGATTACGAGGGTCTCGACCTCGAGGGCAAAACGGTTCTCGTTCTCGTCAACGACCCCGGCTTTGCCACGGGCGACGAATCGCTCTTCGACGGGAAGGCGATGACCTATCACGGCCGGTGGACGTACAAGTACGAGGAGGCGGCGCGGCGGGGCGCATTGGGCGTCATCGTCATCCACGAGACGAGCGCGGCGGGTTATCCGTGGAGCGTCCTTCAGAATGGTTCCACCGGACCCAATCTCGTCCTCCGGACGGATGATGATAACATGTCGCGGTGCGGCCTCGAAGGCTGGATGACACAGGACGCGGCGCGGCGCATCTTCGCCATTGCGGGTGTGGACTTCGATACGCTCGCCTCGGCGGCCGCCCGGCGGGGCTTCAAACCCGTCCTGCTCGACGCGCGTTTGAGCCTCACCATCGAACAACGCCTTCGGTTCGACACGTCGAAGAACGTCGTCGCGGTTCTCACGGGGGCCAAACGGCCGGACGAGTGCGTCGTTTACACGTCGCACTGGGACCACTTCGGCATCGGAGCCGCGGTGGCGGGTGACTCGATCTATAATGGAGCCGCCGACAACGCGCTCCCGATCGCGTGCATGCTGGAGACCGCGAAGGCCTTCGCGCGTCTCGAGGAGCGGCCGGCGAGGTCGGTCGTGTTCGTTGCCGTCACGGCCGAAGAAGCCGGTCTTCTAGGCTCCGAGTACTACGTCACACACCCCTTATTCCCCCTGGAAAAGACGGTGGCCGGTCTTAATTACGAGCTTTTCCTCCCGCTCGGGAGAATGAAAGACGTGACGATCTATGGGTTCGGCAAGTCCGACCTCGACGACTACGTCGCGGCGGCCGCGAAGGCGCAGGATAGATACATCGTCCCTGACGCGACACCGGAGAACGGGATGTACTACCGGACCGATCATTTCAGCTTCGCCAAGGCCGGTGTGCCGGCGCTTTTCGTCAAGGGTTGGAGCGATCAGAGGGAGCACGGGCCGGAGTGGACGCGCGAGCGCATCCGCGAATACTGGGCGAGCGTGTACCACACGCCTAATGACGAGTACGATCCCTCGACCGCCGATCTCGCCGGGATCGTCGAAGACGCAAAGCTCTTCTTCAAGATCGGCTACCGATTGAGCATGGAGGAGACTTTTCCCCAGTGGCGCGAGGGGTCGGAGTTCAGGAGGGTGGCGAGATAAACAGAGCGGGGTCGTGGGGTGACGATCCGCGGTTGCCCACAGCTCGGTTCCCATCCACAGCACGGCTCCCATAACGAGGGTTTTTCTTCCCTTCTCGCTGGTATAATCTACCCAACCCCGGTGAGCGTTCGTCTTGCGCACCGCCTCGCGCCCGTCGCACGCGGGCGCGGCTTTATCATGCGGTCCCCTCGCTCTCGCTAACGAGTTCGCTACAGCTCGCGGAGCGCGACGATCACGGGCACCCGCGCGGCGCGCACGGCGGGCGGTATCCCCCCGACGATCCCCATGACGAGCGAGAAGACGATTCCGCTTGCGAGAACCGCGGGTGTCACGCGGAATGAAAACGCGAGGTACGAGAAGCTCGACCAGTTGAGCGTCCCCGTCGTGAAGCCGTTGAAGGGGAGCGCGGCAAGACATCCGATGGCGCCGCCGGCGAGGGCGATAAACATCGACTCGACCATGAACGACGCAACGATGTTCGCCGGGCTGAAGCCCAGCGCCTTGAGCGTCCCAATCTCGGCGGAACGCGCGGCGACGGCGGAATACATCGTATTGAGCGCCGCGAAGAGGGCCCCGACCGCCATGATCCCCGCGACGAGAAACCCGAGCACCCGGATGATCTTCGATATCACGCGCGACTGTTCCGCGTAGAAAGTCGCCTCGCGATAGACGTCGAAGGTAAGACGCGGATCGGTGGTCACCGCGTCCTTGAACTTGTCGAAGTCGCCGATCGAGGCGAGCCGGACGGTCGCCGATTGAAAAATGTTCTCCGGTCGGTTGTAGATCTGGTTCAACACGGTTGCGTCGCACCAAAGCTCCGAGTCGAAGGCGCTCCCGCCCGCGTCGAACACCCCCACGACGGTCCACCGCCCGCCGCCGAAATCCACCGTCGCGCCGAGCTTGAACCCCCGGTACGTCCCGGGCACGTTCCTACCCACGACGAGTTCGGTGAGCCCGCTCTGTATAAACCGCCCCTCGACGATACGGACATCCGGCCGGACCTCGAGGGCCCTTGGCGAGATCCCCCGGATCTGCACGTTTGCATCGGAGCCCGATGAGGCGAGAGGGAAAGCGCCGATCACGACCACCTCGGCGCTAACTAGCGCGTCCCCGGCCGCGGAGCGCGCAACGCCGGGCGCGTCGGCGAGCACGCGGGCCTGGTCGAGCATCACAACGCTCATCATCTCCGCGTTGGCGCCTCCGCGAAGGATGAGGGCGTTTTGCGGCGATCCAGACGATACAAGCGTCGACCGGAATCCCTGGGCCATCGCGAGCATGACGATAAACACGCCGACGGTACCCGCGATACTCAACACCGCCACCAGAGTCGACGGCCAGCGATTGACGACGCTTCTCACGTTGTAGTTGACCGGTATCGCCATCGTCACACCCTCCTCAGCGCGTCGACGATCCTGAGACGCATCGCCCCGACGGCGGGGATGATCCCCGCCGCGGCCCCCGCCGCGAGCGCAACCGCGAAACCCGCGGCCAGCGCACCGGTGGGAAGATAGAAGTACGGGAGCATCCCTCCCGTCGGATCCCCCGAGAGCGTAAAGAGCTTGGCGAGCCCGAGACCGATCGTTCCGCCCACCACCGCGAGGGTGAGAGACTCCGCCATCACTAGGGCGAGAACCGACGCGTCGGTAAATCCGACGGTCTTCATGACGGCGAGCTCCGCGGTCCGCTCGCGGACGGCGGTCGCGAGCGAGTTCCCCGTCACGAGCAGGAGGGTGAAAAAGACGACGCTTCCGATCGAGAGGATGAGGAGCCGGATGTTCCCCACCTGGTTGGCGAATCCCGCGGCAAAGCTTTTCTCCGTCTCCGTCTTCGTTTCGTTCGGCGAGTTCGCGAAACGATCGTCGATCGCCTTCGTCACCTCGACAGCGCCCGCCGGATCCTTGACCTTCACCACGTACCACCCGACGGTCCCCTTGAAGAATGGCCGTTGTTCCTCGAGGTACTTGTACTGGAACCAGAACTCAGGCGAGATCATTTCCTTCTCGGTCGCGTCGTAGATCGCCCGGACATTGAACTCCCACACGCCCGAGAAGATCGTGCCCTGGAGAGGGACGCGGTCCCCGATCTTGAAACCGTACTTTTCGGCGACGGGCGGACTGATGATGCACCCCTGGCGGTCCTGGACGAAAGCGTTCCAATCATCGTCGGAGAAGATGTACTCGGGATAGACGGTTCGATACGTCTCGGGGTCGATCGCGTAATTGGGAAAGAAGTTCTTCATGTCCTGATAGTACCCGCCGAACCACGTCGCGAACGTCACTTCCGAGACGTTGGGCATCTGGCGGATGACATCCCGATAGGAGTACGGGAGCGGCATGATGAGCGAGATCCGGTTCCGGACGATGAGCCGATCGGCGCCGGCGACGTCGACCCCCGAGCTCAACGCGGTCTTGATGGTGACGAGCACGCCGAAGAGGAAGAACGCCACCATAAAGGACCCTATGGTGAGAACCGTGCGGAGCTTCTTCCGACGGAGGTTGACGAGAACGATGTGGAGATACTTCATCTCGGCGTGTCCTTCGGCCCGGTCGCGATAGGTTTCCCGGCGGCGTATTCGAGAAGCGTCCCTTTGTCGAGGTGGAGGATCGTGCTCGCCCGCTCCGCCGCAACGGGGTCGTGGGTGACGAGAAAAACCGTCTTTCCGAAATCACGCGAGAGCTTGCCGATGATGTCGAGAATCTCGTCTCCCGACGCGCGGTCGAGATCTCCCGTCGGCTCGTCGCACAAAAGAATCGTGGGGTCGGCGACGATGGCGCGCGCGATCGCGACGCGCTGCTCTTGCCCGCCGGAGAGCTGGCGGGGATAGTGATGGACGCGGTCGGAGAGACCGACGAGCGCGAGCGCGTCCTCGACGTGCCGCTTGCGCTCGGTTTTCGAAAGACCCGTGAGGAGCAGCGGGAGCTGGACGTTCTGGAAAGCGGTGAGCACGGGGATGAGATTGTACATCTGGAAAATGAAGCCGATGTGGCGGGCGCGCCAGGCGGCGAGCTTTCGCCCCGAAAGTGCGCTGATCTCTTCGCCGGCGATGCGAACGGTCCCCGCGGTTGGCGAATCGAGACCGCCGATGAGATTGAGGAGCGTCGTCTTGCCCGACCCCGATGGACCCATAAACGCGACGAATTCCCCTTTTTCGACGTCGAGGTTCAAGCCCCTCAAGACGTCGATCTCTTCTCCCCCGCGCCGGTATTTCTTGTCGATATTTCTGATCTCGACGAGCGCTCCTGTTCCCCCACCGTCCAACCGTACCATGATGCCCCTTTGTTCGAATCTTCGTCCCCGGAACTCTACGTCCGCGGCGACACGCGCTGGCCCTCGCGGATACCCTCGCGCGGCTGCGTGACAACCTGCTCGCCCGGGCGGAGTCCCGCGACGACCTCGATATCCGTCCCGCGCTCGCGGCCCGCGCGAACCGCCCGACGTTCCAGACGGCCGTCTTTCACCACGAAAACGTACGACTGTTCGCCGTCGCGGCGAACCGCGTCGCGCGGTACGAGAACCGCGTCGACGTCCGAAGAATCGGGAGTGTTCTCTAGGAAGGACACCTTGACACCCATATCCGGCAGGATACGCGGGTCGAGCTCGTTGAAGCTGATGCGAACCTTGACCGTTGCCTTCTGGCGGTCCGCCGTGGGGATGACCGTCCGGACCTTCGAGGAAATTCTCCAATCGGGATACGCATCGAGTACCGTCTGGACGCGTTGTCCAGGAGCGACTCGCGCGATGTACGACTCGCCGACATCGACTTCGACCTCGAGCGAACCCATGTCGACGACCGTCGCGATCCCGGTTCGCGTATACCCGCCCCCCGCGGAGATCGGGGACACCATCTCGCCCGGCTGGGCGTCCTTCGACACGATGATCCCATCGAATGGCGCGCGAATCGTGCAGTTCTCGACGTTCTGACGCGCCACGTCGACACCGCGCTCGGCGGCGTTGATCCGCTCCCTGGCCAGCGCGATCTGCGCGTCGAGGCTCGCGACGGTTGTCTCGGCGTTATCCAGGGCCTCCTCGCTCACGAACCCGTTCTCGCGGAGCCCGCGGTTTCGTTCGAGTATGCGGCGGGCGTTGGCGTGCTTCACCTCGAGATCCTCCAGAGAAGCCGCGGCCACGGCGCGATCGGCCTCGGCCGCGCGAAGCGCGGCGACCGCATCGACGTCGTCGAGACGGGCGAGCACCTGGCCGGCCGAGACAAACATCCCCTCGTCTATGAGCACGTCCTTGATCTTGCCGGTGGTTTTTGCCGATACGGTCGAGCGACGCTGGGGCGTCACGTAACCGCTCGCGTTGAGGACGGCGGATTGCGCCGAACCCGCCTTGCGCGCCGGCGCCACGGCGACCTCCACCGGGCGCCTGACGAATGAGAGCGCCACGGCGACGACGACGACCGCCAAAACGACGACCGCGGCCACGACGATGATCCGCTTGTCGGGGCCGCGCCTTTCGCGCCGGGCGGGGTCGATGCTCAGTCTCGATAGATCGCGTTCCATAGCAATATGACTGCCGCTTGTGGCCGACGATTGCGAGCAGGTGGATTGGGGAGAATAGTATGTAAGAATTCGTCTTAACGCAATGTCGAAAAACCGGATGTACTTCTCCGGCCCAACGGCGCGGACCGTAAGAGCACCGCTGTGGCGGTGTCCTCTGGGTAGCCCGCCCGTCCTCGATAAATAAGGATCGAACCGTCGACCGACCAGTCCTCAGGGACCGACTTCCATCTCGGGCGGAGGGTTACCGTCTTCCCCGACGGCAAACTCGCCGCCGTCGGGATGGGTCTCATCCCGGATCCACACGGCGTAGTACCGGGGATTCTTTCGGCGGCAGGCGTCCTTTTTGAGCTTCAGCTCCAGCCTCCCCTTGGGCGCCGGAATCACCGCGGTCAGATCGCGCGTGAGATCGTCGCGACCGGTAAAACCACTCACGAGATCCCGATGCGCAAACTGGAAGTGGGCCGAAATCTCCTTCTCCGGATCGTCCGCGTCCGCGTGAAGCGTCCATTCGATGGTGTCCGGATCCCTATCGCCTTCGCCCTTTCCGGGGTCCAGGCCCCTGTGGAGTTTGCCTTTCGGTTTTTCGACTAGCCACCTGCCGTCGATTTTCCTGATACCGAGGCTCCATTTCTTGCCGGGAGCCGTAGCGTTTGTCGGCATACCGTTCCTCCTTCGTCAAATGGTTGAATCGCTGCGGCGTCTTCCCTACCGACGCCGCGTCTTACCGTCTCGGGTCTCGCTCGAATCGGAGCGACCCACGCGCGCCAAGAGTTGCTGAAACCGGTCATCCGAACGCAGCTCGACGAGCCACGGGTCACGTTCCACATCGCTCTTCGGATAACCGTTCTCCAACGCTCTGCCGATCCACTCGATCGCTTTGTCGCGGTCGCCCATTTGCTCGTACGTGTGTCCTGCAAAATAAGCGATCCGCGGATTCTCGGGCGCGATCTCCAGAGCATCCGCGACGAGCGACGATGCCCGGTCATTCTCGCCGAGAACCGCGTAGTAACCGGCCAGGCTCGTCAACACGCGGGGATCGCGTGGCGTGAGTGACCTTTGTTTTTCCGCCAGCTCCGCGGCGCGTCGATAGCCCTCGTACGCCTTCTCCCGTCGCCCCGTCGCCCAGAACGACGCGTTGGCGAGAGTCGCCCACGTCGTGTAGCTCGTGTCGTTGAGCTTGAGCGCTTTCTCGCACACGGCCGCGGCTTCGGCGTAGCGTTGCTCCATGTAGAGCAAAGTGCTCAAATTGTTATATGCTCGATAATTCGGCTCGACTTCAATCGATCGCTCGAACATCTTCTGCGCATCGTCCATCTGTTCGAGGCCCCAGTAGGCTGCGCCGAGATTGAGGTATCCGAAGGCGTTGTCCGGTGTGAGCTCGATCACCTTTTGGAACTGCGCGACCGCTCCCTGGTAATTCCCCGCGTGGTAGTAGAATTGTCCGAGCTCGTTGTACCCCCCCCAGTAGTCTGGTTTCATGGCGATCGCCCTTCGATACGTCGAATCCGCTTCGGCCGGCTTTCCCAGATCGGCATAGGTGGCGGCGAGCCCCCGGTAGGCCGCCGCGCTCGCCGGTTCGAGCGTGAGCGCCCGCTCGAATTCGGTGATCGCCCCTTGCGCGTCGCCGGTGCCAGCGCGGATGAGCCCCATGGTCACGTGGGCCTGCGCGACGAGGTTATTGAGCTCGACGGCACGCTCGCAGCTCGCAAGCGCGTGCGGGATCCACTGGGGATCCATCGTTTCCTTATATTTCCGCCAGTAGGCTTCCCCAAGGCCCGCGTATGCAAGCGCATAGAGCGAATCCTGAGCGATCGCCCTTTCGAACGAGGCAATGGCGCGGTTGATGTTCTCCTTCTTTTCGTAGCGGCGGATGTATCCCACTCCCTGCAGGTAGAAATCGTACGCCTGCGGCATACCGGTGCTCCCCGCCACCATCAACCGTTCGGCTTGCGGATGGAGCGTGACGTTCAGCATTCCGGCGAGGCGGATGACCGATTCATCCTGTAAAACCGTCACCCTCGTCATGAGGTCATCGATCAACGTCCCGTCGAGCTGGCGGGGAGCCTCCCCGTGGACGGGATCGATCAGATTGAGAGTGACACGGAAGCGATCGCTCAATCGTTGAACGGACCCCGTGACCACCAGGTTGACGCCGAGGGATCTTCGGGCTTTGCTCGGACTATCGATCTTCTGACCGCGGACCTCGCTCGATGGGACGACCCAAAGTGATCCGTGGAATTGCTCGAGTTGGGTGAGCTGCGTGGTGATCGTTTCCGTCAGTCCGTCGCAGAACGCCTCGTTGGCGGGGTCGTTTCCGACATTTTCGAACGGCAGCACGGCCAGGTGGACCTCGCCCGCTTCTCTCTGGAAGAGATCCGCGAACGCCTTTCTCGATTCAGGGTTGATCGCGACTACGACCGCGATGATCGCCGCGACGGCGGCGAGGGAGGCCGCAGTGAACCTGAGATAGCGATGGCGCCGCTTGGCCCATACCGGTTTCGCACCCCCGGCGATGCTGGAGAGATCGTCTTGCAGCTCGAGCGCGGTCTGGTACCGCGACGACACGTTCTTCTGGAGCGCCTTGTCGATAACCCGCTGCATCCGCGGGGACACATCCTTCCGGCACTCGGAAAGCGGTTTGGGATCGGTGTTGACGATCTGGTACATCACCGCCGCTTCGTGGTCCCCGTCGAACGGTATCCGACTCGTCAAAAGCTCGTAGAGAACCACGCCGAGCGAAAAGATGTCCGATCTCGCGTCCACGTCGCTTCCCTTGACTTGCTCGGGCGACATATAGACGAACGTCCCCATGGTCTTGCCCGACCGCGTGATCTTCGTCGTTCCCCTGAGTTTCGCCAGACCGAAGTCGAGGATTTTCACCTCTCCATCGCGGGTCACCATGATGTTCGCCGGCTTGATGTCGCGGTGGATTATCCCGTGGCTGTGAGCCTTGGCCAGTCCCTCGGCGACCTTTCCAACGATACGCATGGCTTCGCCGGCCGTAAAAGGACCACGTTCCACCTTCTTGTCGAGGGTCTCGCCGTCGTAGCAGGCCATGCAGATGAAGAGCTGGCCGTCCGGAGTTTGGTCGATTTCGTGGATGCCGCAGATATTGGGGTGATCGAGCGCGGATGCCGCTTGGGCCTCACGTACGAATCTGCGCTTCGCGTTTTCGTCGCGCGTCAGCTCTGGAGGAAGAAACTTGAGGGCGACGGACCGCTTGAGCCGCGTGTCCTCGGCCTTGTACACGACCCCCATGCCCCCGCCGCCGAGTTTTTCGAGGATCCGGTAATGCGAAATGGTGCGGCCGATTCTGGGGTCCATCGAGACACCTCGAGCGCGAGCGCGTTCGGGTCCGCCGCGTCTCTCGGGGATCCCCTGAATGCGCAAGGAGGTTAGTCCGTTCTATGAACCACTAGGAGCGCGCGCCTCGAATCACGCGGATCGTAGCGTGAGCCAGGCCGCCGTCTGACGGGCGCGGCACCCCCCGACGCGAGTGCACGATATATTATAATAGCACCAAAACAGGTTGCGTCAACGGGGCTTTCGCGGTACCGCCCGCCCTGGTCGGCGACGCCAAGATGTGCGGTTCTGCCGACGGTTCGCGTGGCCGCCCGGAGAATCACAAACTCATCGTCGCGACTCATCTCCGCGAAACCGTCTCCTGCGGGGCGGGCTCGTCTCTCTCCTCGACCAGCATCTTTCGGAAGCTGTTCATCGAAGTTCGGGCGGTGACCGTCAAACGCCGGAGCTCGTGCCGCGGCCATGTCGCGCTCCCCTCGGACACCACGCGGCCGTCCGCGTCCGATCCGCCGGCCGGGAGGAACCGGCGGTTCGTCCCGATCCGCATCGTGCATGTCGACGTGAACCCCGCCAAGGCCGCGAGACTGTCGAGCGGCGCGTTAGCAAAACCGTAGGGCCACGCGAGAAAACGCGCTTCCTCGCCGATGTGTTCGCCGATGAGGTCGCGGGACTTCTCGAGATCTTCGACGACGAATTGTGCCCACGACTCGTACCCGCTGGGATCGTGGAAGCCGAGGCTCGCCGCTACGAACGCGGGAAGCCTGCCCAGCGACGTCTTGACTTTGCGATGAAGATCGTGCGAGTGCGACTCGATCGAAAACACGCCGGTGTCGCTCAGCCGTTTGAGCTCGGCCCAGGTAAGGCAATCCACGTCCTCCCACCGGCGCCCCACTTGTGAGGTCACGACGAACAACGTGGCCTTGAACCCGTACCGCTCCAACAACGGACAGGCGTGTTCCAGAACGCTTCTGTCCGCGTCGTCGATCGTGATCACTACCGATTTCGGCGGGAGTTCCTTTGCTCGGCGCTGCCACATGACGAGGTCGTCGAGATCGATGGACTCGTACCCCTCGCTCTTGAGGTACGAGAGCTGTTTTTCGAAAGACGTGGATGTCTGCGTCCACACGTTCATGTCGCCGAGCAGCGGGAGGTTGAGAAAGAGCGCCCCAAGTATCTTGGCGAACTGAAAGGGAGTCGTCTTGGCGCGAAAATAGTGATAACAGAGGATGGGAACCGCCCGAGAGTCGGGATCGAAAAGAGCGGCATCGAGCGTGGTGTCCTCTGGAATCTCGGTGAAGAGCGCCGCATAGGGGTTTGGATTGTCCACGTCCGGCGACGACCGGCGATCCGGCATCGTCATCACGATCAAAGCGGCCAGGAAAAGGACTCCCGACACCAAGCCGACGAGCAGGGCTTTTCCAAGATCGCCCATGAACGTGTCGAAACGCGCCATGATCTACCGCGCCTTCGAAAGATCCAGGGTCGCGTAGACCCCTTCGGAGCGAAAACCGTCGGGGGACGTGAGCCTCGAACCCGACTTGTAATACCCGGCCGTAAAATACACCCCGCCGCCGACGTGGCCCCGCAGGTATCCGTCGAACGAGCCGATGCTCGCCCAACCGAACCCGCTATCCCATTCCGCTCCGAACTGCCCCTCCAGACCGAGCCTCAAACGCCGGTCGATGTCGGTGACGAAGCGGAGCCCAAGATACGGGTGTGCGTAGCTCGAGGGGTTGAAGTATCCGTTACTCAGTTCCTTGGAAAAATCGAAGTAGTCGATGCCCTCGATAAGAACGATCTGGTGAAAGTCATCGTAAGGGAGGCGGACCGGCGGATTCCACTCGCCCCGTTGGAGGGCGGCGAACCGGGAATTGCCGTCGCTATAGCTCGAGTACCTGACCTGCCAGAACGTGGCGATCCGGTGGGAGAGGCGCCAATCGAGACCGATGTTCTCCGTGGTCACGTGGATTCTCCGGAAGAGCGGCTCGTGGATTTTCATCGTTTCGCGGAATGACCCCGCGTCGAACCGCATCCAGTCGCGCGGAGTCACGGTAATGTACGTGTCCCACACGAAAAGGTCGAAGTCGTCTATGGCATCAGCGGCCGGTGGCACGATGACGGGAGCGAAACGGTTGAGCTCCACGCCCGGTCTGATGGTGACGGCGAGGGTCTCCGAGAACCGATGCTCGAGAGAGAGCCAGAACTGGTCCCGCGTGACGTCGGATAACCCTTGCTTGTGAAGCACACCCCTGAGGTACGCCCCGCCAAGCTCCGTCCGGTAACTCACGGGGACGGTGGCTGAAAACACCGCGCTCCGGAAAATCCCGTCGTCGGTGTTCTTTGTGTACGAGTACGTCGCCGTTGCATTTGGTTCCCTCGAGCTCCGTATCGCGGCGGCGATCTTGTCCAGCTCGTCGTTCGGTTCGGCTTCTTCGATCACTTTCATCGCGAGATCTCCCCTCCCCACACCGAACAAAGCCTCGGAGAGCCCTCTCGTGGCGTCGCGGTTACCGGGATCGTCCCCGAGAATCTCCTCGCACAGCGAGCGCGCCCGGCGGTGTTGTCCCGACCAGTTCATCACTTCAACGAGCCCGAGCCGGGCATCGGTGTTGTCGGGATCGCGGTCGAGGATGCCGCGGTAAATCTCCTCGGCGCTCTGCCGGTCTTCCTGCCACGCCTTCACCTTGGCCAGACCGAGCTGGACATCCGGCCACTCGTTGTCGCTCTCCGGGAGAAGTTCCAGATAACGGGCCTCGGCCTGGTCGAGCTTGCCCGCCCAGCTCAACGCCCGGGCGATCCCGAGACTTGCTTCCATGTCTCCCGGATGATCGGCGAGATAGCGCGAGTACCAGATGATCGCCGAATCCGGTTTTTCCGCCCAGGTGTACTGGTGCCCTAGTTCTAGGGCAACGGTGGTCTGGAGGCCGGGTTCGAGTCCGATCGCCTCGAGATAGAGCCGGATGGCGTCAAGGTGCCAGTCTGCAGCCGCCGCTTCACGCGCGCGGGAGAGGGCGTTCTCGGGTGCGCCACCGCCCGCCGCTCCGCCGGTGCGGGAAAGGTCATCCTCCGCTCCGCTGCTCGTCGGCACCGAGGCGCGAGGTGACTCGCCGCTCGCGTACGCTCCTGGATCCGCGGCGGCGA
>Ga0315288_10001410_pt1 | contig 31189 bp, 28 predicted proteins | sample YL17G11_20_MG_FD_203454 | JGI IMG/M metagenome (GOLD analysis project Ga0315288, IMG submission 203454) | Sediment microbial communities from Yellowstone Lake, YNP, Wyoming, USA - YL17G11_20 | ecosystem: Environmental > Aquatic > Freshwater > Lake > Sediment | place: USA: Wyoming | collected...
ACTATCAGATGTCAAGCGAAAAAAAGACACGGCCCCCGGAAAATCCAAGGCCCGCGTCTTGACCTTCTTAGATCTGCTGCGTTATCTGCGTGTTATGAAAATGCCTCCCCCACTGTCTGAATCACAGTCGTCATCAGTCAACATGCCATCGCGAATAGCCTGGACAAGTTCAATAATTTGACAAAAAACATTCAAATAAATAGAATTATATTGACAATCTGTGATGGGTAGTTTTGGCTAAAGCTATTAGCATCTTAGGGCGTGTTTTATCTGACTATAAAACGACTTATCAGCCTTCCTGAGTTTGTGGAAAGAGTTTGATTTTAAAGTGTAAGGGCGGTAGCTTATCAATTCTTTCATGATATCTGAACGGATGTATTTAAATAGTCCTATGAAGAAAGCACTTATCACTGGAATTGCGGGGTTTCAGTACGATCTGCATCCTTGAAATTCTCCGTCCGCCGCCATCGACACTTGCTTCTACCTGGCTTTGAGCTGGGAAAGGCTCAAAGCCGCCTATGCGGCCGACATGTTTCGGGCGGGATTAGTGATCTGAATGAGTAGCGGAATGCCCAAGAAGTGTTCATTATGCAGGATATCACTATAGCTCGCGATAGACGAAGTGGGGTTTCTGTGATCATCCCTGTCTATAATAGTGAGCAGACGCTATTTGAGTTAGCTTCTCGTTTGGCAAGTGTTTTATCTGTCTGCGCCGACCAATTTGAAGTCATTTTTATCAATGATGGTAGTCGGGATCATAGTTGGGAAGTGATTAACCACTTGGCAGACACTTATGCTTGGGTATATGGTCTCAACCTGGCACGCAACTATGGCCAACACAATGCGCTGCTTTGCGGTATCAGAGCAGCGCAACACGCGTTTATTGTCACGTTGGATGACGATTTGCAAAATCCGCCCGAGGAAATCCCGAAGCTACTCGCAGCGCTGGATCAGGGCTATGATATGGTGTACGGCACCCCACAGATGATCCAGCACGATCTGTGGCGCAAGCTGGCTTCACGGGTGACGAGACTGGCTTTAAAAAAAGCTATGGGAATTCAAATAGCTAGCAGTGTCAGCCCATTCCGGGCTTTCCGAACATCTGCGCGCGAATCCTTTGCTAATTACCAGAATTCCTATGTCTCTGTTGACGTATTGTTGAGCTGGGGAACGGCCTGCTTTACGGCTATTCCTGTGCGGCACGAAGCGCGCCAGGTAGGTGTATCAAATTATACTTTTAGCAAATTAGTGGTCCATGCGCTTAATATGCTGACTGGTTTTAGCGTTTGGCCGTTGCGCCTGGCCAGCTTGATCGGCTTCTTTTTCACGTTTTTTGGGGTCGGAGTGCTGGTTTATGTGGTGGGACGCTATTTAATTCAAGGAGATAGGGTGGCAGGTTTCCCCTTTTTGGCGTCGGTGATCGCGATTTTTTCCGGAGCGCAGCTTTTTTCATTGGGCATCATAGGAGAATACTTGGCGCGTATGCATTCCAAGACGATGGAACGGCCTTCCTATGTGATCCGAGATTCCCGACGGGGGTCGTCTCCGAAAGCAAACGGGGAGAGAAAAGGGGCATGAACGCCAGAATGAATCAGGGGCAGGTTCGCGCTTTTTGGGCCGAGCAAGCGGCAAAACACTGCCTGTCGCCAGCCGCTTCCTGGTCGGATCAAATGGTTATTGAGATGGAGATTCAACAGATATTGAAGCACCTAAAGGACGGGGATGAAGTCTTGGACGTTGGCTGCGCCAATGGCTTTTCAACCGTTCAATTTGCGGCGATGAAGCGAATTCATATCCGAGGTGTGGACTATATCCCCGATATGATTATTCAAGCCCGCCAGCGACTTGACAGCTTGCCTGGCCTTCTTGCCGGAACGGTACAGTTTGCGATGGGAAATATCCTGGGTTTGGATGAACCCGACAACCATTATGACAAAGTAGTTGTTATTCGCATAGTGATTAATTTGGGCAAATGGCAACAGCAGCATACAGCCTTGCGGGAATGTGGACGCGTGCTCAAACCGGGCGGCCTTCTTTTATTGTCCGAGGCCACACTCCAAGGCTGGCGGCAAATGAACAAGTTCCGGAATGAGTGGGGCTTGCCGGATATTCCTATGCCGGATTTCAATCTATATCTTGATCAAGAGAAAGTAATTGAGGCGGTCAAGCCTGAACTGGAATTGGTAGAATTGGTCAATTTTTCCAGCACCTATTTTGTAGGAACGCGAGTGCTCAAACCGTTATTAGCCCGGGCGTTGGAGGTGGGGATCGAGGTAGCTAATCCCAATATGGAATGGAATCGCTTTTTTGCGCAGTTGCCGGCGTGCGGCGATTACGGCACTCAGAAACTTTTCATTTTTAGAAAAAGATGATGATCGAAATTCCTTTTAACCGTCCGAGTCTTGTAGGCCGGGAGATGCTTTATATAGACCAGGCCATCGCTAACGGACATATTTCCGGTGATGGTCCATTTACGAGAAAATGCCATGCTTATTTTGAGCAAACGCTGGGGGTGACTAAAGCGCTGTTGACAACATCCTGTACAGATGCTCTAGAGATGGCCGCTCTGTTATTGGATATCCAGGCCGGCGACGAAATTATCGTCCCGGCTTTTACCTTTGTTTCGACTATTAATGCTTTCGTATTGCGCGGCGCGCGGCCCGTCTTCATTGATATTCGCTTGGATACACTCAATATGGATGAAAGCCGATTAGAGCAGCTCGTTACCCCGCGCACGAAAGCGATTGTCGTGATGCACTACGCGGGGGTGGGATGCGAGATGGACTCTGTCCTGGAAATTGCCGGAAGGTATGGCCTGCCCGTAGTTGAGGATAATGCGCACGGTTTATTTGGCCGCTACCAGGGCAAATCCCTTGGCACTCTAGGCAGCCTCTCGGCGCAGAGCTTCCATGAAACTAAAAATGTGACCTGCGGGGAGGGCGGTGCGCTATTCATCAACGAGGCCCGGTATGTTGAGCGGGCCGAAGTTATCCGCGAGAAGGGCACTAACCGCAGCAGTTTTTTTCGGGGAGAGATAAGTAAATATAGCTGGGTAGATGTAGGCTCCAGCTACCTGCCTTCCGATCTCCTCGCGGCTTTTCTATTTGGGCAACTTGAGGCCAGCGCACAGATTCAGTCCAAGCGACAACGTCTCTGGACTTATTACAACACCCGACTGTCGGACTGGGCCAAAGCGAAGGGAGTCCGCTTGCCGATAGTGCCGCCTCATTGCTCTCAGGCGTATCACATGTTTTATCTTATTTTACCCTCGCTGGAGCAACGACAGAACCTCATCGCACATCTCATGGCGCATGGAATTTTGGCTGTTTTCCATTATTTGCCCCTGCATCTTTCCGAAATGGGCAGGCGTTTTGGCGGCCAGGCCGGCGATTTCCCAGTGACGGAAATGGTCAGTAACCGGTTGCTCCGCTTACCGTTTTATTATGATTTAAGCGAAGCTGAGCAAGCGCGAGTGGTTGAAACTATCGAGGCTTATAGGCTCACTCCGGGATAAGGACATTTTGCATCGGATCATTGCCATTCCCAGGGTGTATGACTTTATTCAAAATTTGGCCGGGGCCTCAATCGTACGACGCCATCTGGCGGCGCTGATAAAATCCTTAAGTCCGGTTTCTTTTATTCTGGACGTGGGCGGAGGCACAGGTATCTATCGTGACCTGTGGCCTTATCCTTCTGTTTACCTCTGCCTGGATGTCGACTCTGCCAAGTTGCGCGGTTTTGTTTCAAAATATCCTGCCGACAAGTCGCTGCTCGCGGACGCGGCCTGTATTCCCCTGCATGATAAAACCGTTGATATTGTCGTTTGTACTGCCGTCTCGCATCACTTGTCGGATAAGATCCTTACCTTGTTTATTCAGGAAAGCGCGCGAGTTTTGAACGACGGTGGTATTTTTATTTTCCTGGACGCCGTTTATCGGCCGCAATTATACTTTAATCGCTTGCTCTGGGCGATTGATCGCGGCCGTTGCTCGCGCACTAGAGAGCAGCTTCAAACCGCTGTCACCGCGGCTTATCATCTAGTCCATTCTGAACGATTCTCGGTTTACCACGAATATTGGCTTTGTGCTGGCGATAAAAAAACGGATTGTTTCTTCTGAGGCGGAATGATGGCATCCGGCAATTTTGATCCAGCTTATTTCGGGCCTCTTTCTGCCGCTGAAACACGGCATTTCTGGTTTCGAGCACGAAATCGGGTCATTGCTGAGATTCTTCGCCAACTGACTCAATCTCCGCAGAACGGATACCGAGTCTTGGAAGTCGGTTGCGGAACTGGCAATGCGTTGCGGCTTCTTGAGTGCGTCTGTTCTCGGGGCACAGTCGTCGGGATGGATTTGTTTGCGGAAGGTCTGAAATTTGCGCGCAGCCGGACGAAATGCGCTCTGGTCCAAGGGGATATAAGTCATTCGCCGTTTCGGGCGCAATTTGATCTGATCGGGCTTTTTGATGTACTTGAACACTTGCCGGATGACCAAAAAGTCTTGAGCGATTTGCATAACCTCTTGGCTCCAGGGGGACGCTTGATATTGACTGTACCGGCATTTTTCTTTTTGTGGAGCTACTTTGATCAAGTGTCGCATCATTGTCGACGATATGGATTGAGCGATCTTGAAGACAAATTGACTCGAGCTGGGTATGCAGTGGAATATTTGACTCCGTATATGACCAGCCTTTTCCCCGCTGTCTGGTTGAGACGGTTCGCGCACGTCTTGCGGGCCGCTGATGCTCCGGTGCTCGGCGAACTTCGGATCGTGCCCGGGCTGAATGAGTTGCTCCTTTGGCTTTTATCTTTGGAGATCCCATTCATAGTGCGGCGCAGGCGTTTGCCTTTCGGCACCTCTCTTTTAACGATAGCGCGCAAGCGAATGAACTGATTTATGCTAACCTATAAAACCCGTTGGATTTCCGCTGTTTATCATTTAGGTCGTCTGGCCATGGTCCTGCTTGGCGCAGGGATTCTAAGCCTAATCCTCTGGGCTATGAACCGCGGACTTGGTTTGTATGATGAGGGTTTTGCGCTCTTAGCGGCGCGTTATCCTGATGCGCTACAGGCGTGGAGCGGTTCTTTTCATATTTTCACGAACGCAATCTTTCATGCGTTGAATTTTAATGTCGTGCTTTTTCGCTTGAGCGGGTTGGCGCTCCTGCTAATGTCTTGGACCTTTTTAGGCTGGGGGTTTTTAAAAGCCGCCTCACGATTTTTTCCCGGAGAGATTGTGAGCCTGTTGCAGAAAAAAGCTTACACTTGGAGCTTTCTTTTATTGGGCGTCCTGCTGTACTACCAGTGGTATGTGCCGACCCCCTCTTACAATATGCTCACGGCTATTTTCGTGAACTCCTTTGGCGGGGTTTTGCTGCTGGGATGGGCTAACCTTGTGGCTTCCCGCCGGCTAACGTGGATTGGGGGAGTTTGTCTGGCGGGCTCGGGGGCAATCACCGCCCTGTCGTTTTTTAACAAGTTTTCAGTCGGCTTTTCCCTAATGGGAATAGCCGTTGCTGTGCTTAGTTGTGAAAAAGGTTTGTCTGTAAGGGATAAAACCCGTGGATTGGCGAGTATAATGGCCGGTTTCACATTAGCGGCCGGGCTGTATTTTGCTTTATTGCAGTCACCCGGGGCATGGTGGAATATGTTCAACACCGGCGTGAAAAATACCCTGCAGACATCCCATTCGCCGGCGGCGTTGTTAAAGGCTTATCTGGCTGATTTTGGTTCCGCTTGTCTGCTGGCGCTGGGCTATGTTTGGCCGGCACTTTTGGCCGCCGGTGCTTGGCTGGTTTGTTTGGCGGTGTTCAAACGCCGCCGGCCGGTCCTCATCGCGCTTTCGCCGTGGGTGGTGTGCGCCATTCTCATCGGTTTTACTCTCCGGGCCTTTGGGCTTCACTTGCAGGTCCGCGAGAATTTATTGGGGCGGAATGTTTTTGGGTTTTATTTGGCCTGGTTGATTTTGCTGGCAGTAATTGGAGGCGTTTGTCGGCTGACCCGTGGCTGTCTCCCCGGCCTCTCTCGGCCGGAAGCTATCCGGTTTTTAGTCTTAGCGGGGGTGCTGAGTGTTTTACCTTTTGCTGGGATGATCGGCACGTTAACGCCTTTGTCTTTCAACGTCCAGTTCTACTTGGGAGCTTGGTTTACCCTGATGGCGTTAGGACTAGCACTCATTGCGGTCTGGCAACGGGGGACTTTCATTTATTATACGGGGCTGGTGCTGGTGGGAATGTTTGCCGCCTTACAGACAGCTGGATATGCCACGACCGGGCGTATTTACTTGGGGGGCCACACGCTGATAGAGCAAAAGATCCCCGTTCAGGTCGGCTGGCCGCCTTCCGAGCTGCGTCTCGACACGGATATGGCTGCCGCGGTGCAGGACTTGCGGTCTATCGCCCAGGCCGCGGGTTTCCAGCCGGGAGATGACGTTGTGGCTATCGATTTGCTGCCGGGTTTTGTCTATGCGCTCGGAGGCAGATCGCCGGGTATCCCCTTTTATCGCGTAGACGAAATGATGAGCATCAATCAGATTGGATTTCGCCTCACCGGAGCTGACCGTCTGCGCCGTGCCTTCATTTTGACTAGGACTGCTGCGTTGAGCAGAGCGGCGGAGTTGATGCATTCTGAGGGGATTGCCTTCCCTGAAAGCTATTCGAATGTGGGCGCGATGCAAATGTCGGCCGGCGAGGTCTTTTCCCTTTGGAGGCCTAATCCGGCGCGCAACGTCTTTGTCTGGGAAACGGTCTACACCCATACGGAACACTTAGAGATAGTTGGTAAGGAACCATATAATGAGGTCGGTTTCGTGTTACCTGAGAGTTTAAACCGGAATGGCGTTTATAAGTTGGGACTTGAATATCAAACGGTCGAGGCGGCTGTCCCTTATTCGATTGTGATTCAGTCGCCATATAATCCTAAAAATATTCCCTTGCACTACTTGTTGGAGCTTACAGAGAAAACCAGGTCGGTTGAGATAATGTTCGTGACGGCGATGAATGTGCCAGGGCCGAATTTGATTTTGCGCAATTGGAGTTCAATGGGGAAATTCATAGTATCCAAAGTGAAGTTGTTCAGGCTTGGGGCGGTTACGCCATAAGAATTCCGGACCTAAGGAAAACATGAAGAAAGCACTTATCACCGGAATAACGGGCCAGGATGGCTCCTACCTGGCCGATTTCCTTCTATCCAAAGGCTATGAAATCCACGGTATCATTCGCCGTTCGAGTAGTTTGAACCGCAGCCGTATCGACCACCTTTATCAAGATACGCACTTGCCGAATGTCCGTTTCTTTCTCCATTATGGCGATCTCGCTGACTCGGAACAACTGACCGACCTGATCTACAACGTCAAACCCGACGAGATCTATCATCTCGGCGCCCAGAGTCATGTCCGCGTAAGCTTCGACCTTCCCGAGTACACGAGCAACATCACGGGTCTCGGAACGACCCGGATTCTTGAAGCTCTCCGCCGCTCCGGCGTCGCCGCCCGCTTCTATCAGGCTTCGAGCAGTGAGATGTTCGGGGCCGCCAACCCCCCGCAAAGCGAATCTACGCCCTTCCATCCCCGGAGCCCCTACGCCGCCGCTAAGGTTTACGCCTACTGGATGGCCCGCAACTACCGCGAAGGCTATAATCTCTTCGCCTGCAACGGCATCCTCTTCAACCACGAATCCTCCCGCCGCGGCGAGACATTCGTTACCCGGAAGATCACCCGTACCCTTGCCCGTATCAAATCGGGCAAGGAGAAATTCCTCTACCTCGGAAATCTCGACGCCAAGCGCGACTGGGGCTTCGCCCCCGAATACATTGAAGCAATGTGGCTGATCCTTCAGCAAGAAGCCCCGGACGATTATGTCATCGGAACAGGGGAGTCCCGTTCCGTCCGGGAGTTCGTCGTCGAATCGTTCGCCTACGCCGGCCTGGACTGGGAGAAATACGTCAAGATCGACCCGAAATACTACCGGCCGACGGAAGTGGAATTTCTCCAATCGGACGCCTCCAAGGCCCGAACGCGACTCGGCTGGCAACCGCGCGTGTCGTTCCAAGAGCTCGTCCGGATCATGATCGATTTCGACCTCGAGGCCGAAGGCCTCGCCTCTCCCGGCGAGGGGCGAAAGATCCTCGCTCGGAAAAACCTCGGCTGGGTCAAAGACTATGATCGATCTTAAAACGAAACGGATCACCGTTACAGGAGGCCGTGGATTTCTAGGTCGACATCTCGTCCAAAAACTCCAAGAAGATCGGAAATGTCCGTTCGTTTCTGTCGCCGACATCCCCGAGTACGATCTTCGGAGCCTCGACGACATCCGCCGGATGTACGATGAACAGAAGCCCGATATCGCTATCCATCTCGCCGCCGTCGTCGGCGGTATCGGGGCTAACCGGGACAACCCGGGCCGCTTCTTTTACGATAATGCGATCATGGGCATCCAGCTCATGCATGAAGCCTACCTTCGCGATATCGAAAAATTTGTAGCGATCGGGACGATCTGCTGTTATCCAAAGCATAGCCCTATTCCTTTCTCTGAGGATAATCTTTGGGATGGCTACCCCGAGGAGACCAATGCTCCTTATGGACTGGCAAAAAAGATGATGCTCGTTCAAAGTCAAGCATACCGACAACAATACGGATTCAATTCCATTTTTCTCATGCCGGTCAACCTCTATGGTCCGGGAGATAATTTCGATCCAGCGAGCTCTCATGTTATTCCAGCACTCATCCGGAAGTGCTTCGAAGCCATAGCGAATGGCGATGAGGAAATCGTTGTCTGGGGGGACGGTTCGCCGACCCGTGAATTCCTTTACGTCGACGATGCAGCGGAGGGAATCATCAAGGCTACAGAGTCTTTTGATAGAAGCATTCCAGTGAACATCGGAAGCGGGAATGAGATCTACATCAAGGATCTCGTCACTATGATCGCCAATATCTCGGGTTTTCACGGGCGCATAATCTGGGATACGGCAAAACCCAACGGCCAGCCTCGACGTAAGCTGGACACGACTCGCGCTTTTAATGAATTCAGATTTCGGGCGCGGACGACTTTCGAAGATGGCTTACGAATGACAATCAAAAGGTATCAAGAATTGCGAAAGAATGCTGCAAAAATAATTCCACATTTCGATGCTTGAGATATATGAGTTTGAAGAATCTGGTATTGAGTGGTGTGGCGGTTTGCCTAATTATAGAGGTTCAGAATACTTAATAATCGAAATTACACGACAACATTATTATAGATTCTGAAAATGCCTATCCTATTTCTTATCCCTGCTCGCGGTTGTTCCAAAGGCTTCTCTGGGAAAAATCTCGCTTTATTGTCGGGTATCCCCTTAGTTGGACACGCCGTACGAACAGCATGTGCAGCAGCTCGAACTCTATCCGAATCTCGGGTGGTTTGTTCCACCGATGATGCGAGCATTGCCCAAGTAGCCCAAGAATGGGGTGCGGAAGTCCCATTCATTCGACCTGCTTATCTTGCGACAGATGAGGCAAAATCACTTGATGTTGTGCTTCACGCACTTGAAGCGATTGGGGGTGAGTTTGAGGCAGTAATTTTGCTTCAGCCTACAAGCCCATTGACTGAACCGCGGGATATTCTGGGCGCTGTGGAACTTTTTCGGCAGACGGGTGGTCCTTTGGTTTCCGTCTGCCGGGCTGAGCATCCCCTGGAATGGCATTTTCGTATGGATAATAAGAGACGCATGATACCCATTCTTCCAGGGAGTGGAGCTTACCAAAGACAAATGATCGAATCATCCTATCGGCCGAATGGGGCTATTTTCATAGCCTCTATTGCCCAGATCCGCAAGGGAGGTTTTTGGACACCCGAGACTCGTGGCTACATTATGCCTGCAGAGCGCTCGATAGATGTGGATTTAGCTGAGGACCTGGAAATCGCCAAGGCTTTCTTGGCAGCTCAGCCGGTTCCGAGCATCGAGATTGCCGGTCGTAAAGTAGGCCCCGTTCACCCATGCTTCATTATTGCCGAAGCCGGAGTCAATCATAACGGTTCGCTGGATATGGCGATGCAACTCGTGGATGCCGCCGCTTCTGCTGGAGCGGACGCGGTCAAGTTTCAGACTTTCCGGGCAGACCGCCTCTTAACCCGGAATGCTCCGAAGGCAACCTACCAGAAGGAATCCACGGGAAATGATGAAAGCCAGTATGATATGTTACGCCGGTTGGAACTGGATGAAGAAGTGTTCCGTACGCTAAAAACGTACTCCGAGGATCGTGGGTTGGTATTTCTCTCAACGCCCTTCGAAGATGATAGCGCCGACTTCCTGGAAACTCTTGATTTAGCTGCCTACAAAATTCCTTCAGGTGAAATAACGAATTTACCTTTTCTGACACATGTTGGGCGAAAAGGTCGGCCAATGCTCGTTTCTACGGGGATGGCCACAATGAACGAAATTTCGCGCGCTGTAGAATCGATCCGGAGCGCTGGTTGCAGGGAGTTAGCGCTCCTCCAGTGTGTGAGCGCCTATCCCGCCGATCCATCCGATGCGAACCTGACCGTTATGGCAAATCTTGCCGGATCCTTTCGTGTGCCCGTAGGATATTCAGATCACACACTAGGGATTGAAGTCGCCCTAGCGGCGGTCGCTTTTGGGGCTTGCGTCTTGGAGAAACATTTTACTATAGATCGATCTCTTCCCGGGCCTGACCATCGGGCTTCCGCGGAACCTGATGAGCTGGCCGCTCTTGTGGTCGGTGTCCGGAAAGTTGAGGCTGCCCGAGGAAGCGGTATCAAGCGTCTCGTAAACGCGGAAGCCGATACAGTAAAAGTATCGCGCAAGAGCCTTGTTGCGGCGAAAGATATTCCGAAAGGCGCAATTTTGGACTCCAGTATGGTTACGGTTCGGCGCCCCGGAACGGGAATGGCGCCAAATAGGGCGGATGAAGTATTGGGCCGAAAAGCATTGCGCCAAATACTCGAAGGAGCTATCCTTACACGAGAGATGTTTGAATGAGATCCATCGGCGTTGTCACGACTTCACGAGCAGACTATGGGGTTTACCTTCCTATTCTTAAGCGACTTAGCCGTGAACCCCAATTGGACATGAGACTTTTCGTGACGGGCATGCACCTCTCTCCTGATTTTGGCCGCACGGTCGAGAGCATAGAAAAGGATGGGTTTGAGATTCAGGAAAAAGTGGAAATGCTTCTTGCCTCGGATACACCCGAGGGTGTCGCAAAGTCTATGGGTTTGGGAACCCTCGGCTTTGCTCAAGCTTTCTCCCGCTGGAAACCCGATTTCCTTGTGGTCTTAGGAGACCGATTTGAAATGTACGCAGCAGTCGTGGCGGCGCTTCCTTTCAAGATCCCGATTGCTCACATCCACGGAGGGGAATTGACCGAGGGTGGTATAGACGAAGCTCTGCGCCATTCAATCACTAAGATGAGCCACTTGCACTTTGTAGCTACAGAGGAATATTCCCGGCGCGTAATCCAGATGGGCGAGGAACCTTGGCGGGTCATTATCTCCGGCGCGCCTTCCCTGGACAATCTCAAGGAATTTGTGCCTCTTTCTCCCGCCGAATTGGAGGCGCGGGTGGGGATGGCTCTGCCCGAAAGGGGCTTTCTGCTAGTGACCTTCCATCCAGTGACCTTGGAGTTCGAGCGGGCAGGGGAGCAAATAGATAACCTGCTGGCCGCTTTGGCAATGATTGATATGCCTGTTGTTTTCACCCATCCAAACGCCGACACGGCAGGCAGGGAAGTGAAAAACCGCATCCGCGAATTCGTGGATAAAACGCCTTCGGCAAGAGCGTTAGAGAACCTCGGTACTCGTGGATACTTCAGTCTTATGGCTCGCGCTGGTGCGATGGTTGGTAATTCGTCAAGCGGACTTCTGGAAGCCCCCTCCTTCAAACTGCCCGTGGTGAATGTTGGTACGCGTCAACGAGGCCGAGTTCGTGCGGCAAATGTGATCGATTGCGATTGCAAGAAGGAAGAGATCGTCGATTCTTTGAACCGGGCAATTTCCCATGAGTTTAGAGATTCGATCAAGGGACTAATAAATCCTTATGGTGATTCGAATGCATCGGAATACATATTCATTCGATTGATAAATACCCCGTTAGATGAAAAACTCATTGTCAAACGATTTTTTGATTTACCAAGAATTCTCTGAGTAATAAATATCCACATGAAAAGCCTTCAAGAATTCGACTTATTCCTCTTAGGTGGCGGGGGGCATGCCCGCGTCCTTCTCGACATCCTTTCACTCATCCATCCCGATTGGCACATTGCGATTCTTGACAGGGATATCTCTCGGTACGGAACGCAAATCATGGGAGCTCAAATCATCGGCGGGGATGACCTTTTGGAAGAAATCTCAGCGATGGTCCCGGGAGCTCGTTTCTCAGTCGGCATTGGAACAATTGGTGACTCTAGTCCACGAAAGCGGCTTTTTGATGCCGGGATTGCCCTTGGTCTTTCTCCTGAAACTTTGATTCATCCGACGGCAGTCGTCTCCAAGTTTGCGCGAGTGGATAAAGGTGCTCAGCTCTTACCCGCTTGCATTGTTAACTCGGGTGTGAGCATCGGTCACAATGTTATAATCAATAGCGGTGCTGTAATTGAGCATGATTGCGTTATCAAGGACCATGTGCATATTGCGTCTGGCGCGACTTTATCTGGCACCGTCACCATTGGCGAGAGCGCCCACGTGGGTGCTGGTGCAACGATACGACAATGTTTGCACATAGGTAATGGAGCTATCGTGGGAGTCGGCTCTGTTGTAGTAAAAGATGTGCCCGACGGCGATGTGGTTATCGGCGTTCCCGCTAAGCCCTTAAGGAAAAAAAATGCATTGGGTAAAGAAAACAATCCACATCATGAGGAGTATTAAAAATCGAACATGTAACGCATCACCCCGCATGTAATTCGCATGTTCAAGGATATAAACGAAGGAAGGACATCGATCTTTCGATGGGCAAGACATTACGAGAAAAAGGAGGAAGGGTAGATGAAATATTGTGAAAGATGTGTTATGCCAGATACGAGACCGGGCATCAAGTTCGACAAAGACGGCGTCTGCTATCCATGCCTTGTCGCCGAGAAGCGGAAGAAGACCGATTGGAAGACCCGCCAGAAGGAGCTGATGAAGCTCTGCGACAAGTACCGCAGGAAAGACGGATACTACGACTGCGTCGTGACTGTGAGCGGCGGCAAAGACAGCCACTACCAGGTCCACATAATGAAGGACATTTACAAGATGAACCCGCTGCTGATATGCGTCAGCGATTCGTTCACACACACGAAGGCCGGGGCGCACAACCTGCGCAACATCAGCGAGGCGTTCGGCTGTGACATCATCGTTTACAACCTGAACCACGCCACAATGAGGAAGATGGTGCGCTTGGCTTTCGAGAACTACGGCAGCCCAACGTGGCCAATCGACATAGCCATTTACTCAGTCCCGTTAAAACTGGCGGCTATGATGGACATACCGCTCATCGTTTATGGTGAGAACATTGCCTACGAGTACGGCGGCCCGGGCGCGGAGGAAACCTACAGCGCCAAGGGGCAGATAAAGAACGACGTCGTCAAGCCGATAGACTGGGAATGGTGGTATAAGCACGGCATCAAGCCCCAAGAGGTGGAGTTTCTAAAATATCCCGACCAAAAAATCGTTGATCGCCTAGAACCAATCTATCTCAGCTACTTCTATCCTTGGGACGGGATGAGGAACTACCGCGTGGCAAAACGCTACGGCTTCAGGGACGCGAATGGCGAGTGGAACCGCGAGGGTTTCATCGAAAACTACGATCAGATTGACTCACTAGGCTACATCGTCCATCCATGGCTCAAGTATCCAAAATTCGGGCACGCCAGAGCGACGGACGTTTCATGCAATTGGATAAGGAATGGCTACATCACCCGGGAGCAGGGGATACAATACGTCAAGGAGCATGACCGTAAGATAGACCCGAAGGCACTCGACGACTTCCTGCAGTTCACCGGCTACTCCAATCGCGAGTTCTGGGATATTGTGGACAAGTTCTACAACCGTGCTCTGTTCGATAACGTCGACGGCGAGTGGCGCCTCAAGGACCCGATCTGGAAGAAGAAGAAATGAGCTGAAAAATTCTTCAGTTCGCTATTTATAATGACGAAGCTAAGATTGATAAATACTCTACGCGGATGTACGCCATTGCCTTTGGCAATGGGATGGACGTGTTTTGGGAAAATGCGAGTGAAGGATGGAGGCTGCGACATCTCGTTAAGTAGTAAAGAAATGATAGAGAGTGTTCCATGATTTTCGAGCTTGATAAATGCATCGTCAGATCAGATAGAAATCTACGTGATGTATTAGAAGCCCTTAATGTGGGCGGTCTGGAAATCGTACTGGTAATTGATGATTCCAGGAGACTTTTGGGAATCCTTACCGACGGAGATGTCCGGCGAGCTCTTCTCTCTGGCGGTGAACTTCATTCTCCCGTGGCCCCTTATATCCAAAAGAAGTTCTTTTTTGTAGGTCCACAGGAAGGGAGGGGGGAGGTTTTAGACCTCATGCAATCCCGGCGTATTGGACAAGTCCCTATATTGGACGAGAAAGGAATATTAGTAGGGCTGCATACTCTCCATGGAATCCTTGGTGGCACGGAAAAACCAAACTGGGCCGTAATAATGGCTGGTGGGCAGGGCAATAGGCTTAAACCAATCACGGATTCTCTTCCGAAACCGATGATTCGAGTAGCGGGGCGTCCTATCCTCGAGCGACTTGTGCTCCATCTAGTGAGCCATGGCATTCGCGAGATCTTTCTTTCGGTATACTATAAGGCGGACGTTATTGAATCTCACTTTAGTGATGGAAGCTCTTATGGATGTAAAATACGATACCTTAAAGAGCCAATCCCGCTTGGTACGGGAGGAGCGCTCTCTCTTCTCACAGAGAGACCGAAATATCCTCTTCTTCTTTGTAATGGTGATTTAATTACCCAAGTAGATATATCGCGAATTCTAGCCTTCCATAATGAAGGCGGTTTCAGAGCGACTGTCGGATACCATGAATATACCTTCACGATTCCGTATGGGGTTTTAGACATAGAAGGGGAAATAGTAAGGGGAATACGCGAAAAGCCCTCAGTTTCATGGAAGGCCAACGCGGGAATTTATGTATTGGATGCATCGCTTTTAGAGCGGGTTCCCTCGAAAACATTTTTTCCGCTCACTTCGCTCATTGAGGATTGCCTGAGTCGAGGGGAACCAGTGGGATCTTTTCCCGTGGAAGAAGATTGGCTTGATGTAGGTCGCCCTGATGAATTAAAAAAAGCCCTAGGAGAGATCTGAAAAAAATGGCAAATGGATTCTGGCAGGGACGACCGGTGCTTGTTACCGGCGCGAACGGTTTTATAGGAAGTCATCTAGTAGAACGCCTCTACTCGGAAGGGGCAAATGTTAGGGCGTTTTGCTTCTATAATTCAAATAGCTCCCTAGGGTGGCTCGACGGAGCGGAACCGGTGGTGCGCCGGAACCTAGATGTTAGACTGGGGGATGTGCGGGATGCTCGTTTTGTGGAGGAGGCCTGCGCAAACATAGACACGGTCTTCCACCTGGCGGCCCTTATCGCCATCCCTTACAGCTACCAGGCGCCAGAATCCTTCTTGGATACAAACGTGAAGGGAACATTAAATGTTTTAGAGGCCGTCCGCCGCGCGGGATGCCGGCGTATGATCCAGACTTCGACCAGTGAAGTATACGGCACCCCCGCCTCCACCCCTATCCTCGAAACTCATCCCCTCCAAGGGCAGTCACCCTACAGCGCCTCCAAAATCGCGGCAGATAAACTATGTGAGGCGTTCCATTGTTCTTTCAAGGTTCCGGTCGTAACGTTGCGACCATTCAATACATATGGACCCAGGCAGTCTATGCGCGCGGTTCTTCCCACTATCCTCGTCCAACTCCTAGGTGGGAAAGAGAAAGTGAAGCTTGGCCGGCTCGATCCGAAACGGGATCTCACTTATGTTGAAGATACTGTAGACGGTTTCATAAGAGCCGGAGAGGCGAAAGATATCGAGGGCGATATCATCCAACTCGGGACCGGAAGTGTAATTTCAGTCGGTGATCTATTCACGGTTGCGTGTAAGGTATTTGGGTGTAAAGCTGAAGTCGAGCAAGAAGTCGATCGCTTCCGTCCTGAGGATAGCGAAGTATATGTCCTTCAATCAGATCCTGCTAAAGCAAAATCTCTATTAGGCTGGGAGCCCAATATTGGGCTAGAAGAGGGGATAAGCCGAACCGGCTCATGGATAAAGAAGCATCTGAATCTTTTCAATTCCGAACACTACCAGATTTGATTTTATCATCAGGCGAAATAGGGAATAATTTATGACCAGCCGTGAACCAGGCGCCCCAGTTGGGGATGGATTCATACCGCTTAGCGTTCCTTGTTTTGCAGGAAATGAATGGGAATATGTCAAGAAATGCCTGGATACAAACTGGGTGTCGTCCGCCGGCCCTTTTGTGGAAAGATTTGAGCGGGAGATGGCTGCAGCCGTAGGTTCCAAATACGCCATTGCTGTGGTGAACGGCACGGCGGCCCTCCATATAGCGCTTATTCTTGCCGGGGCAGAGGCCGGAGACGAAGTGGTTGTTTCAGATCTTACTTTCATCGCTCCTGCAAATGCCATTCGTTACCTTGGCGCCAACCCGGTCTTTATAGATGCAGAGCCTGAGTACTGGCAGATGGATGTTCAGAAACTTAGGGATTTTCTTGAAAAAACTTGTGAGTTTTCGGTGAGAGGACTTAGGAATAAAACAACGGGGCGGATGGTCAGGGCGATCCTCCCCGTTCACATTCTTGGCAGCATTTGCGACATGAACCCAATTCTCGAGTTGGCGGAAAAATTCGGTATTCCCGTAATCGAGGATGCTACTGAATGCTTGGGGGCCCGATACCGGGAGCGATCTGCCGGGTCCTTAGGATCGATAGGTTGTTTTTCTTTTAATGGAAATAAAATCCTAACGACTGGGGGCGGCGGTATGATTGTCACTGATGATGATAATATTGCTCGCCGGGCCAGATATCTAACCACGCAAGCTAAGGATGATTCCGTAGAATTCATCCACTGCGCCGTAGGTTATAATTACCGGTTGCCAAATATATTAGCAGCCTTGGGCTGCGCTCAACTCGAAAATCTTCAAGCGTTCATCGCTCGAAAGCGAAAGATCGCGGCTTCTTATACGAAGGAACTAGCCGATCTTCCAGGAATCATCCCGATGCGTGAACCTCCTGGCACTTTTAGTACTTTTTGGCTTTATACCATACGCATAGAATCCGCTGTGAGTAAAGTCGATAGTCGTGATCTGATGAGAATCCTCGAGACAAAAGGAATTCAAACGCGGCCGCTCTGGCAACCCATGCACCTCTCACCTGCCCAAAGGGGCGCGTTTTCTACTGACTGCTCGAATGCAGAATACTTGAATCGCGAATGTCTTTGCTTGCCATGCAGTGTGGGGCTTTCAGGAAAAGATCAAAATCGGGTGATAGAGATGATACATCATTCTGGGAGATAATAATGAAGGTGAAACATTTTCTTTTTTAGCGATGCCGATGTTCAGTAATTCATATAAAAATGCAAACGTCCTTGTAACGGGACATACTGGATTCAAAGGCTCCTGGCTCTCGATCTGGCTTAAAGAGCTTGGCGCTAATGTCATTGGCTATTCGCTCGATCCACCAAGCGTGCCGAATAATTTCGAAGCTTCAAAAATTCATAATAAAGTAATTCATAATCATGGCGATATTAGAGACTTTGAGAACCTTCAAGCCATATTCGAAAAATCCCAACCGGAATACGTATTTCATTTAGCCGCTCAATCATTGGTGAGACTTTCCTATGATGAACCCAAAGCGACGTTTGATACCAATGTGGGCGGCACTATCAATGTCCTCGATGCTGCAAGATCAACTCCTAGCGTGAAGGTAATCATCAATATCACGAGCGATAAATGCTATGAAAACAAGGAATGGATTTGGGGTTATCGGGAAAACGATCCTTTGGGAGGTTTTGATCCTTATAGTGGGTCCAAGGGTTGCGCCGAACTGGCTTTCAATGCTTATTTGAGATCTTTCTTTTCTCAAAATACTTCCAAGAAAACAATGATCGGGGCTGCATCCGTTAGGGCCGGAAACGTTTTTGGCGGTGGAGATTGGGGCAAAGATCGCTTGCTTCCGGATTGCGTCCGCGCGCTCAGCAGCGGCCACTTTGTTGGAATCCGAAATCCAAACTCAATTCGCCCGTGGCAACACGTCTTGGAGCCACTTAGCGGCTATCTTTGGATTGGAGCTCTTCTTAGTCAAGCCCCTGATCGTTATTCCGGGGCATGGAACTTAGGCCCAGAGGATGATAGCCATATTATGACCGTCAAGGTTGTCGAGCGGTTCATTCACTATTGGGGCGAGGGCTCTTGGCAAGATCTTTCGGTTCAGGATGCCCCCCATGAAGCGAGACTCCTCATGCTGAATTGCGATAAAGCCCACGCGGAGCTCAGATGGCGTTCTGTCCTTAGCCTTGATGAAGGATTAAAAATGACGTCTGATTGGTACAAAGAATATTATAAAACTGGCTCCAGAGAAGACATGTATCCCATCTGTGTCGCTCAGATCTGGAAGTACTCAGACCGCGCCGCGCTAAAAGCTCTTCCCTGGACGGTTAGTTAACCCGTGGCAGATGCCGAAGTGATCCGCGAACGCATCCTTGAACTCGTCGAGGAATATTTTCAAGAAAAGTTCTCTAAAAAAGGCTTTGATCCGAACCTGGATATGGTGCACTATGCCGGCCGGGTCTTCGATTCCCGGGAAATAGTTTATCTCGTCGACGCGGGCTTAGATTTCTTTCTTACAGCTAATCGCTACGCCGAACGATTTGAGGCAAATTTCGCCGAATATCTTGGTCTCTCGAATGCCATTCTGGTGAATTCCGGTTCTTCAGCAAATTTGGTTGCTTTAACAACCCTCACCTCGCCGAAGCTTAAAGACCGTCATCTGAGGCCGGGCGATGAGGTTATAACCGTAGCTTGCGGTTTTCCAACCACCCTGAATCCCATTCTTCAGAACCAACTCATACCGGTTTTCGTGGACGTGAACCTTGGCGACTATACGGCCATCCCTGAGCGGCTTGCCGAAGCCGTCGGTCCAAGAACGAAAGCCATAATGATGGCCCACACGCTGGGGGTTCCGTTTAATCTCGATATCGTAATGGAAATCGTAAAAAAGCGTGACCTTTGGCTCATTGAGGATAACTGTGATGCGCTTGGTTCAAAATATCACGATCGTTTGACCGGCACCTTTGGGCATCTTTCTACTTTCTCTTTTTATCCCGCCCATCATATCACGATGGGTGAAGGGGGATGTGTGGCCACGAACGATGACGAACTAGCCGGGATCGCTCGTTCCATTCGAGACTGGGGAAGAGATTGCTACTGTTCCGGTGGCGAGAACAACACCTGCGGCAAGCGATTCAGCCAACAATTTGGAACTCTCCCCTACGGCTACGACCATAAATATGTGTACAGCCATATCGGATATAATCTCAAAATGACCGAAATGCAGGCTGCAGTCGGATGCGCTCAGCTGGAAAAGTTGGAAGATTTCATTAGCCGACGCAAAACGAACTTTAATAAGATAGCAGAATTCCTCCAACCCTATCACGATCGTCTGATCCTGCCACAAGCGACTAGAAATTCCGATCCCTCGTGGTTCGGATTCGTTATAACGGTTCGTCCCGATGTAAATTTCACGCGGAACGATCTCACACGCTATTTGGAAGCTAACCGAATCGAAACACGCAACCTATTTGCTGGGAATCTTTTGCGGCATCCGGCTTATGAGAGCACGCCGTGCAGGATCGCAGGAGGTCTGACCAACACGGATATCATTACGACAAACACATTCTTTATCGGTGTATATCCGGGTATTGACTCCTTAAAATATGACCATATGCAACGAACTTTTATGAACTTTTTTCAAGGCGATCGCGTGTAATGGCTGTCGCGCAGAAAATCCTTTGTCGCGTTAACCGGATAGTGGACCATGGTGAGCATGTCTATACGGTTGATTTAGTTCCAGAAAGAAAAGTCCCAATATTCAAACCGGGTCAGTTCTTACATCTTGCGCTGGACCCGTATGATCCTGGCGATTTTTGGCCTGAGTCACGCGTTTTCTCGATCGCAAGCCCACTCCAACAACGCAATCGAATAAGCATTACCTATTCAGTAAGAGGGCGGTTTACAGCCCGAATGGAAAGAGAATTGACCGAAGGCAAAACGGCCTGGATCAAAATGCCATATGGTGATTTCATAATTCAGACGAAAGGCGACGTGGTTTTATTGGCGGGCGGAACGGGAATAACGGCTTTCACGTCATTTTTGTCTGATACGATGATAAAAAACTTGCATAAATTTTATTTGGCTTATGGAGTTCGGAATGCTCAAATGCTGATTTACCGCAACTACATCGATCAATGTGTGAGAAATATCGATCATTTTCATCTCTGGTATTTTATAGAAGAAAAGCCGAAGGGATTTTCCCATAATGGATCTGAGATTATAGGCAGACTTACAATAAATGAAATATGGGATAAAATCGAAAATCCCTTGGAGACAACTTACTATCTTTCGGGTCCTCCTGAGATGATCCATACCCTTTCTCGCGAACTGAAAGAGCATAGGATTGATCCCTGTGCGGTCCGAATCGATGCCTGGGAGTAGCGATGAACGATAACATTCAAGTCGTCATATTATGCGGCGGTTTAGGTACTCGATTGCGCGAAGAGACCGAGTACAAACCCAAGCCGATGGTAGATATCGGCGGCAAACCGATGCTTTGGCACATTATGAAAATATTTTCACATTTTGGATTTCGACGGTTTATCTTGTGTCTCGGATATAAAGGGAATGTCATAAAAGAATATTTCTTGAACTACGAGGCAATGAGTAATGATTTTAGAATCCGCCTTGGGAGAAAAAACAGCCTGACCTTCCAGAGCAATCATACCGAGCAAGATTTCGATGTGACACTTGTAGATACGGGTTTGAAGACGATGACGGGAGGGCGGATCAAACGTATTGAGCGATATATTGAAAATGACAAATTTATGGTTACATACGGTGATGGCCTAGCGAATGTGGATATCGGCGCACTCGTCGCGTTCCATTGCAAGCATGGTAAACTGGCCACACTCACGGCAGCCCATCCGCCGTCGCGGTTCGGTATTTTGGAGATGACGGCTGATGGCCAGGTAAAACGTTTTCGAGAAAAGGTACAGACAGAATGGATTAATGGCGGATTTATGTTGTTCAACCGTGGAGTGTTCGAATATCTCCGTTCAGAATGTGTTCTGGAACATGAACCGATGGAACGGCTGGCGACTGATGGGCAACTGATGGCTTTTCGGCACGATGGTTTTTGGGTTGGGATGGATACGTTTCGTGAATATGAGATGCTTAACCAGATTTGGGATTCGGGTTCGGTTCCGTGGAAGATGTGGTGAGACTATTAGAACAAGCAGGGTTGTTAATTGAAGACCTGAATCACATTCTCAGCTTAACCAAAGGACTTTGGGATGAATTGCGAGGTCAACGCCTCTTCATCACCGGCGGCACCGGTTTTTTCGGTTGTTGGATATTGGAGAGCTTATGCTGGGCGAACGATAAGCTCGATTTACATACATCTGCAACTGTTCTAACCCGCAACTCGCGATCGTTCCAGCGCAAAGCGCCCCATTTGGCTTCGCATCCAGCCATTCAATTGCATATGGGGGATGTGCGATCATTCGGATTCCCGGAAGGGGAATATTCGCATATTATCCATGCCGCAACCGATACAAGGGAATCTGCGAGCGGCGAAATTCCGCTGGCAATGTTGGATACGATTGTCGCGGGTACACAACATACGCTCGAATTTGCGAGACAATGCGGCACGCCGAAATTCTTGTTGATTAGTTCGGGTGCGGTTTATGGCCCACAACCGCCGGACCTGAGCCATATTCACGAAGATTATGTCGGCGCGCCGAATCCATTGGATCCCCGGTCGACTTATGGAGAGAGCAAACGGATGGCTGAGCATATTTGTGCACTGTATGCGAAGCAATATGGCATCCAAATAAAAATTGCACGGTGTTTTGCATTCGTCGGACCATATTTACCGCTCGATATTCATTTTGCCATTGGCAATTTTATCCGAGATGGATTGCACGGGGGCCCGATTCAAGTCAGAGGAGATGGTACGCCATATCGTTCATATTTATATACTATCGATTTAGCTATTTGGTTGTGGACGATATTGCTTAAGGGCAAATCTTGTTCCCCATACAATGTGGGTTCGGACGAGGTGGTGACCATTATCGATGTTGCGAATCTCGTTGCGGAGCAATTTGAACCGCGCATGCGAATCGAGATGGAACGAATCCAAGTGGATGGACTTGGCGGCGGGAGGTATATTCCTTCGATAGAGAAGGTTCGTCGCGAGTTCGGATTGTGCCCGACAATAGGGCTGGCAGAAGCCGTACGACGCACAACGAAGTGGTTTCATTGCGTCGAGTGTGGATTGAAAAAAAAATAAATGCGAGTGGCAGATTTTATAGCCGAATACCTTCAACTGCAAGGCGTTTCGTATGTCTATGAGGTGATTGGCGGAATGATCACTCGCCTGATAGATGCAATCCACCGGCAGGATCGAATAAAATTGATCAGCGTTCACCACGAGCAAGCCGCTGCTTTCGCTGCCGATGCGATGGGGCGAATCACCGGAATCCCGGGAATTGCCATGGGAACTAGTGGCCCCGGTGCAATTAATCTTCTAACCGGAATTGGCAGCTGCTATTTTGATTCAGTGCCTTCCATTTTTATTACCGGTCAAGTCAATCGGAATGAAGTAAGAGGAAATCGTCATATTCGGCAACTCGGTTTCCAGGAAACTGACATTATTTCAATAGCAAAGCCAATCACGAAAGCCGCATGGCAGCTTAACGATCCGGAACAGGTGCCAGGTTTAATGCAAAAAGCGTTTCAGTTGGCTACGTCGGGAAGGCCTGGGCCCGTCTTGTTGGATATCCCGATGGACGTTCAGGGCGCAGAGATCAATATTGTTCAGTGCTTACCTCCAACGGCGGAGACTTTGCACGCATTACCAGAACAGTTATTCGATGAGGTTTTGTGCCAGCTCAACGCTGCAAAAAGACCGCTCATCTTGGCTGGAGGGGGAATTCATTCCGCTAAAGCGATTTTATCTTTTCGCCAGTTAGTGGATCTAATCCAGGTGCCTGTCGTCAATTCTCTTTTAGCTGTGGATGCCTTGCCCTATCATCATCCGTTGCGAGCCGGTTTGATTGGAACCTACGGAAACCGCTGGGTGAACCTCGCCGTCGGACGATCGGATTTCATTCTGGTTCTGGGAAGTCGGCTTGATATTCGTCAGACTGGCGCAGCGGTATCAGCTTTCAAGGCCGGTCGCATCATCTATCATGTGGATATTGACGAATGTGAAATCAATAATCGTTTGCAGGGATGCAAGGCGGTTGTCGCGCATCTACGACCATTTCTCGCCGGCCTGGTAGAAATGGCCTCGAAGAGGCATTGGCAAGACCGCATGGATTGGATTATTGAAGTTCAAGAGTTGCGCAAGCAATGGCCCGACACGAATGAAATCCAAACCCCAGGAATTAATCCGAATGCGCTGATGCACGAACTGGCTCGCATATCCCAACAGGCATCGGCTTTTGTAGTTGACGTAGGCAATCATCAGATGTGGGCGGCACAATCCTTGGAATTAGTAGCTAATCAAAGATTTCTGACTTCGGGAGGAATGGGGGCGATGGGTTTTGCCTTGCCCGCGGCTATAGGCGCAAGCTTAGCGACAAAAATGCCCATTGTCATGATAGCTGGGGATGGGGGCATGCAGCTAAATATTCAAGAACTTCAGACGATTGCCCATCATCGAATGCCGATAAAGATGGTTGTAATAAATAATCAATCACTAGGAATGGTAAGGCAATTCCAGCAGAGTTATTTCCAAGATCGTTATCCGGCAACTTGGTGGGGATATTCGGCTCCCAATTTTTCCGAGGTCGCGCGAGCATATCAGATCGAGAGTCTTACAGTCTCAGAAACTCAATCGCTTCCCGCGGCTCTTGAAAAGATGTGGACCAACCCTCAAAAACCTTATCTGCTCCAAGTTTTCGTTGATGTGTCAGTAAATGCCTATCCAAAAATCGCATTTGGGCAGCCTATGACTGAAATGGAACCATTCGCCAAACCATTGGAGATGGAGGGCACATAAAAAAGAACGATTTCACGATCTATTTGTGTACTGGTGTATTCCAAATTGCATATAGATAATTCTTGACAAGATCTTTACCTGAGACCAGAGATCTTCCTAAACGGAATTCAGGCTCGTATTGACAATCCTTATCACTTTCGCTTTGTCTTCTATTTCGAAGGGGAAAACGATTGCCATATAATGTTCTTATCGATCAATATTATTTAGTCTTCTCGACACTAACTCGCCGATTTCAGAAGTAAGGAATTTATACCGAATGTTAACAATTGGCGTCCCGACATTTAATCGGGGAGACGCAATTTGTCGGTTTGTCGGCCATATCCTCGCCTCCGAAATACAAAAATGTGCAAAAATACTAATTATAGACAACGCTTCGACTGATAATAGCTTTGAAAGACTCTTAGAGCTATGCCAGGGCACGGCTATACGTTTGTTGAGGAACTCTCAAAATATCGGTTTTGGTGGCAGCTTCTTAAGGCTTTTTAAAGAATGCGACACTGAATATCTCCTAATTACGTCAGATGAAGATGATGTTATCGAGGAACATTTAGAGCATCTCTTGGTGTACCTAAATGAAGAACAGCCGCTGTTTGTATCGCCGCAGGTCTTTCGTGAAGGGGTTCTCTATCGCGGAAGAAAGAAAATAAAAGTGATCGAACCGGATGACTTTAGAAATGCTTCTTTCTACATTTCGGGCTTGGCCTTTAATCTTCCTGCCTCTAGAAGTGCCATCCAGAGTATATATAAACACTTCATTAAGGATGGCCAGGTTTATCCTCAAGTACTCCTTACAGCCGCGTTGATACCAAGCCGCCGTTGTATGTGGCTAAATATGCCAATTACAAAGATAATGATTGAGATACCGATGTATACGGAGTTATCGAAGCATGGTATACGTAATCACGAAAATGGAAAATGGCAGGGATTATATACTGATGTAAGCGCTCGGTGGCATCAGCACCAATTGTTCGAAGAGTTCCTTCGCGATCTAGAAGCCATTCAAAAGAGGCCGAAGGAAAAACACTTAGTGACTAGAATGATGGTTGCGCATGAGGAAATTTTATTTGATATGATGAGATTTGGAATAAAGATGGAACGAAGTGATTTATTACATGAATTTGACCGAGGAGCGCGGCGTTTCTATCTTCTGGATGCGATTCGTCGGATCAAACTTATCATACCGTTTCTGCGTTATCTGCCGATTCCAAGATTCGTGAGGAAGTGGGCCTCCCGCGGCTAGTTAGGGCGTTCATAAAGAAATCAGTTCGCACAAGTGTTTAGCCGAAGCGCAGGTTGCGATAGCCGAGGGATGCAACAAGATGTCCCCCTCCATAAGCAATAAAGATAAAAATGCGTAATCGGAACGCTAAAATATCCGCCTCTTCGCCTCAGCTGCTGTTCAAGGTTGTCTTTTGGGTTAAAAAGCTTCTAACCCGGGCGCAGATGACTCGAGCCACTGTCTATGGGGTTGTGACAGTAAGCTTGAGATTCCTGACCGTACCGGTGTCTGCTATCTTGATAATGGCTCGTTTTACGCCAGAACTGCAGGGCTACTATTACACATTCGGTAGCGTCTTGGCCCTTCAAATCTTCGTCGAATTGGGATTTAGCAATATCGTCACCTACTTTGCCGGCCATGAATGGGCGAGATTATCTCTCGACCCCCAGGGACGGATCGTTGGTGAAGCAGATGCGCTATCCCGGTTGATCAGTCTGGGCAGGGTAGCTATCCGTTGGTATTTGATAGGCGGCGCTATAGTTGCCATTGGGCTAGGTCTAGGAGGTTATGTTTTTTTCTCTCAATCGCCGGATGCAGGCATCGTCTGGGTAGGGCCGTGGTTTGTTCTCTGCATTCTAAGTGGAATCAACCTTGTGTCGATGCCGATATGGTCGATCCTGCAAGGCTGCGGACAGGTTTCGCAGGTCTATTCTTTCCGTATGATTGGTACCCTATTGAGCGCTCTGACAACTTGGGTTGCGATATACTATGGAGCCAGACTATGGGTCGTCGCTATCAGCACAACTGTCCTGATAGTCTGGTCAGCGATATTCTTGGTTTGGCGTTACAGGCATTTCTTTCGCCCCTTTTTTTCCATACCAACAGGCCCTCGTGTCAGTTGGTGGGGAGAGGTCTGGCAAGTCCAGTGGCGAACGGCACTAAGTTATCTTAGCGGATATTTCACTTCGCAGGCACTCACGCCGGTGCTGTTTCACTTACATGGGTCGGCCTTAGCGGGGCAGTTCGGCATGACGTGGAGCATCGTGATGGGAGTGGCTTCAATTGCCGCAATGTGGAGCACGCCCCGCGGTCCGCAGTTTGCCGTGATGATTGTCCGTAAGGAATACAAAACGATTGACCAACTTCTTCAACGCATTATCAAAGCCTCACTAGGTGTGTTGTTGCTCGGCGGGCTTGGCGTCTGGTTGCTAGTTTATTGTCTGAATATGCTAAACCCTCTTCTTGCTAAACGCCTTTTGCCTCTCCTGCCAACAGCGCTGTTGCTACTCGGCAATGCGGTAGCTAATGCTTGGCATCCTACCACGGTTTACCTGCGCGCACATAAAAGAGAGCCGTATGTGGTGATCTCGATTATATCTGGGATTATGATCGGGCTATCCTCATTTGTGTTGGGAATGAAGTTTGCAGCGAACGGGGTAGCGATAGCGTTTTTAGCGTCGAATTTAATCCTCTTGCCATGGGGATTAAAAATATTTATTCGATGCAGGCACGAATGGCATGGTGAATTAATCAAAAGCCTTTAATCATATGCTGGGAGCAAGCGGCACCTTGAGGAAACGCTGATTAGAGTTTAAGTATGTTGAGAAAACTGGTTTCTTTCTTTTTTTTGCCGCCGGTGTTCATAGGTTTTATTTCTCTGGCCCCTTTCACAATTTACTGGAGCGATTTCTTAAGCGCAAAAGCGCGCTATGTCTCCCAGCGTATCGGTTTTGACTCAGCCGCGTTTGGATATGCCTGTTTGTGTGTGGGCGCGTTTAGCTTGATCTTTTTCTTTGTATTCTTCTTTTTTGTATTCTTCCCTTCACGACGGATTATTAAGCGACGGATTGTTCTCCATCGCCCTCGGCAGGCCAGGCGCTTAATCTTTATTACGGTGGGCGTCCTCGCTCTGATAGGTTTAGGAGTCACGGTGTTTTCTGTTTCGACTGGTGGACCTGGCTATATTAGCGAGATGGCTGGCCGGCTAAAAGCAGGCGAATCGGCCACCGATTTGCTTTACGGTTCGCAGGGATATATGCGAAACGACTCAGTGTCGGGTATTATCCGCATGTTGGGAGGGTGGAGCAATGCGGCTGTATTAGTATGGCTTGCCCTCGCCGTGTTGCCGTGGCGAGACTCGATTAAGAAAATGTATTGGCCCGGATTGGCTTTGCTCTTGGCCGCTAATTTCATGCGCGGCGTGTTGGGAGGTGATCGCGGGCCAACTTTAGTTGCTTTTTTATTGACCGCTTACGTTGCCTTGACCCAAATTCGAAAAAGGGGGCCAATGCCTATATACAAAAGGCGTTTCTTACGAACATTGGGAATGGCGATCGGATTGGCGATTATCGTCAGCATGGGGTTGTGGGCTTATGATCGGCTCGACAAACTCCGGAATACGGTGGGTTACAATACCTTCCTTTTCTATAGCGATATGGGAGTGGCAAACTTATCCCTGGAGATGAAGACCGGACACGGCATGGGCTACGGGTACAATACCTTTGGGGGGCCGTTTTCGGTAGCATTAAGTTATTTGGGGATTACTGTTGCCTGGCCGCAGTTTACGTTCGATTGTGTTGAAGAGGGACCTTTTTTGAATCTCTTGGGATACACCTATGCTGATTTTGGCCTTTATGGTTTTTCCATTTATGGTTTCTTTGGCCTGTTATCCGGTTGGGTGTATCTCAATATTCGTAAACATCCTTCGCGCCTTGTTTGGCGAGTAACGCATCTGCATATTCTCTGGGCTTTGTCTAGCGCATTTACTGTCCCGATTTTTACGGGTGCGGCATATTGGGCCGGGTTGCTGGGAGCGATAGGCGTGTCCTTTTGTTTGGAGGCGCGCAGAAATATTTATGTAATCCCAGCCTCCGTATTTTTCCGCGAAGAAAAAGTAAGCATATGACACCCCCCGTCTGCGTTTTATTTGTATTTGCCGCCTCTTTAACCGAAGCCCGGAGTCTCCTTCCGGTACTTAGGGAGGCCGAAAAAGAACCAGAGGTCAGTGTAATTTGTCTAACGACTACGCATATTGCCAACGATAGCCGGCTTACGCGCATCCAACAACTCTTAGAGGCGCAGGGGATTTCCTATCGTACCGCAGGATTGAATGCGCCCTTGAGCGCGAAGAGCATTTTAAAGGAGTATAAACCCGGAGTCATTGTGCTCGGGAATGACTGCACGATTATTAACCGGTTTATTGTGCGCGAGGCTGCCGCACAAGATGTGCCTACCGTGCTTATCCAAGAAGGGCTATTAAATTATTTTCCGGTAATGCCTTCGAAGCGATCGATGTCTTGGCTTTTAACACATATTAGCACCGCGTTATTTCTGACCCGAGCCTATTTTTCTAACGGCGCTTTTGATGAGTGGGTGAAGGCATTAGTAAAAACCATACTACGCAAGCCGATTGGGAACCAAGCTTATGGTTTCAACGAAGTTTCTCTTTTCTGTGTGCTTTCGGAATTTGATGCCGAGAATTTTCGTAAAAATGGCAGCCCCGCACGGAGGATATTACCAACCGGCATTCCGGGATTGACCGGCACTGGAATAGGACAGGCTTATCAATCTTCGAGCAAGCGCGATTATGATTTTATCTTGTTTACGACTTGCGAAGATCAACTATTAATGACCTCTGAGGCTCAATTGGGGGTTTATCATGATATTGTGACAGCCATTCGGACGGTGAAACCTGGCGCACGAATCGGCATAAAATTCCACCAATTGGAAAATACTAGAAAGTTTTGTGCTCTGACGGGTATTGAAGTTATTGATACTTTGGAAATGGCTTTTGCCAGGGGGCGGGTAATGGTGGGGACAACAACCACTGTACTGTTGCAAGCATTGTTGCTGGGACTCCCGGCGGTATCCTATCTGCCTGAGGAACACAAATATCAGTGGGCAGAGTCTTTTTTAACGGACGCTTGCTTTAAATTAGGCAATCAGGCTACGAATAAAACTGCTTTGGTGGCGATATTGGCACGTAGCCTAAATGGGCTAGAACAAGAGGCTCATTTGGTGTCCTTTCGAGAATTCTGGAAGGAACGTTTGCGGAACAGCGCCGTCGCCATAAAAAATGAAATTATAATAATGCATAATGACCATAGGCATCCATCATAGTAGTTATTTGAAGTTTCACGGAAGGATGAGCTGCGTTTTTGTGGCAATCAGGCAGAGAGCAGGGCTAAGAGGCATGCGTATCGGTATAAATCTGATTTATCTATTACCTGGCTTAGTGGGAGGCACCGAAGTCTATGCAAGGGGTTTGCTAGAAAAACTGTCCATTATTGATCAAGAAGACGAGTTCATAGTATTTGTGAATCAGGAGGCGGCAGAATGGCCACTTCCTCGTAGCAGAAACTTTACTCGAATAATTTGTCCCATAAAGGGGTCGAATCGAAGTGGCCGTTATCTATTTGAACAGCTTCGTCTGCCTAATCTATTGAGAAAAAACACAATTGATCTTGTTCATTCGCTGGGATATGTCGGCCCTCTTGCGAGTCCATGTCCCTCTATCGTTACTTTGCCTGACTTGAATTATATTGATGTTGGCAACACTATGGGATTAGTAAAAAGGCGGATGCTGCGATTTTTTTCGATGCAAACTGCACAAAGAGCCGATCATATAATCACAATTTCCAATTTTTCAAAAAAACGGCTTAACGAGGCTTTACGCCTGCCAAACAAAAAGATCACCGTCATTTATTTGGCTGCCGGACAAGAAGCGGATATCGGGGGGGATAATAGTTGGCCAAAGTTAGCACGAATCTACGGGATTGCCGAACCCTATATAGTTGTATTTGGGGGAGGATCATTACATAAGAATATTCCTCTCCTCATTCAAGCGTTTGCTGGCTTGAAGGAGCGGATTGCCCATAATCTCGTACTTATCGGTCGTCTCCCCGCAAATGTCGATCTGGCGACCGTATCAATACAAAAAGAATTGAAGAAAAGAGTTGTCGCTACCAATTATGTACCTGCCTCTCATATTAATCCTCTGCTCAGTCACGCCGATCTATTTGTACTCCCATCCCTATACGAAGGATTCGGTATGCCGGTATTGGAAGCTCAGCAGGCTGGTGTTGCAGTGGCTTGTTCTAATGCTGCATCTCTGCCCGAAGTAGGAGGGAAAGGCGCTCTGTATTTTGACCCAAAATCAATCGATGCCATTACCGAGGCAATTTGGGGTTGTCTATCGGATAAAACACTTCGCCAAGAGCTATGTCGCTTGGGGAAAGAAAATTTAAAGCGTTTTTCATGGGAGAGGACTGCGGCAGAAACGCTGGCTATCTATAGACAGGTGATGAAAAGAGAGTGAAATTATTTTATTCTTCTGGTTGATAATTTCTCATAAAAAAAATAAATAACAATCCATCCCGATGATAGGAATTTGTGAGCTTCCCCCCAAAAACTGGACAGGGGGCGAAGGTGCATTAAGGCCAACCTTTTATCAAAAGGAGGTATGGTACAATGTGTACGGAATGGTGCGTCCTGAAGCGATGATCGAGGAGGTTTGTCTTTGGCCGAACTGAGAGTCGCGGATTCCATCGTTCCAGCGGGTGAGAGTCCCGCCCGGGTAAGCGCCGGAGCGCCCGGTAGCAGGCCACCGGCGACGGTCGAGAGGCCGGTCGTCGAAGCGTGGCGTCAAAAGCCTCTGCGGAGGGAGCAAGCCGACGGGCCGCA
>Ga0315288_10001411_pt1 | contig 31165 bp, 53 predicted proteins | sample YL17G11_20_MG_FD_203454 | JGI IMG/M metagenome (GOLD analysis project Ga0315288, IMG submission 203454) | Sediment microbial communities from Yellowstone Lake, YNP, Wyoming, USA - YL17G11_20 | ecosystem: Environmental > Aquatic > Freshwater > Lake > Sediment | place: USA: Wyoming | collected...
GAGTTGCAGTGCCGCGAGAGGATCACAAATGGCTAGCGGTAAAGGTACTTACTGGGCGAACAAACTCCTGGACCTTGTTTTGGGGGCAACAGCGTTTTCGGCTCCAGCGTCCATTTTTGCGGCGCTCTACTCCACGACAGCGAACGCTGGCGCGGGTGGTACCGAAGCGACGGGAGGCAGCTACGCACGTGCGAGCCTCACGAACAACGCTACGAACTTTCCCGCAGCTGTTGCAGGGGTGAAGAACAATGGAACGGCCTTCACGTTCCCGACAGCTTCCGCGAGTTGGTCCGGCGGCTCCAACATGGTGTCTGCCACACTCGAAGATGCGTCTGGCGCTAGCAACCGTCTCTACTTCGGTGACCTCACCGTAGCGAAGCCGGTACTCAGCGGAGACACTGCGCAGTTCGCAGCTTCTGCAATCACGATCACGGAGACCTGATTCCATGGCTCTCTACGCTTTGTCTCAACGTTCAACGGCGACTGCAGCGGCTTCCGCAAATTGGGAAATACGCTCTACGTCGACCAACAAGCCCAAGGTCATGGAGCTGGGCCTCACACAAAACGCGGCAACGGCGGGGGTCTACGGCGTTGGCCGTCCAGGCGCTATCGGTGTCACGCCTACGACGCCTCAGACGTTCGTGGACGAAGGCGACGGTAACGCTCCTGCTGGTGTGACCACGGCAGCAGTTGCTTGGGGTACCGGTCCTACTGTTCCGACGAACTTCAACCGCCGCGTGTCGTGTGCTGCGACCATCGGCGTCGGCTTCATTTTCACGTTCCCTCGTGGCCTCGGTATCCCGATCTCGGGTTCCGTCGTTACGTGGATCATCGCAACGGCGCCTGTTTGCGACGTCTACGCGGTGGTCGACGAGTAAGTCGACATGGACAAGTTTCACGATCTCAAGAACACCCTCCTCAACTTCGTCGAAACGATTCGGTCGTCTGGACTTCCGAACAGTGTCGATTCAACGAGTTTCGTCGATACGTTTGTCGAGGGGCAGTTTCCTGGCGAGCAGAGCGACATCCCTACTTGCGTGCATTGCGGGGGCACAAACCTGGTGTCAGGGGACTTCAAGGACGAGTTGTTCTTGAACCACGCTACGTGGGAATGGGACATTCCTGCAGATCCTGATTCTGCAGGCCCTGCATGGGTTTGTCAGGCGCCGGATTGTCATACCTACACGCCGAGGGCAGTGTGAGCGCGAAGATCGCAGACCGTCTGGCGAGCGGACAAAAGCTTCAGGCAGCTTGGACGATCAAGATTTGGGACGATGGTGCTCTCTCTATCGAGGGGCCTATCGACGACAAGATTTTCGTACTCGCCGTGCTGGAGAACGCCAAGGACGCGGTGCGCAACCACCGAGATCCCCGCATGGTCGACATCATCATCCCAAAGAAGGACGTCAGTCTCGGATGAGCGCGCTAGTCGGACAAACAGCAGGAACATTCGGAGGCATTGTCATCGGCCCCGACTATACCGATCGCAACTGCCTCGATAGTTCGTATCGTTGGGGACACGGTGCGGCTGCTGCAGAACGTCCGTGGCAAGACGGAGCACTCTGGCCGATGTCCCGGTTCGCGGGAATGGCCGGCGATATGTCCAACCAGGTTAATGGAACCTATGGCGGGGCCTGGGGAACTATCGCGCAAGACTTCGCAGGCGGTCAGCAAGCCAAGAAACTCATTGGTACCACCCTTGATTCCGCAGGCGCTCCGCTCGGTTCATGCGTGGTCGAGGCTTTCACGACGGCCGACGACGTCAAACAGGGCTCGGTGACGAGCGATACGGCTGGCTACTACGCACTCTGCACCTTCAAGACTACCGCCCACTATATCGTCGCGTACAAGGCCGGAGCACCAGACGTCGCGGGAACTACGCTCAATACGCTAATTCCGGTGTAAGTTAAGCCATGGCGGCGACCGACGTCAGGCTACGCCAGGGAGAAGCAGGACCGACCGACGTTCGGCTCTACACGCTTCAAACCAATCCTACCGTTGCGCAGGTCGTGATCTTGTGGCCCGTGAACGCCACGAATGAAGTTCGACTATCCTCAACTACAGACGGCTTCATTACAAAAACGTTTGCCGCTGCGGTAGCCGGTCCCGCCTCCGCCGCCATTACTCAAATCGATCGACAAGTTGGATACGAAGCTATCGCGCTACCCCTGAGCACGATGGCAGACGATGTCGTTGTTCAACGTAATGTAGCGTTGACCGCCTCCCCTCTCGCAGCCGTCACAGACACCCTCATTGTCCAGCGTTCCCTTCAAGACGCTATTACAGGGGCCGCGACTGTCGTTGAGCCTCTTGCCGTCACTCGCGGAATGACGCTCGTCGCGTCTCCGCTCGCATCCTTGGTGGATGCTGTAGCAATCACTCGCGGAATGACGCTCGTCGCGTCTCCGCTCGCATCCTTGGTGGATGCTCTCATCGTAGCCCGGCCGCTGGCCTTGGTCGCAGCTCCACAAGCCGTTGTGAGCCCCCCTCTTGCGGTTTCACGTACTTTTGCAGACACGATCGCTGCGTCTGCTGCCATCGTCGATGCTCTCAAAGTCACTAGGAATGTAGCCACTACAATCGCAGGCTCCGCATCCGTCAGCATGACGCTGTCGGCGATGATTGACTTCGTGATGGCGATCTCCGCGTCCGCCACCACGAGCGACGCGTTGACGGTGGCTCGACCGTTCGCTCTAAATACGTCCGCTTCGGCAGCCGGTTCCTATGCCCTCGCCGAAACCCGCCACTTCACGCTCTCAGCTTCGGCTTCGGCTTCTGTACTCGACGCCCTCGCTGTTACACGCGCCCTAGCCGAGGCTATCAACGGCGTCGGGACGTCGACCTTCGTGCTCGGCTTCGCAAAATTCTTTGCGATGGCAGCAGCTGGTAACGCAACAGCCTCCGATGCGCTCTCCATCCTTCGAGCTTACGTCCTCATAGCCTCAGCTCAAGGCTCAACCACAGACGCGCTTTCTAGGTCGGTTGGTTTCGTGCTCCCAGCCGCAGCAGCGGCCGGCGTAACCGACGCGATTTCGATTCAGCGTCTGATGACACTCAACGTAGCGGCTTCGGCTGCAGTGACCGACGCCGTGAAGGTGCAGCGTGCGGTCGCTGCTTCGATCATCGGTCAAGCGAGTCTGCTCGATTCTCTTGTCGTACTCCGCGCCTATGTTCTCGGCATCACGGGTTCGGGAACCAGCACTTTTGACCTCGATGCTGGCGGAACGATCGACTTCTCGCTTGCTGTTTCCGCAGCCGCAAACATCTTGGACAACTTGTCGGTTCAACGACCGTTGGTGTTGGGAATCACCGGCGCTGCTACCGACATTCTCAATTTCGGCCAACAACGGCCTCTTGCTTTGGCCGCTGCCTCCTCCGCTGCAGTTTCAGACGCGCTCGCGGTCACTCGTACTTTGGCTTCCACTATTGCCGGCGTAACAGCCGTAGTCGATCAACTCAACGTCGTCCGTAATTTCACGCTCCCAGCTTCTGCATCGGCCATCGTAACTGAGCCTCTCATAGTCAACCGAGGTCTAGCGCTTGCGACTTCTGCTTCTGCATCGATGAGCGAAGCGTTCGCGATCGGACGTGCTCTATCGCTTGCGGCAAGCGCGCAGGCTCAGCTCACCGAGCAACTGAGCTTCATTCTGGCTTTCCAGCTTCAGGTCGCTGGTCTGACGTCGGTTGCAGATTCAGTTCGAATCACACGTAATCTGGGGACTCTCATCGCAGGAGTGTCTGCAACGCTGGTAAATGCCCGCGTCGTGCGGGAGTTCGGTCTGCCGGTGGCGGGTGCAGCTTTGTGGCCTCCGAATTTGGGTGGCAGTGCTTCGGTGGTTATGGATGTTCACGCGTTCTCGTTACTCGCCTTCAAATTGTCGGCGATCAAACCTGTAATCGACAACGGCCCTTATGTCATGCCGGCGCCTCCAGGGCCTGCACCGCACGGCCCGTACGAGTACTTGTTGGTACCTCGCCAGCCTCCAGTTCCTCCTAACTCGTCTTTCTCGGCCGGATTTACGGTGTATACGCAAATCGAGGCGGAGATTCGAGCGCGGATGTCGTTCGGCGATCGAGCTACTCTCTCCAACGGCGATCGAGCTTACCGTATCCCTATTCGTAATATGTGGCGATTCGATCACGACAACCAAGGCTGCTTCATTGGACGCAATCCCTTGCCTGTCTTCCGCTTCATCCTAGATGACCCCACCGTGGCGGAAACGGTGGTCTGGGAACCGGTTTAGCAACGAGGCCGGTACCGCGCGGTACTAAGCGGGGTTCTTTTGGGGTTGGTGCGCTTCACTTGCGGCGCTCCACTCTGAGCAGGCATCGACGTCAACACGCTTCTGGTAGGACATGCCGTCGTAGTTGAGGTCTGCGTGCAGCCAGACGTCGCCCATTCGAGAACAGCCCGTCACGAGATGACGGCGGCCCTCGTAGGTGGCATACAGCTTCCGCGTATCGGGCTCGCGCATCTTGACGACAGCGGGACGACGGAACGCCTCGAACCACGACGCGGCGTAACGGTCGGTGGTCGGGTCATCAATGAAGTCGTCTACGTGCCTCACTTCTCACCTCCCGCAACGCTTGAGACCGGCGTGGCCGATCGGGCGTTGCGTGCCATGATCACGACGATCTCCCCTTCCTCGGCCTCGCCCAGACACGGGTGGATGACGAGCAGGGTGTCGGCGAGGTCCTGCAAACATCACCGTCGAGTCGTTCTCGTACTTCGCCAGCTTCTTTCGCAGCTCGCCGACCGTCATCGCTTCGACCCTTCCGGCGATGTGAACGGCGCCGCTGGGAGGGCGCGTAGTGCCGTCTCGACGAGCCCGCGAATCGCCTCAAGCGCGACGCGCGCGTTCTCGACGTCACCCGCGCGAGCGCCGGCAATACCGGCCCACTCGGTGGCGGTCGGTACGGCGGAGGACGAGCTATCCGCGGCCAGGACGCTCGCGCAGTCGCACGGACAGTCGCGGTCCACGCACTTCCCATGGAGGCCACCGACGCAGCGCACGCACGCGTTAGGCGTTTCCCTCGTGGAGTCGAGGCTGGGGGCTGGACTTGAACCAGCGTCCAACGGCCTAAGAGGCCGCTGCTCTTTCAGGTGATGTGCCTGACCCTGACCTTCCGCGGTGACGTCACCCCCGCTACTCGGTTTCGGATCCTGAGCTACCCCAGTCTCCACTCCGCGAACCGTGGCTCTCTCTCGACGTTGACGGCGCACCTCTTTTTCGTCCGCTCCGCAGTCGCAGGGGATGCCCCCTCGCCATTGCGAGCAGTGACCAGCGTGCTTGACGGCCCGCAGGTCGTAGATCGGCGCCTCGGACGGCGTTGCTCGGCGGACATCCTCCTCGTCGCTCGACGCTCTCTCTCTGCGTCGCTCCGCGATCGTCGCCCTGAAGCAGTAGTCCGAGCAGTGCTCGCGGTTGGGTAGCGCCGGCAGGTCGCAGCTCGGGCACTTGCGCGACGCTTCGGAGGGGCGCCGCATCGCCTCGTCGAATCCCTCTCCTACGTGCCAGTGACTCTCGCTCAGGTGGCCCTTCGATCGCGTGCACGGGCCGCCAAGCGCAGGTGCGCTACACGCGCCGGGATACGGCGTGAGCGGAACGCGGATGCTCTCGGGGGCGCTTGTGAACGGCGCAGCCTTGATTTCCTCGTCGATCGCCCACGTCGAGCCGAGGCCGTTGTCGTGACGCTCGTGCGGTCCACGCATCGCGCAGTAGACCGTCTCCATCCGACACGTCGTGCCGCCCGGCTCCGATATCGGGACCTCGGGAGCGCGAACCTCGCGAAACGTGGACGGGCACGCTGCGCCCGAGCTAGGCGCAGCCTCCGGGTGGTGGATGCAGATCGGCCGCTTGTTGCGCCACGACTCCTGCGCATCGGCTGCGCGTTTGCAGCCGGCGCAGTCCGCGCTCGGCATCGGCGTCGCCTTCCACGATGCTTCACGCTCGGGCTCGAACGTGACGACGACGCGGTATTCCCCGTGCGAGAACCCGTGCTCGTCGACCGGCACGTCTGCATCCTCGATGGCCTCGTGGACGGCCCGGTCGATGTCCGCGATCTCTTCTCCGCTGTAGCGCTTGTCGAGCAAAGTCTTCATTTCGTTCCTTTGCCCACGCTGAGCAGTCTCGTATCTGTCCACCGCGTTGCGAAGCGCTTCGGTGTGCCGCGCGTTCGGGGTCTCACGCCAGTAGCGCGCCCACATGACGATGCCGTGCGTGGCTTCGTTCGCCTTATCTCTGTGTTTTCGATCGCGTTCGTCCAGCGTCTCATCGCTCTTCATCCTGGCAAGGATGCTGGCGCGCTCCTCGTCAGTCCACGAGCGACCCGAGTAATTGAGGCTGTACGCGGGCTGCGAACCACAACTCGTGTTGAGCCGTTGCCATGCGGCCTGCACGTGACCGTCGCTGCACATGTGCAGGTGCGTGACGAAGCACTCGGAGGTCGTTCCTCCGAGTATGGGTCCGTTGTCGGACTCGACCATGTCGCCGATCGACAGGAGTCGCGCTTCGGCGAGCTTCATGGTTTCTCCTTCGCTACAGATGAAACCTGTGCGGCCTCTTTGCTCGCACACCACATCGAGCAGTAGGGGCCGCCCTTCACGTCATTGTTGGTTGGCGGTGTCCACCAGGCATCGCCGCATCGAAAGAGACGCCCGCAGCGGTGGCAATGGTAACCGTCATCACTCGGTCTCGCGATGTCCTGCTCGATGTCGATCACATCTTCTTCTCCGAGGATGTAAATGGTTCGGCCAGATCGCGATATCCATGCGACATTCGGTTGTCGACGGCCGCCCAATACGCGGCCTCCTCGTCACGGATATCCCACTGACACTCCGCCCCGCATCGGGAGCAGAACGAGTCACCGTACAAGTCTGTCGGTTCGATACGGCGCGTCCAACGGTGGGACGTGAACATGCAGATGACGGCGAGCAACTTGATTCGTTCAGTCGCCATCCGACTTTTCTTTTTTCAACGTCTGTTCGACCATATGTAGAACGTCCAAAATGGCTTCTACAGGCAGCTTCCGGTGAGTGGCGACCGAGATACCCAAGAGGCTAAGCGCGTGACACACGACAGCCGCCGCAATCCGAGGCGGTAGCTTCTCACCAATGTGGTGCTCGTCTAGAGCTTCCGACAAGGGCTTCCAAAGTACTTCCATGGTTCGATGCACCTCATCGTGGAATTGCTGATGCATCTCTTCGTCGGTCGGGACTGTGGGCGAATTCAATGGGTCAGCTCCTGCAAAAACACGACAGCCTTCTTGTCTTCGGAAACCGATACTTGCCAATCTTTGCCGTGATGGACGGCTACGTCCTTGTTCATCGGCGCACCGGTGAAACCGAACCACGTAGCTACGGTAAACGAAGCCAGGACATTGGGGAGTGCGCCCGGTGAAGGCACCGACATGGAGAGATGGCGAAACGTTCGACCCTCGTGCTTAGTGACGGTGAAGACGCAGCGGTAGTCATCTAGAAATGTGACGTACTCCGGGCGATCACCGGGGACGAAGGGCGTTACGCCAACGATGTAGTGGTTTTCAGGCTTCTCGGCGAATTCGATCAGCATCTTCGCTTTCTGCCGATTCTCCTCGTCCAGACGTAGCATCCTCATTCGGTTGTTCCTCAGACATGAATCTCTTTGCGGCGTTCGAGTTCTAGCGCGATTGCCTTTCGCGCTCGTGCCCAATCGTTCTTGTTGAGCATGCGGCAGCTCATGAACATCGGGTAGCCGTTGATGCTGCGTGGCCCGGCTTGAGCGATGTACTCCCAGAGCACGCCGATGTTCTTCAAGTCCCTCTTGGGAACGCCAGAGAATGCGCCAAGCGCAGCCGGCATGAAGATCAAGTGGACGAGGTTCGCGGCTTGCCCTTCCGGAATGTGGGCGGTCGTGAATATGCGACCATCCGCGAAAGCGATAACGAACTCTCGGAGCTGGTCGTCGGAGAGTGCGGGGAGGGTGAGTCGCTTGGCTTTGGTTTTCTTTTTGGCGCCGGCTTTTTGGTCGGAGGCGGGGCGCTGAGCTTTTGTTTTGCTAGCCATGTGAGGAGTATTTTTCTGATTCGGACGGGGACCTTCTTGGTCTCTCCTTTGAGAATCATGAGTACGTAGATGGACAACGCGAGAGGGAAGGACAGGTCGTTTGGATTCTGGGGGATCACAAAAGCCTTTCTTACCAGCTGAAGTCCTTGAAGAAGGTCGGGTTCTCCGAGATGAAAAAGGCCAGCTTGGCACCCAAGTAGGTCAGGGCGTCGTTGAAGTTCTTCGACAGATGATCGCTGGCCATGTTGTGGCCCAACTCGTGAAGGATCAGGTCGACCTGCTTTTCCGTCACGCCGGTTGTGAAGAATCTTTTTCCGAGAGTGCTGACGTTGAACGTCATCTTTCCCAGGCTCCATTGAGCCAGTGTACTTGCTTCCGGCGCTTCGACGAAGAACACGCTGACCTTGCGGTCGATGAGTACCTCGCCCAGTCGCTGAACCAGCTTGGCCAACGCTTTCATGCCTGGTGTTTGTTTGTCTTCGCCGACCCATGTCGTATCCGCAAAGCCCTCGGGTTTGGATGGAGTGACCTGCCCTGCTGGAAGCACGATCTTATCACGCTTCAGGTTGTCCCACTCGCCCTTGCTGAGCGACCCTCCAGGGATGACCGTGTAACCCTGCTGCATCGCCATCTTCGAGCCCTCGGGGTCACTGGGGTCGTAGGCGACCGCCTTTTCTCCGAACCGCTCGGTCTTCACATGCTCGACAGCTTCCTTTGAAGCGTCGGGGTCGGCAGCGGCCTCTCGAACCCACGCCTGGGCCGCAGCATCCGCTCCTTTGATGAACCGGTGCATGTGGTTCAAGACGGCCGTGCGAACATCCCGTAGGTAGGCCGGCGTGACGTTGTCGCGGTCTGAATTCAGCGGTACCTTCTGGTGGATGTTGATGTGCCAAGGCTCACCACCGTCCAGCTCGACGACCGGGATGCCCATCTCGTAGAGCGTCGCCGTTTCCCCCGCTCCTACCTCGTGGAGCTGTACGAGCGTCTCTCGGGCACTGCGGCGTAGGAAACCTTCGGCGTCGGAGATCTCGGTCGGCAGCGTCGTACGGAATCCGTCCTTGCGCGGCTTGTCGTTCAGCTCGGCGTCGTTGAACCACGTCCGTCTGTCGTGCGGAACGATGAGGCGCTGCATCGCTTGGCAGACCTCGTCGTACTCAGCGCGAGTCATGCGAATCGTGCCCGTGAATACCGAACCTTTTTCGGTCTTGGCCTGCTTCCGGTGACGACCGGACTTGTCGAATGCGATCGTTCCAGTAGTCGACGCGATGCTGGCTTCTTCGCAAAGCGCTAGAACGAGCTTCTCACCCAAGTTGAAGCGCCCGCGCTTCTCTGGGTCCCCTTTCTTCTCGCTCTCCGCGAACAACGTGAAGGCGTGAGCGAGGTTCGAAAAGCCGGCTGAGTCGTCGTCAGTGACAACAATCGAGCAGTACGGCTTGTTCGGTAGGGGCTTGAGCTGGACTCGAACTTCAGTCGCGTTCGTGTCCCACGCGTTCTGGAGCAGCTCATACAAGACGAAAGCCTTGCCCTTACGCTCCAGCAGCTTTGCGAGGCCTTCTTTATCGACGGTGAACCAATCCATGACCTACCCTCCAAGATGCAGCATAGCACATGGGGTAGAATTGTCAATAGGCGAGGTTAGCCGCCTTGACGGCGTAGATCCATCATCACCTGACGGACGACCATAGGGTCGAGCCTCAGCGCAGTGGCGACATCAAGAGCCGAGGTGCCCGGTTCAGATTGATCGAGAAATTGCAGGATGCGCCGCTTCACATCGCCTGTGGGCTCAGGGATACCTGGAACACCTGATGTGCCGTTTACGTTGGGCGAAGGGAAGGCGGCTGGGACAGGGGCTCCGACGACTTCGGCTATGATCTTGGCGTGCTTAGCAACCAGCGGCATCAGCTCTTTTTCGAGTTCTGAGATGTCCTTTTGAATTGCATCTCGACCGGCCCGAAGCTCTTTCAGCTTCTCGCTGAGTTCAACGATTCGGGCTCCAGTAGTAACTAGTTCAGCGACGTCCATGGTTCAGCCCGTATACGTGTTGGGGAACAGATCTGGATCGAAACCAGGCACTGGTTCGGGGTAGAGATTCGGGTTGTACGGTGATTCAGGAAGCGGGAGCAAATCCGGAAGCTGACCAGGTGTGGGGTACAGTTCAGGACTTGGGTCGATGGGGATTGGAAAGAGGTCAGGATCGTAGGGCTGCGTCATACGCAGCAGTCTACTACGGACCCGAGAAACGTACTGCGCCGCTTCTTTGCGCTGTCTCGAAGCACAGCTTCAACGACATGAAGCGCGCGTAGAAGGCGCCTCCCAGTGCTTCGGCTTGTCCGTGATGGTCGGCGAAATCGCGTGCGAGCTTCTCACTTGTCTTGGGACCGATCATGTAGTGCTGACCGTTCTCGTTGAAGTGGATGAACTCGAAGAACGGGCCGGGGGCCGGCTCTTCGAATATTTCCGCGGTCGAACGGCCGGCGAACTTCTTTGCGAGAAGCTCTTTGAAGTCCTTCATGTCGAGCGCGGTACCCAAGTCCTTCGTGACGGAGTCACCGGTGCTGCGGAAGAAGCCGCTCGGCATGTAGTCGGCGCGGTCTGGAAAGATGGGGTGCTTGGAGAGCGCTACCAAGCTCGGGTCCTTGATGACGAACATCTCCTTACGAAACGCTTCGAGCTGCTCATCGGTCTCGGCGTAAAGAGGCTGCAGCGATTGAAAGGCGGTGGCTTTGATCATGGAGAATCCCTCGGGGCTGGCGTATGGTCGTACCATCCCCGTAGCGGATTGTCAACAAGCGGATCAGCCGACTGATTCGATGTGTTTAGCGGTCTCGCGTGTGAGATCTCGTAGGTCGGTTAGCACTTGGACGTCGGGGCGCGCCAGTCGCACCTGTTCTACGACGTCGAGCAGGCGCGCGTATTTAGGGTGGCAACCTACGAACAATTTCTTCTGCGTTCGAGCCCAGGATCCTAGTTCGTAAAGCGTGATGGGGCACAGCGTCTCTTGGGGGAACCAGAAGAGTATGGCGCCTGCTTTATGGAGGTATCGATGCTCCCAACGAATTTGAAGCATTCCTTGCGTTGGGTCTCCCATAGGGAAGTCCGGTCGACGCGGATTAGCGAGCCACCACTCCTCAAGGAAAACGTTAGGTTTCCACTCGTGAAGGCTTTGAATAGCCTCGGCTTGCCAATCTGGGCAGTTCGTAATCCCGCCCGCTAGGAAGATGCTTCGGCGCTCTTCAAAGTCTGCCTCTTGAGGAGGGACAAGAACGCTAAACATCAACTCCTACTTAGGGTCAGGAGCAGGGCTTTGGCAATCGCGCAGTTCCCGGTCTAGCTTCTCTTCGGCTTCGACACCTTCCTGCATAAGCTCTTCTAGCGCCGCAGGTTCCATAGAGACCGCTAGGTGTTGGAACTCAGCAAGCACTTCACGCTCGATGGCGTCTGCCGTTCCGCGCAACAGCTGCGAAAATTCGAGAGCAGATAAATTCTGCTGTAAAGAAAAGTCGAGTGCCGTCTTCACAAAGAATATGAGGACTGTTTGCGCTAGCGCTTCTTTATCCATCTCTAAGGGGACGGGGTTCGCGCTCATCACCTCAACGAGCTTCGGACGAAGCGCGAGGAGGAGTGTTTCGGCGTAGGCGCCGATCAGGTCCCGTTCCATCCTTGTTTCCTAGCGCGTTCGAAGAGGTCGACATCCTCACCTGCTGTCGAAGCGGTTTCGCGTCCGCCTTTTTCTACAGCGGATTCCATGTCGCGAAAGTAGAGCAAGTCATTCGTCTCACTCGGAATAGTGAGGTAACCGTTGATAGCGTTGAAGGACCAGACTTGTCCGCAGAACTCGCGACCGTCTTTCATTTTGATGTGAGCGTCATGCATGGCGAGGCTCTGCGAACATGCCGCTCTTGGTCGTCCATTCGACTTCCAATTGATTTGCCATCGCTCGAATAGCGGCGATGAACTGCGCAGGTGTGAGCCCGTTGTTGAGGGCGTAGTGAAGGCCTGCATACGAAAGCCCAGACATCACCATGGCGGGTGAGAAGGCTTCTTTCTCATCCGAGATACGGCCCTGTGCGCACAGTATTTGTACTCGAACCTTCATCTGCTCGATCATCTGGAGTACTTCGGGGCGATACTCCGCAATGATTTGCAGTCGTTCTGCGTCTTCCATCAGAAGTCGACCTTTACCTCTTTTGCGGTTGGCTTTGAAGCGACTTGGGTGGTCGTCGTCAGCTCTTCGGCGAGTCGAGAGATAGCTTCCATCTCGATGTCGGCGGCGATCGTTTGAAGCGCACGAGCGTAGTCGACCGGGTGCAACCCTACCGTCACCGATACGCTCAAACCCAGATGAGCAAGCGCTTGGATGAAGCCTGCAGCGCCACTGCTCGCCCTATGGTCGGGCGGCGGGAAAACCCTCATTGCTTCTTGAAGAGCTGGAATCAGAAAGTCTGCGATCTCCATCGCGTACTCTGACTGACTCAAGTCCGCGGTATCCCTCACCTCTATCTCCGATGCCGGGTCGTTCACGCGTTTAGGGTACCACCCGTCCTAAGGATTGTCAAACCGGTACCGTGCGGTACTTATCGCTGTATTGTCAGCGCGTTACTGACGTCAATGACCCGGTTCATGTGGGGGTGTCGATACTTGGCACCCCCTGTCATGACGGTGAGGTTGGGCAGGGGGTTGATGGTGCCTGGGCTGTGCGAGTGGCCGCAGAGGACGAGCACTTTCTTCTCGGGGTACTTTGACGTGACCTCGGACAGCATCTCGCCCATGGCCTTACAAGAGAAGTACGGAAGCCAGTGCTTGTCAGAAGGCTTGCCTCGATGCCAGGCGGCTCCTGCATACGGGGGGACGTGCGTGGCGAAGATCACCTTCTCGTATGCCGCCAGCGCTTTCTCAATTTTCGGTCGAGCGCGACCAACTGCGGCATCTCCGAGAATTTCTAAGCGACGTTGGAGTGCGACAGGCCCCATGCGTCCGCCTCCGGCTAAGTACGCTTCACGAATCTCGTGGGTCGCTTCCATGTCGGCGATGAGGACGTTGGAATTGAGTAAGTCGCCGTTGCGGCCGTCGTACCAACCATCGTCTCCAACGAGCGCGCAGGTCGGCGTCAGCTCGACAACACCCTGGTCTTTCGTGAGGTAGCGCAGCTCGGGATTTTTGATGTCGTTCATCGACACCATCGTGGCGGCGATTGACGATCGATACGTGTCGTGGTTTCCAAGGACGAAGTAGATGGGTTTTCGGAGTCCCTCGTGCAGGAAATCCAAACACTCATGGATACTGTTCGACTCCGCGATGTCGCCTGTCACGACAAGCGCATCCACATTCTTGGCCCCGATCTTTTTTCCTAACGCCAACACGTCGTGCGGCGTTACGAAATTCAGATGGGGATCTGTCATCCAACCCAGGCGCATTAGTAGCAAATCCCCAGCTTTATGAATTCTGCGATGCAGAGTCCAACACACTCGTTGCATATCTGCGCCGGGTAGACGCCCGGAGGACAAGTGTTGGCAACCAAGCCTCTCACCTGCCTCCGGGTTTTCCCGCAAAACGTGCAGCGAAGGGGACCACCCACTTTCCTCAGCGCCCGAGTGAGCGTCTTCTCGACGTCATCAGGTAGCGTGATTCCGTGTTTGGTCCCCATCCGTTTACCAGCGTGCGCTGCTGCGCTTCTTCGACAAGCCTTTCGGCTTCTTGTCTTCCTTCTTCGCAGGTGCCACTGGAGCCGGCATAGGCACGGGGAAGACGGGTTGAACAGGAGCCGCGCCTACCGCTGGATGCACGTGAACGCCTCCGCCTCCAGTGAAGGACTGTACGACGGCTTGTTGTGCTGAATTGCTGGCGCCGCCGCCTACGGAACTCAGTACGACTTGCGCTTCGGCATCCATACCAGATGTTCCACAACCACGGGTTCCACCGGATTGTACTGACGCAAAGTAGCCGGCGTTGGCTGTATAGACCTGTTGGTTGGCCATCTTTGCCTTCGCGTTGCGGAGCACTTCTGCTTGGGGATCCATGCGGAGCGGAATGAAGTAGTCCTCGCCTTGCTGCAAAGCGTCGAACGCGCCCTGGAAGTCCCCACGCTTGGCAAAGACCTCCGCCTCCGCCTGAATCTTCACGATTTGAGCAAGCCCGACGACCTTCATGACGTCCGGGGTTGGCTCGGTTTGCTCTTCCCCGTCCTTGACGAAAGAGATCTTCGCTTTCAGTTCCTCGGTCTTCGTTTCGCGTTTGCCCGTCTCGTCGAGCAACTCATACGTCACTTTCACGTCGGCGATGTTCATTGCACGTGGAAGCGCTTGATTCTGCTTCGACAGCTTCACCGCAAGAATGATGTGTCGTTCCTCTTCAGCGAGAATGTCAGACAACTTGATCGTAACATCGTTGCCCTTTTGTTCGACATCGACATCGCTAATCACTTCAGAAATGCGATGACCGTTGTGAGGCGAAACGCTGATGGTGATGTTTTGCGCGTAGGTAGAGAGCAGGCCCCCCAGTTCCTTCGCGAAAGCGCTGAGAGCGTCGTCCGGATTCTTTACGAAGGCGTAGTTGCCCCTCCCCTTCTTCGCGAGGTCAGCCAAAAGCTCCTGGACGGCGTCCTGACCGTAGCCGAACGCGCTGAGCGTCACCTTCCCCAGCGACTTCTCCAAGAGAGGCAGAAGCTGTTCTCGGGTCGTGGCGATGCCTCGGTTGGCTTGCCCATCGGTGAACATGATGACGCGAATGAGCATGCCCTCGGGGAGGTCCCCCTTGTTGGCATGTTCGAGAGCTTCACACATGCCGCCTGAGAAGTTGGTACAGCCCTGTGAGTTCAGCTTGCCGACCTCGGCTCGAAGCTGTTCTTTCTTCGACTGCGTCATCTCCATTGGCTTTGCGACCGTGATGACGTTGTCGTCGAACGTCACGACACCGCAAAAGTCGCCAGGCTTGAGGTGCTCGATGAGCTTGATGACGCTCTTTTTCGCGTAATCGAGTTTCTCGCCTGACATGCTCGACGAGCGGTCGATGACGGGGATGATGCAGACTGGCGGTCGCTTCTCCTGCCAGTTGGTCGCCGGGGCCTTGAGGCTGATGGCGAGGTGGATGTTGTTTTCCTGGTCGAACTTGACCTTGTCGAACGTGAATCTGGATTGAATTTGCATGGCTGTCCCTGAACGTATGAGGGTCACGTTAGGGCGCAGAAGGCGGACGGGTTTCCCTTCCCGGAGTCCCAACTAATTTTCGTCCTCATCGAGATCCCCAAAACCCGAAGGTGCGGAATCGCGGAAGCTGCAAGCCCCAAAAACCCGAGGGTCGCGGACTTACAGCTTCTTTGACATACCACCGTTTGGAGCGTCGGTCTAGCGTCCCGGCTTTTGCGGCTGCTGCTCCTTGATGACCTCCTGCACGTGCTGCAGGGCGGCGCGACCTGACGCGCTGTCCAGGGCCTTGCCGGCGATGCTCTCGACCTGCTGGCGGGCTCCAGTGAGCTGCTGCTGAAGCTCGGCGATGGCTTGCGCTTGCTTCGCGTTGGTCTCCTGAAGGCTCTTCAGCTCGGACGCAGCGACGCGTGCATCGGTCTCCTTGTCCTTCGTGAGGAGTTGGAGCTGGGTCTCGTAGTGCTTCTTCAGCACGTTCTCCTTGATCGCCTCCGCCTTCTTCACGGCAGCATCTTGCTCGATGGGAGCGTTCTGCTTGAAGGCGCGAAGCTCGACCAGTTCAGTCTCCTGCTTCACGAGGTTCTCTTCGCGGTACGCCCAGGTCTTCTCCAGACCCTCCTGCTTCTCGCGGTTCTCGTGCTGCTTCAAACGGAACTGCTCGGTGAACTCATCCTCGACGCGCTTTCGTTCTTGCGCAGTCTTGTACGAGTAGTCATCGGACTCGCGCTTGCGAGATTTGACGAGGTTCTCATCGAACTCGCGCTGGATGCGGGAGCGGTCTTGCTGCTCCTTTTCCCAATCGAGCTTCCTGGTCTGGATTTCGACTTCCAGATCTTTTGCCTTCGTCTCGTAGTCCTGCACGAGCTGATCGAGTGCGGTGGCGGCGATGTCCTTCTGGTGAAGCTCGTTCAGCTCCTCCTTGAGAAGGTTCACACCTTCCTTGGTCGTGTTGAACTCCTCGACCGCGGTGACGAGCTGCTGTTGAACACCAGAGAGCACCTTCGCGACGTCGAGGGTGATGCCCGAGATGCGCTGCACCACCGTCTCCGGCGTCAGCTGGCCCACCGCCTTGCGGACTTCTTCAGCTCGACCCTTCTTTGCCGCCGAAGTCTTCGCGTCTTCCGGTTCGCGTGACGAGACTTCGTCTGAAACGCTTTCGAATTCGGCCGCTACTTCGGAACGCGTTCGCGTCGTCCGTGCGCGTGTCTTGGTCCCATTCCCATTTTTGCTTTTCGTCGTCGCTGTTGCCATGATCGCTCCTCTTGGGGTGAGGAGCCGTACCAGGTTCTAAATACGATTGTCAAGACCCGTCATCTGCTCAACGCGACATCGTAACCAGGCTTGCGGTCCCTCATCGGTTCCACCTGATCTTGGACTTAGCTACTTCGCGACTGCCTCGGCATAAGCCTTTGCAGCCAGCCCTTTCGCCTCTTCGATTTCATCCGGCCAGCACCAGCACTGTCCGATAAACGGAGTCATGCCTTGGTTCCGTCCGTAGGAGCACGAGGTTTGACGCTCGAACTGTCGGCCGTAGGGATCTGTCTTGTTCGTGTCTGACGACACCCACGCGACGTTGCAGCTCGGAAGGGCGTTTGGCGTGTAGTACGGCGAAGACTTGGACTTCTCCAAGTACTCCTCCACGCTCTGCCCGTCTGCTCCACCGTGAAACCAGTTGGTCACGATGGCCTCGTGTGGCTGACGCAGGCTGTCGAAGAAAACGACCCTGCAACCGATTTTGAATGCTCTTTCCATGATGCACATGCCTTCCGCGGCTTCGGTGCCGCGTTGAGCAAATGACCCACGGAGAAAGCGTACATGAAGCAGAACGGAGAATCGAGTGTGGAGCCGCTTGTCGGGATCGAACCGACTACCTGTGCTTTACAAAAACACTGCTCTACCAATTGAGCTAAAGCGGCAGATTACAGATCTTTGAAAAGAGGGAGTTGATCGCCGGGCTTCGGACAGCGGCAGTTGGGGAGGCAGTAATCACACTTCGGGCAGGGCGGGTAGCCTACGAGTTGAGCCCAAAGAGTAAGCGCCTCTCTGCTGGGATTCACTCGCGCAACCGTAACGAGAATCTCAAGTGCGTGTTGCTTATCAAGCACGAGAACCCTTGTTTGGGCGAGGTTTCTTGAAATCTCGAATCTTGATAGGTTGGCCAGGGTCGAACATCTCGCTGCGTTCACACTCGCGGGCACACCACCTATTCAGCATAAGCGGGTCCTTCAACGGCGTCGCGCTTGGCTTGCAGTCAGAACCTTCTGAAATGCCGATTGTCTGGCCTGGCCCCGGTGCTGTACCTAACTCGCCATCACCCTTGTAGACGTAGTCGTCTTCATCTTTAGGCTCTTCGTCTGGCTTGAGGGCTCGGGGCGGTTCGCCATTCTCCATGTAGAACAGACGCGGTCGGCCATTAATACCCCAAGCCTTATTGCATTGCCCATCGCAGGCCAATACACGCTGCTTGCCGAAAAACACGATTGTCTTCTTGAGCATGGTCTTCCTTAGCGGAAGCAGGAGGGCTCGAACCCCAGCGCTTTCGCGCCGCACCGGTTAGCAACCAGGCTCGCTCCCAAGAGCGATTCAGCTTCCATAAATCTTCATCCCGGAGGTCGGGCATAACCTCCAGGAATCACCACAAGTCCGCGATCGGTAAGAATACGACTGAGGCCTGAGTAGAGTTGCTCGGGTTGGTTCTCCGAAAGCCCGGACATCTGACCATCATTCACCTCGATGACCAGCCAATCCCCGTCCGCTTTCTGTCCGATGTCGACGGCGTAGAAGTTGATCCTATTTCCGATCCTCTTCACTACCTCCGCCACAAATTCAGTCGGCACCTCTGTGATAGACGGCACTTGTGGTAGGTCATCGACATAGTTGGACCAGTAGTACGCACCACAAATCACCTCTCCGAACGCGACGAAGATTCGGAACTCGTTTGTGATAGGCAGTTGATTGATGCCTTCGAGGAAGGTCTTCAGCGGAACGTACTTGCGAATGTAGATGTCCTGCTGACCATGACCGATAAGTCCATCGGTGCTGAGTCGCCAGTGAACCTCGCCTGCTGTTTGGCGGTCCTTGGCAAACATGTGGGTCTTCCAGTCGAACTTCCGACTGTTGGTTTTTCCCTTCAAAACGTAGGGTCCTTCCTCGTCGATGTCTTCGAGGCGGTACCAAGTTTTTGGGGTCAACTCGCGGAGGTCTTCGACCCAGTTGCTGAGATCTGCAACGTATCGATGCTGTCGGATGTTGTTGATCAGTTCGGCCCCGACGTAATCGCAGTCGGCTTGGATACCCTCGAAGAACGGGAGCACGCTGTAGCGGCCCACCACAAGGTCGTTTTTCGAGATGGCCGTTCGCTCGCGGAAGCACGTGAAGTGCCTCTTCACGGCTGCAAGTTCATCTTCATCCATGTCGCCCTGTCCGGGGCGAAAGAGAACAACAGGTCGCCGCATTAGCTCTCCGGATGAGGCTTACGTTTCTCGGTGCCGTGGTCGACGGCGCAGTTGGGGTCGGTGCATCCGCGCCCGCCCAACACAATATCGCGAAGAGCGTCCCATGTGATTTTGGCGAACTCTTTCTTCCCCGTTTCCAGCGTGCGAGACTCGCTCAAACGCTTGGAGAGCATCATCCAGATTTTGAACCACTCGTGATCCTCCATCTGTTCGCCGGTGCGGCCATCGATCGAGTCGAAGTACAAGCTGTAGCTGCCGTCCTTCGGGAAGGCGACTGAAGCGGTGAAGAGCGCATCAGAGCCCCGCTGGCCCCGCTCATCAAGCTGCGCCCCATTCAAACCCTTCAGAGCCGCCTTCATGTTCCACTCGACGAAGTAGAGGCGCTCTGCATTCGCCTTGGCGATTTCTTTCGGCTTCATGCGTAGCAGCCTATCGTACAGGATTGGATTGTCAAGGGAGGGGCTTACCCCAACATTCTCGGTGTAAAAGCGCGAACATGGAGATGCGCTTGTCGACGCGCCCCGTGTAACAGAAGGAGCGCCAGTAGGTCCGACAACAGAGACAGATGATGTCAATGCGCTGGGGCTCTTCTGGGTCCATATCGGGTGTACGAGGGTGGAACCGTCCCTCGACATGCATGCACCAGGATGGAGACCAACGAAGTTCCATTAGCGGAAGGCGGAGTACTTGAAACTCACCCCTTGCGGGGCCATCGGTATTCGAAGCCGCGCCAGCACCCTGGCTGGTTCACCTTCCATGTCGAAGCATGTTCAGAAACATCTCTCCTTGTTCGATCGCGTCATCGAGCGCGACGTGTGTGTGCGGGCGGTCTTTGGGGGTCCACGACTTAGGGAAATTCTTCTTGGTCGTCTCGCGATACGGCGTGCCGAGCGTACGCATCGCGTAGGTCTTCATGTCGAGTGCCGAAAAGGAGAACGGCGAGTGTCGGTTGAACTTGATCAGATACCAGTAGACAAACATGAAGTCGAAACCGGCGGGGTAGCCAACAAATACAGGCGAAGCGCTATGTTCCTTGCTGAGCCGCTCTACCCAATTTGCGAACAAGCGCATGACGGCCAAAGGAGGTTTTGCGTTCACGCGTGCCTTGTCCCAGGCATCGCCTTGCTTCTTCCACCACTCCATCGTGTCAGGGTCGGGTGTGGCTTCGGGTAGCAGCTCTAGATTCTCGGTGAATGTGGAGATCAGTGCGCCTGCTTCTGAAAAGGCAGCGGTGCCGAAGCTAAGCATCGAGTTCGGACCCGGAATGGGGCCATCGGCTTCGATGTCGGTGCTGAAGTAGATCTCACTCTTGGACATCAGGATCTTTCAAGTAGGGGTCGTTGCGCCCGCTACCAGGCTCAGGACACGGAGGGTTCTTGTGCTCATCGCACTGCTTCAAGGCGTGCGCTTCTTCGCACATGACGTGATCTTCGACGCAGGTAATGATGGTGTTGTGGGTCGCAATGCAAAGTTCATTCTGGTCGTCGTGGCCATCCGCTCCAGCGATGCGAACTCATGGTAACGATCTACCACGTTCTGAGTGGCGGAAGACAGAGGACTTGAACCCCAGCGCTTACACGCCCCTCCCGCTTCAAACGGGTGTCAGCTCCTAGCCGATTTGCCTTCCAGAATTCGGATGGAAACGCTCCACTTGAAGTGGGATTCCTGTGTTGCGGAGAGCAGAAACCATGTTCTGCGCCCCACTATCGTTCCATGAGTGAATAATGATGATGTCAGGGTGCTTAGACTCCGGCAGCTCCTTCGCGATGAAGCGGCAGAAGTCTGCACCATTTAGCTCTCTGGCTCCGCCGTACATCGAGTCAGAAGGGCCGATCGATCGCTGACCGAAGTCGTTTAGGTCGTGATCGAGAAAGTAGACGTCGAAGCGTTCAGCCTCTTGAAGCGCTTTGACAGCGGAGTCGTACGTCTGAACATGAAGACTGTCTTGACCCTTCAGGTTGAGGGCGAAGGCTTGGTGTCTCTTGATGTCGTCGTCTAGAACGAAGATACGCATGGCTTGCCTATTCTAGACGGCTCGGAGCTTCTTCTGAAGAGCTTCCGGTGCCTGCTCGCCAAGAAGTTCATCGTAGATGAAGACGATTTCTAGCGTGGCGCCCTCAACGAAGGCAGCCTCTTCGCGCTCCCCAGCCTTTTTGGCTTCCCTGCGAAGCGTCTTCAAGCGTCGCTCCAAGTACTCCCGCAACGTGGTTCGATCGGCTTCGGAAATCAGCTGCTTCTCTGTCTTGTCTTCCATCTGCCGCCTCCTTTCGATGAAAATGGCGGTAGCGGAAGACGGAGGACTCGAACCCCGAGCCCTTTCAGGCCCACAGTGCTTTCCAAGCACGTTCAGCACCTCGCTGATTCATCTTCCTAATGCAGGTGATTTACGGCGTTCGGAACCCTAATCCCTTTGCTCATGATGGCCATGAGGAAACCGTGCGCGTTGTTGAATGGCAAAGATTCTTGCCAAATGCGATCCATGTCCTCTTGGGCTATGCGTTGATCGCGTACCGCTTCTGCAGCGCAGGTCCACAGCCCTTGCCACTCCTCGTGACTCACACCCTCAATCCAGCCAACCGTCACTGAGAAGCTCTTCCCCTGCGTCTTCAAAACCACCAGCATCGAGTTGTCGGGATTGAAATGAACGAAGAGGTCGTCTGACACGAAGCCCAGCTTTCGAAAGCCTTCGTGACAACCTATTGCTTGTCGAATAGCGGGTTGTATTTGATCGTACTTTATGTTCTTCATGCTCGGTACCGCACGGTACTTTAGTCAAGGCGGCGGGATTTGAACCCGCGATACGAGTCCCCCAGACTCGGGTGATAACCAGGCTTCACTACGCCCTGAAAAACCGTGGAGACCGAAGCCCCTTGCCCGTCTGTCGACGGGGCTAGCGTCACGGCACGCTGTTGCGGTTTACGCAGCGCCGGTCATCAGGAAAATACCCTTGTGGTCTTCCTCGACTCCCTGCGTTTGACAGTAGGGACCCCAGACATCTGGAATCGTCTTTCTGTCGATTTGGAGGAATGACATCGGCAGCGTCTTCGGCCGCACAGGCTTCCGAAGCAGCTTCATCCCGGCCTGCTCCAACGTGCGGTGACCCTTGCGATCATTGCACGAGTAGCAGGAGGTGACGATGTTCTCCCAGACCGTCTTTCCTCCACGCACGCGCGGATGCACGTGGTCGTAGTTGAGTTCCCGCATCTCCTTTCGCACGCCGCAGTACTGGCAGCGAAAGTTGTCTCTCGTGAAAACGTTGATGCGCGAGAACTTCACGCAGCGCTTCACATTGTCGAGAGCGGTTTTGAGTCGGGCAACCGCTGGCAGATTCATCGTCATCGATGGCGAGGAGACAACCTCGTCATACGTTTCGAGGACGTCGACCTTGTCCAAGTAGAACAAGGTCACAGCCGTCTGCCAGGAAATCACCTTATGAGGCGCCATCCATGGGGTCAGCAAAAGCGTTCGTGAACTCATAAAACGTGCCTCCTTTCAGGTGAATTGCTTGGTTTGTCTAGTGTAACAGCCCGTGCTCGACAGCGTACTTGCGTCGCTGCGCGCGCGGGATGTGATTCGGAACGGCCTTCTCTTTCATCATCTCGGTGATGTTGGCCGTCTCCCAGAAGTGTGTTCGCGCTTCCTCGCTGCTTTCGAGAAACAGCTTTTGCGCGAGCATTGCGTCGCCATCCGGAACGCCCGGAGGTTGAATGCAGAAGTGCCGCATGATGGAACCGCGAGCGTCGATCTGCTTCACGTTGTTGTGCGCGCCACGGTCGATGCGGTAACGTTCCTTCTTGCCGTCCGCAGCGTCGATCTCGATGTAGAAGCAGTTCTTCTTGTTGAGATCTTCGAGCTGTTGAGGCGAGAGACACGACCGAAGAAGGTCTTCAGCTCGCTGCTTCGCTTGGCACGCCTGACGAGCACGTTCTTCAGCTTCTTGTCGAAGACGCTTCTCGCGTTCCAGTTCGACCAACAACTCTTCTTCAGAGAGCTGTCGGCGCGAGTACCGCTGAACTTGCCCAACGTACTGAATGGCGTCGTTGATGCGCTCGTAGCGGTCGTTCCACACGGTCCACGCCGCGGTCGTGACGGCGTTAGTGGCGGTGAGGGTCCAGTCGTTCGTACTTGCGGTGATGCATGTACCGCAATCGATCGTGTACGTTTGATTCCAGTCGCGCCAAACAGCTGTTGCAGTTGTGTTTGCGGCCATGGTTATTCCGGTCGTTGTCGCAGAAGTAGCGGCGTGGAAGTACAGTTCGTTCCACACCGGCCACACATCAATCGTGTACGAGTTGGTGGCGGCCGTACTGTATGAAATCGTTCCGCCTCCCCCTCCGTAGATAACGGTTTCGCCTATGTCGCCCGTCATCTGTGCTTCACGCACTCCAGCTTGAATCTGCTGGCGTGCTTGATGGAGCGTTGCCTGATTCAAAGGCTGCCCTACCAAATTGCCCAAATTGGGCGGCACGCTTAGCCCCCTTGGACCGGCGGCGACATGATGATGCGCTCGGCTGTGGGATCGAATTCGCGGATCTGCTCGCCGGGTTTGCCGTCCTTCCCTACCACGCGAAACGCCGTGAACTTCTTCGCGATGAGCGTGTTGAACTGCGTGCGCGCCGCGTCGACCTCGTCGGCGTTGTCTTTGGACCACATGATCTTAGTGTCTCCTGTGTGGTCCATGATTTCGAGCATACCCGTTGACTTGGTCTGCTTTGCCTTCTTCGGCGTGACTTCGATTGTCTGCGTCATCGTCCATTACCTCCTGTGTTCGCGTCCAAAATCACCAGCGCCTCTGAGGGGACTTGAACCCCTAACCTGCGGTTTTAAAGACCGCTGCTCTACCAATTGAGCGTACAGAGGCGTGAGACCCTCACGGGTCTCGCAGTGCAAGGGGTAAATCCCTGCACAACCTCCTCACCTCCGGGCTGGGCTCCAGCACGATGGCCGTCAACTGGTCGTCAATATCCGGTTCACGAAAGATCGCTATACGGATACCACGATCCTCTGCCTTCCTCAAGACGCGACACAGGGCCTGCTCGTTTGGCACGACAAGCAGAGCCAACGTGTTCGATTGCTCGAACCACAACTTTTCCACAGCAGGGTGCGCTTCGACAAACGCCCGTTGGGCATGCATCGCCTGAACGGCTTGCTGCCCTGGGTTTAGGTCCGCGCGCGTAATGACCGTGAGCTTCATCCGGCCACGGCTTCCTGCGCGGGACGTACCGGTCGCTCTCGTCGTCCGCGTGGCGGCTTCTGCACCCACGTGACAAGCCCCTCGACTTCGTCCTGATGCCGACGCACCCACTCGTAGCCCACCTCGGTAACCTTCACGTCGGGTTTCTTCCCAAAGAGCCGTTGCCACCACGAACGAGGAGCTTCGGCTTCTTTCGGCTCGGGCCACGCGCCAAGCTTGATGAGGCACCGCGCGATGTCGTAGTGGGACGGCTTGTCGTTCGCGTACTTCTCCATCGCAACGTATGGAACGCCGCGAATGAGACCGTAGGCCACGTGCTGGGCTCGGCCCCACGTACGCCAATCGCCGAACGCCTCGACGGCCCGAGAAAATGCTTCCTGCTTCTTCAACTTTTCCATGATCAACTCCTTCTAACGGTTGGGGATTCTTCAGAACCGCCCAAACGAGGAGGACCACGGGATTGATGTAGTTAGAGGAAGTGCATCGCATCCATCATTCACTCTCGGACTCGATCTGTCAACAGGGTGCAATCGGAGGGATTCGAACCCACACGCCCTTTCGGGCACAGGCACCTCAAGCCTGCGCGTCTACCAGCTCCGCCACGATTGCGTATTCACAGCCACGTTTCCACAATCACCGGGTCGTCATCTCGTTGTCGCTCCATGCGGTGCAGCCCCGGCGGCAACATCGCGCGAACCCCCTCTAAGCTGTTCGCTACTTTTTGATACGAGAGAGGGGTCGACCATCCCGGTCCTATGAAGTGCGGACGCGCGACGAACTTGTCGGGAAAGTCCCGAGGTCGTTCGTAGATCGTCCACATCAGTGTCATCGATCGGTTTTCTTTTTCGGGTGCAGCACTTCCCACAACTTCTCGCTCAACTCCGTACGCACGCGTTCACGCGCCATGTAGTCAGCCACGTCGGTGATGTTGGGCTCCACCGCCAAAACACCGCGCAGATGTTTGATCGCGTTGATGAGCGATTCCGCGTCATCGGTACGAATGTCCTGATCAAACGTTACCCACACGCCTTTGAGCCTGTCTGTCATTCGTGCTCAGAGGGGGATTCGGACCCCCACACCCTTGCGGGCGCTCGCTCCTGAAGCGAGTGCGTCTACCAAGTTCCGCCATCTGAGCAAACGGGGCGTTGAATTCGAACAGAACGTGTCCTGCAGCGGTCCACATTGAGGTGCTGCCCCAAGGCGGTCTGACCTACCGGTTTTTCACGCTGCTTCAAATCAAAAGGGGTAGCCCCACCGAGTTCGTCGCACCACCTAGGGACTCCGAAGAGTGTTGATGGGTATTGGTTTCCTCGGACCTTATCCTTCCTTTCGTTACGGCCCCACAGCTATCTAGAAATCACCTAAAGGGGTGCGTGGCGAGTGTCTCCTCGTAACCCACGGTGCTGGAAAAGGGAGTCGAACCCTCACGGTTTCCCGCCAGATCCTAAATCTGGTGCGTCTGCCATTTCGCCATTCCAGCTAATGCGGCAAGTGCCTCAATCCGAAAAATCCTTTATTGGTGCCCCGTAGGGATAATTGTCTTGAGGCCGGAGGGGGTGCCACTCCTGCGCAGTCAGGGACCCACTAAAGGGTAGTGATAGCGAAGGCCCTGATCCTCCTTGGGAACGAAGAGAAAACGCAAGACCGGATCCATTGGTCTCTCTTGCGGGGCGTGGTTCCCACGTTTACCCCCAGTGCTCAGCGAGGGACTTGAACCCTCACGCCCCTTTCGAGGCGCCGGATTTTGAATCCGGTGCGTCTGCCGATTCCGCCACCTGAGCGTTAACTACGGTTCCATCGACACGTCGTCGTGAACGAGAGAGTTGCTTCTTTGCGTTCTTCCTTCCTTTTCGAATGTATTTTACAGGACCGTTGTTACGCGCCCAATTGGAGGGCGACGTCGTGGTTTTCTTGATCGCCTTGTCTTCTTGTTTGGTCATCGCGATCGAGCGTGAACGGTGCGAGGGATAGCAGCAAGAGTCCCAAGGAGGGCCTCATTGGCTGCCCGAACTTCGGGAGTGAGGCCAGACGACACGTTCTTGTAGCGGGGGTGTCGAAGCCACTCGGCATAGCTCAAGTTCCCTCGGACCTTGTTGCACTTCTTGCACGCCGTTAGGAGGTTGGCTTCAATGGTTGGCCCGCCCTCTTCCCAAACGATGAGATGGTCGACGCTGAGAGGGACGTTGTCGTTGCCGCAGTAGCGGCAGGCGTAGCCGTCACGCTTGAAGACACGCCACTGCACCATACCGTCGATGACGCGCTGGCTCTTTCGCAGAATGACCTTCGCGAGTGTACCGTCCGGTGCAGACGCGAGAACCTCGGTTTCGAGGATGTCGGTCTGACGGACGAAGACCTTCCAGTCCTCGTGGTTCATCTCCAAAGGCTCCGTAGGATGATCCTCTCGATCGAACGGGAAGAAGCACAGGTAGTGCTTCCCGTTGCCGGAGAAGATCGCCCCCGTCATCATGATGGTGTGCCCGACGTCGAGCAGGTTGATGTCTTTGAAGTTAGCCATTGTCAGGTTTTTCAGGAGGAGCGATGGAGAATCCGGCAAGATGGTAGTCGTCGCCTACAACCCCCTCCGCGCTGACCGTACCCATCCCGAAGGGCGAGACACGGTTTTCTTTGATCGCTTTCGCGACGAGTTCTCGTGCCGCCGAGTCCAAAGGCTCCACTGCGATTTTAAGCGCTGCGCCTTCGAGTCGAACATCACGGGTTACGAATTGGACATCCTTGAGGTTGACCCGGCCTGAGTCTGAGTTGACGGGGCCGTACGCACGACCCGAAGCCACCTGCGCCTTGTAGCGCGCAACCTCACGCTCCATCAGTCCCCGAGGGTAAACCCGCCCATTGATAGTGGGCTGGTCACACACGAGAATCGTGGCTTCGAGGGCTTCTTTGGTCGTCATGGTGCGAGGTGCCGGACTCGAACCGGCCTGGTCCTGCTTGTCGAGCAAGTGGTCTCCCCGAGACCTAACCTCGCGTGACGAGCGATACTGTCGTATCACCCGTTTAGTGGATAGTCAAGATCACTTCGCGTCGGGCTTGAGAGTCGGCGCGGGCAGGGCTGCGCCCATCGGTACGCCGGCCTGCTTCTCTGCCTGACGACGAGCGGACGCCATCTTGCCGAAGCCTTGCAGCTCCTCGTTGGTCACGGGGACCTGTACCGGCTTGCCATCGACGCCGACCATTTCGATGACCGCGCACGCTTCGTTTGCTGTCTTAATGACCTGACAGGCGACTTTCGATGCGGGGCATCCGCAAAGTCCATAGGAGAGGGCAAACGCGAGAATTGCGCCGTACTTGGTTTTCATGCGGCGCAACCTATCACGCTAGTGCGGCACCTGGGAATCGGACCCAGCGCAGAGACCTTATCAGGATCTCAAGGGCAACCAGCCCGTCGTACCGCGTATCTCTGTAGTTGGGCGACCCGGATTCGAACCGAGACGTGTCCGGTTATGAGCCGGGGGTTCTGAACCGATTGAACTACCGCCCAGTAATCATTTCTACATCGAGCATCTCTTTCAGCTCGTCGGATATGAGGTCTGGGGCGGCCTCGACACTCCAACCTTCGGCTGTGTTGAGACGAACGACCCCGTCTTCGCCTTTCACAAACATCGGTGGTGCTTTTCTAGGGTCTCCTTTCATCGTCATGATGCGTTCCTTTCGTGTCGAGAGCGGGATTCGAACCCGCACGCCCGAAGGCGGCCGATTTTAAGTCGGCCCGGTCTACCATTCCACCATCTCGACTTAGTACCGGGTAAGGGACTCGAACCCTTCTCGTTCTGCTTGTAGGGCAGGTGCCTTCCCTGAAGACTAACCCGGCTCAGAAGTATCGTTTGTAGTGAGCGAGATGTTCGGCCACTTGCTCAGGACCCAAACGCTCACGCTCATAGACAGAGCCAGGTTCGAGCGGGGCTTGGACTATCTCCTCAAAATTTGGTCCGCAAAGGCAAACGCTGAACGTTTCGACTTTGGGTCGAATGGCGTGCCAAACACGGTGGTCGAGCATCGAGTACCGAGATCCAGGACCGATGAAAAGTTGCGCGCAGGGTTTTGGAACCTCTTTGCCCCAGCCTTCCGGTTCACCGAAGGCCAAATCCATTTCGTAGCCACCCGAGAGCACGTGAATTGCGCCGGGCCAGACATGAGGGTGCAGTACTTCATCGCCACCCATGACCGGTAGAAAGTGGTTCAGACGCACGAGACAATCGCGCCAGTGCGTCTCTGCGCGAAACGTGATCGTAGTCTTCTTGAAGACTAGTTTGTAGCCGCCCCAAATCGCTGCTCCGCGATCGATTAGTCCGGGTAGCTCGTCTTCCAGTTGAGCGAGGACATCAAGCATGCTGCCTCAAGATTTGGGATAGAAGCGGTGAAATTCTGCAAGCAGCTCGTCACGTCGCTCATCGGACCTGTTCAAGTAGGTAACCCCTCCTTCATTAGGATCACCGCGGTTGATGGGGAACTCGGGTCCGTGAACCAGCACCGTGTACGTTTGCGTCAGTGGTCGAACGCTATGCCAGATGTTCACGTCCGTCATCTCGTAAGCCATCGGTGCTCGCATCATCAGACGCATGAGACATGGTGGTTCGGCGTTGCCTTCGGTGTAGCCGACCTGCATTTCGTATTCGCCTTCGAGAAGACGGGCCGCCATAGGCCAAATGTGGTGATGAATCATGGCAGCGCTTCGCGGCCCGTAGGGTTCGAACCTATGGAGCCTCACTGTATTTTCGCCTACCGGTGTGTAAAGGCGCTGGATTCGAAATCCCGGCTTGTCAAAAGCGAAGTGTTTCAGCTTCCAGATCTCGGGCTGCCGAATTAGATCTGGAATCACTTCCCTTTCGAACTTCTCTAAAAGCTCCAGCATTCAGTGCCTCGGTGGAAATGCTCCTGGGTGGCGACTCAGCATATCCAAAGCGTCACGAGGATGCTCGCGCTTCAACTCGTGATGCACGGCACGGGTACACGGCCAATGCGCGGCGATAGCGTGACCGTAGGCTGTGTTCCGTTCCTCGTAGGCGGCACGAAGCCGGACCAGACCTCGCTTTTGACCCTCGGGCGTTTTACGGGTGGTCCACCAATACAACTCACGCCAGACCCTACGCTCGGCGAGGTGCCACTCACGGATCCGTAACCATTTTGCGATACCTAGATTTTGAAGCGCCTTAGGGAAGGAGGCGAACTTCTTCTGTAGCCAGGTCTCGTATGGAGAAGGCCGAAGCTCAAGCGCTTTTGTTTCAATGCCGCCAAACCAATCATGCATGGGTCAGGATGCGGAGATTTGAACTCCGATCGCTCGGTCCCGAACCGAGTGCTCTACCAGATTGAGCTACACCCTGGTGTGACTCTGTTTCTCACCTCGTCGACCGAAGCGCGCATTGATGCACTCTTCGACCATTTTCTCGATGAATTCGATCGGCGGCTTCGGGAAACCAACCGGTGTGTTGCTAAGCAGCGCTTCAACTGAGACACGCTTTACTTCGTCGCGAATCGAATCGAAGTCGTTGGTGTTGTGAAACTTCTTGGTAGCTTGGTAGATCGCTTCCGAGAGGTCTTGCTCCAGCCGCGCCATCCCCACGGTCTTGTGGAACGTGGACCGCGTCAGCGGGTCGTTATCCATCTGCAGCTTCACGAAGTCGACACCGCTCTTCTGTGGTAGCTCCCTGAGAGCGGTTCCAAAGACCTCTTTGTCGTCCTTGACGGTCAAACGTTCGGCGATGCGATGCTCGATGGCTGTCGTGGAGGGCTCGATGAAGACCTTCGGCCGGACTTCGGTGTCGTCCCATGGCGGGTCATGAATGAACTGTTCTGGGCTGATGGTGCAGGGTTTTGGCGCTTCGTAGCCGAGAAGCTCTTTCGGGACTTTGAGCGAGTCCATCATACGTTGCTGCACTTGCTCGATGGCTTCGTTTGGAAGCGCGAGTGCAGCGACCGGCGTCTCTTCTTCCGAAGGTTGGTCCCAGCACTTTTGACAGAGGCCCACCGTCTCCACAGTGTCGACCTGAGAGGTGTCGAACAGTGCTTTGCAACGCCAGCAGTTCGTCTTCATCACGTGCTCCTAGTTCCGGGAAGAGGAATCGAACCCCTATAGCGGGGATCAAAACCCCGCGTCTTGCCTTTAGACGATCCCGGAATGACTTTCTACTAGATCTTACGCGCTTGGAAACTTGCCTTGCTCTTTAGCCATGTCGAGTGCGCGCTTGAGTATTTCAGGATCTGCTGTGAAATCCCATTGTGCGCGGACGGCTACTGCTTGGCCTCCCTCGAACATGATGGCGCTGTGAACATGCGTATGGCCGGTGATGGCCGGAATGACCTTGAAGCCGGCTTCCGTAAGCAGCTTCGAGAGCACCTCTCCGTAGACCTCGAAAGCTTTTTGGGCAGCGATGTCTAGCGCGCGCCGAACCTTTTCATCTTCCGTCATGTTTCCTCAGTCGCGGTAGAGGTGTTCGAAACCATCGCCTCAGCCTTATGAGAGCCGAGTCCCCTCCAAGGGGTTACCGCGTTTCAAATTCTGCCATTTTCGCTTCCAGCTTTGCTTTCAACTCTTCCGGGGTTTTCACTCCGAATCGGTCGAGAAGCTCTTGCATCGAATGGATGCCGAGCTGCTTCATGAGTTCGTTTCTTGAACGACCTTCTCCGCCTGGACCGAAGTGCTCGTTAAGGCTTCCCTGCAGGAGTGCGTGAGCCAGTTCCCGTCCCGGTTGGTATCGGACTCCGTTTTCGAAGTCCTCCAGCATGATTCGCGCAACCAGCCATGGATCTCGTCCGTAACAGATCTGCCCCGACGCTCCGCACGTGTCCTTGATCGTTTGTTCGTTGGCGCCTCGCTCCACAAGCCGCTCTTCAAGCCAGCATCCAACGTAGCCGCACTCGCGAAATAGCTGAGCGTGTTCAACGGTCATGTGGGGAGGAGGCTCTGCGGTTCCGAGCCTCTTCTCCCATTCTGCTATTTTTTCGTCTTCGGCACCGATTGGACGAGGCAGCATGCGAACGACCATAGCAGCTGGTTGGCGGATGGTCAATTGGTTGCAGGGCTAGGAATTGAACCTAGAGAGCGAAGGTTATGAGCCTAAGCCGGGACCGTCCCTCCCTGCGGCACCCCCGGCAGGACTCGAACCTGCTGCCTCTCCGTTCGAAGCGGAGCGCTCTTCCAATGAGCCACGGGGGCACACCGACCAGAAAGGGAGATCAGGCCCTATCCGGTGCGGGGTCTTCGGCCGTCACTCCTCAGCGCTGGAGTTCCGGTCCTTCCCCCTTTGCTCCTCGCTTGGAACTTTGGAGGTATCCCTTGTCCGTTCTTAATGAACGCGGGATGACGGCGACAGCCGCC
>Ga0315288_10001414_pt1 | contig 31110 bp, 16 predicted proteins | sample YL17G11_20_MG_FD_203454 | JGI IMG/M metagenome (GOLD analysis project Ga0315288, IMG submission 203454) | Sediment microbial communities from Yellowstone Lake, YNP, Wyoming, USA - YL17G11_20 | ecosystem: Environmental > Aquatic > Freshwater > Lake > Sediment | place: USA: Wyoming | collected...
GGAGCAGAGAAATGCGACCGAGAGTTCAAGTCGGCGCAGCAAGCGCCTGCTTGTGGGTGGTACTCAGCGCGCTTTCCTTGTCGGGTGCTCAACTGCGCGCCGGCGCCGCGAAGGCGGTCATCACGCCATACGTGAAGACCAGCAAGGTGTACATGGCGGGCTTTGACAGAAACCGCGTCGCCACAGGAGTTCACGATGACCTGTACGCCCGCTGCCTGGCGTTGGCGGCAGGGCAGGAGACCGTGGCGATGTGCTCCGTGGACCTGATCGGCTTGTTCTATGACGATGTGTTGCGAATTCGCGACCAGGTCAAGGCTCGAGCGCCGGAAGTCACGCACGTGATTGTCGCTTCAACCCACGATCACGAAGGCCCGGATACCATGGGTCTGTGGGGCCCGACTCCATTTGTGAGCGGAATCGACGAGAAGTACCTCGATGGGGTGGATGAGCGCATCGCCGCGACTGCCGTCGAGGCTGTCCGCTCCCTGCAACCGGCACAATTGACGCTCGGGCGCGACGACCATCCGCTGCTCGCCCAGTTGCAGGGCGACTCCCGACCGCCTTACGTCAAGGACCCGTACCTGTTCGTGATGCGGCTGGTCAACGACCAGGGGAAAACCATCGCCAGCCTGATCAACTTTAGCGACCATCCGGAAGTCCTGGGGGGAAGGAATACCGAGATTACCGCGGACTATCCTTACTGGCTGTGTCGTTCGGTCGAAGAGGAACTGGGCGGAATAGCGGTGTTCTTCGACGGAGCCATCGGCGGGCTCATTTCACCCTTGGGGGATCAGGTGGCCTTGCAGATGCCGGAAACGGGAGAGATTGCCAAGGACGAAACCTGGAAGAAAGCCGAGCTTCTGGGGCTGGCGCTGGCTGGACTGGCCGTACGCGCGGTCCAGGGCGGAGAAAAGGTCGAAGTTGACGCGCTTGTGGTGCGCCAGGCCGTCTTTTTTGTGCCCCTCGAAAACGACCGGTTCCGCGTCGGCGGGGCAACGGGACTCTACAAGAATCGCAAGCCGCTCTATACGGAGGGGAAACTCGACGCCTCGGTGGGCGAAAAGGAATTCCCCGGCTACGGCAGGCTGAAGTACGCCACCGGCAAGGACGTTCAGACTGAGGTCAATTACCTTCAACTGCTCGGCCGCGGGCAGATCGTTGCGGAGATTGCCACCGTGCCCGGCGAGATCTATCCGGAACTGATTAACGGTGGAATTGCGCGCTATGCGGGGGCCGACTTTCCCGACGCCCCCTTGGAGCCAACCCTCCGGCGCCACATGAAGAGCAAGTATCAGTTTGTCTTCGGCCTGGGAAACGACGAGCTAGGCTACATCATTCCCAAGGCGGAGTGGGATGATCAGGCGCCCTGGCTGCAGAACAAGTCGGAGCGCTGGTACGGCGAGATCAATTCTGCCGGCCCGGAGACCGCTGGCGCAGTCACGCGTGGGCTGGTGGGCTTGATCAACGCGAAGTGATACCACCTTATAAAGAACGCTTACGGCGACGAATGTGCGATGGTGGTTAACCTGGCGCAGGCGCCGGGTGAAGAACCTGTGGCGGCGTGACTTTCGCCGGAATCCGCGCAACTGAAACAGCAAGACCGGGGCAGGAGTTGCGGCGGGCAGTCTACCCGGCGTGAAGGCCACGTCTCCGCGCCGTCTGTCAACGGGCCTGGGGTTAAGAGGGCCCGGGCCAAGCTCACTTGACAGAGGATTCTGCGTCTCATAGCATGAGAGCTTGACTCGCGGCTAGTGCTGGAGGGTAACCCCGGGAGGTAGTCTCCCAATCGTGCCGCCGGCGGACCGAAGTATCCTCGGCGCAGACCGGGCGAGGACATCTTTCCGAGTGAGGTCGGCCCGTGAGAATCGAAGTGAAGTTTTCTGACGACGTGGCGGCGGTGCATTTGAGCGGAAAATTCCTGGCTGGTGGCGATGGCCCCTTCCTGCGGCAGAAGGTAAAAGAGCTCATCGACGCCGGGACGAGGAAGTTGATCATCGACTTCTCCGAAGTCCCTTACATCGATTCCACCGGGCTCGGTTTCCTCGCCGGCACCCATGTGACTGCGAAAATGGCTGGCGTGCGGATGATGCTGGCGAGTCTTAATGCGCACGTGAGAAGTGTCCTGGATGGGGTCCAGCTTTCCCAGTTCTTCGTGATCGAAGAGGATGAGGCGGCGGCTCTCGTCAAGCTCAAGGAACCCAGCACGGGTTCCGAGGACTCCGGGCCGGCCTCAGGAAAAAACCCCAAAGCTAAGAAGCGTGCGTGAGCTCCCAGCGGGCAGGGGATGGCTCAGTTGCGGGGATTTTCTGCGCCGGGCAGCGAGACCAGCAACCCTGGGCTGCCGCGGGCGGCGCCACGCGCACCCTGGCGTGTCTACACCTGCGCAATCCAGCGGAGTTCCCCAGAACCACAGCGCGGATTTTGGCAGAGGTAAGGCGAGTGGTTGCGTTTCCTTGCGTGACGTGCCTAGGGGGCATCTCGTGAAGGGGTGCAGTCGTTAGCCCGGGCTAGGAGGGGACGATCAACCCCCGCTTGACAGCGTAGAGGACTATCTCGGCCGTCCGGTGAAGCCCCAGGGCTTCCATCACGTGGGCGCGGTGGACGGCGACCGTATTGACACTGATGTTCAGCAGGGCGGCGACCTCCTTGTTGGATTTCCCCTGGGCGATGAGTTGGAGGACCTCTTTTTCCCGCAGCGTCAGACGCTCATAGGGGTCCTGGCTCCTATCCGCGAAGGATCCTGCCTTAAGGCTCTCAATCACCACATTGGAGACACCCGGACTCATGTAGGCACCTCCCTCGGCGAGCGCGATAACCGCGCGGGTAAGGTCTATCTCGATAGCATTCTTCAGGATGTACCCCTTGGCACCGATCTCGAAGGCCTTGCGGACATAGGCGTCATTGGAATACATACTGAGAATCAAGATCTTGGTACCGGGAAGGTCTTTTAAGATTTCCGCGCTCGCCTCGAGGCCGCCCAGCTCGGGCATGGCGAGGTCCATCACCACGACGTCGGGTCTGACGTCTTTGGCAAGCTGGATAGCGGAAAGCCCGGTGCTGGCTTCTCCGACCACGGTGATGCGCGGGTCATCTTCCAGAATGCGCCGGAATCCCTGGCGCACCAGGGTGTGGTCTTCGGCCAGCAGCACGCGAATTTTCTTCTCGGAATTAGTTGCCGTCATTGGTCAACTCACCTTTTCGGCCACCGGGCGCACGGCTGGGCGCTTGAGGGGGATGCGGACTTGCACCACTGTGCCCTTGTGGGGGGCGGAGGCAATACTCAGGGTGCCCTGCAAATGCTCGGCTCGCTCCCGCATTCCCATCAAACCCAGTCCTTCCCCGGTGGTCCGGTTCATTTGGCTGCCCAGGTCGAAGCCGGCGCCGTTGTCGCGAATTTCCAGACTCAGCTCACCCGGCCTTTCCTTCAAGACGACCCAAGCTTCTTGCGCCTTGGAATGGCGCGCCACGTTGTTGAGAGCTTCCTGAACGATCCGATAGAGGTGGATAGCCTCCTCGCTGGGGAAGAAGCCATCAATCATCTCCCGCTGGAATTGCACTCGCAGCCCCGTCTGGCGGGAAAACTGTTGCACAAACCATTCCAGCGCCTGCTCCAGGCCAAAGTCATCCAGAATCGCCGGGCGGAAGATCTGCGACCGGTCGCGCACCGTCTGTAGGGTGTCTTCGACGATCTTCTTGACCTGCTGGACATCGTGGACAAAGACTGATTCCTTATCTAGCCCCTTCTGGCCCGCGCGCCCCAGCATGACGCCAATTGCCGTAAGGATTTGCCCGAATTCGTCGTGCAGGTCGCGCGCCACATGGCGCAGCGTCTCTTCCTGCACCTCGATCAACTTCCAGGAAAGCTTGCGAAGCTGCTCGGACTGCGCCTTCAATTGCTCGAGGAGTTGGGCGTTGCGCAACGGCCCCAGCGTGGCCTCCACAATCTTTGAGGCCAGCCGTAGGTCTTCCTCACCCAGCGGCCAGAAACCTTCGTCGCGCCCCAGAGCGAAAACGCCGAAAAGGTCCGGCCCTAGCCGGAGGGGCAAGGCTAGATATTCGGAGCTTGCGAGGGCCGGAATCGGGGTCTCAGCGGACCTGGGCCTGGCCGCGAACACAAACGGCTTGTCCGGTTCGGAGGATGAAAGCGATGCTGCTAGCGCGCTTTCCAGCAGGGCGTCGGGGGTCTCTTCCGGGCCTGCCCCGCAGGCCGCTTCCCGTAGGAAACGGGCTTCTTCCGGCTGGTATTTCAAAAACAGGACGCGCTGCACGTTCAACGCCCGGCTCAGTTGCTCGCAGGCGTCCTGGAGCACCTTGATAGGTTCCTGTTCCTGGCTGACCGTGTGAATGGCATCGTACAAAGCGGCAAGTTGTTGGTTCTGGACCTGCAGCTTTTCCGCCAGGTGATGCAAGCTCTCAAACGTCTTGCGATTGGCCTGCAACGTGTAAAGCCCGGTGGCCAGAGCCACCAGAAAGAGAATGCCAATCAGCAGCAGGATGTCGCTTTTGACCTTGCCATACACCAGATTGATTCTCTGTCCTGCTTCCGTCTGCGCCTGATCGTTCAAGGTCAGCAGGTGCGCGACGATCTGCGAAACCACCTCGCGTTTGCTCTCCAGCTGAGACCGGATCAGGTAGCGGGCCGTGGCCTCGTGGCCCTCGTCGGCCAGAGTGAAAGCCTGGTCGGCCGTCTCCCAGAAGTCATCCAGCACGTGACGTAATTGGGCCCTCTTCTCGTCGCCCGCGGGCGTGGGCTGGGCATACTGAGCCTCCAGCGCCAGCGCGTCGCGTATATCGTCACGGACGCGCGTGAACTCGCCCCGCCAGTAAAAGATGGGGTAGCGGCTCTCGGGCAAAGTCATGTCGCGGAGAGCGATCGCCAGGAAGTAGGCGTCGTTTTGCAGGCGCAAAAGCTGCAGCGAGGCCTTGCGGTTCTTCTGCACCACGTTAGTCTGGAAGTCTTCTAACCAACGAACTTCGTGGATGGCGTAAAGGGCGAACACCCCGAAAATCGACAGGGTGATGCAAAGCCCGACCCAAAGACGCGTAGAGGGGGAGGGAATCTGGCTTAGCAGGTCATGTTTGGGCTCCGGCTTAGGCATCGTGCTACACTGACCTCTAGGCAGGAATACCGGTCCTTAATGCTTTCACTGCCCTCACCATACCCGCGCGATCCGAGGCGTGTCGCGCCCAGTATCCTCGCTACCTTAACAATAGCGCACCCCAACCGGAGCATCAATAACTAAAGTCCACGCCACGCGGGCCGGAAGGCAAAGTGCGGCCCTGACCAGGCAGGGGTCCTGAGAAGGTGGCGGGTGAAAGCGGGGAAAAAAGAAGCGGCCCGTCAACTGACGGGCCGCAACACTAAACAGGAGGCAAAACACTGCGATCTGACTCAGAAGTCAAGCCGCAGGGAAAGCATGATGTTACGCGGGCCGTGTGCGACGCTGTTGATCTGACCGAAGGTGCCGCTATCCAAGTAAGTGTCAGGATTCCCCCGGCCCGTGCGGTTGAGGAGGTTGAAGAAATCGGCGCGGAACTTGAGCACGAAGCGTTCGGTGATGCGCGTGTCCTTCAAAATGCCGATATCCTCAGATTGGAACCCCGGCCCGCGTGTGCTGCGGAGAAAGCGTGGCGCGGTTCCCCAGCGCGTGGCATAGGACCCCCAATTGGGGTCCGCATCGGGTGAGCCAAACGCCGCTGGGTTCAAGTACTGCGTACCGTTTTCGGAATCGACAGGCCCCGTCCAGGCGACCTTCTGGTTCACACCGCCTATGACGTCACCGCGGATCCACCAGCTTCCGTCCACCCCGGGGGAAAGGCTGGTGTTGACGATTTGGAGCGGGTCGCCCACGCGGTAATTGTGGATACCAGTGACTCTCCAACCGCCGACCAGCCTATCCAGTGCGCCGCTGGAACTGAGCCATTTCTTACCTTTTCCGAACGGGAGGTCGTAAATCCAGGTGAGCTTGAAGTTGTGTGTGTAATCAAACGCTGCGATGGACTTCTCCGCGCGCCGATTGTAGTAGTCCTGGAGGTAGTAGCTGTAGTACCCGATGGCGGCATCGCTGCTCGCCAGGGTTTTGGACCAGGTGTAGGCCGCGATGTAGTTTAGCCCGTGGCCGGCCCGTTTGCGGACAGTGGCTTGAAGCGCATGGTACGTGGAGTTACCGAAATTCGGGAAGGTGTTGTTGGCGCTGTAGTACTGAGGCCAGGGAGCAATCCCCTGGGCCACCGTGCCCTCGAAGCTGGGGAAGGGTAGCCCCGTGATTCCGTACTGGGCCAGGACGGCCTGTGCCTCGGGATCCCCCTCGTCAGGGTCAAATACCGAGGGCATGTCTAACTGGAGGTAAGGGTCTCCCGCAGGGTTTTCAAGCGCGTTCAGGGCCATGTACGTCGTGGGCGCTTGATTGGTCTTTCCCGTGTCGCCCCACTCGAACGACATCAAGCGAGTGCCCTTGCCGCCAACGTAATCCACCTCGAACAGGGTCTCAGCGGGCAACTGGAACTGGAACCCGAAATTCCAGTTCTGGGTGTAGGGTTGGGCCAGGGACGATGGATGGTAATCAACCGTCATGTAGTTCATACCATCCGGAGAGAGGTTAGGCAACGTACCCAGGAACGGAGGAACGCCAATCCGGTTGTTGTCCGTGTACCAGGCTGGCATCAAAGATTCGTTGGTTAAGGCCGACCAGTAAACAGCGGGCATCTGGGTAGCGTTATTGAGCGGTCGGGGATAAAGGGTGCGGTTCCCCATGGGGATCGAACTGTTGAAGCCCGCCGCCCCGGTCCGCCAACCATTGATAATCGGCGGATGGTAGGAAATGCCGTATCCGCCCCGAACGACCAGTTTATTGGTAGCGCTGTACGCGAAGCCGAAACGCGGCGCGAACTGCTTGTAGTAGTACTCCTGGAAGGACGAGCGGCCATCGCACCCCGTGCAATTGCCGAGGAACGTCAGCGCCCCGGGGAAGTTGTCCGCGGCTGGGTTAGGCATGGTCGGATCCAGGCCGGACAGACGATTGAAAGCTTCCCGCTGAGGTGTTGGCAGTTCCCAGCGCAGGCCGTAGTTGAGGGTGAGTTTGGTCGTGACTTTCCAGTCGTCCTGCGCATACAGGCTGAACAGGCCTTGGCGATAGCCGAATGTCGTCGGACTCACCCCCCGGGAGCCACCGTCGGCAGCGCCCAGGATGAAACTGGCAAACGGATGGCCAGTCATGTTCTGCCGTGCCCCGGGGAGACCCGTCTCCAGATACGAGAAACTAAACGACATGCTTTCATTCCGGGTTTGCTCGTTCATGCGATAGCGGCGGTATTCCACCCCGAACTTGAGGCTGTGCTTGCCCCGGAGGTAGCTGAGCGTGTCCGTGGCGATATAGCTTTCATTCGCGTTAAAGGATGTCCCGGCCTGGTCCTGCCCGAATGGGGTAAGCAGGTTGGCCTTGCCTCGTCCCGGGTGCCCCGACGGCGGGGTGCGGCTCGACATCGTAATCTGCGGGATCTTACGGTCCGGTGTCCCCGTAATGCCCAGCTCACTGGGCAACCAGCCGGCGGGATCTGCCGGAGGCTCGCCATTGAGGTTCCCAAAACGATTGTAACCGAAGGCGAAGTGATTGAGGGTGTGATCGTTGATCGTCCAATCCTCCGACACCCGGAAGAGCCGCATGGGGATCCTCTGGATTTTGACCGGATTGATTGGGTAATCATCCAGTGGCAACCAGTACTTTCCACCGCGCCCCTTGTGTACCCAGCGGTCGCTGAGAGTCCAGAAGCCCGACATCTTGTGTTTGTCGTTGATCACGTGATCGAGCTTGAGGCTCCACTTATTGATGTGGATGGTTGGGGTACTGCCCCCGTAAGTCACCATATTGTTCCCGAGTTGGGAGTTGATGGGTGTGGGGAACTCCGGCAGCAACTTCGCGGAGGCGACGCTCCAGTACTCACTGGGGATGATGTTGGCGTTCGAACCGGGGAGACCTGTAACCGGGTCGAAGCCGAAACCGTCGCGGATGAGCGCGGTGCTCGCAGTGTTGTTCACCAGTCCCGTGCCAGGATCCGTGGCACCCGCCGCGACCGAACGCGAAGAAGTGGGGTCGTAGATTTCATAGTAATAGATGGGGCGCCCGAGCGCGTCAGTGCCGGTTTGGTTCCATAGCCATTCGCTGAAGTCGCCCCCGAGCATCTTCTCCGTGGGGATCGTCCTGTAGCCACTCGGGCGGGCCGCGATCCGCCGATCGCCTTCATAGTTGAAGAAGAAGAAAGTCTTGTTCTTCCGGATAGGCCCGCCCACCACGAAGCCAAAGTTGTTTTCCCGCACGGGTGCCTTCACTTTGGCCACATTGCCTTCAGGAAGGGCATTGGTGCTCCAACCCGTGGCGTTCAATATCGGGTTGGCCAGATATTCGTAAACCGAGCCGTGGAGTTCGTTTGTGCCCGACTTCATGCCGAAGTTGGCAATCCCGCCCGACGTCGCGCCATACTCCGCCGAATAGCTGGACATCTGGACCTTAAACTCGCTGGCGGTGTCGGCCGAAGGTGTAGCCTCTGAGATGCTGCCCTGAAGGTCGTAGCGGGCGACGGCAACACCCTCGATCTGGATGTCGGCGGTGAACCACTGACCGCCGTTGATCGAGTTGGCCCAGGAGTCGCCTACCGTTCCCGGAAGACTAGAGAAGATGAAGGTCATCAACTGCCGTCCCCCGTCGTCCAATGCGATAGGCAAGGTGGCAAATTCCTGGGGAGTGATGTTGTTGCCAAGCTCCGACGACGCGGTGGTGAGCAGAGGGGCTTCGGAAGTCACCGTGACGGATTCGGCAACGTTGCCCACTTGCAGGGTGAAGTCAATGTTCACCACCTGGGCCACGGGCACGACGATGTTTTCCGCCACCGCCGTCTTGAAGCCTTCTTTCTTGGCTTCGAGTTTGTAAGTTCCCGGAGGCACCGAGGTGCGGTAGTAACCTGCGCTGGAGCTTGCCACCGTCGTGGTGACGCCCGTCTTCATCTCGGTGATGGTGATAGTTGCCTCGGGGACGAGTGCGCCCGTGGGGTCAGTGACTGACCCGGTGAGGGTGCCGCGCGTGCCCTGGGCAAACGCCAGTGAGGGTAGCAGCAAAAGAAATGCTACCCAGAAAGCCGTGCTAAGTTTGTGCATGAGAACCTCCTTTCACAATTCCCAACACTGACCGACGCTGAAGGATCTGCTGGCGGGCAGCGCTTTGCCCCTCCGCGGAGGAACCAGCGCCGCCTCGCTGTGACTAATGCAAAACCGGGTTGACCTTCGGCTGTGCTTTCAAGGGCGCGGGGTCAACCCCGAAACCAAAAAAACCATCGCCACGCCGCTGGCAGCTTGGCCCACGCGCTTCCAGCATCCGCGCAGGCAAATGCGTCTGCCGGACAGAGGTGAGCGGGTTCCAGCGCGGGGACTCGTACCCTAAAGATTGTAACATCTCCGAGAGACGCCGGCAAGCATCCACGAGATGCCCAGCCACGATCTTTCGCAGGCCGTTGGAAAAGCGGGCCTTCGGGATGCCCACCGTGATGCTCCCGGAAACCGACCGATTGGCGTCAAAGATGGGCGCGGCCAGGAACACAGCGCCCACGATGGTCTCCTCGTCGTTCAGCGCGAGTCCCCGGCGCCGCACCTGGGCCCACTCGTGCTCCACCTGCGCGCGCCGGGTGAGGGTCTTTTTGGTCAAGCGCACCAAGGGGAGATCTTCCAGCAAACCTGCTCTTGCCGCCGGCGGCAGGAAGGCGGCCATCGCCTTTCCCGCGGCCGTGGCATGGCAATGGACCTCGGCGCCTAGCGGGCCGATGAGCCGCAGGTCGCGGTGTGTCTCCTGCACGTCCGCAAACACGCAACGGTCCCCCTGGGGGACCGCGAGGTAGGTGGTTTCATCGAACCGATCTCGCAATTCGCGCAAGTACGGTCGAGCGACGCGGATCAATTGCATTCCACTGGCGAAACCGCGTGCCAGTGTCAGGAACCGCAGTCCCAACCGATAGGGCCCTCCCGGGCCCTGCTGCTCTACGTACCCGTGCCTCTTCAGGCTGTGCAGAATGCGATAAATAGAGCTCTTCACCAGGCCCGTGCGGCCCGTGAGGTCCTGCAGGCTGAGCGCCTCATCTCCGTCCCGCAGTGCCTCGACCACCGTAAGGACCTTCCCGATGAGCTCGATATACGGATCCCGTCGTTTCATTCCACTTGTCAGAACGTGTTTCGCTGCGCAGAATATGCCGCCGGGGGTAGGGATGTCAAGAAGATTTCGAAGGAAAAGGCACTTATTTGAAAGAGGTCATTATGTCTGCGCGTGCAGCTCTTGGATTGCCACACGGACCTCGGGGAGCAGGTGACTGTACTCTTCCCGGGGCGCCTTCTCCAGGAACATCTGCAGGTAGCGTAGCGCCAGCTCCTTCTGCCCGGATTTCTGATAGAGGACGCCGAGGTTCAGCATGGCTTCATACTGTTCCGGATCCAGCGCGAGCGCTTTTTCGAAATCCGCTCGCGCTGCGTCGCCGCTGCCCCGCTGGACTGCCGCCAGCCCGAGTCCGTTGTAAGCGGCCGCGTAGTGCTCGTCCTGGATGACGATGGCCTTAAAGGCGCGCTCCGCATCCCCCACCCGTCCCAGCTCCAGGTAAGCGACGCCCAAGTTCTGGAAGTTGTCGAGATCGGTGGGATTGATGCGGCTGGCTTCCTCCAGGGTGCGCACGCCGTTCTCCAGGTCACGGACACGCAGGTAAGCCTTCCCCAGGCGCGACAGCAGATGCTCCGTGGCTATGCCAGCCTCGAGGGCGCCGCGATAGACTCCGATGGCGCGCCGCCAATCCCGCATTTTCTCGTAGGAGGCGGCCAGATAGAGGCGGACCAAGGGATTGGTCGGGTCGTTGCGGACCGCGGCTTCCACGGCGCGGGCCGCCTGCGCATACGCGCGAAGCTTCATGAAGTGGTTGTACTGCCGCATAGCGGTAAGGGTGGACAGACGGTCTTTGGGGTCGGGTCCCGTCATGTTGAGGACGATTTCGCGCGGGCTCCCGGCACTGACGTAGCCTAGGGATTCCAGTTCCTGCCGCGTCTCGCGATTGAGGGGCGTATAGCTGAGCTTCTGGTCGCGCGCCGCCGGACCAATAATCTCCCAGATCTTCTTCTGCAAGTGGTCGGCCTCAGCGGGGTGGCGAGCGATGACATTTTCCTTTTCCCCCGGATCGCGTTCCAGGTCATAGAGCTCGGGGCGGGGGGCCAGGATGAACTTCCAGCGATCGGTCCGCATGCCGCGCAGTTCGGACCAGTTCATATAGGTCTTGGGATAGAGCGTCTCAATGTAGGCGTAGTTCGTACCCTTGCCGGGGAGAGCCTGACCGCGTTCGATCATCGGCCACAGGCTTACGCCCTGCGCCGCCGGATTGGCCGGAAGGCGGAGAAACTCGGCCACCGTCGGCAGCAGGTCAATCGTACGCACCTGGGGCGAGATTATCTTGCCGCGCGGTACTTCCGGGCCCGCCATCAGAAGGGGAACCTGTTGGGTGTCGTCGTAGAGGAAGATGCCATGCGTCTGCTCGCCATGGTCGTTCAAGCCTTCGCCGTGGTCCCCGAGCGCGATGACCAGCGTGCGCTCCCGGAGATTCAGTTGGTCGAGAGAAGCCAGCAGGCGGCCAACCTGCGCGTCGGTGTAGGCGATTTCGCCGGAGTAGGGATCTTCGCGGTAGGCGCTCTTGAAGGGGTCCGGCGGGTCATACGGGTCGTGAGGGTCATAATAGTGAACCCAGAGGAAGAACCTCTGTCGGCCGACTTGTTTCAGCCAGTCAATGGCCCGGTCGGTAGTGACTGCGGCGCGCCGCTCGGGGAAGACCCCGGGAAGTTTTGCTTCCTCGTCGTGCGAAGTCATCCGGTCATCGTAAACGTCAAATCCCTGCTGAAGACCGAACTGGCGCCCAACCGCCTTCGAACCCACAAAGGCGGCAGTCCGGAAGCCCGAAGTCCGGCACATGCGCGCCAGCGTCAGGTGCTTCGGGTCGAGCACAAACCCACCCATGTCGCGCAGTTGATGAACTTCGGGATAGGTGCCGGTGAACATGCAGGCGTGAGAGGGAAGGGTCAGCGGCACCTGGGCGATGGCGTGAGCGAAGCGCACGCCGCGCGCTGCCAGGGCATCCAGATGGGGAGTCTGGGCTCCGCGCGGTCTGGAGGGAGGCTGTAGCGGCGATGTCCCCATCGCCGCCCGATTCGCCGGCGAGGACGCCGGCGCTACAGAATCTGCTGCGTAGCAGCTCAGATGGTCGGCGCGCGTGGTGTCGAGCGTGACGAGCAGAACGTTGAGATCGCGCGGCGGCGGGGCTGCCGGCTGGCGGCTGCATGCCGCCAAAGCGAGCACGGCCGCCAACAGCACAGGCACCGCTTTCCCAGGCTTACTACTGAGTCTCATCAAGCTCGCTCTCCGGCTGCCGTCAGGCATTCTACCCCAAGCCTGCTTATGACCCAAGCGATGGGGCTTGTCCGAGGTTGGGCGTTGCTGGCCTGGGCGACGTACAAGCTTCTGATTCCCAGCCTGTGGCGGGGCGAAAAGAAGATGGCGCTACCCCCAGGATTGGGGATAGCGCCACCAGGTAATGTAAGACCTCAGGTCAGAACTCGAGTCGTCCCGCGATCTGTATGTTTCGCGGGCTGCTAACGGTCCCGTTCCACATGCCAAACAACGGGCTGGAGATGTCGGTATCGAACGGCCCAGATCCAAAGCACTGGTTCGAGCAGGTGAACGTATGCCAGTTCCAGATATTGAAGAACTCGGCGCGGATCTGGAAATTCACCCGCTCCGTGATCTTGGTGTCTTTGATGAACCCGACGTTATGGCCGTGGAAGCCGAAACCCCGCAGGTTGCTGATTCGCGGTCCCTGCCCGTAGTAGCCAAAGGCTTCGAAGCCCGACAGAGGCTCAAAGGCTGCGCTGTTGAACAGGGGCCGATTAGGATCGAAGGTGCCTTTGCCCTGAGCCCACGGATAGGCCCCCGGAATGACTGCCGGAATGCAAGACAGGCGGAATTCCCCTGGGACGTTGCACGTGCCAGAGCGGAAGAAGTAGGGACTCCCGGAAGTCATCCGGAAGAGATTGCTCGTTGACCAGCCACCCACCAGCTTGTCGAGCACGCCACTGGTGTTCAAGAACCGCTTACCCCGCCCAAAGGGCAGTTCATACACCAAGGAGAGCGACAGGGTCTGCGGCACATCCTCCACAGCGAGGCCCTTGTTGCGTTGCCGCTCAAAGGGAGAAATCACGCCGTGGGCTCCGCTCCAGGTCATGGCGTCTGATTGCGTCTGATCCGCGCTGCCCAGCGTCTTGGAGAGGGTGTACGACGCCAGCAGGAACGTGCCTTGCACGAAGCGCTTTTCGGCCTTGACCTGGAAAGAATGGTAGGTCGAACTGGCCGCGTTTTCGTTCAGCCCTCTGAGCGAGCTGCAGTATTGGGGATACGGCAAGAGCGCCTGAGCCAGCGAAGGTGCGCAGCCCAGTTGGTCGATCCAGCCGGCGTAAGGAACCGACACACCCTGGATGGTGGTCTGTTCATCCGGAAACTCCTCGAGGAGTGCTTCCCCGTACTGTGTGAGGAGCTTGGGATCAAGAGCGTTGAGCGGGGCGATCGTGGAGGGCAAACGCGTGCCTTTGTTTCCTACATAGGCGCCACTCAGCGTGAAGTTAGTGCCGAACTGATGTTCGATGCTCAGGTTCCACTGCTGAGCGTAGGAGCGACGATTGGCATCGAAGGGCTTGTACTGAAGGTCCTGCCCGTTGCGGTAAGACGCATCGATGAAGGGCGGCAGCGTGAACTGGTCTATGGGGAAGCCTTCGCTCAGAATCATCGCGGGCGCCAGTCCACCCGTCGTACTGGAGACGCCAAAGTTGGCATTGAAGCCGTCCAGCGAAATGCTCGACTCCCAGCCGGGGTAGAAGGCCTGGGTGTAAAAGAGACCGTAACCAGTCCGAACCACGGTCTTTGGCGTGACACTGTATGCGATACCCAGGCGGGGCGCGAAGCCTCCCCACCAGGTGTTCTCGGGGTGCCGCCGGCCAAAGGCTGCCGATCCCCAGGACTCTCCCGTGATCAGGTCCTTGGTTCCGGCAAAGGCTAGCCGACCCGGCCTGCCTCCAGCGCCCGGGTTGGCCCCGAGAGGATCGAAGAAGGAGTGATGGTCGTACAACTCAGTGGCAGGGGTCATCGTATCCCAGCGCACACCGTAGTTGATGCTGAGTTTAGGCGTAGCCTTCCACGTGTCCCCCACATGGAAGATGTAGTAATTGGAACGGGGATACCGAGCCGCAATCGTAGTGTGAGTGACGTTGGCGTTGTCAACCATTTCCAGGAGGAAGCTCGCCACCGAGTTGCCGCTGGTGACCCCATATAACCCCGTGGTTCCGGAGGAAAAGCCGAAGTAGCCTCCGCCGCCGACTCGGTTGCGGATGTTCTGGGCCAGGCTGCGGTACTCTCCCCCGAACTTAATGGTGTGCTTGCCTTTCACCCAGGTCAGCGTATCCAGGAAGATGTAAGTCTGCCGGGTGGTGCGGTTAGGCGCAGCGGGGCCATTCCCTTGGCCATAGCTACTGTAGTCGTAGAGTTCGACGACCGGCATATTGTTAGCGGGATCGACGTCTGCAACCGTTCCCGTAATTCGCGGCAGCGCATCGGGCGCCTTTAACCAGTTGATGCCACCGTAGCCCTCATTCCGGTCGAGATAACCGAAACCGAAGTGGTTGAGCAAAGTGGGAGTGAAGGTGTGGTCCCACCGCGCGCGATCCACAAACGAGAACTGTGGCGCGGTATATGTCTCGTTAGCGATCTGGACGGGCAACAATGTGTCCAGATAGGGAGGCGCACCCTGATACCATATCGTGACACTGACGTGGTCTTTGTCGCCGATGTACTGGTCCCCGCGGAACATCAGGTAGTTGGCAGTGGTAACCGTAACTTCCTGCCGCGGTTTAGGCACGGCGTAGTTATTCAGAGGAATGCCGTACGGCGTCTCGCGGTTGGGCGGGGGCATGTATTGGAGCCACTGAGGGGCCATGCTGTCCGCAATATCCCATCCAGTAACGGGGTCAATGTATCTGTTTGGGCCTTCCGTGCAGATGACATTAGGCGTGTTGCCATCACAGCCCATGAACTGGGTGCGGGTGAGGTTGGAAGCCACCCAGCCTAAGGCGGGATCGATCATGGTAGTCGTGCGCGGATCGTAAATGGGAATCAACGCGCCCGTATCCGCATTGCGCCAGTCACTGAAATCACCAACCCGATTCTTGACGCTGGGTACGGAAAGGGTCGGGGCAGACACACCGCCCGACCGGCGGAACCCCTCGAGGTTCAGGTAGAAATAGCTCTTCTTCTTGCCCGTGTTGAACCAGGGGATGTTCCTGCCGCCCGGCAGCTTGAACGGACCGCCCAGGAACCCACCGAGGTCGTGCTCCAGATCTGGGGGGCGGCCGGCACGGCCGAACTGGCGGGCATTCAGCCCCGTGGTGCGGTAGTATTCGTACAGCCCGCCGTGAAAGTTGGCGCCGCCCGACTTGCTCTCCACCACAATCTGCCCAGAGAGACTGGAGCCGTATTCGGGCGCGTAACTTGAGGTCAGCACGCGCAGTTCGCTTACCATATCCGGGGTCATGGGGAAGTCCGAGTAGACAGAAATCATCCCGGTTTGGTTCATCATGCCCTGCTGCATGCTGGCGCCGTCCATGACGGCCTCGTCGCCGGTTTGCAGGCCGCCATTGATGCGTGCGTCGAAGGGGTTATCTCCGCTTCCGGTCGATACGCCTGGCATCAGGATCGCGAACGATGCGGCCGAACGGACCGTCCCGGACACCAGAATGGGGAGTTCCTTCAGGGTATTTGGCGAAATACCCACTTCCACCTCCGCGCTGTCGTACTTGAGGGGCGAGGCAGCCGCCGTGACCTCGATGGTTTGGACGCTGGGGCCTAGCTCCAGCTTCACGTCCACGCGGACCGACTGCTGGATGCCTACCTCGACACCTTTCTGTACGACGTCGCGGAACCCCGGGGCCGAGGCCTTCAGTTCGTAGATCCCCGGCCGCAAGTTCGGAAACGAGTAAAGGCCGGTCGAGCCGGTCGTGACCCTGGCCGAAGTTCCCGTGGCCACTAAGGTGAGCGTCATCTCGGCATTAGGCACCACGGCGCCGCTGGGGTCCGTCACCGTCCCGCTGACCGTAGAAGTGAAACCTTGCGCCCAACAGAAAGCGGGCAGGACCATTGCTAGCAAAAGATAAAACACCCGGGTTCTGGCACTTCTCACTGCCATTGGAACCTCCTAGTAACCCTATACGCCCGACGCTTCGGGGAGAGCTGATTCTTGCGTGGTTGGGAGCCCGGTGTGGGCTCGTTAATGCAAGCGGGGCGCCGCCGGTCGAGGGCAAAGCCCCGTCCTTTCCTTTCCTTTCGGTTCGTTTGCTTTTTAGCAGGTGCGACTGCGCTTGTCAAGCGAAATCTGCCGTCTTTGCAGCGCACAACTAATACGTTTCTAGGTTCTGGTTACTGCCGATCCTGCGCGCTCACTCCGCCTCTCGGAATGCCGGCGATGGGCCGGAGGGGTAGCGGAGCGTTGCTTGCGTCTGTGATGTGCGGCTCAGGCGGAATCGGCAGGGTCCCGGAACGGTCCAGGTACCTAGTGCCGTTCCAACTTGATTTCCCCATTTGGGCAGCTGCATTTTGCCCAGCCCAAAAGACAGACCTCGGCAGAAACGTTGGCCAGAAGAAGTTGGAACGGCACTAGTCAGAGGGCGGGCGCACCTCGATGATGCGGTAGAACTCTTTCACCTTCTCGGCCTTTTTCTTCTTGAGCTCCTCGAATGCCTGGCTTTGCGCGGCGGCGCGCGGATCGCGCGTGCGTGAATAGAGCATCGTCAGATAGAGGGTGGCTTGATAGTGTTCGGGCTCCAGCGCCAGCGCTTTGATTAAAGCCTGTTCCGCCTTCGGATACTCTTTCTGTTTCAGGTGGAGGTACCCAAGCTCGGCGTAGGCCCCGGCGAAATCGGGCGCAAGCTTGAGGCTTTGCGCTATCTCCTGATACGCCGCGGCGAGATTTCCCTCCTGGCTGGCCAGCCGCGCCAGCAGGTAATGGGAAGAGGCCGCAGTCTCCGGGCGCTTCGCCGTCGCCGCCAGCTCCTGGCGAGCCAGTTCCGGCTCGTGACTATAGAAGTAGGCGGTGCCTAACGCCAGCTTTCCCCGGATATCTTCAGGCTTCAACTCGCAGTACTTCCGGAAATACTTCACGGCCTCGCGGTGCTGGGTCTTCTGTTCTGCCGCGACTCCCATCGCATAGTTGTAGTAGGGATTCTCGGGATTCAGGGCCACGGCCTGTCTGAGAGACCGATAAGCCTCCTCAATCAGATTCATTTCGCTGCACACCACGCCGAAGAAAAAGTGGATGGAGGCCCGCTGAGGTTCCAGAGCGCGGGCGTGCGCGAGATAGCTGAGCGCGCCCTCGAAGTCTTTTTGCTTTTCGGCCACGCGCGCCAGCTCCATAAGGATAGGGACAGTGTCGGGGTTTGGCTCGGCCGCCCTTAACAGAGTCTCACGGGCTTCGGTTAGCTTGCCTTCCTGGCCGTAGATTATGCCCAGCTGGAAGAGCGCATTGGAAGACGCCAACCCTCGCCGATCCAAAGCCTGGAGGAGTTGCACGGCCAGGGCTTGCGCCCCATGCGTCGTCAAGGCGGGGAGAATCGAAAGCACCTCCGCCTCGGTCAGATCCGTGCTCTGGGCAAGTCTTTGTGCCGCTTCTTGTGCTTTAGCGCGCTCGCCGATTCCGGCATAGTCGGCGCACAGAAGAGAGAGTGCTGAAGCACGGTCCCGCTGGCCCGCCGGAAGGAGCTCCAGATACTGAAGGGAGGTACGAAATTCTCCTCGGCCGTTGAAAAGTACCGCGAGCTGGTATTTCGCCTCGAGGTTTTCGGGGTTTATTCTGAGCAGCCGCCTGTAAATGCCCACGGCCTTGTCCAAGGCTTGGGGATCGTTTTTCGCTTGTTCCTGGTAGAGACGGCCCAGATTCTCATAGGCGCCCTCATAGTGCGGGGCCAGCGTCAAGGCCTTCGTGAACATCGTTTCCGCGGCGCCGGGATGGCCGGCTTGTGCCTCCACTACTCCGAGCAAGTTGTAGACCGCAGCCTCGTCGGGATACGTCTTCGTCGCTTTTGTCAACGCTTCTCGCGCGCCGGTGAGATCGCCCTGCTGGATGAGCTGCTGTGCTCGGGTCAGAGTTTCCTTCAGGGAGGAGGCGAGGGCCGGAGATTCAGTGGCGCAAAGGATAGAACCAGCCAGACAAAGCAGCAACGGGATGACGCGACGATACGGGCCTATGCTCATCAAGGGCAAAGCTTACGCGTTGACGCTACGCGACCTCCACTCAAGGCCCGAATTCTAGCACTGTTTGTTAGCGTGGAAACGTGTGGCTGCGCCGCATAGGGCTAGACCTTGCGCCGCTACGGCGGAAGGCGGCTCCGGAAACGTGGCAGGAACTGGCCAGTCTGCGCGGCAGAAGGAGCCCCCGCCTCTACCTCCTTAGGTTAGAATAGCGGCCATGTCACAACCGTCTCCGGGCAAGATACCAATTGCATCGACTACTTCCACGTTGCCTTGTGCGCCGCAGCGGGCCCTCTACCGGCTTGCGCTGATTCTATGCGTGCTATTCGCCCTCACCGCCCGTCTGGCGGCGCAGAGCGTGTTGCGCGACGAACACCTGCGAGTGCTTCCGGGCTCAGCGCTGGAGAATGATTATCGCGATATGCTCTTTACCTACCTGGTTCGCCAGGCAGACCAAGCAGCCGCGAAACGCCGCGCGCGCCTGGAAGCCATCCAATCCGAAAAAGACTTCCGCGACTGGCAGAGCGCTAATCGGCGAAGATTCCTCGAACTCATCGGCGGTTTGCCCAGCGAGCGGACGCCTCTCAACGCGCGCGTGGTCGGGGAAGTTGTGCGCCAGGGCTACGTCGTGCGCAAGGTGATCTTCGAGAGCTTGCCGGAGTTCTACGTCACGGCCAACCTCTACATTCCCACGGAAGGCAAGCCTCCTTTCCCGGCGGTGCTTGCGCCGCTCGGCCATTCGCGGAACGGCAAGGCCTACGCGGTGTATCAACGTCTCTTCATCGGACTGGTCAAACGCGGTTACGTTGTTTTCACCTGGGACCCGCAGGGGCAGGGCGAACGGCTGCAATACTGGGACTTCCTCGCCGGCAGCCGCCGCTTGGAGTTCAACCAGCACGCGATGGCAGGGATCCAGGAATACCTGTTGGGCCAGAACCTGGCACGCTATTTCATCTGGGATGGAATGCGCGCTCTTGATTACTTGACTGGCTTGCCTGAGGTTGATCCAGACCGCATCGGCGCCACAGGAAGCTCAGGCGGCGGAACTCTTACGACTTACATCTCCATGCTCGACCCGCGCGTTAAAGTGGCTTCCATTGTCACCTACATCACCTCGCTTCCCCAAAAGATCGAGAACCGGATCAACGATGCCGAATCTGATCCCGAGCAGGACGTGCAGGGACTTCTGGCGGCGGGAGTCGATCATCCGGAGATGGTCGGCATGATTGCGCCACGCCCGGTGTTGATCGGCGCGGCGGTACGCGACTTCTTCCCTGTCGAGGGCACGCGGCAGACCTTCCGGGAGTTGCAGGAACTCTACACGAAGCTGGGAGTTCCCGAGCGTGTAAAGATGGTCGAATTCGACCACCGCCATATGTACAGCCAGTCGCTGCGCGAGGCCACGACGGCCTGGTTTGATCGCTGGCTGAAGGGGATCGAGGTTGAGGTCCACGAGCCTCCTGTCGTGCCAGAGGCCGATGCGACGCTGGAGTGTACACCCACGGGTCAGGTGGCCACCTCGCTGGGCGGCAGACGTATGTCGGAATTCAATCGCGGGGAAGCTGAACGGCTCCTTGCCAGGCTCGATGAGCGACGGCGCGAGCCGGCGTTCCGCAGCAGCCTGCGCGCGAAAATTCGCGAGCGCCTGGTCTTACCTGACGTTTCCATCAATCCTCGGGCGCGAAAGCTGGCGGAAGTAGAAGCCGGCGAACTGACGGTGGAGAAACTATTGCTCGAAACCGAGCCGGGCATTGTGGTCCCGGTACGGATCATCTTCTCCAAGGCAAGTCCCCGACCGACGGCAGCGGTTGTCTATCTGCGCGATCGGTCGGGTGAGCTGGACAAGCCTGCAACTTATGAGGCGATTGCCCGGCAGGGCAAGATGGTTGCCGTGGCTGACCTCCGGGGATGGGGGGAAACCATGGCGCCCCGCAATGTTCCTGATGTGGGGGTGGCGTACTTTGACGCTTCCGGCGGCATGGACGCCGACTTCGCCTACGCGGGATTGTTCCTGGGGCGACCTCTGCCAGGGATGCGCGTCTGGGATGCGCTGCACGTTGTTGAGTATTTGCGCGCGCGCCCCGAGGTTGATGCGAAGCAGATTGGCATCGCCGGCCGAGGTTGGGCGGCGACGATCGCGCTGTTTGCCGCCGCCGTCGATTCACAAATTGCCTGGGCAAGCGTAGAAGGCGCTCCGGCATCTTACCGGGAGATTGCCCTCAGCGAGGAGTACGCGCAACCTGCGAGCCTGATGTTGCCCGGGGTGCTTCAGGATTTCGACCTGGAGGATGTGCTGGGGGCCATCCTGCCGCGTCCGTTGTTGGTTTTGAATCCCACCGATGCCCTGGCACGCAAGATGAGTCGGGAGACAGCCGAAGGCGTTCTCGCGGCAGTTCAAAAGGCCTATGCGAGCCCAGGGGCGGCGGGGAATTTTGCAGTCCGCGTGGTGCCGCTGGAATCTGACGTGGGCCAGGTGCTCGATGACTGGATTGCGAAACGCTAGCGGTTCCACCACTCCCGGGAGTGCGGCGGGCGGAGAAAGGGAATCTGGAGGACCTGTGTTGAATCGTGCTTTTCTCGTTCTAATCCTGGTGACGATGGTGCTGGGAGGGCGTGCCGTGGCGGCCCAGGTTTCGCAGCGGCAGTCACCCCAGTCGGCCAGTGAATACATCAAGGCGCTGGAAGACCCGGAGCGCGACAAGTGGCAGCAGCCGGAGGCGGTCATTGACAGTCTGGAACTCAGGCTGGGGGACGAGGTCGTCGATCTGGGCGCGGGCTCGGGTTACTTCACCGTGCGCCTGGCACAGGAGGTGGGGCCGGCGGGAAAGGTCTACGCGGTGGATATCGACCCGCAGATGCTCGCGTACATCGATCGGCGCGTCGAGGAAGAAAAATTGGACAATGTCCAGACCATCCTGGCCGATCCCCACGACCCGAAGCTAGGATCGTCGTCTGTAGACATGATCTTCATGTGCAATGTGCTCCACCACATTTCGGACCGCGACAAGTATTATCCTTTGCTCGCGCGGGCGCTTAGACCTGCAGGGCGGTTGGTGGACATCGATTTCCGCCCGGGCAAGCTGCCCTGTGGTCCAAGCGTGGAAGTGAAAGTCGCCAAGAAAGCCGTCATCAAGGAGGTCGAGCCTTTTGGCTTCCGGCTGGTGAAGGAATTAGATTTTCTGAAGTATCAGTACTTCCTGATATTCGAACGTTAGCATGGCGATAGATTTTTTGCCGATTGCCGGGGCCGCTCTTGATTTGCCCACGTGCATGGGCAAAGGTCGGGCCCAAGCTGCATGTCGTTTCTTCTCAAGGGGGATCCCATGTCCTATTTCAAGGGTTTGATGCTCAGCATCGTTTGCTTGCTTGGCCTGACGGCAGCACTCGCCGCCCCGCCGGCAGGCGTGCGGACTTGGTTCGTTGACTCGCTCGTCAAGATTTTCCCCTCCGACGCTCCGGGAACGCATCGCTTGCTTGCGCCGGAGTTCCTGGGGGCCCGAAACCAGCATGTGAGCGTTCAACTGGCTATTCGCTCCGCAGCGCCACTCCTTGCACTGAGCGCTGAAGTGGCCCCGCTGGACGACGGGTCGGGAGGAAAAATTGGCGACGTGCAGGTTCGCCACGTGGGTTGCGTCGTGGTGGGCTCGCACACCCCGGACACTCCCGCGGAGGAACTGGTGGGAGAAGCTCCCGGGTGGTATCCGGATCCCCTCCTGGATTTTCCCTTCGATCTGGAAGCCAACCGGACTCATTCTGTCTGGGTGACTGTGCACGTTCCGAGTGACGCCCGCCCCGGCACTTACCGCGGAGCTGTCACCCTGCGAACTGGCAAGGGAGTGGTAGCCCGCGCGCCTTTTCGTTTGCGCGTCGTGGCCGCCACGGTGCCGGAAGACCGATCACTCAAGGTGACAAACTGGTTTGGCTTCGATGACAAGGTTTCGCGCCAGTTCTATGGCGTTCCGGCCTTTTCTGAGGAGTGGTGGACGCTCGTCGAGAATGTGGCGCGCGTGATGGCTGACCACCGCCAGAACGTGATCCTCACCCCCCTGCTGGAATTGATTCATCCCCACGCCAAGGCTGGTGAGATACGCTACGACTTCAGAGACTTCGACCGCTGGGTGGATACATTCAAGAGAGCAGGGGCCCTCGGATACATCGAGGGGGGCCACCTACTGGGCCGGAGTGGCGAAAGTTATGAAGGCTCGCTCGAAATCCCAACCTTCCAACTTGCCGGTGACCGGGTCCGAAAGGAATCCCTTCCCCCGGACGATGCCCGAGTGGAGCAGTTCCTGACTGGCTTCCTAACCGCCCTTAACGCGCACCTCGAGGAGAAGGGCTGGAAATCAAGCTACTTGCAGCACATCCTTGACGAAGCGCACGGCTCTGAACCGCCCTATTACCAGAAGTTCGCCGAAATGGTGCATCGTTGCTTGCCTGGTGTTCCTACCGTTGATGCCGTGGACGCCGCGGAGATGCCCGAGGAGTTGCAGAAGAATTGCGACATCTGGGTGCCGCAGCTCGGCAGGTTCGACAATCAGATGGAACTGTTGCGGCAGCGAATCGCAGGCGGGCATGAAGTGTGGTTCTACACCTGCCTCGTTCCCAACGGGCGGTATCTGAACCGCTTGCTGGACTACCCTTTGCTCAAGGTCCGGCTGCTGCACTGGCTCAACTTCCGCCACAACTTTACGGGATTCCTGCACTGGGGCGGAAACTACTGGGGGCCCGAGCCGATGAAGGACACCCAGCCGGTCATCAACGGCAACACCGAGCTCCTACCACCCGGCGACGCCTTCATCATGTACCCGGATCGCGCCCACAAGTCGGTGCTAAGCTCCATCCGCCTGGAAGCCATGCGGGAGGGGATCGAAGACTATGAGCTCCTCCGGGCGCTAAAGGCTAAGAACCCGGCAGAGGCCGACCGCCTTGCCAAGGCTGCGATCTCTTCTTTCACCGACTATGTCCGCGCTCCGGCGGCTTTTCGCCAGCTGGAGCGGGATTTACTCCAGGCCCTAGCGAAGTAGTTGCCTGGGTGCCGCGTGTGGGACACGGGTATCTCAGGGCGCGCTGCTTCAGGTGCGTCCAACCATCGTTTCGAGGTTTTCCGACCAACCGGGGCTGCGTCGGCGTAGCGGCGCAACCATGAGCCAAAAGGTTCCTATCAGCGCCGGCAGCAGGCCCGAGAATACGAACAGGAGAAGAGAAACATCGCAGGCTGTGGCGCTCGGAATTGCATAGCGGGCCAGCAGCAGCGCTGCCACACCTTCGCGCGGCCCGAGTCCACTTACCGAGATGGGCAACCCGCCGGCTGCCACGATCCACGGGAAGGTGACGACCGCCGCCCGGAAATTTACGGGGTGAAAAGCGCGAAGCAGAAAGAAGAAGGTCAGCAGGTCGAGTGAGGTGGACAGCGTTGCCAAGGCGGTGAAGGGAGCGGAGGAAATTGTTTGGAGAGATTGCCCGGCGGCCCGCAGTCGCTCGCGGAAGTTTTCGCCCCACCAGGGAAGCTCATGGAGATTCGCCACTAGCCTGGGTAGGCCTATGCCTATGGGCAACAAAGCCAGCCAGACGGCAAGCGCAAAGACCCCGTAAGGGCGGGGGGCCAAAGCCACCAAGCTGGCAACCGCACAGGTGGCCAGAGCCCACATGTCGAGGGCCCGGTCGAGAACATTCAGCAGGAGCACCTGCGGGCGCTCGGACTCAGCTACGAACAGGCAGCGGGCCAGCTCGCCCATGCGCCCCGGCGTGACGGCGCTAAGCGCAAATCCTCCCAGCAGGGATTTCGCCGAGTCACTCTGTGCGACCTGTACACCACCTGCCGCCAGCAGCCGGTGCCACCTGAGCCAACGCACCGCCAGCATGACCAGAACCGACGCCAGCGCCGCCCACAGCCAGCGCGTGTTCAAGTTCTCGAAGGCTGACCACAGCGCCGCCACTGGGACGCGCCAGACAATGAATGCCGCCACCACCGTCGTACCGCCAATTCGCAGCCAAGGCCCAATCCGCACGACTTTGCACCTCCCTCTCCGGGGCTAAGCCGCGCAAGCCTGCTTCCATCCCCCGACAGATCACGGCTCGGGTCTGGTGTTCGCGGAGTGGGAGCGTTGCCAGGTCCGGCAAGCCATAGGAAACACTGGGGATCAACTGCAGGAGGATTGTTGGTGAACCCCATCGACCAATGTTGTCTAGGCGCATTTTTCGGGCTTCACAACCCGCGCGGGTGCCGTGTTAAGCAGACGCTCCTGCCAGCTGCGCATGGCAGGGCGAAGGCGGATCAAGGATTGCGGTATGTGCCAGACATGCGGCAGGAGAAGCCGGATGAACCGCTTGACGATGGCCGAGGCTCGATGCTAGCTTGCCTGACGACTCCGTAAAGGAACATGGCATGACGGACTTCCGGAAAACGTGGTCGGCAACTTGTCTCGGGAAGGCTGCGGCAGTCGTGGCGATGGGGCTGGTGCTCGGGGCAGGGAGTTCCACCCACGCCCAGTCCAACGCGCGCTTGTTGCTGGCCAACGGCTGGGGGGTGCCGGGGCATCCAGGCTTCGCCTTCGGACCGTTTTCAGGCCTGGCCATGAACGAGGAACGCGAGATTGTCTTCCTCTCCTCCTTGCGCGGGGCGAAGAGCGAATTGCGGGCCGTGGTTCGCTCCGCCGGGGTGACTTTCTCGGTGGTGGCGTTCGAAGGGCTGCGCGCTCCCGTGCCCAAAACCACCTACGAATCCTTCAGCGCGCCGAGCCTGAACAACTCCGGCCTGATTGCCTTCAGCGCCACGCTCAAGGACGATGTGCCGTCTTCGGCCGTCATCCGGGTGGAGCAGGGTACTGCCCTGGCGGTGGTGACCAGCGGGGGAGCTGTCCCCGGGCTGCCGGACGCCACCTTTCAGGAGTTCTCCGCGCCGGTCATCAACTCCGCCGGCAACGTCTTGTTTGGCGCGCGGCTGAGCGGGAAGCAACCGACCACCGGACTTTTTCTTTGGACTCCCCGCGGACTTCAGAGACTGCCGCTGCCCCCAGAACTTCGCCTGACCCCCAGCGATTTGCTCGTGCCTGCCTTCTACAGTCACGACGAAGCGGTTTTCGTTCCCCGAGGAACACCCCTGGAGGCAGTGACCGAGCAGTTCTTCCGTGCCATCGCCACCAAGAACTTCCAGGACCTGCGGCCCCCGCCCGAGGCCTCGGAGGTTGTCGAGGTTCTGCCCGCGCGCACCGGCCAAGCCCCCGTCCGGATGCTGCTGGTGCTCATGGAAGGGGAGAATGTGCAGACGGCTGGGCTAGGCGGCGAGCCTTCGCAGCCCGTGATGGCCAAGCGGCCACCGGGACCGGCGATTCTGCCCCTGGCCCGCATTCAGGGGCAGACGGCAGGTCCGCGCGGAAACATCATCATGGCCGCGGCGCCCGCGGCCGAGGAGAGCGACCTGGCCCTCTACTGTTACTGTGAGGGGCAGGTGATTCGCCTGACGTCGCCCGAGGAATTCCTGCCGATCACTCAATTTGCGCAGGGAAGGCCTATCTCGTCCCTGGCCGGCGATGGCCAACACACCACCGCCTTTATCGCTCCCACCGACGTGGGCGGTGATTCAGTAGGGATTTATGTTACTCCGGTGCCGTGAGCCGGCGGCCCGCCCCTGCGAGTGGCACCCAGAATACTTGCCTTAAAGCGTCCGCCAGGACAGGGTCAAACCACCAGCTTCCACGGGGCGCGGTATTCGCGGCTGAGCAGCTTCTGGGCTGCCGGACTTCCCCCGACCAGGCGCTCGTTGGCAACGTCCCACACAATGCGTTCCTTGCTCCGCAGGGCCACATTCCCCAGCAGGCAGGCGCTGCTGGTGCGGTGACCGATCGCGATATCACTGGCGGGGTTCTTGCGCGTCCGCATACACTCCAGCATGTTGGCGACGTGATCGAGGAGCCCGTCGTTCACCTGATCCATTTGCATGGCGGGAGTGCGCCCCAGATGCTTCCTTTCGAACTCCACCTTCTCTGGATAGACCTGGAATCCCTCGCGGTCCACGAACATCGTTCCGTCGGTGCCGTGAAATTCGATCCCGTACCCATGGCCGTACATCGAATTGCCGTTGCACAGCCGGTTCTCGTAGGTGCACACGAAGGTGGGATATTCGAAGGTCACCTGGAGGGTGTCGGGGGTATCGCTGTTGTCCTGGAGGTAGAACTTCGCGCCCGAGGCGGTGACGGCCGTGGGCCCGTCGACTTTCATTGCCCAGTGGACGATGTCCAGCAGATGAACGCACCAGTCGCCCAGCCAGCCGTTGGCGTAATCGTAGAAATAGCGGAAGGTTGACCAGCGGTCGCCCACGCCAAAGCGGTTCGAGTTGAAGGGGACCTTGGGCGCCGGACCCAGCCACATATCCCAGTCCAACCCCGGCGGGATATCGGAATCCGGCGGGTTGCCAATCCCTTGGGGATAAATGTTCGAGTAGTTCCACGTGCGTGCAAACGTGACCTTGCCGATTAGCCCGTCCTGCACCGCCTGCGCGGCCTTTTGGAAGTGCAGGTTGGAGCGCTGCCACGTGCCGACCTGCACGACGCGCTTATACTTCCGCGCCGCTTCCACTATCTTCTTGCCTTCTTCTACCGCGACGCAGGTGGGCTTCTCCACATAGACATCCTTGCCGGCCTTGCAGGCCTCGACGGCAGGCAAGGCATGCCAGTGGTCAGGCGTGGCATTGATGACCACGTCGATGTCCTTCTCTTCGAGCAGGCGGCGAAAGTCCGTGAAGGTTTTGGCTTTGCCGCCGGCCGCCTTGAGGCCTTTCTCCAGGTTGGGTTGATACACATCGCACACAGCGGCCACTTCCACCCCGTGCTGCATGAAGTTCTGCATGTTATCGATGCCCTGGCGCCCCGTGCCGATGACGCCCAGCCGGATGCGGTCATTGGCGCCCAGCACGCTGCGGCTGCTGATGCCCACCATCGATAGGCTGGTTGCGGCGGTGGCCACCGCCGCGCGTTTCATAAAATCTCGCCGATTGATTTCCTCGCTCATTGGGTGTTCCTCCCCATCCTTGCAGGATTTGAATTTCCGTGTAGCACAGAGCCTGCTGGCCCTATGGCCGCCGCCCCGCTCTGCCGCGAACGACGCGCTGGACCTCATCGCAAAAGGCGGCCTGTGTTTAATACCATACCCGTGCGTAAATACAGGGAAATTCGTGCTTAGTCACTTAACAGATTGCCAGACTCCCGCCGCAGGGGTATAGTTTGACCGCGAATACATCTCCGCGAAGCGATGCCGGGATGGGAAGCAAATCTGCTGCGGTCAAGCGCTGGCTTCTGCATCGCAGATCGGTGCTCTGCGCCGGTCACCCTATGCTCTCCAAAAGCAGGAGGAGAATTTCCATGTGGAATCACATCAAGATACTCGTTGCTACACTAATCTTTGCCCTGAGTCTGCCCATGCCGGCTCTGGCTCAGGCTCAATCCGACGAAGAGCGGGACTTCGTGCCGGGAGAGAAGGCAGTCTTCTACGACGATTACACCGATATGTCCAAAGGCGCCGCGCCACCGCACTGGAAGGTTCGCGGCGGTGCTGCCAAGCTCAATCCCGCAGGCCGCCTGGTGTTGGCTGACCGGGTCTCGCTCTACCCCAACATCAAAGCCCTGCCCAAGAACTTCACCGTCGAGACGGATTTCGTCCCCAAGGACGCCAGCGGCGGGCACCTTGGGTGGGTGTTTGAGAATCAGGACTCGACCTTTCAATGGAAAGCCCAGTTCCAGTTTGATAGCGACGAGATTTTAGCCACCCTGAATGTCAACGACGAGGGCTGGTCGCAGCTTGGCGAGGGCCGGGTGAAGATTCAGTACGGAAAGCTGAACCGGCTGGCGGTGTGGTACCAGGACTCGCGAATCCGCATGTACGTTAACGACCAGCGCGCCGTGGACCTGAACCAAGTAGAACTCAAGCCCTGGAGCCGGACGTATCTGGATTTCACCTCCGACTCCCCCGTCGAACTTGGCGCGGTGCGCATTGCGGAATCGATGCCCGACATCAGCCAGATCCTCCTCTCCACGGGAAAGTACGTGAGCCACGGCATCCAGTTTGATACCGGGAGCGACCAGTTGCGGTCCGCGTCGATGAACGTCATCAAGGAAGTCGCCGCGGCGCTTGAGAAGCAGCCAGCGCTGAAGCTGCGCATCGAAGGCCATACCGATTCCACCGGCGACGCGGCTAAGAACCTCGACCTCTCGAAGCGCCGCGCCGAATCGGTGAAAGGGGCGCTGGTGAAACTCGGCATCGGTGCCGATAGGCTCACCACCGAGGGCTTTGGCCAAACAAAGCCCATGGCTCCGAACGATACACCGCAAGGCCGCGCCGAGAACCGCCGCGTGGAGTTCGTGAAGGTTTAATAGGAGCAAGCGTAGCGCGGACCTGTCTTGTAGGTCCGCGGCTTTTCGCTGGAGGAACGCGATTTCGGGCGGTTGGCGATCGCTCTGGCGCGGATGCGGCAAAAGCAGCGATTTGCACTTACGGCCTGGGTTTTTCTGCCCGACCACTGGCACGCCATCATCTATCCGCCCTATCTGGTCAGCATCTCGCGAGTGGAAAGAACTGCACGAAAGAGCCAAGGGTGGCGGTGTGTTCTCGAAAGGGCGGATTTTCTGAACATGCCCGGGCAGGCTAAACGGTAGTCCTCTGAGGGGCGGTATTCCGTAAGGGCACAGCGCGCTGTACTCCTACACCAACTAGTGTGAGATGAGCATGATTCATGGGGCGAGGAGGTAACGGTCTATGAAAGTTTCCGATTCGCGGCGCGGGGTACTTCGTTCGCTGGCCGCCATGGCGGCCGCCGGCTCGCTGGTGGGGCAGGCGAGTGGCAGTGGGTCGCCCCTTCTGCCAGCCTCGAGCTTGACTCGGGTGGCTGACCGCTACGTGAACCCTCGCAAGGTACTCCTGTGGGAAAGCACGCGGAAAGAGATCCGGGAATTGATCGCGAGCGGGCGGCTGAAAGCGGCAATCATTCCCACCGGCAGCACGGAACAACACAATGAGCATCTGGCCATGATCCACGACACGGCAAGCGCGCTTCTGGTGGCGCAGCAGGCCGCCTTGCAGCTCTACCCGCAGGTGATTGTCGCGACGCCGGTGGCGGTGGGAATCTCGCCTTACTGGATGGCACGCAAAGGGACACTCACGCTGCGTCCGGAAACCTTCCTCGCCCTGGTCCTCGACATCGGCGAGAGCCTGCGAGCTCATGGCATCCGCAATATCCTTATCGTGAACGGGCATGGAGGGAACGATAAGCCGCTGAAATCGCAAATCGCTGCCTGGCGCGACAAGCTGGGCGTCAACATCGACGCCTGTTCCTACTGGGAAGCCTATACCGCGTCGGAGGAAGCGAAGGAAGCCACCAGGAAGTGCATGCAAACGGGTCTGGAGAAAGTGCCCGCGCACGCGGGCGAGTTTGAGACTTCCATCGCCCTGGCTGCCTTCCCGGAGCGTGTTCATCGCGAGGGCGTGGATTACGACAAGGTGAAGCTGGACCTTAAAGACCCGGAGGATGCCAAGAACGATCGCGAGTTCTATTATGACTCCTTGCTGGCATCGTCGGAAAAAGGCGAGGTGTTGATCCGCTTGGCCGTGGACTGGGTGGCGACGAAAGTCCGTAGCATGATCGCTTCCACGTCCGGCTCAGGTTAGCCAAGACGGACAACGCTCGCGTGATTGACACGCCGGGGAAGGAAGCTCGGTGGGTTTTCCTCTGGCCGTTGATTTCGGCCGCGAGATAACCAGCGACCTCGCTGCGGCCGAGCCGCGCGAGTGGTTGGTGACCAACGGCCTCGGCGGGTTCGCCTCGGGCACCGTGGCCGGCTCTCTGACGCGGCGTTACCACGGCCTGCTCATCGCCGCCCTCGAGCCGCCGCGCCGCCGCACGCTTCTGGTCGCCAAGCTGGACGAGACCGCCAAGTACGACGGCGAACTCTTCTCCCTGAGCACGAATCGCTGGAGAAGCGGTGTCGTTGACCCGCAGGGCTACCGGCACATTGAGCGCTTTCGCCTGGAAGGCACCACGCCGGTGTGGACCTTTGCCTGCGCTGCGGCGCGGGTCGAGAAGCGTATCTGGATGCAGCCGGGCGCCAATACCACGTACATTCAATATGCGTATCTGCACGGCAGCCGCGCGCTCCTGCTGACGCTCAAGGTGCTGGTGAATTATCGCGACTATCATTCCCTCACGCGGGCGGAAGGCTGTCGGCTTGACGTCCAGCCCGTTGAGCATGGCCTGCGCATTGTGGGCGGCGCGGACGGCACACCGTTCTATTTGCTCAGTGCCACGGCGCGCGCGGAGCCGACGCATGAATGGTGGTACAACTTTGACTTGGCGGCGGAGCGCTGGCGCGGTTTCGAGGACTTCGAGGACCACTTGCACGCCGGCACATTCTCTGCCCAGCTTGCCCCCGGAGATTCGTTAACCTTGGTGGCAAGCACCGACCCCACACCCGTCCTGGACGGTCAGGCAGCATGGAAGGCGCGTCGAGCGTATGAACGGCAATTATTGGATTGCTGGGCTCGGGCCTTTCCGCGCGGGGCATCTCAGGCTCCGGCATGGCTCCGCCAGTTGGTTCTGGCCGCTGACCAGTTCATCGTGCGCTGTCCGCGAGAGGGCGGCGCCGATGCCTGTTCCGTGATAGCTGGTTATCCCTGGTTTGGCGAATGGGGCCGCGACGCCATGATCAGCCTGCCGGGGCTCATGCTTGCAACCGGTCGGGCGGAAATCGCGTGCAGTGTCTTACGCACCTGGGCGCGC
>Ga0315288_10001415_pt1 | contig 31110 bp, 35 predicted proteins | sample YL17G11_20_MG_FD_203454 | JGI IMG/M metagenome (GOLD analysis project Ga0315288, IMG submission 203454) | Sediment microbial communities from Yellowstone Lake, YNP, Wyoming, USA - YL17G11_20 | ecosystem: Environmental > Aquatic > Freshwater > Lake > Sediment | place: USA: Wyoming | collected...
GGGACAACAGATGCGGCAATTTTTTTCAACAAGGTTTGCTTGCCTTTTTTCTTGGGTAAAAATCCTAAATATAGAAACTTGTCTAAATAAAATCCGGCCACCGATAAAATTGCCGCAAACGATGACGGTCCCGGGATCGGTTCAACTTCTATTTTATTCTTTATCGCCTTTTCTATCAACACGCCACCGGGATCGGAAATGCCGGGTGTGCCGGCGTCAGTGACCAAAGCGATATTTTGACCAGATTTTAATTGATCGGAAAGATATTCAACTTTTTGCAGTTTAGAATGTTGGTGATAGGAGACCAATGGCTTTTCGATATTATAGTGTTGCAATAAAATCCCCGTCCGCCGCGTATCCTCGCAAGCAATTAAATCAACTTCTTTTAAGATCCGCAAAGCGCGTAAAGTGATATCCTCCAAATTACCGATTGGGGTGGCGACGACATAAAGTTTTGCCATTTAATCCTTAAAAAAGTGAATATATCGTAATTAACCCGGTAATTACCATAAAAACGGTCGCAAAATAGCCGAAAAATTTGGTCCACGGGCCGTTGACTTTTTCCCCCATCACTTGTCGCCGATTGCTTAACGTCACAATCAAAGCCAAAATTACAGCCGCCACCAAACCATTGATGACCGCGGCGTAGATTAATGCTTTAATCGGATCAAGGCCGACGAAGTTTAGCACCAGCCCGATAACCATCGAGAGGATGATAACGCCGTAAAAATAAATCGCTTGGCGAAATTTATAGCTTAAACCCTCACGCCAGCCCATACTTTCAGAAACGGCATATGAGGCCGAGCCGGCCAAAATCGGAATCCCTAAAAGACCCGTGCCTAAAATGCCAATCGTAAACAAAAGTGAAGCATAATTGCCAGCCAGAGGTTTCAGCGCCGCGGCGGCGTCAGCCGCCGAATTGATATTGGTAATGCCATTACGAAACAAAGTCGCCGCACACAAAGCGACAATAAAAAACATAATTAAATTGGAAAAAAACATTCCGGTCCAAACATCAATCCGCATTTTCCGAATCTCTTTGGGCGTAATTTCTTGACGTGATGCAATCGTGGTTTTGCCTTCGGAAATTTTTTCTTCAACTTCTTGGGAAGTTTCCCAAAAAAATAAATAAGGTGAAATCGTTGTCCCCAAAATGCCGGTGATTAAAATAAATTGCTCTTTAGAAAAATCGAGCGATGGCACCACCAAGTGCTTTAAAACCTCTCCCCACGGAAAACCTTTGATGGTAAAAGTCGCCAAAACGTAGACTAGCAAAGTCAGCGCCATATATTTTAAATATTTGGCGTATTTGGCGTAGGAAATAAAAATTTGTAAAGCCAAACTTAGAACAACAAAAGCAATGACTAAGAGCCAAAATGGCAGGCCTGGCAAAAGCAGTTGGGTTGCTTTAGACATTCCACCTAAATCAGCACCAATGTTAAAGGAATTGGCGATTAATAATAGTAGAGCGGAAATAAAAAGGACGTATTTGGGAAAATATTTTTTAATGTTGGAGGCCAGGCCTCTTCCCGTCGTCAGTCCGATACGGGCACACATTTCCTGAACGACTGCCATCAAAGGAAAAGTCAGTGGCGCAAGCCATAATAACTGAAAACCATATTTTGCGCCTTGCTGGGAATAAGTCGCTACCCCAGAAGGATCGTCGTCTGCCGCGCCGGTGGTAAGGCCCGGACCCAGCCCATGCCAAAAGTCGCGGGCTTTTTTGACAGGATACTCAGCTGCTTTTTCAGCCACTTTTAAGCCCTCTTTTTCCACTTCCACGGTCGTTTTGACCGCCTCAATGGGAACTTGGGCAACAGTGTGGATTGGGTCTTTAGAAAAGTTTTCTTTTTCTTCTGCCATAAATTAAGTATATCAGGTTCTCTTGACTTGGGGCAATCTTTTTGCTATATTCTTAGGTTAGCGATGTCCAAGAAAGGTCAAAGAGACATCGCAGCGAGGGAACGAAGATGAATAGCCGCAAAGGTCGGATATCCGGGACCAGTTGTATCGAGATTCTCATCGTCATCGTGATCATCGCCATCCTGGCGTTGATCTTCATCTCGAAGGCGGAGCGAGCCGGAATAAGAGCCAGGGAGTCGGTACTACACGGCAACCTATCTGCGCTCCGCAACGCTATCCAGCAGTTCAAGGCCGACTGTGGCCGCTACCCCACCAAGCTCGACGAGCTGATGACCAAGCCGGCCGACATCCCTGGCCTGCCGAAGTGGGATTCACCAACTCCGGGAACCCACCAGTGGCAAGGCCCATACCTCAAGACGCCAGATGGCAAGCTGCCGAAGGATCCCTTTACGGGGAGGGCCGACTGGACGTACGACCCCACAGCCTGCGTAGTACACAGTCGCTCTCAACTCACTTCCTCCAACGGCGACAAGTACTACTCCTGGTGACGCATCTCGGAAGAAAGGACCAAAGCTATGAGAAGACGTGTCGTCAACTTCTACCGCTGGCTCGTTTCACCGAGTATCGAGGAAGATTCACTCACAAGCGTTTTCCTGGCACTACTCTCGCTGATTCTCGCGGGAGGCGCCCGATTTTCCTGGCCGTAGAACACGGTCGAGCTCATATCACAGGTGGCTGCGCGAATGCGCAGCCGCCTGAACTGTTTATATAGGACATTTATATTGCATCATGAGGTTCGCTAAACGCCTCAAAGCTCTGAGGCGTTTAGCGAACCTCGTAATAAGTGGAACGACCGGTTTTACCGACCTGTTTTATTGCTCCTTCTTTTTCCAACTCATCTAAATATCGCTCTGCTGTGGCGTCCGAAACTTCCAAAAGATGCTCAATGGCGTTGTTGGTGATTTGAGAACGGGTTTTGATGTATCCACGGATTTTTTTAAGATTCTTCGCCTTCTCCTCCATCGGCTCGGAAATATAGCCCTGCGCTTCTTTATCTTCTTTCGATACTTCCCTCGGCTTTAATATCCACCCCAGCAAAAAGCCGACTATTAGTCCTATAATTAAAAAAATGATGTTCATAGCTTTATTATACCAAACTCCGCAGATTTTTGATTGACTTTTGACCTAATTTACTGTATAGTTTCGTTTACCGGACCAATTCTGCGACTTGGAGAGTGCAATGATATCGGTTGAGATGACCGAAGCCGAGTTCGTCGAGCAGTTGCTGCTGCTGACTACCGAGGGTAGGCCGTTTATCCCTTCGGTGTACTCCTTGCTCGACAAACTGACAGCAGAGGAGATCGCTAAGACCGGACGTCAGTTTGCCTGTCACGAAGGCTGCAGCTTCTGCTGCCACCAGATGGTGGTCTGCACGGAAATCGAGTGGCAGGCAATCCAGGACTATATCCTGGCCGAGATGCCATTCCGCGCGCGGAACGAGCTCTTCAAGAGAGCCAAACGCGCTCTACCCGAGTGGCGTCATTGGCTGGCCCAGAACGAAGTCAAGTCTCAGCAGGATCCGTTCCATGTCTACAAGGCGTGGATGGGCAAGCCATGCGTTTTCCTGAACGAGCAAGGCGGCTGCAGCATCTATCCTGTGCGGACGATCGACTGCCGGAGCGTCGCCAGCGACGTTCAGTGTACAAAGCTGGTTAGACAAGAAAACGCGCACCGATTCGCCTTTCCTTGGCACCAATGGGCCAACAACTTGATTCTCGATGAACAGAGAGCCAAGTCGTTCATGGGTGTCACCCCGCTGCTACACATGATGGATGTACTTATGAGCAAGATGGGTAAGCGCTGATTAACTTCGGCGCAAAGACCACAACGCCTGCGTACCGCGCAGGCGTTGTTTCGTATTAGAACTATTTCTAGGTTTTTGGCGATTTCTTAATGAAGCCGAAAGGGAAGCCGCCTCATTGAGAGTGTGCTGGATGTGTACTTTCTATTGATTTTACTTACTGCTTGCTTTATCATGCACCTACCGGAGGGATTACCCGCCGGAATCCATTTGGAGGTCATTTAAGATGACCGTGAGAAACTCAGATGTGGTTGCACCGTTCCTAGGAGATGCACCTCTCGAGCAAAGATGGGACGGAGCGCTCGAGCAACTCGTCCTCCGGCTCAGAGAAGAGATGCAAGTGCACATTCACGCACCCAGACTGGGAGAGGTGAAAATCCTCACCGACGGCGCAAGGGAATATGCGTTGGCAAGCACAAAGCCCAGTGCCATCGATGGAAGCCTCAACAAGCGTGGCCTGTTCTACGTCTCGCCACACATTGAGTGGCATAAAGGAAACCACGCCGCCGGAAGATACATCTGGGGCATAACCAAGGGAACCCTCGTCACCGCAATCGTGGGATGCGAGGCAGACACAAATGGGTTTCTCCGCAGAGCCAGCAGTGTAGCCATCACAGAACATGCCAGGATTCAATGTGCTCTGCGCGAAGCGCACGTGACCCAAATTCAGGCCTTTCGCCAGCTAAAGGATCACGCCTACAGCTTGACCCGGCACAGACGGTGGCTGGTAGAACGAGCCGAGGCGCTCGGCGACCTCTTCAGTGGGGTCGAAGACATCGCGCTTGCGCTCATCGGACGAGAAGAGTACAACAAGCCGTACTAGGCTTCACCGCTGGCTGCCGGACAAGACGTTCGGCAGCCAGAATTATCCCCGCCTGGCAGCCCGCGGGCCTTTTTTTATTTGAGAACTATTTAATCGGCAGGTGTCAAATCGGCTGAATAATTTTATCTTCTTTTCTTTTTACTCCCCGGCTTGCCTGCAGAATCGATCGATTCAAGCAAAGATCTAATCGCATTCAAATCATTTTCTCGAGCCAAAGCATTTAAACGATCAAACATTCCACCCTGAACCGCATCCGTCGCTCTGATAAGTGGTTCGATTTCTCCATAAAAATAGGCATTGTAAATAGTGTTTTCGCCAACCAGCCGTGACCAGGCCTGACCTAAATCGAAAATATCACGCTTATCAGGAAATTCCCGATCCAGTTCGCTGGAAACTTGGTCAAGGCTTTTTTCTTCTAAGAAGGCCACGTGAGAACGGATGCTGAAAAGAACATAATAGTCAGTTAAAATTTCATTCAATGCTTCGCGCACAAATTTCGTCTGCATTTTTGGACTACCGCCTGGCAATTGTGCCAGTGTTTGGGTACGACGGACAATTCCAGACCGGACCTCCGCTCTGTTTTTTTGATCGTCAACTTTGATATCTCGGTAACTTAGGGCATGAACCACTTCGTGACAGGCGGCTTCCTGCGTCTCCATCGGTAGAGTACTGGGATCGCGATTTAGCATGCTCCTCGGCGCGGCAATTTGGTTGCTGAAAATATTATAGCCAAAAAAATCATTCGGATTGAATTCTCCCGGCTGACCGATTCCCATTTCCTGGCGACTTTCCAAAACAGTTTGACCGATAGCGGCAATTTCTTCATCTGAGAGAAAACAAAAAAGCCGTTCAAAATCAGGCGACGGTTCAGAGGGCCTGAGCGGTGAGAGTACTTCCCTAAAAAAATCCAAAGAATTTAGCAGCGTTGGGTTTTTCGTCAGCGGTCAACTCATTATAATTGACACCTCCTACCTCAGCAGCGGCAGCATCTATATACGCCGAAATTCTTGGTTGGGGAGGCCGCCCTTCAAACCCTTGACCATCTCCTTGTTCCAGAGCCATATTTTCTCCTTCTTAAACGCCTCAATGGGTTGAGGCGTTTATTGCCTCTATTTTAGCAACGCCTGAAACGCATAGTAGACCAAAAACGCTGGCCAGACGATGGCTTTCAAGAATCCCACCACGCCTATACCAAAAGTCGTGGCCTGGCTGATAAACCAAACCGCCGCACCAATAAATCCAAGTCCATAAACCGCACTCGATGGTCCGTGTTTGTGAATACTTGTCGTTTTCATTCTAGTCCTTTCATTTGAAGATTATTTACCAAATTAATCCAATCTTCCAACGCGAGGTCTTCGGCTCTTTTCTGGTGATCAACATTAGATTTTTTTAGCCACTTGTCGACTTCGTCTTTGGGCAATCTGAGTGTTGCCGCTAAAGAATTATGTATCTGCTGGCGCTTGGCGGAAAATCCGGCTTTAACAATGCGAAAGAACAATTTGGGATCAATGTCCGATTTTGGTTCCGGTACTATTTTAATAACCGCGGCGTCGACTTTCGGCTGAGGGCAGAAACTATTTTTGGGAACTTCAGCGACAATTTCGGAGTTGCCATAGAACTCTACCGATAAGGTCAAAATCCCCCGCTCGCGATTACCAGGTTTAGCGGTGATTTTTTCGGCGACTTCCTTTTGGACCATCAAAACCATCATCTCCGGCTGATTTGAGCTTTCTAAAAATTTTCTGATGATTGGCGAGGCAATATAAAAGGGCAGATTAGAAACAACTTTGTATTTTTCAAAATGCGACGCATCGAAAAACAACGCGTCTTGGTGAACGATTTTTAAAGATTTATGGTTGCCGAATTTTTTTGTAAGTCCCGCAATCAGATCAAAATCTTTTTCGATGGCAAAAACTTTGGCACCGGCTTTTAATAATTCTCCAGTTAGCACACCATGTCCCGGTCCAACTTCAATCACAACATCGCCGGGCTCGATTTCCGCCGCTTTAATAATAGTAGGCAAAATCGATTCGTTGATGAGAAAATTCTGTCCTAAAGATTTTTTTGGCTTCATTGATTACTACAGCTCCCCCATGGTGGCCAACGACCACCATAACCATGAGTTAAAGCCCAAGCGGTGGTATAAATCTGTGCCCTGGCATCTGTCCAATCAGCTCCGCCGAAACCAGCCATACCACTGGCTGATTCCCAAAAACCTGTCGTGTATTGGAACAGTCCATAGTAGGTGGGTTCATCATTCACGTATCCTATACTGTCAGCATGACCCCCTGATTCTTTCAGCATCAAACACATCAAGGCCGTCCCATTGATAAGATATTTTCTCGCCGCCGTATTGATCGTGTCTACATAAGGTCCTGATTTGGCATACTTGGGCCCAATACCAATAATTAAAATTTCATTAACCGGGTCTTTAGTAATTTCGCTTGATTTCTTGGTTCGCGAGACCTCTTCGCCGTCAACCCGCTTTACGATATAAATCACCGTTTTCTCTCCCTTAATCCCCTTTTGTTCCACTCGGGTTTGGCCTTTTTCTAAATCAATGTCTTCTTTTTTAATTGTCTTATAATCTATCGACTCTTTTTCGGTTACTTCCACCTCGGCCACGCGAGTGATCTTTATTTTCATATTAAGCGCTAATTTAGTCTCAGCCACCGGTTCGACGCTATCTTGGCCGACGAGTTCAATATTGTTCTCTTTCAATAGATCCCCCACTTTCTCCTGCCAAGTCCGATAAACCGAAACTTTTTTAGCGTCGGTCACTTCAATCGGCAGGGCACGATGGATGGTTATTTTACTTCCCATACCTAATTCTGGCGGCGGCAGAACTTCAATTTTATCTTCTTTAAAGATTTCGAGACCAAAACTATTCAGCATTTCCTCAAGAGTTTTCAAAAAGGGGTCGCCATAATAAATTTCTGTCGGGTGATTCTGGTCAGAGCCGACTTGCAACCCGGCGACTTCGGGCTTGATAATATTGGGCTGAGAAAATAGTCCAAACCAGAAAGCTAAAATGACAGTTAAAATAGAAACCTCCTTAAAGGACTCTACTTTTTCAGTTTAGAACAATGGCCGAGAATGTCAATTCAGATTCTCTCCACCAACTCCTCAGGGATATCGGACAAAAATCTCGATGGTTGGTTTGTTTGGAAGGCGCCATAAATCATCCTTGCTTGGGCATAAGACAAATACAATCTCTTCTCAGCCCTTGTCATTCCCACATAGCATAACCGTCGCTCCTCTTCCATTTCGACTGGTTCCATCATCGAACGAGCATGAGGAAATAAACCTTCTTCCATCCCGACCATAAATACAATCGGGAATTCTAAACCTTTGGCGTTATGCAAAGTCATCAAAGTCACTGCCTCGGCTATTTGATCATAGTTATCCACATCGGAAACCAAAGCGACATTTTCCAAAAATGTTTCAAGATTTTCTGAGCGCGAGGCCACTGATTTGAGCTCTTCGACGTTTTCGTAGCGCATCTCGCCTTCTTCAGTGCCATCTAAAAGAAAATCCTTATAACCGCTAATATCCATAATTAAATCGATTAACTGAGGCGTCTTGATTCTTGTAGCGGCCTCGCGAAAAGATTCCATCATTTTTAAAAACTTCTCAATTTTCGGATTATTTAGATCCAATTTTTGATAGGTTTTTTCGCCTATCCCGCGCGGGGGAATATTAATAATCCGCTTGAGAGAAACTTTATCGTTCTGGTTCAATACTAATTTTAAATAAGATAAAATGTCCTTAATTTCCTTTCGCTCATAGAAACGTAAAGCGCCGACTAAACGGTAAGGAAGATTACGCTGCATAAATCCTTCTTCAAAAATTCGCGACTGAGCATTGGTCCGGTAAAGAATGACAAATTGGTTTAAGTTGCCGATATGTTGCAAGGCGCTTATTTCATCCAAAATGAATTCTACCTCTTCAATCTCGTTCGGGGCCTCGAAAATGGTCGCCGGAAGCCCTTCCTCGTTTTCCGTCCAAAGATTTTTTTCGCTGCGCAATATATTTTTCTCGATTACTTTTTGGGCGGCATTAATAATCGATTTGGTCGAACGATAATTTTGCTCCATTTTGATCACTTTGGCTTTTGGATAATCTTTTTCGAAATCTAAGATGTTGCGAAAGTTAGCGCCGCGGAAAGAATAAATCGCCTGATAGTCGTCGCCGATGACAAAAAGGTTTTCGTGCCGTGCGGCCAACATTTTAATAAAAACATATTGGGCGTGATTGGTATCTTGGTATTCGTCAACCAAAATATATTTAAATAGTGTCTGCCAGCGTTTGAGGGCTTCGGGAAACTTTTTGAATAATTCAACGGTCTTCATAATGAGATCATCAAAATCCAAAGCGTTGGCCATTTTGAGATCTTTTTGATATTGCTCGTAAACCTTATGGACAATTTCGCCAAAATAGCCCTGCGCATATTTTTTGTATTCCGTTGGATTGATTAATTCGTTTTTAGCCCCGGAAATAAAGTTTTTGACGGCCTTGGGATTGTATTGTTTTTTATCGATCTCTAGAGTGTCCATGGCATGCTTAATTGCCGAGAGGGAATCGTCTTCATCGTAGATAACAAAGGAGCGCCGATATCCAAGCGCATCGATCTCTTTTCTTAGGATTTTGGCGCAAACGCTATGAAAAGTCCCGGCCCAAGGCAGAAGTTTTGGAGCGGGCTGATTAAGAACGCGCTGCTTTTGGCCGAGCAGTTTATTTATCCTTTCAATCATTTCACCCGCCGCTTTATTGGTAAAAGTAACGACTAAAATATTGTACGGCGAGACCTTTTTTTCTTTAATCAAATAAGCGACGCGATGGGTCAGCGCTTTGGTTTTGCCCGAACCGGCGCCAGCAAGAATTAATACTGGCCCCTCCGTGGTTTTAACCGCTTCAATTTGCTCCGAGTTTAGACCATTAAATATAGTGGACATAACAAGTCATATTGTAACAAAATTTTTGGACAAAAAAAGGCGCGATGGGTTGCGGCCTATAATTATTTTAATATTGACCGATCCTCGCGCCTTTGTGGTAAGGGCAAAGCAATACTTTGTCCCTACCACAACGCTAAGCGTTGCAGTAAGGCAAGCGTCAACTCCACCCCTCAGTATCCTGCCGTTTTTGAAGGTACGAGTTCTTTTTTGTTTTTGTTTTTCTCTCGATTTTACTCGAGATAAATCACGGCAGGGAAAAGACATTGAGTATTAAAAACCCCTCCTTGTCTTATCTCTGACGCCTTCCTCTCGACTTCGCTCGAGATAAACCCTCCTTCTTAAAGTGCATATATTTACATGATTAAAATAGTATACACCAAATTTGGGCAAATGTCAATAATGAAAGCTGTGGATAATTACTTTTCCTCCACCAGTTTTTTCTCAATAGTGCCAAACTTCATATATTCCTGTTTAAAAAAGAGCTGGATATCGCCGGTTGGACCGTTGCGGTGTTTTCTAATCAGTATTTCGGCGATATTTTTATTTTCAGTTTCCTTATCATAATAATCTTCACGATAAATAAACATAACAACGTCAGCATCTTGTTCGATGCTCCCGGATTCACGTAAATCAGCCAAGACCGGCCGGCGGTCCGGACGATGCTCAACCGCTCGCGAAAGTTGTGATAAAGCGAGCACTGGCACATTTAGTTCCCGCGCTAGCGCCTTGAGCGATCGGGATATTTCTGAAACTTCCTGGACCCGATTCTCCGGACCCTTTGAATTAACGCCAGTCATTAGCTGTAAATAATCCAATACAATTAAACTGAGTCCATGTTCCATCTGCAACCGCCTTGCCTTGGTCCGTAGTTCCATCACATTTAAAAATGGGGCGTCATCAATAAAAATCGGCGCTTCGGAAAGCATGCCCATGGCATAATTTAATTTACCAAAATCCTCATCTTCCAAATTACCAGTTCGCAGTTTCCAAGAATCAACTGCCCCGCGCATACACAAAAAGCGATCAATAATTTGCTCTTTTGACATTTCCAAAGAAAAAATCCCGACTGGCTGTTTTATTTCACAAGCGACGTAGTCAACAATATTTAAAGCCAGTGAGGACTTGCCGATTGAGGGCCGGGAGGCCAAAATTACTAAGTCCGACGGCTGAAGTCCGGCGAGGATATTATCTAAATCGTGAAAGCCGGTAGGCACACCGCGAATCGAACCTTTTTCTTTGTGGAGTTTATCAATCCGATCGAATGATTGCTCTAAAATATCTTTAATCGGCGTAAAATATGATTTGACATAATTTTGCGAAACATTAAACAAAGTACTTTCGGCTTTATCTAAGATTGTATCTAATTCCATTTCCTCCTGGAAACCAAGTTCTGCAATATCACCTGCCGCGGAAATAAGTCGGCGCAGGGTTGCTTTCTGGTGAACCATATTGGCGTAGGTCGTGACGTGGGCGGCGGTGGGAACAGAATTGACCAAGGTGGTGATATATGAGGCGCCGCCGACACTTTTTAGTTTTTTTTCTTTTTCAAGCTCGTCGGTCAAAGTTACCATATCGAGCGGTTTTCTTTTTTCAAAAAGCTTCAAGATGGAGGCGTAAATTGCCCCGTGGTCTTCGCGATAAAAATCTTCGGGCTTTAAAATATCAGCTACTTTGATGATTGCGTTTTTATCCAATAAAATTGAGCCCAAAACTGATTGTTCGGCTTCGGTATTTTGCGGCGGGATTTTGATTGGATCGGCCAAATTCCCTCCGGAGAATTATGATTACTTTGCATATCCACAATAAAACTTGCGAATTTTTCCTGCAAGAGCTGTGGAAATTGTGGATAGTGGGGATAACTACCCCGCGCACCAGATCGCAACGCGAACGGTGCGGGGTTTCACTTGGAGCTCAATCTTCCACCTCAAAAACTTCGGTCACTCCTTCCAGAAGCTGGGTTTCGTCATCTTTGGGCGTTTCTAAAACGAGTTCAGGATCAACGACACAAGAAAGAATGTAGCGGCTACCGCAGACTTTTTCGATAATATCCTCAACAACTTTCGTGTTGTGAAGATCAGAAACTATCTTGGCATTAAATTTGAATTTAAATGCCAAGGTAATATTTTCATCATCGATCTCAGAAATTACCGCACTTTTGAGCATCGCCGCTAAATTGTTGTTGTGGGTTTTGGCTTCTTTGACGACTTCGGGCCAGAGATCTTTTGAGAAGCCAAACCCTTGTCCTCCGCTCAGCCTTCGCTCCTTTAGGTCGACTACGGCTGGCTCCGGACGCCGGCCTTGCTCAGGGGCATCCCCTCGGCTGTCTAAATTTTCTTTGTCCGAATTTGTCAGTTCAAAAATCAACATTTCTAAAGGCAGGGTCGGGATATTACTATATTTAATCTGCGCCAGCGCACCAACGAATTTTGAGATAATCGCCATTAGCTCTTCTTCGCTAAAATTATCAGCTTGGGTTTTGACCAGAATTTGCTGTTCATGGGTTAAATCAAATGTTTGATCTTGTCCCATCTTAAAAAGAGCGATTTTTCTTAAAATATCAATAATGCTGACTGTAAAATTTTCTAAATCAACGCCTTGAAAAAAGAGTTTGCTAACTAATTCTAATAAATCTTTACGATCCTTCTTTGCCAGCTTATCAACAAAATCAAAAACGCTTTTTTCCTGCGCCAGTCCTAAAACTTCTTGAGCGTCCTCGAGCTTAACGATATTTCTTTGCTTCAAAGATGAAATTTGATCTAATAACGATAAAGCATCCCGATAGGCGCCAAAAGAGAGTTGTGCTAGCAGCCGAACAACGTCATCTTCAATCTTGAGATTTTCGGCTTTAGCGACTTTTTTAATGAGATATGATATTTCTTCGATGGTCGCTTTATGAAAATCAAAACGCTGGACTCTGGATAAAATCGTCGGTAAAACTTTGTGGGGTTCGGTTGTTGCCATAATAAAGATGGCGTGTTGAGGTGGTTCTTCAAGGGTTTTTAAGAGAGCATTGAAGGCCTCCTTGGTAAGCATATGGACTTCGTCAATGATATAAACTTTATAATTCGAACTTGTCGGAGCAAAACGGATTTTTTCCCTGAGTTCCCTCACTTCATCAATCCCGCGATTGGAAGCGGCGTCGATCTCGATAATATCCAAAGATTTCCCGTTATTAATTTCTTGGCACGAAGAGCATTTATTGCACGGCTCGAAGGAGTCCTTTCTCAATTTGCGGCCTGTGCAATTTAGGGCTTTGGCAAAAATCCTCGCCATCGATGTTTTCCCCGAACCTCGCGGGCCGGCGAAAAGATAACAATGGGAAAAATTACCAGAAATTAATGAGTTAATAAGGGTCTTGGTAACGTGTCCCTGGCCAACGACTGAGGCAAATTTTTGCGGGCGATATTTGCGGTAGAAAACCATAGGATTAATTTATGATTATATACTCGACATTTTTGCATTATCATCATATTGCCATTTCCCGAATAATTCAAATTATAAGTAATGAATTACATTATAACGCAGTGGATATCCTGCAGGATATCCATTCCGATATATAGTTTCCTTTGAAACTATATGCTACAATAAATACAAGCGCGCAAACAGCGTATTTATTTAGGTGTAGGAGGGGCATTTGACGGCTAAAGAACTCAAACAAAATGTCGCCCAAAAGACCGGCATTGCTGCTGAAAAGGTTGGTCAGGCGATTGATAAGCTACAAGAAACGATTAGTAAAGAATTAACTGGCGGCGGCAATGTCAATATTCCGGGTTTTGGTAACTTTGTCATGATTCAATATCCTTCGCGGACGGTCAGAGATGTCCGCGATCCTTCTAAAACATATTTGTCGCTCGAAAAAAATATCCCCCGCTTTAGACCTCATCCAGAATTTAAAAAGGCCTTACATTCTCTCGGTCTTGCTAAAGAAGATCCCTTAAAGCAAGGGATAAATATTGCTTTTATCGATCTATCAAAAACCACCGTGCCCAAAAAAGTCTTGAATTTATTACCAGAACATATTGCCCGTCATTATCAAGTGGTCCCGGTCTCACTCGAAGGCGAAAAACTTGTCGTGGCGATGATTGATCCCGAAGATCGGGAGGCGATCGAGTTTATTAAGAAAAAAACCGCTCTGGCGTTAGATATTCGCATTTGCACTCAATCCGATCTTAATCATGTTCTTGATCAATATGCGGTCCTATCGGGAGAGCTGAAAAAAATCGTTGAATCAGCAGAAGAAGAGGCAGATTTTCAAACGAAAGAAAAGGCGCCGCCAGAAGCCAAAGGCGAAGAGATTGTTGAGACCGCGCCGGCGGCGAAAATTGTCCAATCTCTCTTCAAGCGAGCGGTCCGAGAAAAAGCTTCAGATATTCATATCGAGCCATATGAAGAACAGGTGGTCGTCCGTTTTAGAATTGATGGTTTACTTCGTCAAGTTATCTCCCTACCGAAAGAAATCCAACCGGCGGTTGTCTCTAGAGTTAAAATCCTTTCTAATATGAAAATTGATGAAACCAGACTTCCCCAAGACGGACGTTTTCAAAGCATTATTGATGGCGCGGAAGTTGATTTTCGAATCTCCTCGCTCCCAACGGTTAATGGCGAGAAGATTGTCGCCCGTATTTTAGATAAATCCGCTGGGATTTTAACCTTGGAACAACTGGGGCTCCGAGGAACAGCTTTTCAAACTTTGGATGAGAATATTCACAAATCACACGGTATGATTCTGGTCACCGGACCGACTGGCTCAGGCAAAACCACCACACTTTATGCGGTCGTCGATAAAATTAAAAGTGTTGGCATCAATATCGTCACCCTTGAAGATCCGGTTGAGTATCGGATGCAAACAATCAATCAGGCCCAAGTTCATTCCCAGATTGGCTTTACTTTTGCCAACGGTCTGCGTTCAATTGTCAGACAAGATCCTGATGTTATTATGATCGGTGAAATTCGCGACTACGAAACAGCCGATATGGCCGTTCATGCGGCCCTGACCGGCCATGTTGTTTTATCGACCTTGCACACCAACGATGCCGCTGGGGCCGTACCACGACTAATTGATATGAAAATTGAGCCTTTCTTAATTAACTCTTCAGTTAACTGCGTTGTCGCCCAGCGACTTTGCCGGAAAGTTTGTGAGTCTTGCCGCGAGCCGTTGGAAATTGAAGCTGGCCAGAAAGATTTAGCCGAAAAAGAGTTAGGGATACTGCCTCCTAAAGAAAAAAAACCTGATAAAATCGAATTTTTCCATGGCAAGGGTTGTGATAACTGCGCGAATACTGGCTATAAAGGACGAATTGGCATCTTTGAAGTTTTTACCTTGACAGATGATCTCAAAGAAATGGTAGCCAAACGCGCTTCGGGGACAGAGCTTGGCGTGCAAGCGATTAAAAATGGTATGACCACCATGAAGCAGGACGGAATCCTTAAAGCGATTGAAGGGTTAACAAGCCTTGAGGAAGTCTGGCGGGTAACGAAGGACTAAAAAATGAATTTTACTTATTCAGCAAAAACAGCTGACGGCAAAATTGAACAGGGCAAGCTCGAAGCGGCAAACGAAGCTCAAGCTTCAAAGATTTTGCATGAGAAAAAACTTTTTGTCTTGGAACTCAAAAAAGATGAGCAAGGAATTCCTGGGGTTAAGAAAGGTCTGGCGATCCCTTATTTCGGAAAAAAAGTCTCCCTTAAAGATAAAATTGTTTTTACCCAACAATTGGCGATGATGGTAAAATCAGGACTTCCCTTAATAGATGCTTTTACTTCGCTAGAGGAACAAACGGAAAATAAATATTTTGCCTCAATTATTCACGAAATTACTGACGAGGTGAAGGGCGGTAAGCCGCTTTCAGAAACTTTAACGAAATATCCTAAAATTTTCTCTAAATTCTATGTTTCGATTGTGAGATCGGGAGAAAAAAGCGGTAAACTCGACGAGGTCTTGGAGCGTCTCTCAGACCAGCTCCAGAAAGATTACGATTTAATTACGAAGATTAAAGCGGCGGTAACTTATCCAATTCTGGTGGTCGTAGCTCTAGTCGGGATTATGATTGTGATGTTAATTTTTGTGGTGCCGCAGTTAAAACAAGTTTTTACTGATATTGGTGCTGAATTGCCACTTTTAACAAGAATCATCTTAGGTACTAGCGATATTATCCGGAATTTCTGGTATATTTTTGTTTTGCTCATTATTGGCATTTATGTCGGAATCCGTTTTTGGATTAATACCCCCTCCGGCGGTCTGACCTATGACAAAATTAAATTAAGATTGCCGCTAATTGGCGGGATTATTAAAAAACTATATATGGCCCGCTTTGCTCGGACGATGGGAACGCTCGTTGCCTCAGGTCTGCCCATGCTTGAGATTATCGAGACGGTCAAAAACGTTTTAACTAATAAAGTTTATCAACAAGGTTTTGACAATATCTCTAAGGATGTCGAAAGTGGGATCACATTATCGATTTCTTTGAAAAAACAAGGCATTTTCCCGCCAATGATTTATAACTTAATCTCAACCGGGGAAAAAAGCGGCAAACTTGATTATGTGCTTTTGTCAATGGCTGATTTTTTTGATAAAGAAGTTGAGGCCTCGACCAGCAATTTGGCCACCCTCATCGAACCAATTTTAATCATTATCATCGGCGCTGGTGTTGGTTTGGTCGTCGCTTCCGTACTCATGCCGATTTATTCTTTAGTAAATGTTATATGAAAAAGGCTTTTTCGTTAATGGAATTGGTTATTGTGATGGCTATAATCACGATATTAACAGCCGTGACTATTGTTTCTTTAAGAGGTTTTTCGCCAACATTCCAACTTAATAACTCGACTAAGTTGATTCTCAGTAAGCTGCGTCAGGCCCAGGAAGAAGCAATTACCGTTCAAGAGAGGAATTCTCTCCGATTTAATCTTGCTAGTAACCCCGTTTCATTTCAGCTTATCAAGATCGCCGGCTCCGAAACGGTCTTGGAAAGTGGAGTGTTGGTAAAAGATGTTAGTGTTAACTTCGATCCAGCCGCAACCAATAATGAAGTGATTTTTAGCTCAGATGGCGGTCCTAACTGGTCAGGCAACATTACCGTCACTCTTAACAGTAGCTCAAAAGTAATTAATATCTCGCCCGCAGGAGTAATTAAAATCCAATGAAAATTTTATTTGTTAAACGGGCCTTTACCCCCACACCAAAAGTTTTGGTGAGGGGGTTTACAATTATTGAGGTTTTGATCGCAATTTTCATTTTGGAAATAGGCATTTTGGGAGTGGCTAGCTTCTTCACGACAGGATTTAAAATAACGAAGACCGCCAGAGAAGAAACAATCGCCTCAAATTTGGCGGCCGGTCTTTTGGACGAAGAAGTTGTCAATTCTTTTGATAATATTCCGGTCGCGATCGGCAGCCGAGAAAAATATTCGATTGATGCCAGCAGCCCCTTTTATAATTACGAGAAAAAAATTGATATTTCCTATATTGATGCGAATTTAGCTGACTCTGTTGCGGCGACAGAAATGAAAAAAATTGTGGTAACTATTTATTGGATAAATAGTGGCAATGAAAAATCTTTTCAAACCGCAACAGTTAAAGCGAGACATTAAAAGGGAAGATGAATAAATCCAAGGCCTTTACTTTAATCGAGGTCTTAACGGCAATGACAATAGGCGCGTTAATCATTATGGCGACCTACGGAGTTTATAATATCAGCTATAAAACATATAAGAAGAATTTTGCCAGTGCTGAACTTACTCAAAATGCCAGGATTGCACTTGAGCGAATGTCTCGAGACATTCGTCAAACAACAGAAATCCTAACGGCGCTGCCGGAAGATCCCGGTGCTGGCACTCCTTCTTCGGAAATTAAATTTCAAGACGGCCATAATTTTTGGCCGACTTCGGGCCAAATTCAATATATTACTTATTCTCTTTCGGGCACTGATCTTCATCGAAAATTAAGTCATTTTACTTTTACTACCCCTTGCGAGACCGCTCCTGCGAGCACTTGGGTTTTGTGGTCAACTCGCGACGGGAATAATAATTTGCCGGCCGAGTGTACTGACAGTGATGTGGTCAAAGCTGAGAAAATCTCCTCGTTACAACTTTGGGGCGTAAAAGTGATTACGATTAATCTAAATGTTTCTGACGAAACATCTACCTACCAGTTTGAGACAAAATCGTTAGGGAGAAATATACAATAAAAATGTCAAAGCTCAAAGCTCAAAGTTTAAAACAAAAAAAAGCTGGCTATGCAATGATAATTGTTCTGATAATCATGTTGATCTTGCTTGCTGTCACCTATCTATTCAGCGACTCATTATTCGCCGAGCTCGCGATTGCTCGAAATAATAAGGGAGCGCAGGTTTCATTTTCGCTAGCGGAAGCTGGTGTCCAAGAAGCGATTTTTCGCATCCGGACTGATGCGACAACTCGACAAAAATTTATGGAGACAACTAACGGCGTCAGTACCTTTTCTCACAACCCAGCTTTAATTAATAACGGATCCTATAGCGTGACGATTCAAAATACGGCGCTTCGAGCCGCCACGATTACTTCGGTTGGAAACTACCGTATTGGGGCGCTGAGGACTGCGCGAAGAGAGATAAAGGTTGGCATTGCTCAGGCCAGCTCCACGCCCTATCCATATGACGGCGCGATCTTCGGCGGTGGCGGCGCGGGCGAATCAATCGCTGATATTGATTTTTGGTACGCGCCGGTGCAAATTTTTGGGGGGTCTTTACTTTCAAACCGGGATATTAATTTTAGATGGGGTTCTTGGGCCAATATTGAAAAGGCTGTGGAAGCGGGACGCGACGTCACTGTCAATTGGTCAATTTCCAATTGCGAATGTTCAATTAATGACGATGGCGATCCAGAAACCCCCCAGTGCAGTGATTCCCCCGGCTGTACCCCGCTAGAGAACCAGCCGAATAAAACAATGCCACCGGTGGATTTTGATTCGACCAACCCAGGTTCAATCAAAAGTCGCGCCATTGTCGAAGGTCACTACTACGCTAAACAAAAAGATTTCAAAGATATTTTTCCCAAGTGGAGCGATCGAACTTTCACTGGCGTCTATTACATCGATGAATCTTTTGATCTCGATTATGGTCGGACCATGCGCATGAACGGTATTTTAGCTGCTTCGGGAAGCATCAATATTACCCTAGGTCAATTATTTGTTAATCCGCCGACAAGCGGACCATACGTAGGGACGGCTGGGGTTTTTACCCAAAAAGATTTTCGTGTTGGGACCTTAGGTAACTTTGGCGGCCGAGCCCTCGTCTATGCCAGCAATCGCAACCAGATTGATTCTTCAATTCCTTATACCATGGATTTTACCGGTGGTTTCTTAGGTCGAAGAATGTGGATATCAGGATTCAGAGTCGTTAATATTCATTTCGATGCCGATATAATCAACAGTACCTTAAATCTCTTCGGCTTGGCGCCAACCACCCCGGTCATTGAAATTAATCACTGGGAAGAAGAATACTGAGAAATTTCGAATTTCTAACATCTAATGATATAATAAGATAGAATTCGAATAAAAACCCTCTGGAGGGGCAGAATGTACGAAGGTGTCTTGGGATTAAAAAAACCTATTTTTGGTTTGGATATTGGTTACGAGACCCTAAAAGTGATGCAACTTCAAGGCGAAGGCCAAAGCGCAAAACTTTTGGGCGTGGCGGAAATTCCGATTGAAGAAAAGATCTTAACCAAAGACGGGATTAAAAATAAAAAAGCCGCTGTCAATAAGATATTATTGGCGATGCGCAGCGCTAAACCTCATCCTATTTCGGCGAGGTTGGTTTCATCAGCCCTGCCAGAATCCTTAGTTTTTACTAAATCGATTGATCTTCCCAAAATGAGTGAAGAGGAAATTAACAAAAACATTCCCTACCAAGCGAGCGAATTTTTTCCGGTGCCAGCCGGCGAAATGTATATTGACTGGCAAATCGTTGGCACTTTACCCAATAACAATCAAGTCGATGTTTTGGTGGTGGGTGCGCCTAAAATCATTGTCGAGTCGATCGCCGAGGTAATCAAAATGGCGAATTTGGAACTCTCAAGCTTGGAGACCAAGCCGGTGGCTGATGTCCGAGCTTTGATCGGCGCGGCTGATCCAGGACCGTATCTCCTTTTGGATATTGGGGCGAAATCATCTTCAATTATCTGTTTTGACCAGGCGACGATCAAATTAACCTCGACTGTTTCGGCGGGCGGCGATGATATTACGACCAATTTTCAACCGAGTATCAGTACTCTCTCATCGGAAATCGTCCACCTTGTTAAGTATTATCAAAACCGCATTGGTCAGGCAACAATTTTTAAAAAAATAATTTTAGCTGGCGGTGGTTCAAATATCCCCCAAGTCAGAGAGGCAATTGAGCAGACAACGCGGATAAAAACAGAGATCAGCTGGCCGATAATTAAAACAAAAACCTATAATCCAAAGTTCGCCACGGTTATTGGCTTAGCAATGAAACAAATATGATCAATATCAATCTTCTTCCCGCAGAATTAAAACTACAAAAAATCCAGGCAAAACGCTATGCAGCACTTATCAGTGTTTGTATCGTGGTTATTTTTTTCTTTATCGTCCTGGGGATAATTGCCATCGCTGGCAAGGGAACGATTGAGGATCATCTGGCGGCTACGAAAATCGCCGTTGAGAAAAACACCAATCAAAGCAGTGAATCCAAGAGCTTGCAAGAAATGGCTCTATTAACCAACGATCGAGCTAAAACTTTTACCGAAATTAATAAAAAACGGGCGATTTGGTCTCAAATCTTAACCGAACTCTCAGCCAGCGCGCCTTTAGATGTCCAATTTGATAATCTCACTTGTAATGCGGAGAAATCGCCAAATTTTACCTTGCAGGGGAACACCACAACAGAGCGAGAAATCATTAAATTTAAAGAAAAACTCGAAACTTCCCCATTTTTTAAAAATGTCGCGTTCAAAAGTTCGAGTCTAAATCAAAGTCAAAAAGATCAAACAGAAAAATTAAAATTCACCCTTGAATTTGATTTAGAAAAATTTTCTTCAAACACTGCTGTCAAAGGATTCAAATGAAAAGCAAATCTTTATTAATTTTCGGCCTTACTTTTATCATTATCTTAGCCATAAGCTTTTTTATTATTAAACCGCCGGCTAAAGCTATCTGGAAAACCTGGAAAGATCTCAAACAATCTCAAGAGGAGCTCAAGAAATCCGAAGAAAGGAATACAATCACCGCCGATCTTGATAAAAATAAAGATGAAATCAGCCGGATTGCGACCATTGCCGAAAAATATATTCCCCAAGATTCTGAATCGGGGGATCTGATTTTGGAGCTCGCGGCGATTGCCAATAATTATAATTTGAAGGTCGAAAAGACCTCTCTTGAGAAAGCTCAGTCGACCGCCAAAGAAAGCACGGACGAAACGGCAGAGACAACCAAAAAAACTGCTCAACCGCAGCCCTCAACTTCCACCTCAGCCAGTAGCAGTAGTGTTCAAAATGTCGACTTTACGATGAGTTTGTCCGGCAGTTTTACTGATTACCTTAATTTTCTCAAAAACGTGGAAACGAGTACACGTCTAATTGTGATTAAAAGCATGACCGTCCAAATGGGCCAAGAAGAAGCAAGCCCTGTCACCTTCCAATTGGTGGGGACGGCATTCTATAAACCCAAGGTAACGATTGCCGATTCTATCGACAATATAAAGGTCTCCCAAGACACAATCAACACATTTTTAAATCTAAAATCGTACGCCCAACCGATTAATTTGCCGCAAGAATCGGGCTTTGGCCGAACTAATCCGTTTGAAGGATATTAAAAAATTCAGAATGTAGAATGTATAATTCTGAATTCTAAATTATAAAATAACTAATTATTTCCCAATTGCCTTCTTAATTTTCTCAATCACTTCTCCGGGCATGGTCTCAGATTTAACAATATAATCAACCGCGCCGAGTTTTTTTCCTTCAACTCGATCAACATCTTGGATTAAGGCCGATAAAACTATCACGGGGATATCTTTGGTTGCCGGATCAGCTTTAAGGTCTTTCAAAACATCAAAGCCGTTTACTTTGGGCATCATGATGTCTAGAAGAATAATTTGCGGCTTATTTTCTTTGGCTAATTTAATCGCATCCTCGCCATTGGCGGCCTGAGTAATAATAAAACCTTCAACCTTTAACCGCTCTTCATACATTTCTCGCAAAGTCACATCATCGTCTACCAAAAGAATTGTTTTTGCTTCTTCCATGTTATCCTCTCTTACGACTTAAATTATACCTAAGCAGATAGTTCTGTCAAATTATCCCGCTAGATATCTGATGTAAAAAAACGCATCTGAGGCGATGATTAAAATAACAATTAAAACAAGTAAAAATATCACGACTGGCGAGGCCTTTTTTTCTGACTCGGGATTCGTTTGCGCTGGCGGTGGTATGTTAGACGCTGGCGGAACAAAATTAGTAACTTCGGGAACGGCTTGAGGCATGGGATTTGGCGGGGGGGGGTTGTTCTTGGGTTCGGGCATTGGGGCTACCTTAGGAACAGCTGCTGGTTCTACTTCGATTATCGGGGTGGGATTGTCTTCTTTGGCTTGTTCTTCTAATTGGCTAATCGGCACGTCTTGTGGTCCTTTCGGAGCGGACTTTTCATTAAGAACTGTCGCGCTAGGTACCGGCTTATTGTATTTTTTAAGCACGGTTTCAACCTTTTTAATCACATCAACCGGCATGGCTTCTGATTTAATAATATAATCATCAGCGCCGGCCTCCACCGCTTTGGCTTTGTTGACATCTCTCATTAAGGCGGAAAGGATGATGACTGGGATGTCTTTGGTCGCCGGGTCGCTTTTGATTGAAGCTAATGCCTCGTAGCCATTAACTTTAGGCATCATAATATCGAGCAAAACTACATCCGGTTTGACCTGATGAACCTTGGCTAAACCCTCTTCGCCATCACGAGAAATCTCGACCTGATAACCGGCTAACTCAAGACGCTCTTTATACATATCAATAAGCATCTTGTCATCGTCGACCATTAAGATTTTAGTACCTTTTGGCATAGTTGCCCCTTTCGATATAATACTAGATAAATTTTATACAAAATTTATCTGTAAAAATCCCTTCTTTTAGTGTAGTTTCTATATCCATTATATACATTTTTTCCGTGTCAAGCAAATGTGTTAGAACTTAGACAATGTCAATTATCTATCTTTTTCAAGAAATATGCTCCGTCTAAAAGATTGGCATATTGAGAAATGGCCTTATCTTATGCTATTCTTAAAACAATCATGATTATTGATAGCCATTCGCATTTATGTAAGAAAAGAAACGAAAGCTTTAGAGAAGCAGCTCAAGAGCTTCTTTTAGAACTGAAAGACAATCAGATAAGTAAAGCATTTGTTATACCGGACAACGTTGAAAATTCAAAATGTGCTAGTATTGATATTTTATTAAAAGTTTTTACTGATAATTCGAATATTTATTTTCTTGGCTCTCCAAATCCCTTTGCCGATATTAACAATGAGTGTCAGAAACTTGAAGCTTTAATTGGTGAAAAAAAGATAATCGGAGTTAAGCTTTTCCCTGGACACGATAAAATACGTATAACCGATAATAAATTACAACCAATCATTAAGCTTTGCATAAAATACAACATTCCTCTTGTGGTTCATAGTGGCGCTCATAATGAGACAAACCTTGAGGTCATGGAATACAATGATCCCAAATATGTTGTCGAGATTGCTTCGAATAATCCTTCACTGAATATTATTATTTCCCATTTTTTTTGGCCTAAATTAGATTATTGCTATAAAGCTACTCAAGGATTCAAAAATATTTATTTTGATACGTCAGCTTTAGCAGATACGGAAGTAATTCAAACAAGCGGCGGGATTGATAAAATCCGTTCTGTTTTGGAAAAAACGATTTTGAGAAATTCTGACAGCGTGATTTTTGGGACAGATTATCCTGCCTGCAACACTCAAGATCATCTTAAATTAATAAATGATTTGGATATCTCTTTCGAGTTAAAGGAAAAAATCTTTTTTAAAAATGTTCTCAAACTTTTTGGTCTATAAAAAAGAAACGGGGCTACACAACAGAGATAACAAAAAAATCTAATTTTTATCTTTTTGTAAAAGAATATTTGTTAAATCGGCGACGGTTTTTTCTAAGAGATCGAAATATTCATTTTTTTTGTTCCCCGATACTTTCTCTCCAATAAAATGATCAAATTCCCAAAGAATAAGATGGATAAGTTCATGTAAAACAACGGCATTATCTTTGCCGGTTGCTTCTTTCGTAATCAAAATAGTAGCGCTTTTATTTTTGAGATCAACTTCAATATCTCCAGACTGAGGGTAGTCTGTTCTATTAAAATCTACCAACTTGATTCTTAAATCCCATTGTTGGAGATTTAAAAACCGTTGCCAATAATTGAGATGTTTTTTTAGTAAGTTCATTCTCTGCATATATATATTTTAACAGATTAATATCTTATAATATAGTTGTGAAAATTATATTACGGAAACTAACAAATGATGATTGGACATATTTTGCTAAATGGTGGAAAGATCCAGAATTAATTTCAATGACGAGTGGAAATCCGGAGAAATTTTCCGATGCGGCAATCAAAAAGCAGGTTCAAGAGATGGTAAATGACGCAAGGGCACATCATTGGTTGATAGAAACTGCCAATCGGGTGGTCGGCCATATCAATCTTTGTCGAATGACCAAATCTAAAGCCGAGCTGCAAATTGTCATTGGTGAAAAAGAATATTGGGGAAAAGGAATCGGTAAAAAGGCCATCGAGCTTGTTCTAGAGAATGGAAAAAATTTGAGTTACAAAGAGATTTATGTTGAAGTGAGGCCAGAAAATTTAAGAGCGCGAAAACTTTATAAAAGCGCAGGATTTATTGAGCAAGGCACAAAAAAATATCGTAACAAATACTTGCCTGAAGTAGTTATGATGGCAAAAAATTTATAGTTCTCTCTTCAGATGTCCTCAGCGGCCTTTGTCGGCCGCGCGAGATGCTTGAGGGATTCTTTTTTCAAACTTTAGCCAATCTGAAATCGCCAATAATTGGTAGTGTTTCTATCTTATGAGTTCTATCAAATTTCTTCTCGAAATTTAAAATCATAAATCCAAGGATTTTCTTGGTTTTAGGCTCTAATCGGATAAAAATATCTTCAGAAACTTCTTCGGAAATAGCTTTCTTCGGTCGACCAAGAGAAATGTCCAAAATATCCCCTTCTTTGTCATAGCCAAAATTTAATGCCTTTTCCATAATATTTTTCCTTTCTTAATTTTTCTGGCAATAAAGGCCGTAATAATAAAATTCTTTTTGTATTCAATAACAACAATCAGATAGTTTGTTAAACTCTTAAAATATTTATGATAGTATCTTTCAAACTGATGATGTCGGTTTTTAACAATAATATCCGGAAAAAACCATTCACCCTCATACGCATCTTATCACTTTTATCCAAAAAGTCAAGATGAGAAAGAGTGGGCTAAATATCCTCTGCCGCTTTAGTTGGTCTGGCTAACGGCTTGAGCGCCTCTTTGATCTCAGCATCCGGGCGCTTCTGCCTTGATAAGTTCGTTCAAAAAATCCTTAACTTTCATTGAAGTAATTTTTTTATCACGCTTTCTAACTGTGATGTTTTTTTCTTTCTTCTCTCTATCGCCGACCACAAGAATATAGGGAATTTTCTGTAATTCTGCGTCGCGAATCTTTCTACCGACAGACTCATTTCGTTCATCAATTTCTACGCGAATTTCTTTCAATTCCTCAGCAACTTTTTTCGCATAATTAAGATGTTTATCAGATATCGGCAAAACAACCGCTTGCACCGGCGCAAGCCAGACGGGTAAATCGCCAGCAGTGTGTTCTAACAAAATCCCCATAAATCTTTCAATTGAACCTAAAATAACTCGATGGATGATTACTGGCCGGACCTTTTTGCCTTTTTCATCAATATAATCAAGATCAAATTTTTCCGGCATTTGAAAATCAAGTTGAATCGTTGAGCACTGCCACGAACGATCTAATGCGTCTAAAACATCGACATCAATTTTCGGACCATAAAAAGCACCGTCACCTTCTTTGATTTTGTATTCGAAACCATTTTTTTCTAATGCTTTTTTAAGATCATCTTCGGCTTTATCCCAAGTTGCAATCTCTCCCATAAAATCGGCTGGCCGAGTTGAAAGATTAATTGCATATCTTAACTCCAACTCTTTATAGGTCTCATCGACAATTTTTAAAATTGATGTTATTTCATCAAAAATTTGATCCTCGCGCAAAAAAATATGGGCGTCGTCTTGAGTTAACTGTTGGACACGAAACAATCCATGCAAAGTTCCGGATAATTCTTTTCTAATCAATGTATCAAATTCGTTATAACGAATAGGTAATTCCTTGTAAGAGTGAGCTTTCGTTTTATAGACCAGTATCGCACCTGGACATCCCATTGGCCGAATACCGTAATCAGGTTTCTTGTCGGTGGTGATACCACTGACAAAATACATCGCTTCTTTATAATGATCCCAGTGCCCGGATGTTTTCCAAATTTGGGTTTGCAAAATGTTTGGAGTTAATATCTCTCTGTATCCAAATTTGCGCGATTTTTCATTGGAGAAATCAACTAACTTATCAAAAATAATCTTGCCTTTAGGATGCCAAAACACCATTCCTGGAGCTTCCGGGTGAAAAGAAAAAAGATCCATTTCGGTACCGATTTTTCGATGGTCGCGTTTCCTGGCTTCTTCAATCTGGTTAAGATATTTTTTTAAATCTTCTTCGGTTCCCCAACATGTGCCGTAAATACGTTGAAGCATAGGATTACGTTCATCTCCACGCCAATACGCACCAGCGATTGAAAGAAGTTTAAAGTGTTTGATCTCACCGGTTGATTTAACATGCGGACCGCGGCAAAGATCGGAAAACTTTCCGGTTTGATAATAAGTAACTTTGGCATCGGGTAGATCGTTAATCAATTCAGCTTTGTATTTTTGGCCGTCTTTTCCTTCTTTTTTGATGGCTTCTTTTCTATCCATCTCGGATTTTTCAAAAGGTAGATCTTTTTTAGACAACTTTTGCATTGTACTTTCGATTTTTGTTAAATCTTCTGGCGTCAAAGTTCTTTCTAGATCAAAATCATAATAAAAACCATTTTCAATCGAGGGTCCAATCGCAAATTTCGCCTCGGGGAAAATTTCTTTTACCGCCGCCGCCATTAAGTGAGCACATGAATGTCTTAAAGTTTCTAATTTTTCTCTATTTTCCATAATTTGATTTTACCACAAGATTACTGGTTCCACAAGAAAAAAATAATTAAGAGAAGGGGAGACGAATCTCCCCTTCGGGTTAGCTCTGCAGGTACGCACATGGGCTCGCGGTCCCGCTACGGATTGCCAGCAGCTCGGGGACATGCCGCCAGATATCCAAGAGCGGTCTCTGAAAGACATTGCCCACGACTGTCGGGACAACATTGCAGGGAGAGACATCGCCGTTCGGCTTCACGGTTATCGAATAGCGGCCGCACGGACACGGCAGGATGTCCTTGCCGACTATGTCGGCTATTACGGGATTATTATCAAACCCGTAATGCGTGTCAATGTTGAGGTGCCGGGCACCTTCGGCCTGCAAGGTGTCGTACAGTGCGCGCCACTCATCCGGTGTCATCTGAAGATCGCGAAGGTTGGCGGCTGCGTTTCCTACGATCTTGACTGGAGCGAACTGGATGCTCAAGATGCCGAGGCTTTCAGCCAAGGCATAGACGCTTGGCGCCGCATCTCTCGTCAAGGCATTCAGCGAATAGACGAGCTTGATTCGAACGCCGGCACGCAGAACATTCGCACTCGCCTCGAGCAAGCCGGCAAACGAACCTGCATGGCGAGTGAAGGCGTCGTGGACTGTCGCGTCGATTCCGTGGAAGCTGAGAGCAACACGATCCACGGGAATCGCCGCCAGGTGCCGCGCCATCCGCACATCGAGAAAGGTCCCGTTCGTACTCAGGCTGACGTTGATACCGACGCCAGTCAACAACTTCGCAACTGGCACGAAATCCTCGCGCATGAGAGGCTCTCCGCCACCGAAGTGAACGTGGATAGGCCTAGCGCGTATGATCTCTCGGGCGATGTAAGTGGCTTGCTCGATTGTCATATTCACACTTTCGCCCGTCGCCGCTTCGGCACGCGAGTAGCAGTGAAGGCAGTTCATATTGCATTGGTAGCCGTAGTTCCACATGACCGCAGCAGGGTAGTCGTTGGCGATCATGTTGTTTCTTCAAGTAACCGAGCTTCGAGAAGCTGGGGAATGAGCTCCGAGAGATCGCCTTCCAGCTGGTCGCTTTGGACATCGTACTCTCCACACAAAGACAGTACAATGTCCTCACGAGTTTTGGGTTCATGGCACAACTCCAGCACCCGAACAGTCACATCGTTGGCTTCGAAAACATCCTGATCATGATACACCATGTTCCCTGTCAGGTCTTTCTTTACACCAGCCGTCGTACGCAGACGCATTCCTTTCCTCCTGATATAGTTGAGGAGGAGAGCCATTTGGTCCTCCTCCTCATGTACGATTCGGCCGACGGATCGCCCTTAATCGGTCGTGATGCGGGCAACCCGCCTGATGGTCGGGCGTCGATACTTCCTCATGCCCTTCTCCTTTCGTAAGGTATTACACAACTGAGCAGACTAATCTGCCCGTGTGCACCCCCATTAAAGCACAACTGGCTCAGACAATCAAGGAGTCCCTTGGCCATCGTTTCTCCTCGCGCTGAGAACTATGAACTTCGAATCGATGGTCAGAGACTCACCACTGTATCCCCCGCACACCTCTTGCGCCTGCAACCCAACCTCTTCCAACATCTTGATGAGCTCAACGACGGTATACATCCTCACGATCATTGTCACTTCTTCCCGCCTGCCGTCAGGGAAAACCCTGATTCTGCACTCGTGGTTTCTTCCTGTGACGAGATCGAAGCTTCTCTGCATAAGCATCACCGCCCCATTGGGCAACATTCGCCAATCGTTAGGGCGATAATTGCGCATGATCCATTCGCGGTTGATGAAATCCATAACGAACACACCGCCAGGCCGGAGAGCTGTTGCCGCCTGGCTCAGAACTAACTGGTCATCCCGGTCTGATTCGAGATAACCGAATGAAGAAAAGAGGAAGATAACCGCATCCACCTCTTCCTTAAACGGGATCTGGCGCATGTCAGACTGGATCCACCGAACAAGGACATCAGCTTCCTTGGCCGCTTTTTCAGCCTGGGCCAAAAAGAAACCGTTGAGATCCAATCCGATCATGTTGTAACCGCGACGCGCCAATTCAATCGAGTGACGGCCGCTGCCACAGGCGAGGTCAAGAACCGTCATTGAGCAGTCATAGGCCAGGGTCTTCTCCACGAAATCAACTTCCTCCTTGATCCGTACAGAATCGAGAATGTACGCAAACTCCTCGACGTAGTTAGGACCAAAGAAGCCAGCCTCTTCAGTATACCAACCGTTTCCCATTTCAATTGCTCCTCTGTTGTTGAAGGTGCGAATCAAGCTGACTAGAGACGAGCAGCCGCAATACGCTGCATGGTGTTGTACCTTATCATCAACTCCCGTTTCTCACCAGCATCCAACTCAACAGCCTCACCATAAGCCCCAAGCTTTCTCAGGGCATTCCCGAGGTCGCCTTCCTCTACGCGGTAGTACGACACAGCTTGGCAGGCGGTTCGGCTACGCTCGACCATCTGAATCTCCTCGATCGAGTCAATCTGGGACCACAACTCATCATTGGTTTCGCCGTCGACTACGATCTTGACAAAACACTCCATGGTTTTCTTCCTCCAGCAGTTGTTGGCCCCATTATAAACACATATGATTTAAAAATCAATAGATCAGAGAAAGAGATAATAATTTAGATATCCTCTGCTGCCTTGGTTGGTCTCGCTAATGGTTTAAGAGATTCTTTTTTCGGCGCCTGGGCTTCCATTTTTAATAAAGCTTCTTTATCAGAGATGTCAGGCAAAGTGAAAGTAAAAGTCGAACCCTTACCCGGACCTTCGGAACCCGCCCAAATCCGGCCGTGGTGAAGCTCGACAAGCGCTCTGGAAATATAAAGCCCCAATCCGGTGCCTTGGGACTCGGCAGTGGTATAATCGCCAACTCGATGGAATTTCTTGAATAATCGCGGCAATTCTTCTTTGGGAATACCGATTCCTTCATCTTTGACAGAAATCATTAGCTGTTGATTACCAACAAAATTGCGAAAATGTTCATCAACAGCCGAATGGATTGCTTCTTGATCATCTAAAGGCCGTTGTTTAATATCTTCCTCAATTTTCTGCCACTTTTCTTTAACCCATTCTGTCGGAATTTTTTCGATGCTGATGTTGATTGTGCCAGGGTCTTTAGAATATTTAATCGAGTTGCCGATAAGGTTGATAATAACTTCTTTGACTTTGTCTGGATCTCCATAACTCTTCCAGGAATCTGGTGTTTCAAAAACGATTTTTTGTTTTTTCTCGTCGGATTTGAATTTAATTTCATCTACCACCTGCTTAATAAGTTCGGAAAGATCAATGTCTTTTTTCTCAACCAGCAATCTTCCCTCTTCAATTCTCGAGATATTAAGCATATCGGCAATCAGCCGCGCTAACCGCTTAGCGGAGTTATAGACATTGGTAAGATATTTTTGGGCTTTAGGATCCTCAATTTTGGCCATATGCTCATCTAAAAGCATCGATAGATAACCTTCGATCGCGGAGACAGGCGTTAATAATTCATGGCTAGCCAGCGAAACAAACTCGGTCTTCATTTGATCGAGTTCTCTAAGATGCGAGTTGGCATGGGCAAGCTGCTGGGCCATGACTTGAAGCTCTTCGCGGAATTTGATCTCCCGCCGAACTGATTGGACTAAAATATAGCTTCCATAAAACACAAAAACCGCAAACAATGCCCTAAGTAAACTTTCCATTGCTGAGTGTGAAGTAAAAATCTGGACAGCTAGGATTACATCAATAATCACTACGGCGGATTCTGTTAAAATGATCTTGAGATTGAATAATTTTGTTTTTAATATCGCATAGGCAATAAAACCTACTAGCAAAATTGCCGAGTATGTTCCAAAACGCCCGTATACGAAACTTTTAGTCAAAACTATTGGAACGATCCAATTAAAAATGGCATTCATTATTAAGAAAATCCCTATTCCATAAAGGATATATTTTATTTGTCTTTTCTCTTCTCCAATAAATTTGCGATACTTTATTGTTAAAGTAACAATACAATATACTACTAGTAGAGAGTCGTATGTCGTAAAAATATTAAAAAGAATGCCTTGTTTGAAATTTGCGCCATAATCTTCCATAAAAGTAGATCCTACAAAAAAATTTGTGAATATCGTGGACAAAATTACAATACCCGTAAAGAGAACTATAATTATCTTTTGATAATTTTTTAATATAAAAAGTTGCTTTGGGAATATGTGTATAAAGTATGTGAGAGAGACCAAAAGCAAGACAATAACTGCTAAGAGAACTCTATATATTAATGTTTGATAAATTGCTAAACTTTGTTGATAAGTTGCAAAATCCAAAATCAGCCAAATTGCAGTG
>Ga0315288_10001416_pt1 | contig 31103 bp, 19 predicted proteins | sample YL17G11_20_MG_FD_203454 | JGI IMG/M metagenome (GOLD analysis project Ga0315288, IMG submission 203454) | Sediment microbial communities from Yellowstone Lake, YNP, Wyoming, USA - YL17G11_20 | ecosystem: Environmental > Aquatic > Freshwater > Lake > Sediment | place: USA: Wyoming | collected...
CAGATTTGAAAAACGTTTGGATTGTCCCAGCCCTCGCGCAGGGCGGAATGAGAAAAGATAAAACGCAATGGAACGTTAATGTCAAGTAATCGCTCTTTATCCTTCATTATCAGTTGATATGCCGAATTATCATCCTGGGTGTCCCTCCCTTCGTTTGAGTCCTTCCAGTTTCCATTTTTATCCTGCGCAAAATAGCCGTTATGGATCTCCTTAACTTTCCACTTGGGAAGGGCCTTGTATTGGGGCGATTGCCTCAATTTTTCGTAAATCTCTTCAAACCACAAGGCAATTTTGCCTTTGACCGGATTATCGTTCTCGTAGCCCCTATAATTGGCAACGCGGTCTATGAAAAAAAGCGTCAGAACCTTTATGCCTTTGCTTTGAAGCTGTGATTCCTTGTCGAGATGGTTTTTGACCGTGCTTTCAATCTCATATTTCATTATCTCATCGGTCAATCCGCCTTGCTTCTGGCCGACATTAAGAACCAGACCATTATTAAAGGATAGCCATTGTTCTTTGGCACTGATCTCATTTACGATGAAACCATCTTTATACACATCCCTTTTATTTGAAAGCTCATAAATATCCTTGCCATGTTGAACACTGACATCTTTTTTAGCAACACCATCCTTTACATTCGCATCTATCCGCAGCTTTGCAACAATCCTGTTTTTTTGAGGTCTTATGCTTTTTACTTCGATATACGCCTGGTTGAAGTTTTCCGCCTCTGTGATGCCGTCAACTTCGATTCTTTTGACAATTCCTAAGTCATAAGCGCTCACCGGGTCGAGCCGATAAATCTGATTATATGTAACCGTATGAGTGGCCGAATATCGCAGCGTGCAGAGGGGATTAAGTTTTGCTATTGCCTGCCTTCTTATATCCGTCTCCATATTCTGCGGCTCATCGACGACAACTATCGGCCTTGTTGCTTTGATATATTCCGCCGGCACTCCCCAGTCGCTTTGCTGATAGAAGATATTGCCCGCCCTTGCAAACTGGTCGATATTCATTACCATAATCTGTAAGCTGTTTGTCGTCGCGAAGTTTTTCGATAAGCTCCTCTTCTTCGGATCAAACTCGAACCAGTTCATCACGGGCTTTTCATACAGTATATCGAAATGCTCTTTTGTAATTTCAAGGTTCTTCAAAACCCCTTCCTTTATGGCAAGAGAAGGCACGACGATAATGAATTTCTTAAACCCGTATTGCCTGTGCAGCTCGTGAATAGTCCGCAGATATACGTATGTCTTGCCCGTTCCCGTCTCCATCTCTATCGAGAAATGAAAACCGTCGAGAATTCTTGACTGTTCGATCCCGTTTTTTTGCTGAACCGCCTGAAGGTTCTTCAATACCGTCTCTTCGTCGAGGATTAAATTATTTGCAACAACGCTTAAAAATGTCCCGCTTACAGATGTTGCCTTCGAAAACGCAAAATCGCTCGCCCCCGCCGGCTGCCCCTTAAATAAATCCACCGCCGCCGCAATCGCATCAAGCTGAAAATCCTGATTGGCTTCAAATTGTAATTTCATCTTTTAATGTCCGACCTGTCTGACTCCTCCGACTCTTCATCCGCGCCTGGTACAGGCGCTCCGTGAATCCGCCATCGTTCACAAAAGACTCCTCCAGCCTCCGGATTTGCCTTCCCAAAAGGAAACTGGCCTGGTTAATCAAACAGATAAGCGTATTGGCGACCTTCTCCGCACTTGCAGTCCTAATAGAATAAGAATCCGACTTGTCCGACCCCTCTGACCTGCCTGACTGGTCTGACCGATAAAGGTTTCTCACAGCCATCGCCTCGGGCGAATCCTTCGCCCACATCCGCAGCCCACGCTGCCGCAGGAAATCCTCATAGTCCAGCAGCAGCTCTTCCAAGCTGGCCCGCGCCACCCCCGTCAGCTTCAGTTCCGTTTTCTTCGATGTCGCCGACGCCATACTCCCTTCAGCGATGTTCTGCACACCGCTTCGCGCCGCCTGAATCATCTGGTCGCGCGTCCGCGAGCTTCTTTCCACAAACCTGTCGCAAAAGACTAATGTCGCGTCATAGATCATCTCTGCCGTCTGGAAACTTCGCAGCTTTCGATATCCTCCATGCGCCCCAATCACCCGCCCTGCTCCGTCCGCCTTGTCCGTTTTGCTCATCGCTTTTCTCCTGTCTGACCTGTCCGACTCGTCCGATTTGTCTGACTCGTCCGACTAAATAACCTTAAACTCTATCTTCCCCGCTTCCATTTGCAACGCGGTATTGGTCTTTAACTGGTCGTTATTCTTGAAGGCAATATCAAGGCACGTGAACCTCTCCGGCTTCTCCTCCAACACCTTATCAACAAACTTCTTCGTAATCTTCGAGCCAAGACAAATAATTTCAATATCATTCTCTGTGGCCTCTGCGGTCTCGGCGTTCTCTGCGGTGAGACGATAGTACTCCACCCCGTCAAACGTCTCCTTCTTCGCCCTCACGTTCAAATCAAACCTGCTGTTCTTGAGTATTATCTCAAACAGCATATCTTCGCTCCCCGCCCCCTTCTTGACGTTATCAACGAACATCCGCATCTGCTCTTTTAATTCCTCGCCCGTCTTTACATTCTCCCGCCATTGCTTGAAATTACTCTCCTCCAACCGAAAGACCTTAAACCCCAAATCCAGCCTGTTTTTGTCAAATGTGAGATTTCCTTCCATCCCCTTTTTTATCTTCTTCGCCGCCCGGCGAATCCTCTCCTTGCCGATATCCGCTATCGTCTTAAATCCCGCCTTGAACGCCTCGCTCTCTTCTTCGCACGGTTCAGCCAACTGAACACAAATAAACTTCCTGTTTCCGCCATCCTCAGCATTCAAAGCCATAACTGCGTGAGCAGTCGTGCAGGACCCGGCAAAGAAATCGAGGATAATATCATTGTCTTCTAGAATTGGCATGGTTAGATATTTTATAAGATTTACAGGCTTAACAGTGTAAAAGATATTGTCTCGTCCCTCTATAATATTAAACAATTCTTTGAGTTCTATCTTTGCTTCTGTGTTAGGAAATTTGTCAATTAGACTTGGAACTTTGACTTTTCCTTCTGCATCATTCTCGTAATATTTTTTATAGACCTGATATTCGCCATTCCGTTTTTGTCTAAATTCAATACGGCCATCACTTAATAGTTGCTCATATGTATTCTTACTAACCAACCATTGGGTTTTTATCTTCTTACCATCCGGCAGGTTTATGGGATAAACTAATGTAGGACGAGCAGCTAAATTAGATTTCAGAGGTCTTATGTAGTAACGTCCTCTTTCGGCAATATATTCGTCGCTGAATTCAAATTTTGCTTTTTCATCTTCTGGCCTATCAATAACAATTTCTGTCCCATTTTCTGCATTTCTCGAATAGACCAGAATATATTCATGCATATCAACATAATATCTAGAATGTTTGCCGCCGGTATATTTCTTTTTCCAAACCATTTGACAGAGAATGTTTTCTTCTCCGAAGACCTCATCCATTATCATTCTTAGGTTATGGACTTCGTTATCGTCTATTGAGACGAAAATCACGCCCTCTTCACGCAGGAGATTTTTGGCGAGGAACAGGCGGGGATACATCATTGAAAGCCAGTTTGAGTGGAAGTGGCCCGCGTCTTTTGAGTTTTTGCGCCAGAAGCCGTCTTTTGTCAGGAGTCCTTCGGCGTCTTTTATCCCTGCGCGGAGTTCGTAATCGTCTTTTTCCTCTTTGTAGCGGTCGGGGTAAATGAAGGAGTCGTTGCCCGTGTTGTAAGGTGGGTCGATATAAATCATCTTGATCTTATTCTGATACGTCTTTTGCAGGATTTTGAGGACTTCGAGGTTATCCCCTTCGATGAAGATATTTTCCGTCTTGTCAAAGTCAACGGATTCACTCCTGCGGGGTCTGAGCGTTGCCGTGGTCGTCTCCTGAATATGGCGGAAGCACTCCGCTTTTCCTGCCCACGATAGGCCGTAGCGTTCGTTATTTGTATCGAGGTCTTCTCCGAGCGCTTGTCTTAGTTTATCGCCGTCGATCTTCCCTTCGACGAAAACCTCCGGGAAACGGCTCTTCAGCAATTCTGAAAGTTCCTTCCGCCGGCTTAAGGAGTGCCCGTTTATTCTCTCCGGCTTTCTCGCCTTCCCTCCGGGTTTTGAAGCTCGCTTTGCCATTTTGCCCCCTACCTGCTTCTGGTGGATTTCAATTTCCCCGCCATTTCGCAATTCCCTAAAAAACATCCCTGTCAGCACACGAACACGTAAAAACACATTTTACCACAACGGCCTTTACGAGTCAAGCCGATTCCGCACAAAATGACGCCTTCATAATGTGAATTTCTCCCTTTTCATCTTCTGCCTCCTTCGTCCCTCGTCCTGCTCCCCGCTCCACGCTCCCCGCTCCCCACTTCACGCTCCCCGCCCCCCGCTTCCCGCTTCACGCTCCCCGCTTCCCGCTTCACGCCCCCCGCTTCACGCTTCACGCTCCCCCGCCCAAGTACCGCCGGGCAACCTCACGACCCCCTCTGCGATTAAATAACCGCCTGGTCCAAGACCTCATTTCATATTGCACCCCATAAGTATATACGCATACACTTATATACTCTTATGGCCAAATCTGTATAATCTGCGTAATCCGTGATTCCTTTTCCTTTTGGTCATTTGAGCATTCGGGTTTCGATATTGTTTCGGATTTCGTGCTTAGGATTTCGAGTTTCTGCGCATGCATCGCCCGCCAAACAACCCCTCGTAGGCGTATTTCAATACCGCGAGGTTCCTCGGCGGTCTCGGCGATCTCTGCGGTTAATCCATGGTTAGGTGGTTAGTCAGAAATTCACTTGACACCCAACTTCCCATCCTGTATAATATACATCAAACTAACAGAATCGCATAGACAAAAGAACCGAAAACAAAACATGGCCGACACAAAAATCAAACGCCAGCACCACCCAGCGAAAAGCTTCTTGAAATCTCCTCTATCCTTCTATTTCTTGGCGCCTTCGTGTCTTAGTGGCTATAAGTCAATTATGCAAAACAAAGCCAATTTCAAAATGGGCAATATGACCATAAGTACAGCAAAAACAAAGGCTTATGCCAAAGAACAACGAACAATGACCAACGAACACTATCCAAAACAAACCCAATCAAACCCAATTCCCCCGCCAAATTTCCTCCCTACCCCCTTCCCTTGCCCGCCCAAGCACCGGCGGGCTTGCCCTCCCGAAGGAGCCCCGCACCAATTGGAGTCACGCGTCGGCCTTTGTCCGGCTTGGGGGATGAGTGTCGCGCCGCCGGCCAATTGGTGCGTGGGGCGGCAATTATGACGTATGCCTTTTCTCCATAACAAAACATTTCCCGATTAAACCGGCGTTTCCAATATGCCGATATTCTGTCAGAACAAGGAAATTGAGTAACAGCATTTGTTATGGGGGCTGCGAGTTGTGTGCCGTGCCCGGCCTTGATAGTATCGGCCCGGCGCATCATTTCCCGCCCGGGATGGCTTGGCCCACTTAGGGCAAGACGAGCGTTTTTATCGGCGATTCCGCCAAAACTAAACTGGTGCCGGGAATAGGACTGCAGATGACGCAGAAGGCAAATACAGTCTTACTGGTCGATGATGAAGACCACATCCGGACGGTTGTGGAGTACAACCTCAGGCACGAAGGCTTTGATGTGTATAAGGCTGAGGATGGGGCCGTCGGCCTTGAGCTTGCGCGGCGGGTCCTGCCCGATGTGATTCTATTGGACTGGATGATGCCGGAAATGGACGGACTGGAGGTGCTCACGGAGCTTAAACGCGATAAGAGCACGGCCCATATACCCGTTTTCATGCTGACCGCCAAGGGAATGGCTGGCGATATGGAGAAGGCTTTTGAATTAGGGGCGGATGATTATATAACCAAGCCCTTTGACCCGAGGCTGCTTGGCCGGACTATCAGGCGGAAGCTGAACGGACGGATGCAGGTCGAATCCTCGGCCCCTGCGCCGGGGGCCTCTGGGGCCGGGCGAAATAAAGACGGGGATTGATTGTTCTCGATATTGGGGGCCGCAGGACATAGTGCGGCGTTGGAATTGACAATCTGCACTCCATAGGGTGCGACACGATATGCGAAATCATACGAGTCTGTGTCGTGTGCAAAAGTGAGCGCAAAAGACATTGAAATCCTGCTGATTGACGATGACCAGAGCTATTGCAGGCTTGTCACGATGGCCCTGGTAAGATCAAGGCAGTCAGCGAGGTTTGCAGTCGAGACGGCCGGCAGCCTGGCCGAAGGACTGAAGTATCTCAACAGCCGCAACTTTGATTTGGTGCTGCTTGATTTAGGGCTCCCGGACAGCTTCGGACTCGAGACATTTGACAGGATTCACGCGGCCTGTCCGCACATACCCGTGGTAATGCTTACAGGTCTTGAAGACCAGAAAGTCAGTGTGGATGCGATACAGAAGGGCGCGAGCGATTATCTCGTAAAAGGGGCCGACTCTTTGACGGATATACTGGTCAGGACCATCCTGTATGCCCTGGAGCGCAAGCGGGCCGAGGAGATGCTGCGTCTTAGCGATAAGAATTTTCGCAACATCATAAACAATAGCGCCGACGCCATCATCGTGACGGATCAGAAAGGACTTATTCTTTTCGCCAATCCTGCCGCCGAGGCGTTTTTCGGGTGGAGGGCGCAGGAGCTTCTCGGCAAAGATTTCGAATATCCCATCACCATCGGGCGGACCGCTGAGATGGAAGTGACTCGAAAATGCGGTGGAAAGGCGCTGGCCGAACTACGCGCCGTCGAAACAACCTGGCAGGGCAAGGCCGCCCGTCTCGTATCGCTTCGAGACGTAACCGCGCGCAAGGCGGCGGAGCGGAAGATGGCCAAGTACCGCGACAACCTCAAGGCCCTTGTGAGGGAACGCACCGAGAAAGTCGATGCGGAGAAAGAGCTGCTGTCGGTCACGTTCTCCAGTATGGGCGACGGCGTTATTGTCGTCGATCCCGAAAAGCGAATCGTATTGTTCAACAGGGTTGCGGAAATACTCGCAGGATGGGAGTTCGAGCGCGTCCAGGACAGGGGGCTCGATGAGATTTTCCACATTGTCGATGAGCGGACAAGGCAGAAGGTTGAAAGCCCCGTTGACAAAGTCCTGAAATCCTCAAAGGCGGAGCTCGGAGCGGATTTTGAAGTCCTTCTCGCAATGGACGGCGGCGAGCGCCCCATATCGAGCAAGGCCGCACCGATTCGCAGCAGCGACGGAGCCGTAACCGGAATTGTTATGCTCTTCCGCGACGTCGCGCGGGAGCGCGAGATCGAACGCCTCAAGCAGGACTTCATCTCCTCAATCTCCCACGAGCTGCGCACGCCGCTGACCAGTATAAAGGCATATACCGAAACAATTCTGAGCGACTCGGATATGGCCGAAGAGACCAAGCGGCAGTTTCTGGGCATAATCGATGAGGAGTCAAATCGTCTGGCGGGGTTGATTGAAGGTCTTCTGGAGATATCGCGGATCGAGTCGGGGACAATGAAGATTGTGCGCGAGCCTGTGGATATTGTCGCGGCGGCCCGCAAGGTATTAACGGCGCTGCAGGCGCTTGCGGACAAGAAGAATATCCGGCTGGACTCGGATATCGACGATAATCTTGCGATATTCGAAGGGGACGAGGACAAAATCCAGTCGGCGCTTACGAACCTGGTCAATAACGCAATCAAATTCACGCCTCGGGACGGGCGGGTCTGCGTTTCGGTCCGCCAGCGGGACGACCAACTGGTTATGCGGGTCAGCGATACGGGTATGGGGATACCCAGGGAAGCTCTGCCGCGGATATTTGATCGTTTCTACCGCGTCCCACACCCCGGCAAGCACATTCAGGGCACGGGATTGGGCCTTGCTATTGTGAAGAAGATAGTGATGATGCACGGTGGAAGAATCGAGGTCGAGAGCGAAGAAAACCGTGGCACGACATTTACTATCTTCCTGCCACTGACTGCGGCTGCACTGCCTGCCCCCAGCGCCACTGGCGTGGAGACTCAGCCGGCAGACTGACCACGCGCAGCAATAGAAAGCCATCTATTCTACCCTTTGCCACGCAGGAAACCGGATGCCTTTTGCAGCGAATTGGCGAGGCAATTCGCGGTGAATGGCTGCTGGCTGATGGTTCAGGGCAGCAGTCGCAGGCAGGAGAAGCCGTGGGCGTTCAGGTCAATTGTCACTCTGTCGCCGACGATTTTCAGATCGCTGATGTCCCGCTCGAGCAGGTCTGTGAGGACGGCCTTTCTGTAGCCTTTGATGCCTACGCTGAGCGGCTCAGAGCGCCCGGCGACCTCCCAGAGCCGCAGTATCGAGCCGCCGGCGCTCTCTTCGTCCGCTGGTTTTAGAGAAGTGGCTATCGCGCGTGCCGGGTCAAGCTCGATTACGGCGTTAGGGACATTTTCAGGAATAGCGCCCCAGACGGCGAGCAGGGGCGAGGCGGCGGACCTGCTGAAGGCGAAGGCGTCCGGGGCATTATAGCCGCCGGCGCGTGCCCGCAGGGCGTAGCGGAAGCGGAATTTTGTAATTCCGTGCTGGTCCTGGGTGACCTCGCGGTAGTTCTGGTCGTTGCCGAGGGCTTCGAAGGTGATGGGGTCGAGGTCGAGGCGCAATGCGAATGCGTCAATTGGGGCAATGGTAACGCCCATTCCGCCCGGGGCGGAGGCATCCACAAAGCCCTGTACGGCGAAACGCCGGGTGTCCGCACCCCGGAGCAGGTCGCCGGCCGGCTGCGGCCGCGGGCGGATAACGGCGCCGGTGGTTTCTATTCGAAGCTCGGCCTCCTTAGTCAATACGGGGAAAACCTGGCAGAGGCGCTGCTCCTTCGTGGTCACGGGCTTTTCGATGTGGATGTCGAAATCAACCTGGTCGAGCTCGGCATAGGCGGTGACGAAGCTCGTTACTTGAATCACTTGGGTGCTGCCCGTGATTTTCAATCTTGCGAGGACGGGGCCGGTGCCTATGACCTCTGATTTGACGTCTTTTAGTGTGTACTCCTTGCCGGCAAAGTAGATCGTCTGACAGAGGCTGCGGCCTGCGCTTGGGACGAGCAGCTCGGTTGTGGTGGCTTTATGGACGAGGCTGGAAATACCGCCGGTCGTGAGGTCCACCGTCAGGCGGTAGTAAGGGCTTTCAAGCTGAGTCGGTGCTGCTGATAGCTTGCCCGCCGCGGCGGGCTTGTCTGTTTGGAGCGTGCTTTGCGCGCCCGGCTTCAATATAACCTGCTCGAAACCGAAGCCGGGGATTTTGGGGCAAACAAAGTATAGAATCGACTTGCCTTGCTCCGAGACCACCTGAAAGTTGACTTGCTCTCCGTCAATGAAGACGCCGCCGAGATCTTCCGGCGGGTCTTCGATACGCACAAGCGCTTTGCGCGGAAGACTGAGGGGATTGAAGATGGTGATATTCTCCTTGTCGGGTTTTAGGGCGAGGGCCTGCCAACCCCGCTGCAGCAAGTCTTGAGCAATACGATTGAATTGCTCGGACCACTTCTTTCTTAGCTCGGCGTTGTGGAGTTTGTTGGCTTCGCTGTTGCCGTTCCAGGCATGGTCGGAGAGCATGGACCAATACCATTCGGCCTGTTCGCGGTCTTTTTGTGTCTGGCCGGATATGTCGGGGTAACGGAGGGAAGCGACACTAACGAGGGCTTCGGCAGCGAGGAAGACTCTCTCGGCCTGGCGCATGTCGGCGGCGTATTTGGCCAACGACACGGGCCAGAGGTCCCATGAGTGGCCGAAGCAGCCGCGAAGCGTCGGCATAAATGGTGTTTTTGCCTGTGCCTCATCAACCGCCCGGCAGAATTGCGGCAGGGCCGCGTTAATCAGTTCCGGATGGGGTACCTGCTGAGAATTGTATTTTATGATTGAGTCGGCGAATCCGCGGGCCTGATTGCCGCTATTGGGAGAGATGTCGCCGTGCGTGCCGCTGGCGAGGATTGCTCGAAGCGGGTAGGCCTCGCCCATCCTTTTGTAGTGCGGCAGCCACTCTTTGACGATAGCATCCGGATTGCGCAGCAGGTGCACGCCCTGGGTGTAGCTTGATTTATTGGAGGCCCATGTGTCCATAACGACGCGGATTCTGCCTCCGTCGGGACCTTCAAGGAAGAAAAGGGGCGGGTTCTTGAGGCCCGCAAAGGTCGAGTCGTAAGAGTAGAAGGGCGCCGAGAGCCACCGGATGCCGCAGCCGGCAAGAATCGAGGCCGTGCCCCACGGCAGCGACGGCTCCTCGATGTGCTCGGCGATGTCGATGGAGATTCCCCAGTCTCTTTCGAGCCGGCGGGCCGGGTAAAAGGTGCGGATCGCGCCCTCGACGCTCTGAAACGCCCAGAGGGAATTACAGAGGTACGGGCTTACGAAGACCTGTCCTTCTTTGATTCGGCGGATAAGCTCGGCCTTTCGCTGCGGGTAATACTCGACGAAACATAACGCCTCCTGGGTCACCGCCATATTGTAGCTGTTGCGATTATGAGGCTCCTGGCTATCGGTGCGGTTCATCTCGTCGAGGTGGGCGCGGACGATGTCGGCAAAGCTCTTTCGCGTTTGCTCCTCCGTATAGCCCCAGGTGTAGTCCGGGCAGTTGTCGTTGGTGATATAGATGGTCCAGCCATTCGGCTCTGTGGGCCTGTCCGCTGCAAGACTTGCGGTCGGCATTGTAAAGAGCAATGCGAGCAAACAGCTCAACTGAATAGTCCGGGTCACTCTCATATTGACCTTGCCATAGCACTACAGCGCAAATTAGATTTTGCTTAGAGATATAAGTTTTTGTTATGTAAACACTTACGCTTATATCAAGAAACTCGAAATCCGAATGTCGAAACTCGAAACAAATTCAAAATACTGATTACCGAAACACTGGAGGACCAAAGCCGCTGGACGAGCGGATTTTTGTTTTGAAAATTGGGGTTTTGGTCATTTGATATTGTTTCGGATTTCGTGCTTCGTGCTTCGGATTTCCAGGCGCAAAAGGCATTTTTCAACATTAAATTGCGCTGTAGAAATAGTCTGAGCTTCTAATTGGTATTGTCGGCTGTTTGGTTAGGCTTTTGGATAGGCCCAGGGTTTTCGGTATTTGCGCTGCAGGAGCTTATTGGCTTCTTTGTCGCCGACGATTATTTCTTTTTCGCCGTCCCATTTAACGCTTCTGCCGAGCTTGTACGAGAGCATGCCGAGCAGGCTCATATTCGTCGAGCGGTGGATAAGCTCGATGTCGCAGACGGGGCGCCTGCCGGTTTCGATTGCGCTGAGGAAGTCGGCCCATAGCTCCTTGATGTTCTGCTGGTCTGGCTCGTTCAGCCGGGGGTCTTCGTGGATTTCCTTTTCGCCTTTGCCGAGGGGGTAGAAGGTCCAGCCGGTCTGCCAGCCCATGTGGAACGTGCCTTTAGTGCCGTAGAAATAGCAGCCGACGTTTTCCGCCTTCTCCGCCGGATTGCCTGCGAACTGGCGGTGCTCCCAGTGGGCGGTGAAGCCCTCAAATTCGTATGTTGCGATCTGGTGGTCGGGCGCGTCGGTGGTTTGCTCCATTTCAGTGAGGATGGGCGGGCCTTTAATCGGTCGTCCGCCGGTGGAATAGACCGTCTTCGGCCATTTCTCTTCCATTACCCAGAGTATCTGGTCCATCCAGTGGACTCCCCAGTCGCCGAGTGTTCCGTTGGCGTAATCGAGGTACTGGCGGAATCCGCGGGGGTGGATGCCGCCGCTCCAGGGATTTTTGGGGTCGCCGTTGAATGGCCGCATCGGGGCCGGGCCGCACCACATATCCCAGTCCAGCCCTTCGGGAGGCTCGGTGTTTTTCATTGGCGCTTCCGGCCCGCCGCCGTACAGGACAAAGGCGCGAACCGCCCCAATCTTCCCGGCGTTTCCTTCTCTGAGGAACTTCCTGCCGGAGACGTTGTGCGGCGATACCCGGCGATGTGTGCCGACCTGCACGACGCGGTCGGCGGCGCGGGCGGCGTTGACCATTGCCCGGCCCTCCATAATCGTATGGCTGATGGGCTTTTCGACATAGACGTGCGCGCCGGCTTTGACGGCGGCTATCGCACAGAGCGGATGCCAGTGGTCGGGCGTGGCGACGATGGCGATATCCGGTTTTTCTTTTTCGAGCAGCTCGCGGTAGTCGCCGTACTTTTTGGGCGCCTCGGCGGTGAGCTTCTGGACCTTTTCGACGGCGGGATCGAGCTGGTGGCGGTCAACGTCGCACATTGCGACGATTTTGCAGCGGCCGGATGCAATGGCCTCGCCGGTGATGTTCATCCCCCACCAGCCGGAGCCGATAAGGGCGGTGCGGTAGGTCTTGACGCGGGCGGCGGTTATGACGTTTGGAAAACTCAGCGCCAGCCCGGCTGCTACGGAGCCTTTTAGAAAACTGCGGCGGTCTATAAACATTGTCGTATCTCCCTTCTTCTGCTAAAAAAAAGGCTTCTGCTTAAAAACTCAAGAATCACGATTCTGTTGACGGAGGCAGAGCGAAAACGCTGCCGATTTCAAAGATTAAGTCTTGCCGGTTCATCCGTCCAAGTCAAGCGCAAAATGCTCGTAGGCTCCGTGATTCCGTGATTCGCCTCGGTCTTTCTCATTGATATTTCAACGGCAGAAACCTTGTTGACTACGCCATGGGTTGTTATAATGATGTAAAGAAAAGGAGCGTTACTGCGAATGGAATCATGCGTAATCCAAGTGACGGCGGCAGCCCGAAGGCACGGCAATCTTAACATTGCGCCGTGTGGTCGAGGGTTTTTCCCCGAAGACACGATCGGCGGCTCAACGAGGGCCGAGTCGGGTACGCCGGTTACGATCATGGCGGAGGGAATGCCGATCCCGGTTAAGACGGATATCCCGAGAGAGAGAAAAACGGGCAAGCCGCGCTGGCTTTTCAGAGACCGCGCATGGGTCAAGGATTTTGTTCGGTCGCACAGTCTCGCGCCTGGCGACCTGTTGCGTCTCGAGCGCGTGGCCGAGAGAGTATACAGGCTCGGGATTCTAGACAGATCGCCCCGACGACTCGAGCGCACTTTCCTGGAGTTCTTCGCAGGGATAGGCTTGGTTCGTCTCGGCCTTGAAAAGGGAGGATGGCAACTCCTGTACGCGAACGACATTGACCCACAAAAAAGGGAAATGTATGACGCGCATTTTGCAGATGCCGACGCGCATTTTGAACTTGGCGACATCCACAAGGTTGACACGTTTGGAATCCCGTCAGCCACGCTTGCGACAGCATCGTTCCCGTGCACAGATCTTTCGTTGGCTGGCGCGAGAAAGGGCCTCAACGGGGGCCAGTCCTCATCGTTCTTTGGCTTCATACGCGTACTCAAGGAGATGGGGAAACGTCGGCCGCCTTTGGTTCTCCTTGAAAACGTTACAGCTTTTCTGACCTCTCATCAGGGAAACGATTTTCGCCAGGCGATGCTCGAGCTAAACGAGCTTGACTACTCGGTAGACCCCTTCATATTAGACGCGAAATGGTTTGTCCCCCAGAGCCGTCCCAGGTTGTTTGTGGCGGCCTCGATGCTCGCGCGGGAAGGTGATAACGGCGATGCGGCTCAGCCAGCGCCTTGTCGCACCAGGCCCCCAGCAATCGTGGAATTTATAGCCGCACATCCTGATATCCGATGGTCTTTGCGAGAAATTCCGCCGCCGCCTTCGTGTTCCCGCCTATCCCTCCCTGTAATCCTCGACGATTTGGATGACGATGCACCCGAATGGTGGTCAAAGGACAGAAAAGAGTATCTCTTCAATCAGATGAGTGCGCGCCACCAGGCCGTTGCGAAAGCTTGGATGGCCCAAGAAGACTGGTGCTACGGGACGATTTTCCGAAGGGTCCGTCGCCAGCCAGCCGGACAAAAACGCTCTATGGCTGAGCTTAGGTCTGACGGGCTGGCTGGATGTCTGCGCACTCCAAAAGGGGGCAGTGGACGTCAAATACTGTTCAAGGCCGGATTTGGGACGTATGCCGCCCGGCTTCTGACGCCGCGTGAATGCGCGCGTCTTATGGGCGCCGACGATTTTACCATCAAAGCGGATCTGAATCAGGCGTTGTTTGGTTTCGGAGATGCCGTGTGTGTTCCAGCCATTACGTGGATCGCCAAGAACTACCTCGATCCGCTGGTTGCGGCAACAAACCAATCTGGTATGCTACGAGACAGAGAATATGGCAAGTGTCGATGCGCAAGTAAGAAAGAGCTTTCACTCCTGGTATAGCTCCCTCAGGCCAATGAAGCGGTACGGTGGACGGACGGCCAAAGGCCTAGTCGCAGCAGCTCTGGTGGTGCTTGAACGGCTTCGCTCCAAGTGCGAGTTGAGCCTCGATGCGCACGTTGCTGAGGGCGGCGCACAGATAGCCGGCTTGAACCTGCCTTCCCTGAGAAAGATACTGGAGCGCTTTGGCGAATCGCGACAGTTCCCGAGTGAGGGAGGCAGAACCAACCGAGGAAATAACCGTCCGATTCAACTACTGCTTGAATCGTTGTCAGGTGCTGGTTTCGCGGGTCTTTCTGATGCAGAACGCTTGCCCTTGCTCGATGAATTCCAGGAGTTTTTGGTCAAGTCTCTCAACGCGTACTACAACCTGGAAAGAGTGCGCTTTGACTTCGATCCATCGAAACCACCTCGCAATGTTGTCGCCGAGATACTGGCCGCGGCGCAGGAACGCAATCAAGGAGGCCCGGTCGCACAGCACTTGGTAGGCGCTAAACTTGCTATCCGCTTCCCCCACCTTGCAGTGGGCAACTCGTCGTATAGCGCTGCCGATGAGCAAAGTGGCAGGTCTGGAGATTTTCACATTGGTGGCACGGCCTTCCACGTGACTGTAGCGCCAAATATGGGGCATGTGCAGCGATGTGCGCAAAATGTCAAAGACGGTCTGTCTGGAATCCTCTTGGTCCTTGATTCCAAACTCGTAGCGGCACGAACATTGCTCGAAATGGAAGGCCTTGAGAGCAAGGTTGTGGCTGAGTCTCTCGAGTCTTTTGTTGGCCAGAATCTCTCCGAACTCGCGGAGTTCGCTCCGGCTAAATTCGCCGAGAATCTGAGCAGGCTCCTTGAAGAGTACAACCGACGCGTTGCAGAAGTTGAAACGGATGCCTCGCTGTTGATAGAGCTTCCGGCAGCACTGAAATCAGCACACGGTTAGGGTTTTGGACACTGTAACTCCACAGAAACGCCGCCTCATTATGGCAAGGGTTTGCTCTGAAGACACAACGCCCGAGCTGGTCGTGCGCAGGTTAGCCCACTCTCTCGGTCATCGTTTCAGATTGCATCGGCGCGACCTTCCGGGAAATCCGGACCTGGTGTTCCCCGGCGCTGGTAAGATCATCTTCGTACACGGTTGCTTTTGGCACCAGCATCGCTGTCGCCGCGGCAATCGTGTCCCAGCCAGCCATAGGCGCTACTGGACAAATAAGCTTCGCAGCAACGTTGCGCGCGACAAACGCAATTTGCGGCGGTTGCGAAGTCTTGGTTGGAAGGTTCTCGTGATCTGGGAATGCCAAACCCGTGACTTGATGAAACTCACTACAAGACTCGATGCATTTCTCTCCCGATAGAGCACCCTGGTTGACTCGTCTTTTCTTGTAAGGTCAATACGACCGTTCACTCGCGGGTGCAGAGGTTTCTCCAAAAAGTGTTGGCATCCGTCGAGACGCTGGGGTATCATATTGATCAACGCTTGGTTAAGAAAAGGAACTGCAAATGGCCGCTGTAAAGCAATTGCTGATGCTCGTATTTCTTATGTCTCTGCCGGCTGCGCTGTGCCGGGCCAAAGACTATCCGTATCGCTGGGTTTATGTATCGAGGTCTCTGCGGGCGGACAGCGACGTGGCCGACATTGAGGGGATAGTCAAGACCGCATCGAAGCACGGCCTGAACGGGCTGGTGCTTGCGGCGGGGATCGACAGGCTTGACAAACAGCCGGGTGATTACTTCGTCAGGCTCGAGCAGGTGAAGCGAGCCTGCAAGGACAACAACGTGGAGATCATCCCCTTGATTTTCTCAGCGGGATACGGAGGGTCTATCCTCTCTTACGACAAGAACCTTGCGGCGGGGATTCCGGTTATCGATGCGCTGTTCGTGGTCGAAAATGGCAAAGCTCATCCGGTCGCGGACCCATCCGTGGCGGTTGCAAACGGGGGCTTCGAGGAGTATGAAGGCGGCCGGTTGGCGGGATACAGATTTCACGACAGGCCGGGCGAGGTCTCGTTCATAGACAAAGAGGTTTTCAAGGGCGGCCAGGCGTCGCTGCGGTTCGAGAACTTCGGCAAATATGAGTATGGGCACGCACGCGTGATGCAAGAGATCAAGGTCCGGCCAAACCGCTGCTACAGAATAGGCTGCTGGGTGAAGACGGACTCGCTCGATCCGGGCGGGGCATTCCAGGTGCAGGTGCTGACCGCGGATGGGCGGAGCCTGGCGCCGTGGGACCCGACAATTCCGTCCACCTCGGACTGGCGCAAAGTGGTTATGGGCTTCAACAGCCTCGATTACGATATGGTTAGAATCTATCTCGGCGCCTGGGGCGGGAAGTCGGGGCGTTTTTGGGTGGACGATCTCAGCGTCGAAGAGGTGGGGCTGCTTAATGTTTTGCGGCGGGACGGGACGCCGGTAACGGTCAGGGGCGAGAAGACGGGGACCATTTATGAAGAGGGCGGGGATTTCGCCGAGATACGGGACCCCTCGCTCAACTTCAGATTCGACCACGAAGGGCCGCTGATAAACATTTTGCCGGGCGGCGGAATCAAAGACGGCGAGCGGCTGCGGGTGAGCTACTATCACGGGATGGGGGTGAACCAGGGGCAGGTTACGATTTGCATGTCGGAGCCTAAGGTTTATGAGATTTGGGGCAAACAGGCCGAGTTGATTCACAAGCGCCTCGCCCCAGATAAGTACCTTCTGAGCATGGACGAGGTAAGGGCGGGCGGGGCCTGTCGGGCCTGCAAAGACCGCAAAATGACGATGGGGCAGATATTGGGCGACTGCATCACGAGGCAGGCCGCAATGATCCACAGGGTGAATCCAAAGGCGGAGGTCTGGACGTGGTCGGACATGCTCGACCCGAATCATAACGCCCACGGTGATTACTATCTCGTTGAGGGGGATTTCAGCGGCTCCTGGAATTACGTTCCAAAGGACCTGGGTATCGTCTGCTGGTATTACGAGAAGCGCGATGAGAGCTTGAAGTTCTTCTCGAATCTCGGCTTTGCGACGGTGGCGGGGGCCTACTACGACGGCGACACGCTTGAGAATCCGACGGGATGGATCGAGGCCCTGGACCGCACGCCGGGCGCGCGCGGGATAATGTACACCACCTGGCAGAATAAGTACGACCTGCTTGGGGCGTTCGGGGACCTCGTGAGCAGTCGATGATGCAGCGGCGTGAAAAACAAGGATAGGACGATGAAAGAGATGTAAGGAGTCTTGATTATGAAGCGGCTTAGTTTTTTGATCGTTGTTGGGTGCGTGCTCTTGGTCGGCGATGCGCGTGCGGCGGTTGGCGGTTTTGTGCCTCTGTTCAACGGGAAAAATCTGGACGGGTGGGTGAACGTCAATTGCGCGCCGGAGACCTGGACGGTGAAGGATGGGATGGTCGTATGCACGGGGATTCCGACGGGTGTGCTGCGGACCGAGAAGATGTATGAGAACTACATACTCGAATTGGAATGGCGGCACATTAAGGAGGGGGGCAACGCGGGCCTGTTTATCCACTCCGACCCGATCACTGCGCCGGGGCAGCCCTTCACGCGCTCAATCGAAGTGCAGATATTAGACGGGCGCAATACTGAGAACTACACCAGCCACGGCGACGTATTTGCCATTCACGGGGCGACTATGAAGCCGGACAAGCCTCATCCGGGCGGCTGGATGAGGTCTTTGCCGAGCGAACAGCGGTGTAAACCGGCGGGCGAGTGGAACCATTATCGGCTTGAAAGCCGCGACGGGAAGATCGATCTGGCGGTGAACGGCAAAGTTGTTACCAGCGCCTCAGAGGCCAATCCGCGCAAGGGCTATATCTGCCTGGAGTCGGAAGGCAGCGAAGCCCATTTCCGCAATATCCGGATTCAACAGCTACCCGGCTCCAATATCGGAGGCCTGCGAAAAACCGAACGCCGAGACGTCATCCGCGGTATTCCCTTCCTCAAAGATATACCGGTGCTCGGGGTTCTTTTCTCCAGGCGCGATTTTGAGGAGCGGGTCGTTGAGATGGTTGCAAAGAAAGATGAAGGCTATCACATTCTTTACAACGGGCTTAACCTTCGCGGCTGGAAGATGACGCCGGGCCACGAGGGGCACTGGCAGGCGAAGGATTGGGTATTGGACTACGACGGCAAAAGCGAGGCGGAGGGTGACAAGAACCTCTGGACGGAAAGAGAATTCGGGAACTTCACGCTCATTGTTGACTGGCGTCTGCCGGGCGAGCGAGAGAGCGCAGATGTGTCGGTTATTCTGCCGGACGGCAGCGAGGCCGTCGATGCGGACGGCAAGCCGCGGACCGCTGCGATAAAGTACGCCGGCGACAGCGGGATTTACCTGCGGGGATCATCCAAAAGCCAGATCAATATCTGGAACTGGCCGGTCGGGTCGGGCGAGATATGGGGATACCGCACGGACAAGAATATGCCCGCTGAGGTGCGACGGGCCGCGACGCCGACGCTCAATGCAGATAATCCGGTCGGCCAATGGAACCGATTCGAGATCACGGCGGTCGGCGATAAGGTGACGGTTGTGCTCAACGGCAAGACAGTTATCAAAGAGGCGAAGCTGCCGGATATGCCGCAAATAGGTCCTATTGCGCTGCAGCATCACGGCGACCCGGTGCAGTTTGCCAACATCTATATCAAGGAGCTAAATTGACTTAGAAATTATCTCAAAACTGTCACCCTGAGCGCAGCGAAGAGCCTGCCCTGAGCTTGCCGAAGGGGTCTGGCCTGGGAAAACGGGAGATTCTTCGCTGCGATCAGAATGACATACCTCGCCTGATGAGTAATGGGACAATAGTGAGGAACGTGATTATGGCAAATAGAATGAAGGAATCAAAGGGGGATTATTCACGGCGTGACTTTCTGAAGCGAAGCGGAGGCGCCCTTGCCGGGGCGGTGTTGATTCCGCAGGCTGCGCTTGCGGTGAACACCGCGCCGAAGAAGGTTCGTATCGGCGTGGTTGGCGGCGGGTTCGGCACGTCGTTTCAATGGCACGAGCACCCGGACTGCGTTGTTGCCGCGGTGAGCGACCTGCGCGAGGACAGGCGCAAGGGACTGATGCAGGTCTATAATTGTCCGAAGGCGTACAATTCGCTCGAAGAGCTTGTGCTCGCCAAGGACATCGACGCAGTGGCTGTCTTTACGGATGGTCCGCTCCACGTCCAGCACACAGTCGAGGCGATGAAGAACGGAAAGCACGTGATCTCGGCGGTTCCGGCGGCGTGGGGCACAATCGAGCAGGCGGACCTGCTGGCCGAGACGGTTAAAAAGTACGGGCTGACGTATATGATGGCCGAAACGGGGCACTATCAGCAGTCCACGATTTCGGCGAGGAAATTCTACGAGCAGGGCAAGTTCGGGTCGCTGTATTATTGCGAGGCCGAGTATCAGCATCCCGGCCTGGAAGTGCTCTATTACTGGGACGGCAAGCGGACGTGGCGGTACGGCGTTGCGCCGACGCACTACCCGACACACTGCACCAGCCAGCTTGTCGGAGTCACCGGCGAGCGATTGACGGAAGTGGTATGTCACGGCTGGGGCGACGATGACCCTGTATTGAAGGATAATGCTTATGGCAATCCGTTCTGGAATGAGTCGGCGATGTTCAGGACGGACCGCGGCAACGCGTTCCGCGTCAATATCTGGTGGAAGGGCGCGCATCGAGGCTGCGAGCGGGCGCAGTGGATTGGCGATAAGATGAGCTTTTATGCAAGTCACCCCAACGGCGTAGGCCCCGTTATTATCCGCAGCGGCGAGCAGATGGAAAAAGACGACTCCGGATTTGTCCGCAAGGCCCCGAACTTCGAGAATTACAGGCAGGTCGAGTGGTGGAAGACGGATATGCTGCCTGAGCCGCTGCGCCACAACAGCGGGCACGAAGGCTCGCACGCCTTTCTGACGCACGAGTTCGTCGATGCCCTCGTCCACGACCGCCGGCCCGCCATAGACGTTCACGAGTCGCTGGCATATACCGTACCGGGCATAGTTGCGCACCAGTCGGCTCTCAAGAAGGGCGAGCTTCTGAAAATTCCGCAGTACGGCCGCCCAAAGGACGCCTGAGTGTGTACGGCGCGCGCCCCATCTGTGTGTTGAGAATGCAGGAGATAGAATTATGAACAAAGTGGTACAGGACGATATGGATGCTGACAGCTCCTTTTTCTCTGAAGGATTGTCACATCGAGCGAAGTCGAGAGGTCAATTCAAACAGATTCCTCGATCCGCCTGCGGCGGACTCGGAATGACAATACCCCATATTACAGCTTGGTGGAGGGTAGTCTTGTGTGCAGGTTTGGCGGTTACACTTATCCCCTCGACCGCTGCGGCGCAGGCGGAGCAGAAGGTCTTTCGCCTCGGTATAATCGGGCTTGACACCTCGCACGTCACCGCCTTTACGCAAGCTATCAACAACCCGGCAAAGGACTACGGCTGCAAGGTCGTCGCCGGCTATCCGGGCGGCTCGCCGGATATCGATTCATCGCGTAATCGTGTCAAGGGGTACACCGAAGAGCTGCGCGACAAATACGGCGTCGAGATAGTCGATAGCATCGAAGATCTGTGCAAAAAGGTTGATGGGGTGCTGTTAGAGAGCCTTGATGGTCGTCCTCATCTAAAGCAGGCAACGCCCGTGATTAAGGCCGGCATACCTTTATTCATCGACAAGCCTATGGCGGGCAATTTGGCGGATGTGATTGAGATATTCCGTCTGGCCAAAGAGAATAATGTGCCGTGCTGGTCGAGCTCGTCTTTGCGATTCAGCCCCGGCGTCATCGACGCAAGAGGCGATCCGAATCTCGGCGGAGTGCTCGGGTGCGATGCTTATGGCCCCTGCTCGCTCGAAGAGCATCACCCGGACCTTTACTGGTACGGCGTGCACGGGGTGGAGATCCTCTTTACGATTATGGGGCCGGGCTGCCGGACGGTCAGTCGCACGCAGACCACGGATTTCGAATTGGTCGTGGGCGTATGGGAAGGCGGAAGAATCGGCACTTTCAGGGGGCTGCGGAAGGGCAAGAGCGACTATGGCGCGACGGTCTTTGGCAGCAAGGCTGTAATGCCCGTCGGTGAGTATGCCGGGTATGGGCCTTTGATCGAAGAGATCGTCAAATTCTTTAAGACCGGCAAACCGCCCGTGCCGGCGGAAGAAACGATAGAGATGTTTGCCTTTATGTCCGCCGCGGATGAATCCAAGGCGAAAGGCGGGGTTGCTGTTTCCATCGCGGAAATGATTGAGAAGGCCAAGCAGGCCAATGAGCTTCGCCGTAAGAGCTCGGAGAAATGAGGCACTGTAACAGAACCCAATTCGTCATTCCGAGCGCAGCTTTTGTCATTCCGAGCGCAGCCTTTGTCATTCCGAGCGCAGCCTTTGTCATTCCGAGCGCAGTCGAGGAATCTATTCGAATAGCACAGCGAAGCGGCGCCTCATTTCGAAGTCAGGTTTTGTTACTGCCTCTAAATCAAAACAGACGAATTGAGGAAGGATGGGCCAAATGACACGAACTCGTCAGAGCAGAGCAGGGTATAGAAAAGCAATTGTCTTGTTAGCCGGATTATTTTTGTGCTGCCGGTGCCGGGCTGAGTCGCGGACCGTGGGTCCGCAGGAGTTTACCATAGGCAACGCGACGATTGCCGTGACGCTCAATGCCGCCGATGGTGCATTATCCGTGACAGACAAACGCACGGGACAGACGTGGCGGCAGAAATCGACGGACAATGTCAAGGTCATCGAATCGAATCGCATTGACGGCGGGATAGATCTGACGTGGCGGCCAGACGGACTTGGCGCAGATTTAGAAGCCCAGCTTCGCATAGATGGAGAGAAGCCGGAATTCACGGTGGCGATTTCAGGTAAAGGCAGCCTCAAGGGAACGCTGGGGTATCCCTATCCTTTCGTCTCGCAGAGCGGCGCGTATCTTGTGGTCCCGATGAACGAGGGGATTTCGTATCCGGCGGATGATGAGTCAATCGAGCCGATGTGGCTCGTCGCTTATGGCGGGCATGGGATATGCATGGCTTTCTGGGGAGTCACGGACGGCGAGTCCGGTCATACGGTCATTATCGAGACGCCGGACGATGCGTTGATTCAGATTAACCGGCTCGAAGGCAGGCTGTGCATCGCGCCGAGGTGGGAGTCGCAGAAGGGGGATTTCGGTTACACAAGAAAACTGCGGTACGTCTTCCTCGACAAGGGCGGGCACGTTGCGATGTGCAAGCGTTATCGCCAATACGTACAGGAGATCGGCAGGCTCAAGACGCTGCAACAAAAACGGAGCGAGAATCCGAACGTCGATTTGCTGATTGGCGCGGTGAACGTATGGTGCTGGGAGAATGACGCTCTTGCCATTGTCGAGGAGATGAAGTCCGCCGGGATCGACCGGATACTCTGGAGCAATCGCGCGCCGCCAGAGGTTATCAAGGCGATGAACGAAATAGATGGGGTACTGACGAGCAGGTACGACATTTATCAGGACCTGATGGACCCGCAGGTTGTCAAGGAGAAGCTCCGTGGGTCGCATCCCGACTGGACGCAGGCGGGCTGGCCAAAGGATATTATGCTCGACGCCACGGGCGATTGGCGCAAGGGCTGGCAGGTCAGGGGCAAAGACGGCCAGATGTATCCTTGCGGCGTGTTGTGTGACAAGCAGGCGATCAATTTCGCAAAGCAGCGTGTGCCCGAGGAATTGAAGACCCATCCTTACCGCTGCCGATTCATCGATACGACGACGGCGTCGCCCTGGCGCGAATGTTATAGTCCGGAGCATCCGATGACGCGGAGCGACAGCCGGCACTGCAAAATGGAGCTGCTGCGGTATATGTCCGAGGATATGAAGTTAGTTACGGGCAGCGAAACGGGCCACGACGCCGCAGTGCCCTTCGTTCACTACTTCGAGGGGATGCTGAGCCTCGGCCACTACCGTATTCCCGACGCCGGGCGGGATATGAGTAGAATCTGGGACGAGGTCCCCGAGCGGGTGGCCAAGTTCCAGGTGGGGCACAAGTATCGGCTACCGCTCTGGGAGCTTGTTTATCACGACTGCGTCGCGGCGCAGTGGTACTGGGGCGACTACAATAATAAGCTGCCTTCAATCTGGGGCAAGCGGGACCTTTTCAATATCCTCTACGGCACGCCGCCGATGTTCATGTTCAATCGGCAGTATTGGAGCCAGAACAAAGACCGCTTCGCCAGGAGCTACAACGATATATGCAGCGTCGCCCGCGCGGTAGGTTACGCCGAGATGACCGACCATCGCTTCCTCACCGCCGATAGAGACGTCCAGCAGACCAATTTCTCCAACGGCGTGACCGTGACAGTCAACTTCGCCGATATGCCCTACAGCCTGCCCGATGGTAAACAGGTCGAGGCAACAAGCTACCACGTCAGCGGAATATGAGGGGGCTGTGTCACGCAGTGCGGAAGAATTGAACGAGTGCTTTGCCCGCAAGTACCAGCCGATCCTGGAATACGGCGGATGGGGGATCAGGTGCGGTTGGAAAGGAGACCATGCTTACAACGTCAGTGCGTGATGGCCCGGCATTCACCCTCCGGGCTGTAAATATCCTCCGCTTTCTTCAGATGTACTTGGCCGGACGGTCACCTTGACGTACTTGTGCAAGGTTGGTTGCCGCGGTAAAGCGCCCACATGGCCCGTCCCTGCTGGAACCCCAAATCTTGGGGGCAGGGCTGTTTCCGACCAACTATCGCCTGAAACCGCCTTCCCCATAGTATTCCTCCCGCCTGCTCAGAGTCGGCCCGGCACACCCAAAAACGCGGTTTTTTGGCAAAAAACCGATTCTCAGGCTGTATTCGCTGTTCGTATAAAAAAATTCAAAAGAATTCTAAACTTTTTGCTTGACATCCCGCAGGCAATACAATATATGCAAACCTGATTTGGAAGGTGGCGTGGTGAGAAGTCCCTTCTTCTCATTCCCGCGCAAAATAGGCTGCCCTGGAGCAGGCCTCGCAATAGGTGCAACCACGGACTTGGTGCGTCAGTGCGCAGTGAGAGCCTACGAAAGAAAGTGCAACATTGAAAAGCTTAGGACGATTAGGAATGGAATACTCGAACGGAATAAGACGACTTTGTGGTGCAATGCTCAAGAAGGGGAGTCTGTTTCTACTGATTGTGGTCATGTAAATTGAATTGAAAATCTAATATATGGGTATTTGATGTTGGGCGTGTTGCCCGATACTTTCAAAATACCCGTCAACGGTCACAATTTTTTGAGGAGGACCGAACGATGAGAAACTGGTTAATCGTATCATTATTGGTAGTGCTGATGGGCTCAGTCAGCTTCGGGTATACGACTTCAGATTATACCTGGCTGAGTTACGGCGGTCACAGCTATGCGCTTACTAACGACTATGGCAACTGGGAAGGTGCGAGGGCGGAAGCACTTGCTATTGACGCGCATCTTCTGACGATTAATGCCGCAGCAGAGAATGCCTGGATTGTAGCAAATTTTGATAATCTTGGCCCGTGGTACCCCCCGACCCTGCAGGCTGCATGGATTGGCTATTACGAGGTCCCGGGTGCGGGTGGTGCCTGGGCATGGGAAAGTGGAGAGCCTGTCACATATACTAATCTTGCTGATCAGAGCATTTGGCCGGCTGTTATTGAAGGTACACATATGTACATTCATACACCACCGCATCCGGACTACGGAACATGGAATAACAATGGAGAACACGACGTATATCCCCGCATGTCTCTGTATGGCATTATTGAGATGCCGGCAATTCCGGCGCCGGGCGCTGTTATTCTCGGCAGCATTGGCGTAGGTCTTGTAGGCTGGCTGCGACGACGCGGCTCTCTCTAAAACCTAAAAGCAGTATCGGCAATAGTACCGAATCGATGAAACGGCTGCAAGGCAACGCGCGCAGCCTGTTTCTCCCGGGAGCCTGGGGACTTCATCTTGGCGGTCCCAGAGGTTTTGCTTTGCTGGCGCGCCGCCAGGGTGTTTCAACATCCTGGCGGGTTGCGACCCGCGGTGGGCGCGAATTCGGCAACGCACTTCTTCCGCCGGTCGCTGGATGCCGGCGGTCTTTGCTCCTCGGCGTATTGCGTTGAGGGCGACAATTCCTCGTTGTCGCCGATGCTATTGCCCCACTTACCCGACTGCCGCCGGGCGATACCCTCCGCTTTCTTCAAATGTGCTTGGGCGGACGGTCACGCCGATGTACCTGTGTAAGGCTGGTTGCCGCGGTAAAACGGCCACCCCGCCCGTCCCTCCTCCTACCCCGAATCTTTAGGGCAGGCCTGTGTCCGACCCACTTATCGCCTGGAACCGCCTTCCCTATTAGGGTCCCTCCCGCCCACTCAGAGGCGGCCCGCCGCACCCGAAAACGCAGTTTTTTGGCAGAAAAAACCACCTCTCAGGCTGTATTCACAGTTCCTATGAAAAAATTTATGAGACTTTTAAACTTTTTACTTGACATCTCGCACGCAATACAATATAAATAATGTTAGTTTTGAAGGAGGCGTGATGAGAAGTCTGTTCTTCTCATTCCCACGCGATGTAGGATCCCAAGGAGTAGGGCTCGCAATAAGTGCAACCACGGATTTGGTATGTCAGTGCGCAGTGAGAGCCTACGCAAGGAAGTGCGACATTCAATTAAGAAGCTCGTGACGACAGGAATGGCATACTCGAGCAGAATAAGACGACTTTGTCGTGCAACGCTCAAGAAGGGGAATCTGTTTCTCCTGATTGTGGTTATGTAAAATGAATTGAAAACCTAACAGATGGGCATTTGATATTGGGCGTGTTCCCCGATACTTTCAAAATACCCGTGAATGGTTACGATTTTTTGAGGAGGACCGAAAGATGAAAAACTGGTTAATTGTATTGTTATTGGTAGTGCTGACTGGATCAACCAGCTTCGGGTATACGACTTCAGATTATACCTGGCTAAGTTACAACGGTCACAGCTATGCGCTTACTATTGACTTTGGCGACTGGCAAGATGCGAGGGGGGAAGCGCTTGCTATTGGCGCGGAGCTTGTGACGATTAATGCCGCAGCAGAGAATGCCTGGATTGTGGCAAATTATAGCAATCTTGGCCCGTGGATACCCCGTACTATGCAGGCTGCATGGATTGGCTATTACGAGGTCCAGAGTGGTGCCTGGGCATGGGAAAGTGGAGAGCCTGTCACATATACTAATCTTGCTGATCAGAGCATTTGGCCGGCTGTTATTGACGGTACACGTATGTATATTCATACACCACCGCATCCGGACGCCGGAACGTGGAATAACAATGGAGAACACGACGTATATGCCAACTACGCTCTGTATGGCATCATTGAGGCGCCAGGAAGTCACACACCGGCGCCGGGCGCTGTTGTTCTCGGCAGCATTGGTGCAGGGCTTGTCGGCTGGCTGCGACGACGCGGCTCTCTCTAAAACCTAAAAGCAGTATCGGCAATAGTGCCGAATCGATGAAACGGCTGCAAGGCAACGCGCGCAGCCTGTTTCTCTATAGAGCCTGGGGACTTGATCTTCGCGGTCCCAGAGGTTTTGTTCTGCCGGCGCGCCGCCAGGGTGCTTGAACATCCCGGCGGGTTGTCGCCCGCGGTGGGCGCGAATTCGGCAATGTGCTTCTTCCACCGGCCGCTCGAGGCCGGCGGTCGTCCCTGTTGGGGACATGCTCGACACTCCAGCCGTCCCATTCGCGCAAGGCGTGATACTTAGACGATCCTCAGCCTCTTTCATCGGAACCCAGTTGAGCCGCCGCCGGATTTGATTCGCCTTCCACTCCGTCGCAAGCTCCCCTATGTCGCCCTGCCGGATGTTTCCACGCAAAGCTGCGCCTATTATACATATCGCCCCGTCGGACGCGCCAAATTCCTGTGTCTGGATTCTCGATTCCGGATTCTCGTCTCTCGGCGCTGTTCAACACGAGCATCGAGTATCGAGCATCGAGCCAGGTGTCCTGGCGTATTTATGCTTGCATTGCCGCCGGAGAAAACTAAAATCTTGGCGTGTCACTGTTGCACCGTGCCGTTGACGGCAGGAAGAGGTGCCAACGAAATATAAATTTGCAGGAGTCCGCCTTGGTGCGCGAGAAATCCAGAAGTATTCAATATATCAACATACTGAGGATTCTCGCCATCTACGCGGTGGTCACCGGCCACATCGCGATTTGGACGACCTACGATGCGGCCCCGCTGGGTGCCCAATGGTGGATCGGCAAATGGATCCATTTGATATGCCTCTGCTCAATTCCCATCTTCGTAATGGTCAGCGGCGGCCTCCTTCTCGACGACTCAAGGGACGAATCAGCCGTCGCCTTTTACAAAAAGCGTATGCACAGAATCGCCATACCTTTCGTATTCTGGACGGCTTTCTATCTTGCAATGAGGGTGGTGATTGATAAGGAGCAGATGACTGCCGGGCGCGCCGCATCGTTGATCCTGACCGCAGACCCATACTATCACCTCTGGTTTCTATGCATGATACCCGGGCTTTATCTTGTCACCCCGATACTTCGAATCTTCGTGCGATACTCCACTTCACAGCAGAGAATCCTCCTGATCTTCATTATATTTGCCCTGGCGGCTGTCTATTCGCCGATCAACAACATCTTCCTCGGCAACAAAAGAACGATTTTAACAATGTTCATCCCCTTCATAGCCTACTTCATCGCCGGCTACGAGATTCGCTTTGCCGACCCCAAGAAGGTCCCGCTCAAGTATCTTATTGCCGCTATAGCGATTTGCGCGGCTTATATAGTCCTGCTTGCCGGCCCCTTTATCGACCTGCTCAGCGAAGGCAAGGGCGGATTTCTCTACGACAGCTTTAGTCCTCCTGTTGTTGTGATGGGAATAGGCATTTTTTGGGCGGTCTATATTATCGACCAGCGGACAGGGGGCCTGCGGGGAATACCCAAGACCGCCCTCGAATGGATGGCCTCAACGACGTTGGGTATCTACGTCCTGCATCCTTTGGTGCTTGCATATATGCGATACAGGTTCAGTGACAAATCGGCAGAAGGTGGCTTCCTGTTCACTATGACAGTCGGCCCGCTCGTCGCGTTTATCGTCACGTATCTCTTTGCCTCGCTGATAATAAACATACCGTTGCTGCGCCGCACCATTACCTGACCGCCAATAGCCCGAACGAGCTGATTGCCCTGCTACCCCGTAACACTTCGTTTTCTGGCCTTCGTCATTGCGAGGAGGCCTGCCCTGAGCGCAGTCGAATGGGTGGCAATCTCCTACTCCTCGAAGGTAGAGCCTGTTCCGGTGCCGAAGCGCCTCACGATGATCCCCACAGTTTCGATTGTTACGGGGTACCAGAGCGGTTCTGCTCTATTGTTCAAGACCTACGCAATACGATTTTGTCCGAAGTAAGCCCCTGCTCCTTCGACCATTGTGTTGATGCAAGGAAATCTTTTTGAGATTGATCTATCAGCGGCTTCAATTTCCAAAATGAGATACTCATGAGAATCAATGGCAGTAGCAGAATGATTATCGCACCAGTTAGAAATGAATCTTTGCTAATTAGCATCCCAAAGACTCCGTTAACTCCAAGGAACCCACCCAGAATAAGGCCACAAACAGCTCCTCGGCCGACAGCTCTCCTTCTTTCCTTTGCGGTCATGTGCGAACATATCTCTTTTACTTGATCGGATTGAAACGGAGACCAAGTGCTGTCTGATGTGCGCAAAAGCAGAATCCAGAATGGCAACAGTGGCAAATACAGAAAGAATAGATAGCGCATTGTGTTTCTCCTATGGCGAACGTCATGCGTCAACAACCCTTTTTCAAACTGTCTTCTCCATTCCCTGATTTTACAAGGCTTCTGCAAAATTGCAGGTTAGGCCTACTTAATAAAAGAAGAAATCGTTTGTTGATTACCTGCAATTTTGCAGAACCCGTTGATTTTATCAAACACAGAGTCAATGTTCTTCTGTTTTCTTCCTCTGGATTAGAAAATAATAATTTCTGACCAGTCCCTTGCTGAACAAGCCATGTACCCTGGGCACTGCCCACCAATAACCTCCAAATACGAATAACGCCCCACACCGTTAATTGCCCCCAACAAGCCGCGACCGTGAGGGAGCGGGTAACCCACGAATTTGCATAAATCAACACCGCTCCCCATCCCATGATCTTACCTGCCTATAAGGCAGTTAGGTAGGGTGCGATGAATCGCACCAATTACGGAAGGGAAAAACTAGGTACAGAACAATGAGAGATACCGTTAGCCCCGTATGGGGGTCCTGTGGAGCAACGGCCCGAACGCCAAGGTCGATGACGAGGATTACGAATGGCTGTCTCAATACACCTGGTATGCCTACTACGACCCCCAGCGAGGACAAACCTATCCGGCCCACGACACACCCACAGGAAGACGGGTATTCATGCACGATGTCATCATGGGCCTTGATACCTTGGAAGCCGAGTCGTTGAATTGAGAGGAAACAGGGTGAGGAGCCATTTTCTGTCTCGCCCGCGAGCATGCAGAATCGGAGGGGACAGCCTAAGGATTGACACAGGCTTTTCAGCTTTTTTCCTTTAATCCGTCCTAACCTGTCCTGAGCGAGCCCCATCTCCGCCTTCTCTCATCTCCTCATCCTCTCTCTGCGTTCTCCGCGATCTCGGCGGTAAATCTTTTTGACTATTCTCTGTGTTCTCTGTGACCTCTGTGGCTAAAAAATGATAATTCACTTTACATCTAACTTATAATATGATATAATACACATCAAACTAATAAATGATACAAAAATATGGAGGTTCAAATCATGACTACCGAAGCTAAAATCCACGCCAACCGCCTTAACGCCCAAAAATCCACCGGCCCCACAACCCCTCAAGGCAAGGCCGTCGTCTCGCAAAACGCCCTAAAGCACGGCCTGGCCGCCCGCCACGACGTAATCACCTCAGAAAGCCAGGCAGATTTCGACCTCCACCGCGATGCCCTCCTCGCCGAACTCGACACAGTAGGCCCTATGGAATCAATCCTCGCAGACCGCATCGTGAGCCTCTCATGGCGCCTGAAACGAGCCGACCTCATCCAAAACCAGACAATCGACACAATGTACGAAAAAAACGCCTCCGACCCACTTGCCAACCTCGCCAAATCCTTCGGCCTCAGAGGTTTAACCTCCCCCCAGCCCGAAACGTCCGACCCACAAGCCGACCTGACCCTCGGCCGCATCGCCGTAAAAGACTTCTCAAACGCAAGAGTCCTCGACCGCCTCCTGATGTACGAAAGAAGAATAGAGCACAGCCTATACAAAACAACCCTCGAACTCCAAAGACTCCGCCTCCTCCGAACCCTCGAACACCCAATCCCGCATTCCCAACACAATTTAGCCCCCGGTTTCACCGGGGGTTCTTTTCAAAAATCGCCAGACAATCAAGCATCCGCCGCACCCCCGTTTAGCCGTCGTCGGCACGACGACGCACTCACCCCAAATTCAACCCCCCGAACCGGGCCAAAACCATCCAACATCAACCATCCAGCATCCAGCATCGAGTATCAAGAATCCAGCATTATTGCGCAAAACAAACCCAATCCCCAAAACCACAAAACCACCGCAACCATTGTCACAGCAAAGAATTACGAAAGAAAACCACCCCAACCCCACGCGAAAAAACAAACCCAATCAAACCCAATCCCGGCGAGCCGAGACACAATACGAGATATTCAATACGACATGACAAGACAACAAGCCCGAAGCGCAAGCGCCGGGGTATTCACGAAACAACAACCCCTAAGCGTAAGCCTGCCCCATAGGGGCGCCGGGGTATTCACGAAACAACAAGCCCCAAGCGTAAGCGCCGGGGTATTCTCGGACAATTCCGCGATGGACACACTGACAAAATCAAGCTATAATGCACCCTGAGCTTATAACCGCATTCTTAATCCTACAACGCCATTTTAGGTTGAAAAATGCAACAACGTATAGCAGATAAAT